>Ga0137366_10003010_pt1 | contig 13044 bp, 10 predicted proteins | sample SagtaG_8_FD_104938 | JGI IMG/M metagenome (GOLD analysis project Ga0137366, IMG submission 104938) | Vadose zone soil microbial communities from Sagehorn Ranch, Mendocino, California, USA - Sage1_L_60_16 metaG | ecosystem: Environmental > Terrestrial > Soil > Vadose zone | place: USA... | reverse complement strand
TGGCGGAGAGGGAGGGATTCGAACCCCCGATACGGTTGCCCGTATGCCGCATTTCGAGTGCGGTGCATTCAACCGCTCTGCCACCTCTCCAAGCCTCTGAAAACAGGATGATCCAAGCCGGCGGCTCAAGCCTGAAATAGTCGTTTGCTACCCGGTTTGCTACCCGCTCCTCTCGCGACGCTTGTCTAGAGCGGCCCGCAGCGCGGCGTCAACCCGAACCGCGGCGTCCGCCTGCATGCCCGGCACGACGTGGCGGTAAGGATCCGGGGCGATCCGGCGCTGCATCAAACCGCTTCTGCACCCAGATAGGCGCGCACGACCTCGGGATTGGACTGCACTTCCCGCGGCGTGCCGTCGGCGATGCATTTTCCGTGGTCGAGAACGATCACACGCTGCGAGACTGCCATCACGAGCTTCATGTCGTGCTCGACCAGAAGCACGGTAATGTCCCGGGCGCTGATGTGCCGGATGACTTCGTCGATCTGCGCCGTCTCGCGTGGGTTGAGGCCGGCAGCCGGCTCGTCGAGCATGAGGATCTCGGGATCCGCGGCCAGTGCCCGCGCCAGCTCGAGCCGTTTCAACGCGCCATACGGCATCGAATCGGCGCTGCGCCCGATGAAGTCCGCCAAGCCGACCTCCCGCATCAGCTCGGCCGCCCGACCATGGGCTTCTTTGGTCTCGCGACGGACCGTCGGAGCCGACAGCAGCGAGGATATCAGGCCGAGGCGAACCCGGCTCGAAGCCCCGACCATGACGTTCTCGACCGCGCTCATCCGGAAAAAGATCTGCAAATTCTGGAACGTGCGCTGGATGCCGCGACGTGCCCGCTGCGCGACCGACAGCGCCGTAATGTCGTCGCCCCGATGCCGGATGCGTCCGCCGGACGGCTCTTCAATTCCGGAAAGCAGGTTGAACAACGTCGTCTTGCCGGCCCCGTTCGGACCGATGATCGCGGTGATGCCGCGGTCGATCGCGAACGAGAGCGGCCGCAGCGCCTCCACGCCGAGGAATTTTTTCGACAGATCTTCGATGGCGAGGATCACAACGCGACCGGGCCTCCGATTGCGCTGCGCCGGACCGATCCCATCCGAACGCGGCCACCATGTTGGAATAGCATCGCGGGGAGCCGGGCAACAAGCGCGGCGCGTGATTGCCGGATGCCGGCGGCCGGAGCATGCGCAGCGGCCGCGCCGCGGGCGCGCCCCTCCGGCATTTGACCTGAGTCAATGCGCAGGCGCCCGGGCGCAGATAATCGATATTGGGTCCAAATCTGCGGTTCCATCGAGCGGCGAAGGCGGCCGGGTCGGCGGCACGAACACATTTCGAAAATATTTGCCGGAGGAAACGGGATGAAAGCCAGTCTTCGCCCGGGAATGTCGCGGGTCAATCGCATCGTCGTCGATTCCGACCGCACCATCGGTTTCATGGGTGAGCAAGGCCGCGTCTACGGCACCCCTAATCTGGTGCGCGATATCGAGCACACCTGCCGCGACCTGCTGCTCCAGCATGCCGATTCCGGAGAGGATTCGGTCGGCATGGAGATCGCCGTCCGGCACATGGCGCCCACGCTGCTCGGCATGGGCGTCGAGATCGCCGCGACCGTCACGGCGGTCGACGGGCGGAAAATCTGCTTCGACATTGCCGCCAAGGACGAGGCGGAGCCGATCGCCGCGGGCACGCACATGCGTTTCGTCGTCGACGTCAAGAAGACGCACGAGCGTTTGCGGGCGAAGGCGGCAAAGCGCGCTCCCGTCGGATGAGGACGGCGCGTCATGGATGCTCCGGTTTCCCGCGCGCGCAATGTCTCGACCTACTGCTATCAATGTGTGGCCGGCCCCGACCTGCTGACGGTGCGCGTCGAGGACGGGACCGCGACCGAAATCGGCCCGAATTTCACCGCGGCTGAAATTCATCCCGCCGGCGGCAAGGTCTGCGTCAAGGCATTCGGCCTGGTGCAGAAGGCCTACAATCCGCACCGCGTCCTCTATCCGATGAAGCGGACCAACCCCAACAAGGGCCGCAACGAGGATCCCGGATTCGTCCGCATCTCCTGGGACGAGGCGCTCGATCTCGTCGCCGCGAAGCTCAACAAAGTGCGCGCGGCGGGACTGCTCGACGAAGCGGGTTTTCCGCGCGTGGCAGCGAGCTTCGGCGGCGGCGGCACGCCGACCGCATACATGGGCACGCTGCCCGCGTTGCTGGCGGCCTGGGGCCCGGTCGACATGAGCTTCGGCAGCGGCCAGGGCGTGAAATGCTACCATTCCGAGCATCTCTACGGCGAGCTTTGGCACCGCGCCTTCACCGTCTCGCCCGATACTCCACTGTGCGAATACCTCGTCTCGTTCGGCGCCAACGTCGAGGCCTCGGGCGGCGTCTGCGGCGTCAAGCGCCACGCCGATGCACGCGCACGCGGCATGAAGCGGGTGCAGATCGAGCCGCACCTTTCGGTCACCGGCGCCTGCTCGGCGGAATGGATCCCGATCAAGCCGAAGACCGACGTGGCCTTCCTCTTCGCCATGCTCCACGTCGTGCTGCACGAGCATCGGCGCGAGCGGCTCGACCTGCCGTTCCTGAAGCACCGCAGTTCCTCGCCTTATCTGATCGGCCCGGGCGGATTCTTCCTGCGCGATCCGCACAGCCGCAAGCCGTTGATCTTCGACTTGCGCAGCGCACGCGCGGTGCCGTTCGACGCGGCGGATACCGATCCGGCGCTGGAAGGCTGCTTCCTGGTCGACGGCATCGAGGTCGGCGCGGACCATGAGACCACGCGTCGCGAGGGCGTCCGCGTCACGCCGGCCTTCGCGCATCTCGTCGATCACGTGAAGAATTACACGCCGTGCGGTGGGCGAGCGGCATCTGCGATGTCGAGGCCGCCACGATCCGGCGAATCGCCACCGAGTTCCTCGACCACGCCCGTATCGGCGCCACGATCGAGATCGACGGCGAGACGCTGCCGCTGCGCCCGGTATCGATCTCGCTCGGCAAGACGGTCAATAACGGCTGGGGCGGCTACGAGTGCTGCTGGGCGCGCACGTTGCTCGCCTGTTTGGTCGGCGCCCTCGAGGTGCCGGGCGGCACGCTCGGCACCACGGTGCGGCTCAATCGCCCCGCCGACGACCGCTGGTCGAGCGTGAAGCCCGGCCCGGACGGCTTCATGGAATATCCCATGAACCCCACCGGCAAGAACGAATGGATGGCGCGGCCGCAGGTGCGCAGCGCGCATCGCACCCTGGTGCCGCTCGTCGCCAATTCGCCCTGGAGCCAGGCGCTCGGGCCGACGCATCTTGCCTGGATGATGCAGAGCGAGCCCCTCGCGGCGTTGCCTGCCGCCTCGCCGCCGGACGTCTGGATCGTCTACCGCACCAATCCGGCGATCTCGTTCTGGGACACCGAGACCCTCGGCGCGGCGATGGCGCGGTTTCCGTTCGTCGTGTGCTTCGCCTATACGCGCGACGAGACCAATCACGTCGCCGACGTGCTGCTGCCGGATTGCACCGATCTCGAAGGGCTGCAGCTGCTGCGCATCGGCGGCACGAAATACGTGGAGCAGTTCTGGGATTATCAGGGATTTGCGTTGCGCGATCCGGCGGTGCCGCCGCAGGGCGAGGCCAGGGATTTCACCTGGATCGCGACCGAGCTGGCGAAACGCACCGGGCTGATCGAGCAGTACAACCAGGCGATCAACCGCGGCGCTGCAGGCGTGAGGCTGTTCGGCGCGAACTACGACTTCTCGCTCGATCCAGCGAAGGCGCACGGCGTCGAGACCGTGTGGAACGCGGTCTGCCGCGCGGCGAGCGCCGAGCTCACCGACGGCGTCGAGTCGGACGGCCTCGAGTATTATCGCGGGCACGGGTTTCGCGTGAAATCCTTCCCGCGGCTGCACTGGTATCTCTACCCCAAGCTCGTCTCCGCCGGCCTGAGGTTCGAGCAGCCTTATCAGGAGCGCCTGTTTCGCATCGGCAAGGAGCTCGGGCGGCGCCTGCACGAGCATGGCATCGACTGGTGGGATCGGCAGCTCGAGGAATACGAGGCGCTGCCGCATTGGCGCGATCTCGCCGCGCTCTGGGAAGGCGCGCTGGCCCGGCATTTCCACGTCGCGATCGAGGACTATCCGTTCTGGCTCATCACCGCGCGCAGCATGCAGTATGCGTGGGGCGGCAATGCCGGCATTCCGCTGATCCGCGAGCTGTCCGAGAACGTCGCCGGCCACGGCGGCATCGTGATGAATGCCGCTGCCGCCGCCAGGTTGGGAATCTCCGACGGCGATCTGGTCGAAGTGCGCTCCCCGCTCAACCACACGCGGGGGCGCGCGGTGCTGTGCCAGGGGATCCGGCCGGACACGCTGCTGATGATCGGCCAGTTCGATCACTGGGCAACGCCGGTCGCCAAGGATTTCGACGCGCCCAGCATGAACGCACTGATGCCGATGCTGCTGGAGCTGACCGACGCAACCGGGTCGAGCGCCGATCTCGTCAAGGTCAACGTCACACCGCTGAGGACTTCATGACGCGCTGGGTGATGCTTGCCGATCTCGAGCGCTGCGTCGGCTGCCAGACCTGCACGGCGGCATGCCGGCACGCCAATGCGACCTCGCCGGCGGTGCAATGGCGCAAGGTGCTCGACATCGAATCCGGGACCTATCCGGACGTCACCCGCAGCTTCGCGCCGGTCGGTTGCCAGCACTGCGATGAGCCGCCGTGCATGGAGGTGTGTCCCTCGACCGCGACCCGGCAGCGGCCGGATGGAATCGTCACTATCGACTACGAGCTGTGCATCGGCTGCGCGTATTGCGTGGTCGCCTGCCCGTATCAGGCGCGCTTCAAGGTCGATGCGCCGGGCTTTGCCTACGGCGCGGTGCAGCTGCGCAGCGAATCGGCTCCCGAGGATCCGCACCGTCTCGGCGTCGCGCAGAAATGCACGTTTTGCGTCGACCGCGTCAATTACGGCATCGGCTTGGGCATTACTCCCGGAGTCGATCCGCGCGCGACGCCGGCCTGCGTCAATTCCTGCATCGCCGACGCGCTGCACTTCGGCAATCTCGACGATCCCGACAGCAACGTCTCGAAGCTGCTGCGCGAGCACCGGCATTTTCGCATGCACGAGGGGCTCGGCACCGGTCCCGGCTTCTATTATCTCCACGGCAGAGCCGACGGCGCGGTCGCCCTGCCGCAAGCGGCGCCCATCAGCGCCCTGGGATCCATCCGCGCCAAAGGCGTCGAGCCCTGGCTGCAGTCGAGCTGGGACTGGCGCGCGGCCGCCAATTTCATGGGTGGGGGCGCCGGCGCGGGGCTGTTCCTGCTCGCGGCATTGGCCGGCCTCGCCGGCATTCCGTCCGATCCGCTCGCCCTCGTCGCGCTGGCGCTGGTCGCGGCCGGGCTGCTCTGCGTCGGGCTGGAGATCGGCCGACCGTGGCGCTTCCTCAACGTGCTGCTGCATCCGCAGCAATCCTGGATGACACGCGAATCGATCGCCGGGCTCGCGTTCTTCGCGCTCGGCCTTGCGGCGGTCTGGTCCGGCAGCCGCACGATGTTCGCCGCGACGGCACTCGCGGGTTTGGGTTTTCTCTATTGCCAAGCGCGAATCCTCGCCGCCGCGAAAGGCATTCCGGCCTGGCGAGATCCGCGCATCGTACCGCTGATCATCACGACCGGACTGTGCGAAGGCGCCGGCTTGTTCCTTGCCGCCGCCGTGATGGTGTCGCCGCTCGAGCCGATGCGGACGGCTGCCGCGGCGGGTCTCGCCGTGCTCGCCGCGGTGCGCGGCGTCGTCTGGCGCGCCTATCTCGACTCGCTGGAAAGCGGCGGGGCGCCGATCCGCACGCTCGAAGTGCTGCGCGCGTTTCACCTCTGGTTCCTGCTCTTCGGGCTCTTGGTGCCGATCGTGCTGATCGCGGCGGCTTTCATGACGCCCGGCGCCGGCGCTGCGCTTTGCGTGGCGGCCGGATCGTGCGCCTTCGCCGCCGGCTGGGCGCTCAAGCTCGTGCTGATCACGCGGGCCGCCTACAACCAGGGCTTCGCGCTCGCGCACCTTCCGGTCCGCGGCTCCGGCGCCGCCGGACCCTCGGTGAAACCCGGGTGGGCGATGCAATGAATGTTTCCTCCCGGATCGGGGTCCGGTGCCGCTGCGCTTCGCGGCGGCGAGCGAACCACGGCTCGATCCAGATCGAACGGAGATCGCGATGAGCACGCAAGCGGCGGCCGGCAGGTCGCAAGTCTTCCTGTTCGATCCGGGCGCGGAAACCATGCCGCGCGCTGCCATTGCCGCACTGCAGACGAGCCGGGTGCGACAGACGCTCGAGCGCGCCTACACCAACGTCGCGCAATATCGGCGCAAGTTCGACGAGGCCGGCGTCGAGCCGGCCGACTTCGTCGCGCTCGCCGACATCGCGCGGTTTCCGTTCACGGCGAAGGCCGACCTGCGCGACACCTATCCATTCGGCATGTTGGCCGTGCCCCGCCGGCAATTGCTGCGTCTGCACGCCTCCTCGGGCACCACCGGCAAGCCGACCGTCGTCGGCTACACCCGCGGCGACCTCGACCGCTGGAGCGAGCTGATGGCGCGTTCGCTCGCGTGCACCGGCGTGGTGCCGGGAGACATCGTGCACAACGCCTACGGCTACGGGCTGTTCACCGGCGGGCTCGGCGCCCATTACGGCGCCGAGCGGCTGGGATGCGCCGTGGTGCCGGTTTCCGGCGGCGGCACCGAGCGGCAAGTGATGTTGCTGCGCGACTTCGCGGCCGATGTGCTGTGCGCGACCCCGTCGTATGCGCTCAACATCGCCGAGGTCGCCCGCGCAATGGGCGTCGATCTGCGGCAATTGCCGCTGCGCGTCGGCGTATTCGGGGCCGAGCCGTGGAGCGAAGCGATGCGCCGCGCGCTCGAGGATCAGCTCGGCATCGCGGCGGTGGACATTTACGGCCTTTCGGAAGTGATGGGCCCGGGCGTCGCCTGCGAATGTCACGTCGAGCAATCGGGCCTGCACGGCTGGGAGGATCATTTCCTGTTCGAGGTCGTCGATCCGCACACGCTCGAGCCGGTGCCGGTCGGCAAGCCCGGCGAGCTGGTGATCACCACGCTGACGAAGGACGCGCTGCCGCTCGTGCGCTATCGCACGCGGGACATCACCTGGCTCAACCACGAGCCGTGCGCATGCGGCCGCACCCACGTGCGGCTCATGCGCGTGACCGGACGTGACGACGACATGCTGATCATCCGCGGCGTCAACGTCTATCCCTCGCAGGTCGAGGCCGTCCTCGTCGATTTTCCCGGTCTCGCCCCGCACTACCAGCTGGTACTCACGCGCGAGGGAGCGCTCGATGCCCTGACGGTGGAAGTGGAGGCGGCTGCCGACGCGGCGAGCGGCGAGGAGTTCCCCGGAGAGAAGAGCGCACAAGTGTGCCACCACATCAAATCGCTGATCGGCGTGACCTGCAACGTCGTGGTCAAGGCGTCGGGCGAGGTGCCGCGTTCGCAGGGCAAGGCGGTCCGGGTGAAGGATCTCAGGAAGGCGACGGCGGATCCGCACGAGCCATGAGCCCTGGGCGCGATTACAACGCGGCCGTCGATTTCGTCGACCGCAACGTTGCCGAGGGTCGCGGCGGCAAGACCGCCTGCATCGATCCCTCGCGCAACCTCACCTACGGGCAATTGCGGGATGCGGCGGCGCGCGTCGGCCCCATGCTTGCCCGCCTCGGCGTCGAGCCGGAGAATCGCATCGCCATGGTCGTGCTCGACACCGTCGATTTCCCGGTTCTGTTCTGGGGCGCGATCCGCGCCGGCATCGTGCCGATCCCGCTCAACACCCGGCTCACCGTCGAGCAGATTCGTTATGTGCTCGAAGATTCCCGCGCGAAAGTCGCCTTCGTGTCGACCGCGCTGCTGCCGCTGGTCGAGGAAGCCGCGGCGGCGACCACGCTCAAGCACGTCGTCGTGGTCGGCGGCGGGCCGGATCGGCTGCTGCGGCTCGATGCGCTGCTCGCCGCCGAGCGCGAGCCGGCGGCGCCGGCCAAGACCTGCGCCGACGAGGTGGCCTATTGGCTGTACTCCTCCGGCACGACCGGAATGCCGAAGGGCGTGATGCACGTGCACTCGAGCCCCATGACCATGGCGCGGCTCGCCGGCCAGGACCGCATCGGGATCCGCGAGGACGACGTGATTTTTTCGGCACCGAAACTGTTCTTCGCCTACGGGCTCGGCAACGCGATCCTGTGCCCGATGTCGGTCGGCGCCACCTCGGTGTTCTATCCCGAGCGGCCGACGCCGCAGACCGTGTTCGAGACGCTGCGCGGCTATCAGCCGACCATGTTCTATGCGGTGCCCACCCTCTACGCGGCGATCCTGGCCGACCCGGAGTGCACGCCGGCGAACGGATCGCAGCGGCTGCGGCTGTGCTTCTCGGCCGGCGAGCCGCTCCCCGTGCATATCGGCGAAGCCTGGCAGCAGCGGTTCGGGCTCGAGATCGTCAACGGCGTCGGCTCGACCGAGATGGGACACCTCTATTTGACGAATCTGCCGGGCGCGGTCGAGTACGGCACGTCCGGCGTGCCGGTGAAAGGCTACGAGCTGCGGCTCGTCGACGATGCCGGGCGCGACGTTGCCGACGGCGAGATCGGCGAGCTGATCGCGCGCGGCCCCACCTCCGCCGCCGGTTATTGGAACCAGCGCGAGAAGTCGCGAAACGTGTTTCAGGGCGAATGGACGCGCACCGGCGACAAATATCGGCGCCGGCCGGACGGCGTGTACGTCTATTACGGCCGCACCGACGACCTGTTCAAGGTGAGCGGCATCTGGGTGTCGCCGTTTGAGGTGGAAGCGGCGCTCGTCGCGCATCCGAGCGTGCTCGAGGCCGCGGTCGTGCCCGCGCAGGATGCGAACGGCCTGGTCAAGCCAAAGGCCTTCATCGTGCTCAAAGCGGGCGGCGGCAGCGCCTTGAGCCGCGCGCTCTACGAGGACATCAAGCTGCACGTCAAGCGCACGATCGGCCCCTGGAAATATCCGCGCTGGATCGAGATCGTCGAGAGCCTGCCGAAGACGGCGACCGGAAAGATCCAGCGCTTCAAGCTGCGCAGCGCGTCACCGGAACCCGCGGTCCCACGGCAGAAAAGCCGGACGAAAGCCTCGCGCCCGCGCGCGAAAACTCCGGTCCCGGCGTGAGATTTCGCACGTTTCCTGGTCGTTCGGGTCGTTGACGCTGCAGCTATCCGCCGACGATCAGGCCCGCACCGCCACCATATCCTTCGCCATTTCGCGCAGCTTGAATTTCTGCACCTTGCCACTCGGCGTGCGCGGCAGGTCCGCGACGATCTCCAGCCGCTCCGGAAAGTATATTTTCGCGAGCTTCTGCTGCTCCAGGAACGCCACCATGTCGGCGAAGCAGAAATTCTGCCCCGGCTTCGGCACCACGAAGGCGCACGCGCGCTCGCCCAGCCGCTCATCCGGCATGCCGACGATGGAAACGGCCTGAACCGCCGGATGGCGGAACAGCAAGCCTTCGATCTCGACCACGGGGATGTTCTCGCCGCCGCGAATGACGATGTCCTTGGCCCGGCCGGTGATGCGGACGTAGCCGTCCGCGTCCATGCGGGCGAGATCGCCCGAGTCGAACCACCCGTCCGCGTCGTGGCCGAACAGCTGCGGGCGCTTGAGATAGCCGACGAAGTTCGAGCAGCCGCGCACCTCGAGCTTGCCTTCCTCGCCGGCCGGCAAGGGCTGGTCGTCGGGGCCGACCACGCGCACCTCCATGCCCGGCATCGCGCAGCCGTCGGTGTGGAACGCCTTCTCCGGATCGTCGAGCTTGGTCGTAGTCACCGCGCCGTTCTCCGTCATGCCCCAGGCGGAGACGATGTCGGCGCCGAGCGTCTTCGTCGCCCGCTCGACCAGCACCCGCGGGATCGGCGCGCCGGCGGCGAGGAAAATGCGCAAGGTGGCGACGTCGCAGCCGCCCTGACCGACCGCGTCGGCGAGGTCGGACAGGAACGGCGTCGACGCCATGGTGAAGCTGACGCCCTCCGTCGCGATCAGCGCCGCCGCGCGCTTCGGCTCCCAGGTGTCCTGCAGCACCGCGGTTGCCCCGAGCATCACCGGCATCATCAGGCCGTACATGAAGCCGGTCTGATGCGCCATCGGCGAGGCCATCAGCACGACATCGTCGGCGCCCAGCCCGAGCCGCTCGGCATAGGGCCGCAGATTCGACAGCAAGGTGTTCGCCGTGTGCATCACGCCTTTCGGCTCGCCGGTCGTGCCCGACGTGTAGAGCAACTGCATCACGTCGTCGGCCCGCGGGCGGTGCTCGGTGAACCAACGCGTGCGATCGCGGCCCGCCTGCCGATCGGTGCCGAGGAGAACCTCCTCGAAACTCTCCTCGCCCTCCCCGCCGACGACCAGCAGCCGCTCCAGGTGCGGCAGCTCCGGCCGGATCGAGCGCACCATGGCCGGATGATCGAACCCGCGGAACTGGCGCGGCACCACGAAGATCTTGCTCTCGGCGAAGCCGAGCATGAACTTCACCTCGCGCTCGCGAAAAATCGGCATCATCGGGTTGACGACGGCGCCGATCCGCATGCAGGCGAGCACCAGCGCCGAGAACTCCCACCAGTTCGGCAATTGGCAGGAGACCACGTCGTATCTTTCGATGCCGAGCTCGGCGAGGCGGAGCGCAATGCGGTCGACGCGCGCGGCGAGCTCGCGATAGCTCAGGTGGCTCTCACGTCCGGTGACCGAGTTGAAATCGACCACGGCGGTTTTGTCCGGCAATTCCGCGCGGCAGCGGTCGAGGTAATCGCCCATCACCTCGTCACGCCAATGGCCCTGCGCCCGCATCGCGTCGACGCGCGTCTTGGGCAGAATGGGATCGAACCGCATCTGGCTCCTTCGGCGCGGCGATGGGATCGCTTCTTGACCCAGATCAAGGACGGTTCCGCCGTATCGCCGCATGGGTATGGGTGAAGTCTTGCGTGTTGCGGGATGCGGCGCAATACGGGGACGCGTCGCCGCGATCGACTTTCGGACCGCACGGGGCTGACTGGTATCCCGCGCAGAATCGGAGCTTTCCACGCAAAGCCCTACCGGGACAGCTTTCATGCCGGACCTGACCCATCTTGCCTGGCCGTTTTTCGACGATGCGCATCGGGGTTTCGCCGCGGCGCTCGCAGAATGGTCGCAGCGCGAGATCGCGTCCCGCGTCGATCATGCGGACGTCGATCGCGCCTGCCGCGGTCTCGTCCGCGCGCTCGGCGAAGCCGGCTGGCTCGACGCGGTGGTTCCCGCCGCCTACGGCGGCGCCTCGGAGCGGCTCGACGTACGCGCGCTGTGCCTTTCCCGCGAGATCCTCGCCTGGCACGATTCCCTTGCGGATTTCGCCTTCGCCATGCAGGGACTGGGCACCGGCTCGATCTCGCTCTTCGGCACCGATGCGCTGAAATCCAAATATCTGCCGCCGGTGCGCGAGGGCCGGCACATCGCCGCCTTCGCGCTCTCCGAGCCCGAGGCCGGATCGGACGTCGGCGCGCTCGCGACGACGGCGTCGTCCGACGGTCCCGCTCACGTGCGTCTCGACGGCGTCAAGACCTGGATCTCGAACGGCGGCATTGCCGATCATTATGTGGTGTTCGCGCGCAGCGGCGACGCCCCGGGCGCCAAGGGGCTATCCGCCTTCGTGGTCGACGCCGACACGCCTGGGCTTTCGGTGGCGCGGCGAATCGAGATCATCGCGCCTCATCCGCTGGCGACCCTGCGCTTCGAGGGCTGCCGGGTGCCGCTGTCGCACCGGCTCGGCGCGCCGGGCGACGGCTTCAAGGTGGCGATGGCGACGCTCGACATTTTTCGCTCGACGGTCGGCGCGGCCGCGCTCGGCCTGGCGCGCCGCGCGCTCGATGAGGCCGCCGGCCGTGCCGCCTCGCGCAAATTGTTCGGCGCGCGGCTGGGCGATCTGCAGCTGACCCAAGCATCGCTCGCGGACAGCCTCGCCGAGGTCGACGCGGCGGCGCTGCTAGTCTACCGCGCGGCCTGGGTCAAGGATCGGGGCGCGGCGCGCGTCACCCGCGAATCCTCGATTGCGAAAATGTACGCGACCGAAATGGCGCAACGCGTGATCGACCGCGCCGTGCAGCTGTTCGGCGGCGACGGCGTGCGCGTCGGCGTCAAGGTGGAGGCGCTCTATCGCGAGATCCGCGCGTTGCGGATCTACGAGGGCGCAACCGAGGTGCAAAAAGTGATCATCGCGCGCGAGCTGCTCAAAGAGCGCGAAGCCGTACGCCAGCGCGCGGCGGAATAGCCGATCGAGGAAACCTCGATGATCCTGACGCCAGAGCAGCTTGCCGCTCGCAGCACTGCGCGAAGCTTTGCGCAAGCACAGCTTGCACTGCATTCCGCCGAATGGGACCGCACCGCGACGTTTCCGCGCGATGCGCTCAGCGAAATGGGCAAGCTCGGCTTCCTGGGCATGACGGTGCCGCCGGAATGGGACGGTGCCGGCATGGACTACATCGCGTACGCGCTGGCGCTCGAAGAGATCGCGGCCGGCGATGGTGCCGTCTCCACCATCATGAGCGGCCATAACTCGGTCGGCTGCATGCCGCTCGTCGAGTACGGCAGCAACGAGCAGAAGCAGAGCCTGCTCAAGCCGATGGCACGCGGCGAGTTGCTCAGCGCCTTCTGCCTGACCGAGCCGCAAGGCGGCTCCGACGCGGCGGCCATCCGAACCCGCGCCGAGCGCCACGACAATTACTATCTGCTCAACGGAACCAAGCAGTTCGTCACCAGCGGCAAGAACGCGCAGATTGCGCTGGTCTTCGCGGTCACCGATCCCGCCAAGGGAAAGCACGGCATCAGCTGCTTCCTGGTCGAGACCGACCGGCCCGGCTACCACATCGGCCGCGTCGAGAAAAAGATGGGGCAGAACGCATCCGACACCTGTGAGATTCGCCTGGACCGGCTGCGGGTGCCGATCAAGAATCGGCTCGGCGCCGAGGGGCAGGGCTATCACATCGCGCTCGCCAATCTCGAGGGCGGGCGCATCGGCATCGCCGCGCAGGCGCTGGGCATGGC
>Ga0137366_10003005_pt1 | contig 13062 bp, 9 predicted proteins | sample SagtaG_8_FD_104938 | JGI IMG/M metagenome (GOLD analysis project Ga0137366, IMG submission 104938) | Vadose zone soil microbial communities from Sagehorn Ranch, Mendocino, California, USA - Sage1_L_60_16 metaG | ecosystem: Environmental > Terrestrial > Soil > Vadose zone | place: USA: California... | reverse complement strand
TAGCTAATACACATAGCAAACAGTTCGAATTAGTCCGCCACTTCTTCTCGCAGCAGCTCGCTTTCCAGCTCACTTCTTCGGATCAGGCGCAACGGTTTCTGATTGCGATCTTTGTGGTACTCGCGTGCGTCGGTCCGCTTATCGTTCGAATCTACATGCCGAAGTATGGATACCTGCAAAATCTGCCCACGCCTGATCTCTACATAGCGGCGGTCCGTGCCGATCGGCTCCTCTTCGTTTCTCTTTCCATGATTGTGGTGGGATTCATTACTTCGCTTCAGTGGCAGAACTTGTTCCCGGGCCGCCAGGATTACCTTACGCTAAAGCCGCTCCCGCTCCGCCTTTATCAGGTATTTATGGCCAGGTTCTTTGGCGCATTTACGATAGCCGCCGTTGTTGTTCTCGATCTGAATTTCACCGCGAGCATGCTGTTTCCGCTGCTCACATCGGGCAGATGGCAGGCTCCCGCTTTTGGATTTTCGTGTGTCTTCGCTCATGCAGCGGCGACCATGGGCGCTGGGTTGTTTGTATTTTTTGCGATTACCGCTATTCAGGGATTTTGCCTGAATCTCTTTTCGCCTCGATCCTTCGCCCGTCTATCAGAACCGATGCAGGCCTTCTTCGTTACCGCAGTCATCGCTGCCGGTCCCTATGTCATCGACATGCCAAACTGGTACGCGATGATTGCGGCGAGACCGAATTGGATGTCGTTTTTCCCTCCTGCTTGGTTTCTAGGTCTGTATGAGAGGCTGCTGGGCACACATGAAGTTTATTTTGTGAGACTGTCGAAGATCGCGGCTTTGGGACTGACAGCGAGCATCGTGGGCGCATTTGCCGCTTATTTTGTGACCTATAGCCGCCACGCTGTTCGCGTTCTGGAAGAATCGGTACGGATCCGTAAGCGAGAATCATCGCGAATTACAGGTGCTTTCAACGCGCTGTGGGCGGCTCTGATCAAGGGTCCACACGATCGCGCGGTATTCGATTTCTCAATTCGCACTTTACAGCGAAGCCGGCGCCATAGACTCCTGGTTGGCTATACGGTTGGGGCCGCGCTGGTGGTTGCACTGGAAGCGGTGGCGCCGATCATAATCGCGAAGTTTCGTTCTGAAGAACCGTGGTACTCGTGGCAACTGGAATCAATCGCGGCAGCGCCGCTCATCGTAGGTGTGGTTCTAGTCTCCGCTTTCGCTATGTGTTTCAACTGCCAGCCGAGCTTCAGGCGAACTGGATATTCCGCATGGCGAACGGTCCAGGATTGCTCAACAGCGTCGAACGGTTGCTCGTCCTCTGCGGGCTCTTGCCGGCGGTCGTCATGACTCTACCCATTGAAGTGCCGTCGTTTGGCTGGCTCTTAACTTTCGCGCATGCCACTTTTTCTGCAGTGCTACTGCTCTTGTTCATTGAAATGGGTTTGCGTGAATGGCGCAAAATACCCTTCACGTGCTCGTACCTGCCTGGTCGGCGCAACGTTTGGGCGACCATTGGCGTTTATTTCATCGTTTTTGCGGTCGCGATACCCGTTACGGCTCATTTCGAGGTATGGCTGCATCAGCCCTTTCTGCTTTTTGGCGCCGCCTCAGGCTTAAGTATCCTTTACTTGATGCTCAGGTCCACCCGACGACGTCAATGGAAGATTGTGTCCGTTCTCTTCGACGAATCGGAAGAGCCGCTGGTGGAAAGTCTTCGTTTGAGTCCAAAATGAAGGGAACCCGCTGCTACTTGATGTGGCAGGTCGCCAAGCCACGCTTTTCCAAGTACTGCTGGTGGTAGTCCTCTGCCTCGTAGAAGGTGACCGCGGGAACAATCTGGGTCACAATCGGGCGGCTGAAGCGGTGTGACTCTTCGAGCGCCTGTTTTGAGGCCCGTGCCGTCTGCTCTTGCTCCGGCGAATGGTAGAAGATTGCTGACCGGTATTGCGTGCCGAAGTCGGGGCCTTGCCGGTTCAATTGCGTCGGATCGTGGTTCTCCCAGAAAACATTCAGCAGGTCCTGGTAAGAAACTTTCGGGGGATCGTACTCGACTTCAACGGCCTCGGCATGTCCGGTGCTGTCTGTGCAAACGTCTTTGTAAGTCGGATTCTTCAAATCTCCGCCGGTATAACCGACGCGAGTGGCGCTCACGCCTGGAATCTGCCGGAACGTAGCTTCCACGCCCCAAAAACATCCTGCTGCGAATGTTGCTTTTGCCATATACACCTCACCGTCTTCCGTCACAATTCGATGCGCAAATATCAGAAAAGTTTCTCTCTGCGCACTCGGCGTGACCTCTGCCGACTCTGCGGTTAAAAGCTCTTAACCGCAGAGAACGCGGAGAAAGGCCGCGGAGAGCGCAGAGAGGGTGAACGTTCCCCGCCAAAAGGAGGGTTACGCCACCATTGCGCCGGTCAGATCAGCAATCCTGGCCACTTCATGTTCAGCGCACCAGCGGCCCAATTCAGCGACAATCTTTTCGGTCGCGCGCGGGTCCCAGTAGTTGGCTGTGCCGACCTGGACCGCGCTGGCACCAGCGAGCATGAACTCGATCACGTCAGCCGCCGTCGAAATTCCACCCATGCCGATCACCGGGATCTGCACCGATTTTGACGCCTCATAAACCATGCGCACAGCAATGGGTTTGATGGCGGGACCTGAGAGCCCTGCGGTCACGTTTGCGATGCGAGGAGTACGTGTCTTGATATCAATGGCCATGGCCACGAAAGTGTTCACCAGAGACACTGCATCCGCGCCGGCTTCTTGCGCAATATGTGCCATCTGGCCGATGCTGGTGACGTTCGGCGACAGCTTCACGATCAGCGGCCTCTGCGAGAACCGTCTTGCGCTCGTGACTAATTCATCCAGTAAACGTGGATCGCTGCCGAACTGGATCCCACCATGTTGCGTGTTCGGGCAAGAAACATTGAGCTCATAAGCAGCGATTCCCTCGCCCGTGTTCAGAATCTCGATGGTGCGCTCGTAATCTTCGCGGGTGTAACCAAATACGTTCGCGATGACGACCGCATTCTTTATCTCGCGAAGCCGGGGCAATTTTTCTTCAACGAACGCCCGCGCGCCGATATTCTGCAGTCCAATCGCATTCAGCATTCCGGCCGCGGTTTCGTACAGACGCGGAGGAGGATTCCCGATCATTGGTTCTTTCGATAAACCTTTGACGACAAAGCCACCCAGCCGGTCCAAATGCACGACGTCTTCAAATTCAACGCCATAGCCGAAAGTTCCACTGGCACCGATCACAGGATTCTTCACGTGAATTCCCGCGAGGGTGACTGTTAGATCAGTGGTCATGTGTGCGTGTCAGAACCCTTAATTGTTCGATTGCCGGGCGAGGGCCGCTGCTAGTTTACACAAAGCTCCCGATTGCACGGCCCAGCGAAACAGCAGCGCCGAGGCCGGCTTGTGTCCATGAATCCGCGTCCACGTGCAGACGGCCCACGGTTTCCGTTACATTATTCTTCAGATGCTCGACTTAAGTTTTGTTCGTGACAACCTGCCGAAGATCGAGGAAATGCTGCGCAACCGCGGCATGGATGCCCATGTTGTTCTGAAAGATTTTCACGAGGTGGACGCGCAGCGGCGGCAGGCAATCAATTCTGCCGAAACCCTGCGTGCCGAACGCAATCGTCTTTCCGGGCTGATTCCGGGAATGAAAAAATCAGGTCAGGACCCGAGCGACCTGATCGCGCAGACGAAAGACATGCGCGGACAAATCCAGGATCTGGAGAAGGCCGCGGAAGAGTATGACACGCGGCTCACCGACCTCCTGGTTGGAATTCCCAATCTGCCGCATTCCTCGGTACCGGTCGGAAAATCGGCTGAAGACAACGTAGAAATAAGGCGTTGGGGAACACCGGCAAGATTTGATTTCGCGCCCAAGCCGCACTGGGAGCTCGGGGAGCAGCTTGGGATACTTGATCTGGAACGTGCCGCGAAACTTTCCGGCGCGAGATTCGCAGTTTACTGGGACACTGGTGCGAAGTTAGAACGCGCCCTGGCGAATTTTATGCTCGATGTGCACACTCGCGAGCACGGTTATACCGAGGTGCTGCCGCCGTTCATGGTGAATTCCGATTCCATGTATGGGACCGGACAGCTTCCCAAGTTTGCCTTCGATCTGTTTCGGGTTCCGCATGGAGAGAAGGATTTGTGGCTGGTTCCGACGGCTGAGGTCCCGGTTACGAATCTGTACCGGGATGAACTGCTTGATGGAAGCCGCCTGCCCATTTCGCTTACTGCATATACTCCCTGCTTTCGCAGTGAGGCGGGTTCTTACGGGAAGGATGTGCGCGGCATCATTCGCCAGCACCAGTTTCAAAAAGTTGAGTTGGTGAAATTCTCGCGACCGGATAATTCTTACGATCAACTCGAAAAGCTTACGCATGATGCCGAAGTAATCCTGCAGAAATTAGGCCTGCACTATCGCGTGATGACGCTGTGTACGGCGGATATGAGCTTCTCGTCGGCAAAGACGTACGATCTGGAGGTTTGGCTTCCCGGGCAGCAGCTTTTTCGCGAGATTTCTTCGTGCTCGAATTTCGAGGCCTTCCAGGCACGCCGGGCGAACATTCGGTTCAGGCGTGAAGGGAAGACAAAGTCGGAATTCGTGCACACGCTCAACGGAAGCGGCCTCGCCATCGGTCGCACCTGGGTTGCGATCGTCGAGACATACCAGCAGTCGGACGGTAGCGTCCTGGTTCCCGAGGTTCTGCGACCGTACATGGGAATAGATCGCATTACGCCGCGAAAGCTGTGAAAAGCAACTCTCAGTGGCAAAAAGCGATCTACACTGTGCACCGCCGTTCGCAGCTTTGCATTAACACTCGCCTGCTTCCAGTGTTTACAATGCTCTTTTGTTAATAGAGGACAGCAAAATCAAACTCGACAATGCACATCTGAATACCGCATCCACTCACGCGCCGTCGGTTTCGGTCAGTCCCGTGTGGCGCACGATCAAGAGTTTCATTTTCTGGTCTCACGAGCGCGGTACGATCCAATATGACGTGATGGTGACGCTTATTCTGTTGTTCGTTTTTCTTTCGCCATTGTGGATCAGCTTCAATGATCGTCCGGTGCAACGGAACCCGCACTCCTCAGGAGTCGTCGTTTACCCCGATGGCAACGGAGAATTTATTTATCAGGTTGAGGGCAAGGCAGTTCACGAGGGAAGTGACTCGGCAATCCGCGCCAGTTTGTTGACGATTATCGAGCCCATCTCAGGCAGCGTCAGCATCTCACATTATGAAACCATGACGGATAAGACGGGCCAGGTTGTAGCGTATAAAGTCTGGGTACAAAGAGAGTAGCGGAATTCGAATCACAAGACCGAGGAGGCCAAGTTGCCCCTAAAATTCGCGTCCCGCCTGGTGTGTGCGGTGCTGGTGTGCTCCTTCTGGTCCTCTGCCAGGCCGGTCGGGGACCTCGATAGCGTTCTGCACGAAATGGACGATGCCGCGGCAAAATTCCGAACGACTGAAGCGAATTTTACCTGGACTCAGTACAACAAAGTCATTGACGAAGTCGCAGAAACTCAAGAAGGGAAGATCTACTTCAGGCGGGTAGGCAACGACACCCAAATGGCAGCCGAGATAACTCAGCCGAGCGCTAAGCTGGTGATTTTTTCCGACGGAAAGATCCAGATCTATCAACCCCGCCTGGATCAGGTCGACATTTATGACGCTGGAGCCCACCGCGACGAGTTTGAAAGCTTTCTTGTCTTGGGGTTCGGAGGCAGCGGGCACGACATGCTGAAATCTTTCGACGTCAACTACGCCGGCACTGAGAAAATTGACGGCACTGAGACTGCGAAACTCGATCTCACCCCCAAATCCGAAAAGGTCAGGCAGCACTTTGCCCACATTCTTTTATGGATCGATCCCCAGAGAGGATTGTCACTGCAGCAGAAGCTCTTTGAAACCAGTGGAGATTATCGGCTGGCCAAGTATTCCAGCGTTCAGATAAACCAGAAGATTTCCGATGATAAGTTTAAACTGAAGACATCGGGCAAGACGAAGACGCTAACACATTGATTACAATGGCGTTGTCCGCAGACGGGGCAAAACTTTTCAGCTGCAAAACCAATTTCCGAGCGTTATACTCGAAAACGCCATCCTAAACTGAGTTGAAATACTAAATTTCTGATTCCAACGTTGGAGCCACATGGCTAAGGTTTTTACTATTCCGGTTCCCCCCGATGTTAGCCGCAAGAAGACGCGTGAACGGACTTCCGATCCGCGTTATGTTGACGGCCAGCGGCTCCTGGTGGAGGCAATGAGATATCTTGCGCAGGCCGATCCCATCACCAACCGGCATGCAATTGCATTTCTTTCGGAGCACGTGCGGACGCGATTCCGAATGACCGATTCGCCGCTAAAGTAGTTTCCTTCTCGGGACAAATGCCGCCGCTGCGAGCACAATGATGATTGGGTACGTTTCCAACGTGTATCGTGGCTCCGGATTCTCCAGCGTCCCCAGAAAAGCTGAGCGCAGAATGATGAACAGAACCAGCAGTCCCATCGTCGGAGCGCTACGAAACCTCATCCAGCCTGCAATTGCGCAAAGCAAATAGGCAAGATTGATTGCACCGAATCCCACTGCAAGGGCCGACCATTTCGGTTCATCGTTGAATTCCCACCACCGACTGTCGCATGGCAGCATCTCTGTTCGCGGTCGCAGCCACATGTCGAGAATTCGCGATACCGGAAGTTCCAAGTAGTAGCGCAGCGGATGTGCTTGGATCCGCTGCTCTGCAATCGCTTCGAACCTGGAATCGATCGCTGGGGAGACATGCAGCAGATCGTTGTAATCTTCGAGCACTCGTTGCGTTTCCTGTCGCTGCTGCGGAGTATCGAATGCGCGGAGGGGTAAGGTGGCGGGATCAATCTTGCCGCCCGGCACTGCCCAATAAATCTCTTCGACTGAGACGTAGTCGGCGATCCACGATTTGGTCCAGCGATTGAATCCCATGGGGACGAATTCATTTTCTTCATTAGCGTAGCGGGGAGCCAGGGGCTGAAAACGATGAAACACGCGCCAGTTGCGGAGTGCCCAGGGGCAGAGCGGCAGGATTGCGACTGCCAGCAAGAGGATGGCAGACCAAAGCCGCAGGCCCCGAGCCGTTGCATGCCGGTCCCGAATAAATACCGCGATTATGTAAATCTCGATTGCAATCACGAGCAAGGCCCCGTCTGGACGCAGGAGCGTTGCGCCCCCACATGCCGCTCCACAGGCGGCCCATGAGCCATTGCGCTGGGTCGCTAACGCATTTATAGCCAGATTCAACGCCAGCACCGTGAAGAAGACTTCGAGCGTCTCGGTCAAGGCCGCCGCTGAATAATTAATGAGGAACGGGCACAAGGCTGCAAGCCAGAATGCAATTTTCGAAGCGTTGACGCCCAGTAATCTCCAAGCAATGTCGGCACAAAGGAAACAGGTGCCGAGATCCACGAACATTTGGACAACCAGCACCGCCCGATAATTGTCTATGCCGAATATCGAGAAAATCAATGCAAGAAAGGCCGGGTAGCCAGGCAGCCGGATGTAGGTGGGTGAGATTTCGCCTGATCCGCTCAACCCGTAAATACCATGCTGCAGCCAATTCTTTGCGATGTCGCCATAAATGAAGGAATCGGTGACAACCGCGGGGAAGCGCAGAAGAAAGACCAACCGCAGACCGAGAGCGGCGAGCGAGACAATGACAAAGAAGCGTAGGTTCCTGCGGACCAGTTCCCGCACATTGGGACTATACCAGCGATTGTCGGAACTTCTGGTGTGATACGACGCGGCTGATTGATTCTAGCCACCCCTCCCGCTAGGATGGGATTGGTTTAGGTGGCCATGGCGCATCCTGTTTTTTATGACCCGCGGCGGGCCCGCTGGAAACGGATCAGAACTCTCTTCGACGTGGCCGGCATCATCGTCGGCACGGTCGTGGTCGTTTTCATTTATGCCGCTTTGCGAATCGAACCTCTACAGCGACCACTTCTCGAATTCCATAAACATCCCTATCACGCACTGAAGGAGACTGAGAAGGAGAAGGCCATAGAACGGCGCAAGCAGCTTGTGCGCCGTTCGCACCGCCCCACGAACATTGCCGCCTCACAAGTCGAACTCAACAGCGATGAAGGTATTCGAGGCGCATTTTATGATCCTTCCGATGCAGCCGGATTCTCGTCTCTTCGCGAATACGCACGGCAAATCGATCTGCTCTACCCCGAATGGCTGCACGTACTTTCGAACGATGGCCACTTGAAGGGAATTGACGAGCAGATACTGCCGCCTCGTCCTTTCGACGTCATTCAGAACGACATCGTGCACGCTGTGGATGACAAGGTTATGCCGTTCCTGAAATCGGAGGATACCGGGACGGAAGTCTTCCCGATGGTCAACAACTTCGACGGGGCAAACTGGATTGACATCTCCGGCTTCCTGAATGATCCCGACACTCGCGCCGAGTTTCGCCGGGAGGTCGACAAGTTTCTTGCGAGTGACCATTACCGCGGGTTGATGGTGGACTTTGAAGACTTGAATTTGAAGAATGCGAAGTCGGGTTACGTGAGCCTTTTGGGCGAACTGTCACAAGACCTGCACAGCAAAGGTTTGAAGCTTTATGTTAGCGTTCCGCCGGGAAATCCAGAATTCCCCTACAGCGCTTCCGCAAGTGTTTCGGATGGTTTGGTTCTGATGAATTATGACGAACACTATAGCGGTCCGGGAGGTAGTGCCGGTCCCATCGCATCGCAGGATTGGTTTACGGACAACTTGGCGGAAGCTAAGAAAGTCATTCCGCTCGATAAGTTAATTTGCGCGATAGCGAACTATGGCTACGACTGGGAGCGGCGACCTAAGAAAGGCCGAACTCCGGCAATGGATTTTGGCAAACCGGCATCGGTGCAGGAAGCCTGGCTTGCCGCTCGCGATTCCGAAGAAGAAGTTGATTTCGACGGCGACAGCCTGAACCCGCACATCAGCTATCTTGACGAGAAGAACTTGCGGCATGACATCTGGTTCACGGACGCCGTGACCGCCCTCAACCAGATGCGGGCCGGACGTGAACTTGGAGTCCGCACGTTCGCTCTATGGCGTCTAGGGTCCGAAGACCGTTCTTTGTGGAAGATTTGGGATTTTCCCCTAGATACGGCTGCACCTTCCAAACTTAGCGATGTTCCGCCCGGGCAGGACGTTGACATGGAAGGCGATGGCGAAATTTTGAATCTGGAAGCGACCCCTACTAGCGGCTCGCGCACGATCACCTTGGACCATTCCACAGGAATGATCACCGAAGAGGTAATGGACTCATTGCCTGAGCCGTATCGGGTGGGGCGCTATGGAGCCAGTCCCAATCAAGTCGTAATTACATTCGACGACGGCCCCGATCCTCAATGGACGCCGAAGATTCTCGACATTCTGAAGAAAGAACACGCGAGGGCAACCTTCTTTTTGATCGGCAGCCAAGCTGATAAGTTCTCTTCGATCACATCGCGGATTTTCGATGAGGGGCACGAAATAGGGAACCACACCTTCTTCCATCCCGATATCAGCGAACTTTCAGACCGTTTCGTGCGCTTGGAATTGAATGTTACGGAGCGCCTGTTCGCCAGCCGTTTGCGCATCCGCACAGTGCTTTTCCGGCCTCCTTATTCGGTTGACGCCGAGCCGGACACCGAGGACGAAGTACGTCCGTTGGAAATTTCGGAGAGCATGGGGTACCTGGCAATCGGCGACAAGATCGATCCAAACGACTGGCGCGAAATTCCGCTGCATCGGAGCGCCGAACAGATTGCGCAATCCGTCTTAGACAATCTGCCGCCTTGTGCTCCAGCCAAGCGCCTGACTTGCGGCAACATCATCCTTCTACACGATGGCGGCGGTGACCGGCGAGAAACCGTTCGCGCACTGCCGATGATCATAGAAGGCATTCGCGCAAAAGGCTTGCAGATCGTAAGTGTCGCCGATTTACTGCATGAGAAACGTGCGGACATCATGCAACCCATTCCCACCAGCGAACTCTGGTCGGCCTGGCTTACCTTGCTGGGCTTTTGGATGTACAGTGCCAGCCAGAAATTCATCGTCGTGGTTTTCTTTTTAGGCGATCTGCTGATGACCGGACGGCTGCTCTCTATTGGAGCATTAGCAATTTACGACCGCGCTTTCCCCAAACGTTTTGCTGGCCATCTTGGCGAATTCGCACCCAAGGTTGCAGTTCTGATCCCGGCATACAACGAAGAGAAGGTGATCGAGCGCACAATCCGCGCCGCATTGCGGTCCAGTTATCGCAACCTTCGGGTCATTGTGATTGATGATGGGTCTCAAGACGGTACGCTAGAAGCTGCCAGGGCGAGTTTCGCACGGGAAGAAGCCGCCGGGCGATTGCTGGTCCTCTCCAAGCCAAATTCCGGGAAAGCAGATGCTCTGAACTTCGGACTGCAACATTTGCGGCCAGACGAAGAAATCTTGGTCGGCATTGACGCCGACACGGTAATTGCGCGGGACGCAGTGGCCCTGCTGGTGCCGCATTTCCACGACTCAAAAGTGGGCGCCGTCGCCGGCAATGCCAAAGTAGGCAATCGTGTGAACCTGTGGACGCGCTGGCAGGCCCTGGAGTACATCACCAGCCAGAACTTCGAGCGTCGAGCACTGAACACAATGGGTGCAGTGAGTGTTGTTCCCGGTGCGATTGGCGCTTGGCGCGTCTCGGCGGTGCGCGAGGCCGGAGCATTTCATACTGATACCGTCGCGGAAGACGCGGACTTAACTATGGCACTGCTCCGTCGCGGGTACCGCGTGGAATACGAAGATCGCGCGCTCGCATATACCGAGGCGCCAGTCAATGCCAGCGGGCTCATGCGCCAGCGGTTCCGCTGGTCATTTGGAATTCTGCAAGCCGTCTATAAACATCGCGCCACCTTTGCCCGCAAGGGAGCACTCGGGTGGGTTGCCTTGCCCAATATCGTCGTCTTCCAGATCCTCTTGCCTCTCGTGTCACCATTTATTGATCTCATGTTCGCGTGGGGAGCGATCTGGTATTTGGGGCAGAGGTACTACCATCCTGAATCCACCGATCCAGCGAGCTTCCAGCGTCTGGTGATCTTCTTTTTGACATTTCTGGTCATAGACTTCATCACTTCGGCGATTGCATTTGCGCTGGAACGCAGCACGCCGGACACGCGGGAAGATTCATGGTTGCTGAGCCAAGTCTGGCTGCAGAGGTTCGCCTACCGGCAACTGTTTTCCTGGGTGCTATTCAAGACGGTTAAACGCGCTGCTGAAGGCGAGCCTTTTGCCTGGGACAAGCTGGAACGCACGGCAGCTGTGACATATCGCGAGTCAGAAGATTCGGTCCACGTGCACTGACCACACATGCCTCGCACTATTATCGAACCGTTTCGCATCAAGAGCGTCGAACCCATCCGCTGGACCACTCGGGAGCAGCGCGAAGCCCTGTTGCGGGCAGCCTATTACAACCTATTCTTGCTGCCGGCAGCCGATGTATTGATTGATCTGCTCACGGATTCAGGCACCGGTGCCATGTCCACCCATCAGTGGGCAGCGGTCATGGAGGGCGATGAGAGCTATGCCGGTAGCAAGAGCTTCGATCGCTTTCGGGCCTCGATCCAGGACATATTCGGGTACCGCCATGTAATTCCCGCCCACCAAGGCCGGGCTGCCGAGCGCATTCTGTTTAGCGTGACCTGCAAAAAGGGCGACGTTGTTCCTAATAACACCCACTTTGATACCACGCGGGCGAATGTGGAGTTCGTCGGCGCCGAAGCGGTTGACCTGGTCATTCCAGAGGGCCGCCAGCCGGCCAATCGGCATCCCTTCAAGGGCAACATGGACGTCGCGGCATTATGCGAACTTATCACGCGCGTCGGACGTGAACGTGTGCCTCTTGTGATGCTGACTGTCACGAATAATTCCGGCGGGGGACAGCCAGTCTCGATGGAAAACGTCCGGCAGGTGAGTGCGCTTTGCCGCGAGTATCAGATCCCGCTTTATTTCGATGCCTGCCGCTTTGCCGAAAATTCGTATTTCATCAAGCTGCGTGAGCCAGGTTATGAATCAAAAACTCCAAAGCAAATTGCGCAGGAAATATTTGGCTACGGAGACGGCTGCACGATGTCTGCAAAGAAAGACGGCATGGCGAACATCGGTGCCTTTCTGTGCACCAACGACGATCTGCTGGCGCAACAGCAAAAAGACTTGCTCATCCTGACCGAAGGGTATCCCACTTACGGAGGGCTCGCTGGCCGCGACCTGGAAGCGATCGCGGTGGGAGTGCAGGAAGCACTCGAAGAAGACTACCTGCGCTACCGGCTTGCCTCAACGGCTTACTTAGGCAACCACATCTCTGAACAGGGAGTGCCAATCGTTCAGCCTCCAGGCGGGCACGCCATCTATCTCGACGCGCGCGCGTTCCTGCCGCATATTCCAAACGATCAGTTTCCGGGTGTCGCACTGGCGGCCGAACTATATCTGGAGGGCGGCATTCGGTCGGTGGAGATTGGCAATCTGATGTTTGGGGCCGCGGCCAAAATGGATCTCGTACGATTGGCCATCCCGCGGCGTGTCTACACTCAAAGCCACATTGACTACGTGGTCGAGGTGATTCTGGAAGTTTGGAAGAAACGGGATTCGATTCGCGGCCTCAGGCTCGTTTACGAGGCGCCCTTCCTGCGGCACTTCACCGCGAAATTGGAACCTGTGAACGGATAGAGAAGTCGCAAAACTTTGCCATTCGGGATGTGAACGATCACGCAAGCCAAGCCCGCGTTGCGGGCTGTCTGCCAGTAGCCCGGCGCTTCCAGCGCCGGGAAATTGCCAAACATACCAAAGTCCCGCAGGGACGGCTGAACTAGCCCAAAACGTACGTGGGATCGTAATCAATGCTATGTTTCTGCAAGAATGCTACGAATTCGTCTTCGTAATTTCGCCTGCGATGGTGTTAGGTTTGCGAATTGATGTAAGCAACCGTCTGACCCTGCTGCGAAATGCTGACGCTGAAGGCTCCATAACCTTGTTGCCATTCAAAGCGTGGTTTGATGATTTCATTTAGCCATTTCGAAGAGCC
>Ga0137366_10002999_pt1 | contig 13067 bp, 12 predicted proteins | sample SagtaG_8_FD_104938 | JGI IMG/M metagenome (GOLD analysis project Ga0137366, IMG submission 104938) | Vadose zone soil microbial communities from Sagehorn Ranch, Mendocino, California, USA - Sage1_L_60_16 metaG | ecosystem: Environmental > Terrestrial > Soil > Vadose zone | place: USA... | reverse complement strand
GATATCGTCGCCCCAGGCGGCAACGATGGCCTGGGCCACGTCAGCGAACGAAACAGGGCGTCGGAGCACGGCGGCGAGGGTCGTGTCGGCACTTGCGGCTTGAGGCTCGCGGCTCACGGCTGCAATGAGGTCCTGCGACCCGCCCAGCAAGATGGATCCGTGTTGCAGGAACGCCCCACCCCGGCGCACCTGGGCAGAGCCGACCAGCTTGCGTACACCGACGACGAGTTCGCCGCCGGCAGGTTGGGAGAAGCAGACGGTTGGGCGGACGGGCGGTCGGGCGGTCGGCCGGTCGGGCGCGAGCGCGACGTCGGCGCCCAAGAATCGCAGCGCCGTCAGGAGTCGCTGATGGATCGCCCCGTACGCTTGCCGCAACGAGCCGAACGTCACGATCGGGGCCGCGACCGCGTAGGTGAGCTCGTGCTCGTGCCACACGGAGCCACCGCCCGTTGGCCGCCGCACGACGTCCACGCCCAGGCGCGCGATCGCCGGGCGGTCATAGCCGGCCGCGGCCTCGTTGCGGCCCAGCGAGAGGCACGGTGGGTCGAACCGGTAGAGCCGCAGGAATGCCTCGCCCATCCGGTCGGCGCGCTCCAGGAGTGCCACGTCGACGGCCATGTTCTGGGGGCCCGAGCGCCCCTGCGGCTCGAGCAGCAGCTGCCACCGAACGGCGGTCGAGCCCCCGCGCGCGCGACCGCTGTCAGTCAGCGGCAAGGGCATAGGCTTCCACCGGTGGACACACGCACACCAGGTTCCGGTCGCCGTAGGCGCCGTCCACCCGGCCCACCGAGGGCCACACCTTGTGCTGCCGTGTCCACGCCGCGGGGAACGCCGCGCGCTCGCGCGAATAGGGGCGCTCCCAGCCGTCGGCAATCACGTCTTCCAGCGTGTGGGGCGCGTTGGTGAGCAGGTTGCCCCCGCGCGGTTGGGTCCCCTGCTCGACCTCGCGGATCTCTTCACGGATGGCGATCAGCGCATCGCAGAAACGGTCCAGCTCCTCCTTCGATTCGCTCTCGGTCGGCTCGATCATCAGGGTCCCGGGGACGGGGAAGGAGACCGTGGGGGGGTGAAAGCCGTAATCGATGATCCGTTTGGCGATGTCTTCCACTTCGATCCCCGCCGACGCCTTGAACGGGCGGCAGTCGATGATGCACTCGTGCGCGATCAGGCCGTGCTCCCCTGTGTACAGCAGCGGATAGGCCTTGGCGAGCCGGCGCGCGACGTAGTTGGCGTTCAAGATCGCCATCTTGGTCGCCTCGACGAGCCCCTCGCGCCCCATGAGGGCGATGTAGGCCCAGGAGATCGGGAGGATCCACGCGCTGCCCCACGGTGCCGCCGCCACCGTGCCGCACGGCTGCTGCTGGCGCAGCGGCACGACGGGGTGGTCGGGCAGAAATGGCGCGAGGTGCGGGGCGACGCAGATCGGCCCCATCCCCGGGCCGCCGCCGCCGTGCGGGATGCAGAACGTCTTGTGGAGGTTCAGGTGGCACACGTCGGCGCCGATGTCGGCGGGGCGGACCAGGCCCACCTGGGCGTTCATGTTCGCGCCGTCCATATACACCTGGCCGCCCTGCGCGTGCACGATGTCGCAGATCTCGCGAATCGACGTCTCGAAGACGCCATGGGTCGACGGGTAGGTCACCATCAGCGCGGCGAGCGTGTCCCGGTGCTCGGCGGCCTTGGCGCGCAGGTCGGCCAGGTCGATGTTGCCCCGCTCGTCGGAGCGCACCGGCACGACCCGCAGACCGGCCAGCACGGCGCTCGCGGGATTGGTGCCGTGGGCCGAGGTGGGGATGAGGCATGTGGTGCGGTGGCCCTCGCCGCGGGACCGGTGATACGCTCGGATCACCAGCAGCCCGGTAAACTCGCCCTGCGCACCTGAGTTGGGCTGCAGCGACACCTTCGGGAACCCCGTGATCTCCGCCAGCATGTCCTCGAGCTGGCGGAACAGGATGCGGTAGCCGGTAGCCTGCTCGCGCGGCGCGAAGGGGTGCAGGCGGTTGAACTCGCGCCACGAGAGGGGAACCATCTCGGTGGTGCCGTTGAGCTTCATCGTGCACGAGCCGAGCGGGATCATCGCCGACGTGAGCGAGAGGTCGCGCGCCTCGAGCCGCTTGATGTAGCGCAGCATCTCCGTCTCGGAGCGGTAGCGGTGGAATACTGGATGGGTCAGATAGGGTGACGTGCGGCGCAGCGTCTCGGGGATAGCGGCGTCGGCCTTGGCGCCCAGGTCCTCGACCATGAACGGCAGCACCTCGTTGAGCGAGAAGGCGGTGACCAGGTCGGCGAGGTCGCCCAGGGTCGTCGCTTCGTCGAGCGAGATGCCGACGTGCGTGGGAGAGGCGACCCGCAGGTTGATGCGGCGGGCGCGCGCGGCGTCGATCAGGCGCGGCAGTGCCCACGACTCGACCTCGACGCTCAGCGTATCGAAGAACGAGGAGTGGACCACGCGGTAGCCCAGCCGCGTGAGCGCCTGGCCGAGCAGCACCGCCAGTGTGTGGACGCGCTCGGCGATGCGTCGCAAGCCCTCAGGGCCGTGATACACGGCGTACATGCTCGCCATCACCGCGAGCAGCACCTGCGCCGTACAGATGTTCGACGTCGCCTTCTCGCGGCGGATGTGCTGCTCTCGCGTCTGCAGCGCCATGCGCAGCGCCGGGCGGTCGGCCGCGTCCTTCGACACGCCGATGATGCGGCCGGGGACGTGGCGCTTGTGCTCCTCGCGGGTCGCGAAGAACGCCGCGTGCGGCCCGCCGTAGCCCATCGGAACGCCGAACCGCTGGGAGCTTCCCACGGCGATGTCGGCCCCCCACTCGCCGGGCGGCGTCAGCAGCGTCAGCGCGAGCAGGTCCGTCGCCGCGGTCACGAGCGCGCCTGCGGCATGGGCGCGCTCGCAGAACGCGCGATAGTCTTCGATCTTGCCATCCGTGGTGGGATACTGCAGCAGCGCGCCGATTACGCCCGGCCGGAAATCGAACGCGTGGGGATCGGCGACCACGGTCTGCACGCCCCGCGCCTCGGCCCGCGTGCGCACCACGGCGATGGTCTGTGGATGACACCCTTCGGCGATCAGGAACAGGGGGGTGGTCCCCGCGGGCACGGCCACGACGGCTTCGGTCAGGTGCATCGCCTCCGCCGCGGCCGTGGCCTCATCGAGCAGGGAGGCGTTCGCGATCGGCAGGGCGGTCAAATCGGAGACCATCGTCTGGAAGTTCAGCAGCGCTTCCAGCCGACCTTGTGCGATCTCGGGCTGGTAGGGCGTGTACGCCGTGTACCAGCCCGGGTTCTCGACGATGTTGCGCTGGATCACCTGCGGAGTGAACGAGTGGTAGTACCCCATCCCGATGTAGGAGCGGAACAGTTGATTCTGAGCGGCCACGCCCCGCAGCGCCTGGAGCACCTCGCGCTCGGTACGCCCGGGCGGCAGCGCCAGCGGCCGCCGCAGGCGGATGTCGGCGGGCACGACGGCATCGATGAATGCGTCGAGCGACTCGTACCCGAGCGTCGCCAGCATACCCCGCGTCTCGTCCGGACTGGGGCCGATGTGACGCGTCACGAAACGGTCGGCGGGGGCGAGGGAAGCGCGCACGGTGGACATGGATGCAGGACCCGGATGGCGGCTCACGAGAGCGTGTGCGCCTGGCCCGGCCTGAGCACCACGGCGTCGACCTTGGGGAGGCGATCGGCGGAGATGTCGGCCGCGGGGTTACCCGTCAGGAACGGATCGACGACCACGCGCCGCCCGTCGGCTTCGAGCGTGAAGCAAGCATGGCCGTGGAAGGTAATGGTGACCATCCGTGCGGCTTCATTCTCCAATGTGCTTCTTGTACGCCTCGCTGGTCAGCAGTTGCTCGATGTCCCCCGGGTTCTTCACCTTCAGCTTGATCATCCACCCCGCGCCGTAGGGATCGCGGTTCACGAGCGCCGGATCGCCTTCGAGGGCCGCGTTCACTTCGGTGACCGTGCCGGCCACCGGCGCGTACAGGTCCGACACGGCCTTCACCGCCTCGATCGTGCCGAAGACGTCCCGCCGCCCGAACGTCGCGCCTACCTTGGGGAGGTCCACGTAGACGACGTCGCCGAGCTCTCCCTGCGCGTAATCGGTGATGCCGATGTGCACGATCGCACCGTCGCCCGAGCGTTTGACGTACTCATGATCTTCACTGTAACGCAGGTCGGACGGGACGTTCGCCATGCGGGGTCGCTCGCTCGCGGGGCGTGGGAGGTCGGGGCGAAGGTTACCGGAGCGCGAAACCCCTGTCAACCCAATGGGTTGCCCGACGGAAACAGATCCGGTCGCGGCGCCAGACCGGCGGCGCCGGGCTCCATGAGACGCAGCCGCTCGTAACCCCACGGGCGCAGATCGAGCCGCACCGCCACCGGGTCGGGGTCGTCGGACAGGTACGCGAGCACCCCGGGTCGACCGGCGCGTGTCCAGGCCCGCTCGGCGGCGGCGGCGGCGGCGTGCAGGGCGACGATGGCGTCGGGCCGCTCGTCCGCCGGCTCCAGCGCCTTCTCGAGCGCCGCGGGGCTGTCGGTCACGCGGCGCACGGCGAGTCCGGCATCGCTGTAGCGGGCGGCGATCGCGGTCAGCGATGGATGCTTCGCGTCCGACGGCGGGGCGACGAGCAGCAGTGACCGGGCGGGGCGGCCGAGCGCAGCCGCCGCGGCGCGGCGGCGCAGCTCGTCGAACACGCTGCGGGCCTTCCGCTCCAGGGTCTTGAGCGAGCGCTCGTTCTCGATCGTGTAGTGGCTCTGCGCCCATTTGCGCTCGGCCGGCATCTGCGCGGCGATCATCCGGTCCGCCTCTTCATTCGAGAGGCCCCGCATGGCGCGCAGCCGGGTGCGCCGCAGCGCGACGCTCGCATCCACCAGCACCACCGCGTCGAACTGCGCCGGGTCGAGCACCTCGAACAGCAGCGGAATGTCGTTCACGACCAGGACGTCGCCGCGCTCGGCGGCTTCGCGCACCAGCTCGTCGCGGCGGCGGCGCACGGCCGGGTGCACGATGCTGTTGAGGGCGTCGAGCGCCGCCTGGTCGCCCATCACCTTGCCGCGCAGGGCTGCCCGGTCGAGCGATCCATCGGGCGCGAGCACATCAGCGCCGAAACGCTGCACGATCGCCGCCAGCACCACGCCGCCGGGCGCCTGGGCCTGGCGCGCCAGCTCGTCGGCGTCGATGATCGTCGCGCCCCAGCGACGGAACAGATCGACGACGGTCGATTTTCCCGCGGCGATGTTGCCGGTGAGAGCGACGTTTAGCATCGAACGCGGAACGCGGAAGTCGGAACGCGGAACAGAGCGGGGAAGGCACCGGTTCCGCGTTCCGCGTTCCGCGTTCCGCGTTCAGAGCAGCGCCGTCTGATCCTCATCCGCTCTCGGAACTCTGTGGCAATGCCGGCATCTCGCCTCGTACGACTCCCGTCCTCCTACCATGATCGTGGGGCTTTCCCACAGCGCGGGCTTGCCGTTGACGAGACGCTGGTTGCGACTGGCCGGGCCTCCGCACACCACGCAGATCGCCTGCAGCTTATCGACGATCTCGGCGATCGCCAGCAGCGTGGGCATCGGCCCGAAGGGGAGGCCGCGAAAATCCATGTCGATCCCCGCGAGCACGATGCGGACGCCCCGGTCCGCCAGGCCGTTGGCGGCAGCCACGATCCCGTCGTCCAGGAATTGCACTTCGTCCACCGCCACCACTTCGGTGTCGGGTCGCAGCGCGCGCATCACCGCTTCGCCCGAGTCGACGGGCTCGGCCTCGACGAGCCCGCCGTCGTGCGTGCTCACCGTGTACAAGCCGGCGTAGCGCGCGTCCAGGTGCGACTTGAAGACCTGAACGCGCTTCTTGGCGATCACGGCGCGCCGCACCCGACGCACCAGCTCCTCGCTCTTGCCGGAGAACATCACGCCGGCGATCACCTCGATCCAGCCGGGGCGGGTACCGTGAAACAGGACAGACTCCAGGGGACAGGGATCGGTTGACAGGGTCGTTGCCAGACGCCAAGCCGCAAGCGGTCATAAGATACCAGGTGCCAGTATGGCAACGACTTTACCTGGAACTGGCGACCGCTCGCGGCTTGGCGTCTGGAAGCACCCGAAGAGCTTCTGGCAACGGGGGTGGGTGGGTCGCGGAAGTGCCCGTCTCTTGCGGTTTTCAGGGGTGGGGCCTCATATTGTGGCGGTTTCATGCGGGTTTTCGGGTGCCCACCCGCGAAACGGGCGGAACCCCAAGGGTTTTTGCGTACCCTAGACCCTCACCTAAGGAGACACCGTGAACAAAGCCGAGCTGACCGCGGCACTGGCCATGCGGACCAAGATGTCGAAGGCCGACGCCGGCCGGACGATCGAAGCTCTGTTCGACGACAAGGGGATCATCGCCGGCGAGCTCAAGAAGGGCGCCAAGGTGCAGATCACCGGCTTCGGCAACTTCGAAGCCCGCAAGCGCGCGGCGCGCATGGGTCGCAATCCCAAGACGGGCGGTGTGATTCAGATCAAGGCATCGATCGCTCCCGCGTTTCGCGCCGGTAAGCAGCTGAAGATGGTGGTCAACAAGAAATAGCCCGGCGCGTGAGCGCCGGGGTCGCTGTTCACGGGCTGCCCCGCTGGGCGGCCCGTCGGCGTTTTAAACGGAGGCTCCCCGTGCTCGCTCGGTCCTGCGCGGCGCTTGCCGGCGCCGCCCTCTTGCTCGCCCCGCCCCGCGGCACCGTGCGCGTGGAGCGGTTCTTCGCGCCCGCGCTGGGTGTGGAGAAGCACTACGTGATCTACCTGCCGCCCTCGTACGCGACCGCGCCCGGGCGCCGCTACCCGGTGGCCTATTACCTCCACGGCCTGACCGGGAACGAATCCGACTGGGTGTCGCTCGCGAGCATCGACGTCGTGGCCGACTCGCTGACCGCGGGCGGCGGCGCCGAGATGATCCTCGTGATGCCGGACGGCGACGACGGCTGGTACACCAACTGGGAGGAGGCGCCCGAGCCGTACGCCGCGTGCCTCGCCGACACGCTGCTGAATCGCGCGGCGCCGGCGCTGTGCGTCGTCCGGGCCCGCTACGAGGATTACATCGCGCGCGACCTGGTCCGTCACGTCGATTCGACGTATCGCACGCTCGCGGACCGCCGGCATCGCGGCATCGCGGGCCTGAGCATGGGCGGGTTCGGAGCCGTCACCATCGCGCTCGAGCATCCCGACATCTTCTCGGCGGCCGCGAGTCATTCGGGCGTGCTGTCACCGCTCTATGCCGGGCCGCATCCGTTCGCGGCGCCGGCGCACTACCACACGTCGATCGATTCCGTGGCCGCTGACTGGCGCGGGATCTGGGGAGCGATCGCTCCGGCGTTCGGGCGGACGATCGCGTCCTGGACGGCGCGCGATCCGACCCAGCTGGCGCGGCGCCTCGCCGCAGCGCACGGGCCGCTGCCCGCGCTCTTCATCGACGTGGGCACCGAGGACAGGCTCGTGGACCAGGCGCGGGCGTTCCACGCCGAGCTCGCGGCGCTGGGGGTAGCGAGCACGTACGCCGAGTGGCCGGGCAAGCATGACTGGAAGTACTGGCACGCGCACGTGGGCGAGAGCATGCGCTGGCTCGCCGAGCACACCGCGCACTAAGAAGAAGGAAGGACCAGCTGCAGCCCACGGTGACAGTGGCGGCACGTCACGGGCTGCGGGGCGCGCCACCGCGCGGCCAGGTCGAGCGCCTGTCCGGCGCCGCAGTCGGGGCAGGTGCCGCGCGCATCGAGCGTCAGCTCGACCGTGCCGAGTCGCTGGAAGCACTGCCAGACGCCATACCCGAGGAACGACGGTACGAGGACGAAGTGCGCCACGGGGATGAGCACCGACACGACGGCGACACCCCACCACTTGCCCAGCCCCGCGAGCGCGCGACGCACGCGCTCGTCCCGGTTGAAGTGGCGGATCGTGACGGTGCCGGAAGTCGGCACGCCGTGATAACCCTTTAGGAGAAACTGCTGGATCCTGGTGGCTGCAGGGGAGGCGGGTTTGGTGGACGTCATGGGTACGCGCATGCTACCGTCGCAGGGTCGCGCGCGTTCCGGCGGGACTAACGGCTACGCAGGAGGGGTGGCAATGGAGGGTAGGAATGTGGGCCAGTAATGACGCGGCGGCTCGGCCCTAGGGGGCCTTCAGCTGTCGCATGGCGGTCTCCAATCGGGTCAGTTCAGTGCGGATGCGTTCAGCAGCCTGGTCGATGTCTCGTAACACCTCTGGGCGACGAGCCTTTGGAAGCCGCCGGGCTACGCGCGCACGCACGCGCGCGTTAAGCCTGAGGTCTTGCGCAAGGCGCTGTCGCAATTTCGTGGCGGCCCGCAGGTCCCGTGGCGCGGCGTCGCGCAAGAGCGCGAGTTCCTCCGTTTCAGCGCGGTTTCCAACGAAGTAGTCGTGGAGGACCTGGTCGGCCGCCTCCGGGTCGGCCTCGTAGAGCTCTTCCGCTTTGTCCAGTAGAGATTCCAGGCGTTCGAGGTCCTGCGGATGCCACCGGTCGTCGTCCTCCCACAGGCGTGCGCTGACATAGGCGCCAATCGTGGCGAGGCTCACGAGAAACCCGATGACGAACGGGTCGTGCAGTATGGCATGTACGTCGGGTTGGCCCGGCTTTGGTTCCTGCCAGAGCACAGTGGCGAATAGAGCCACAATTGCACCGCCTCCGAGATTGCCGGACAACGCCCACCGTAAGTAATGTGCGAACCGCCCGTGTTGCTCCAAGAACCGTAGAAGCACGAAAGTGGCCCGACATATGACCCCGCCGAGTACTAATGCCGCTATGATCGAACCGATCTCCGAGGCGCGCTGTGACTCCCCCGTCGCCAATGCTAGGACCAAGTAGCCGCTCAAGATCAGAAGGGGGCCAGCGGTCTTCCAGATGAGATACCATCGGCGAGCGCGAGCCTCGGTGGGTTGCATCCACCCTCCCGATGTGGAGATTGCTCTCAGCCCTGTCTGCCACAATATACCGTACCCCTGCTCGCCGCTCTGAAATTGGCATTGGAGGGATACCTAATGAAGTTGGGAAACTGGATCATCGAAGGCTTCGCCGGAGGAGCAAGTTTGTACCCTTTGCGAGACCTCTGGTTCTATCGCGACCGTGACGATGACATCGGGCGCGGCCATCGACGGTCTTCAGTTGGGCTACTGCTGTTGCTCGTTATGATACCTCTGAGCGACCTCGCGAGCCATGTTGATCTGTCCACCGGCGTCACGTGGCGCATCGGCTTAGCGGCCATCGCAATGGGGACAGTGGGCTACCGCTTGCTGACCAAGAGGGATTGGTGAATCTGCGCCCGGATGGTGCCCCCCATGACGCGCGACGTGGTCGTATTAGTTGTTTGCGTCGTCGTACTCGTCGCCGCCCTCTACTGGAAGTCCCGGCATGATCGTCGCCTGGTCTCACGGCGATCACGTCTACCGCTCCCGGTCGAGCCGCGCGATCACCCGGCGCCCTCGGATCGTCGTCCCCGTGAGCCCGCGCACGGCGCGATCCGCCGCCCCGGCCGCGACCTCGACCATGCTGAATGTCTCGCGCACGTCGATGCGGCCGATGGCGTCCTTCGGGACACCGGCTTCACGGATCAGCGCGCCGACGAGATCCTTGGCGCTCGCCCGGTCTTTCTTGCCGAGTCCGACGAAGACTTTCACCCGCGCTGCGTCCCCCACGCCGGAGGTGATGGTTTCCCGTTTCCCGCTTCCCGTTTCCCGTTGTAGCGCCAGCAACGCCCCCGCCACCTCCGCCGGGTCAAACCGCTCAAACAGGGGATCGAGCAGGGCGAGCTCGGCGTCCACGCCGCCGGAGAGGAGCACCTGTGTCACGCGCTCGCGCAGCTCTTCGGCGCGATCGCGTGAGCGGTCGGCCGCCCCCGGGAGGGCGAGAGGGGCCAGGGTCGCGATGGAACGCAGGTACGGCAGCTGGGCCGCACTGAGAAACACGATCGGCTCGCCCAGCCGCACCAGCGCGGCGAGCTCATCGCGGGACGGCAGCGTGGTGCAGACCACGGCGTCGGGGCGCGCCTCGGACTCGGGGTTAGGACCGCCGCTCCAGATCATGGGTTGCCTCGCGTCCAGGGCGTCGAGGACGTCGCGAACGACGGCCGGTCGCCGGCCCGGCGGAACGACGCAGTAACGGACTCGGCCGGCGGGAGCGAGTGGGGCGCCGCTCTCGTCCACGGGCAGCGTACCTACCACCAGTGGCCTGCGGGCGTGTCGCTCGAGCAGATCGGCCAACAGTGCGGGATTCCAGCTGAGCACCAGGCGCCGGGCCTCGCGCGCCTCCCCCAAGAGCGTATCGAGCGCGGCGGCATGCTCACCCGCGATGAGCGCCTCGGGCCACGCCACCACCAGCGAGGCGACGTGATCGAGCTTGAGCGCGGCGCGCTGGACCAGCGCGGCCAGGTCCTTCACAGCCCCGGCGAGTACTTGTGGCGGGCGCTGCTTGAGCCTGCTTGCGCTGCGGACGAGCCCGGTGACGGCGTGGACGCGAAGCCCGGCGGGGGCGACGGCCGGCCACTCCGCCGCGGCCGCGTCGTCCGCGCAGACGATCAACACGAGTGGACCGACCCCGGGGCCCTCCCCCGCGGTCCATGGGCTCACGAGCTCCCACAGCTGCTGCGCGCGCTCGGGGGCGGGGGGACACACCAGCACTACCCCCCGGCCGCGCTCCAGCGCCGCCTTCGCTTCCGCTCCTGTCACACGGTCCTCGGTTGTCAAAGGGCGCCCAGCGGCAGGATGGTATCGTGTGCCCCGGGGAAAGGCAACAGCGGGATGCGAGATGCGAGATGCGAGATGCGGGATGCGAGATGGGTCGGTGCTCCATCGCATCCCGCATCCCGTATCCCGTATCCCGCATCTCTGCATCTCGCAGTTGCCCACCTCGCCTCGGGCGGCTATCGTCCCGCGCATGCCCCCGGGTTCCGGTCTGTCGCCCAACCTGCAACACCTCGAGACGTCCGCGACCATCGCGATCTCGCAGGAGGCGAAGCGCCGCAAGGCGGCGGGCGAGGACGTGATCGACCTGGGCGCGGGAGAGCCCGACTTTCCCACGCCGTCCATCCCGTCGGACGCCGGGGTTCGCGCCATCCGAGAGGGGAAAACCCACTACCCGGCGAACGAGGGGATCCTCGAGCTGCGGGCCGCCGGGGCGAAGCATCTCTCGCTTCTGTCGGGCGGTCGCGCCGTCAACGCCGACCACATCGTGGTGTCGAACGGGTCGAAGCAGTCGCTCTTCAACGTATGCTTCGCGCTGTTCGGCCCCGGGGACGTAGTCGCCATCCCGGCACCGGCGTGGGTGTCGTATCCGCAGATCGTGTACCTGTGCCGCGCCCGACCGGTGCTCGTCCCGGGCGATCCCGAATGGAGCTTGAAGGTGAGCGTACGGGACCTGGATCGCGTCGTTCCCGGCGCCAAGGGTCTCGTGCTGTGCTCGCCGTGCAACCCCACGGGCGCGGTGTACACGCACGCCGAGATCAAGGCGATCGCGCAGTGGGCGCGCGACCGGAAGGTGTGGGTCGTCGCGGACGAGATCTATCGCCGGATCCACTACGGGACGGGTCCGGCGCCGTCATTCCTCGATCTGCCCGACGAGCTGCTCGAGCGGGTGGTGGTGATCTACGGCGTCAGCAAGGCCTACGCGATGACCGGGTGGCGGATCGGGCTGGCGCTCGCGCTGGGAGGGACGGGGGGGGCCCTCGCGAAGGCGATGGCGGCGCTGCAGTCGCATACTACGACCGGGGCGAACCACCCGGCGCAGGTGGCCGCGGCGGCCGCGCTGGGCGACGACCGGGTGGAGCAGGATGTCGGTCGGATGGTGGCCGAGTTCCGCAAGCGGCGCGATCTCGTGGTCTCGCGTTTCCGGCAGGACCTGCCCGGCGTCGAGTTCGTCGAGCCGCTCGGCGCGTTCTACTTCTTCTTCCGGGTGGACTCGTTCGGGGGCATCGGTGGGACGGAATTCTGTACGCGGCTCATCACCACGACCGGCGTGGCGCTGGTGCCGGGCGCGGCGTTCGGGGACGACCGCTATGTGCGACTGTCGTACGCCGCCGCGACGGACAGCCTCCAGAAAGCGCTCGACCGGATTATCGGGTTCGCGAAGAAACTGGCGGACTAGGGACGGGGGACGGGTGTTGCAATAAAGGGCGCCCTCTCGCGACGAAATGATTTGACGAACGCCCACGACGCACAGAAACTTCGTGTGTGCGAAAGCTGGACTCCCTTCAGGCATGGATCGTCGGGCGACAAGTCGCGCGGAGCGCGTATCGGCTTACGCTCGATCCACCCCTGAATCGACACTTCGGCTTGACGGATCAGATTCGGCGGGCAGCCGCGTCGATTCCAGCGAACATTGCCGAGGGATACGCCCTTGGCACGACCGCGCAGTTCATTCGGTTCCTGCGCATTGCCCTTGGGTCGGGCACTGAACTCTGCACTCACCTCGAACTCGTCCGCGACCTTGCGCTCGCGCCCGCGGTGGGCGTGGCAGAGGCACTCGAGCTTAGCAACCGGGTTGTGGGATTGCTGATCGGGCTGATCTACAGCCTAGGACGTCGCCTTGACTCCACCCGTCCCCCGTCCCGCGTCCCCCGTCCCCACTAGAGCTTGGTTGCTCGCCGACTCAGCACTTCCACGCCGTTCTCGGTCATGAGACAATCATCTTCTATGCGGATTCCGAACTTCCCGAGCTGATAGATCCCCGGCTCATCGGTGAACACCATCCCGGGCTCGAGTCGGAGCGCGTTACGCTCCACGAGATAGGGCGGCTCGTGGCCATCCATGCCGAGCCCGTGCCCCAGGCGGTGGGTGAAGAACGACCCGTAGCCCGCCGCGTCGATCACCCGGCGCGCGGCGCGATCAATGTCCTGGCACGGCGTGCCGGGGTGTCCCAACGCGATGGCGGCGCTTTGGGCGTCGTGCACGACGTCGAACACCTTGCGGAACTCGTCCGTCGGGCTGTCGCCGAACCAGACCGTGCGGGTGATGTCCGACTCGTACCCGCCGACGCGGCAGCCGCAATCGATCAGCACCACGGTTTCCCGCTCGAGCGCGGCCGCGGCGGGGCCGCCGTGGGG
>Ga0137366_10002994_pt1 | contig 13074 bp, 8 predicted proteins | sample SagtaG_8_FD_104938 | JGI IMG/M metagenome (GOLD analysis project Ga0137366, IMG submission 104938) | Vadose zone soil microbial communities from Sagehorn Ranch, Mendocino, California, USA - Sage1_L_60_16 metaG | ecosystem: Environmental > Terrestrial > Soil > Vadose zone | place: USA: California... | reverse complement strand
TCATGCTCGTCGTGAGTGTCGCCACAGGCGTGTATCTGCTCTATGCCCTGTTGCGTCCGGAGAAGTTCTGATATGACCGCGAATGGCTGGTTTCAAATACTGCTGTTCTTCGCGCTAATTTTCATGGTTACCAAACCGTTCGGAATCTTCATGGCGCGTGTATTCAATCGAGAAAAGACGTTTCTCGATCCCGTGCTGCGGCCGGTTGAGAGGTTGCTGTATCGGGTCACCACCGTGGACGAAAGTTACGAAATGCGCTGGACCGAGTATGCCATTTCCATGCTGCTCTTCAGCGTGGTTTCGATGCTGGTGCTCTATCTTATCCAGCGGGTGCAATACTATCTTCCGCTCAATCCGCAAAAACTGACAGGCGTGAACCCGCCGCATCTGGCTTTCAATACGGCGGCTTCCTTCACCACAAACACAAACTGGCAGGCCTATGGCGGCGAGACGACCATGAGCTATTTCACGCAAATGGCTGGACTCGCTTACCACAACTTCATGTCGGCGGCGGTCGGTATAGCACTTGCGATTGCTCTGATTCGCGGCGTTGCGCGGCGGCAGATGGAAACGATTGGCAACTTCTGGGTGGACTTGGTTCGTTGCTGTCTGTGGGTGTTAGTGCCGTTCTGTATCGTTGGCTCGCTAGTGCTGGTCTCGCAAGGGGTCGTTCAGAATTTCAAGCCGTACGACACGGTCAAACTGCTCGAGCCGCAGCAAATCCAAAAAGTGGACGCGAACGGCAAACCTGTAGTCGGCAATGATGGCAAGCCGGTCATGGATACGGTTTCTACCCAGACCATCGCTCAAGGGCCGGTGGCCTCGCAGGAAATCATCAAGGAATTCGGAACCAATGGTGGTGGCTTCTTCAACGCCAACAGCGCACACCCATTTGAGAATCCGACACCGTTCTCCAACTTGTTCGAGATGTTTTCGATCTTCGCTTTAGGAGCTGGGCTCACCTACACACTAGGCCGAATGACCGGTTCGCAGCGCCATGGTTGGGCCGTCTGGGGGGCCATGGCCGTCCTGTTTCTGGCCGGCGTGACCAGCGCCTATTGGGCTGAATCTCGAGGCAATCCCTTACTGAAGGGCGTCGATCAGCGTGCCAGCGCCACGCAATCCGGCGGCAACATGGAGGGCAAGGAAGTCCGCTACGGAATCGCCAATTCGACTTTGTGGGCGACGGTGACTACCGATACCAGTTGCGGCGCCGTAAACAGCATGCACGATTCTTACACGCCGCTCGGCGGCATGATTCCGCTCGCCAACATCATGTTGAGCGAGACTGTATTTGGCGGAGTCGGTTCCGGGCTCTACGGCATGATTATCTATGTGGTGCTCGCAGTCTTCATTGCCGGACTCATGGTCGGCCGCACGCCCGAATATCTTGGCAAGAAGATCGAAGCCTATGACGTGAAGATGGCGATGCTGGTAACGCTCGTCTTTCCGCTGGCGATCCTGGCACTCACCGCCGTCTCCGTTGTGAAAAGCTATGGAGTCTCCAGCATCTTGAATCCCGGTCCTCATGGCTTCTCAGAGATTCTGTATGCGTTCACCGAAGGAGCCGGAAACAACGGCTCTGCCTTTGGCGGATTGACTGCCAACACGCTCTGGTACAACACGACAATCGGGCTGGACACGTTGATCGGGCGCTTCCTAATGATCATCCCCATGCTGGCGATTGCGGGAAACCTGGCAAAGAAGAAATATGTCCCGCCTTCGCTTGGTACGTTCCCGGTCACAACGCCGCTTTTTACGGTGCTTTTAATTGGAACAATTCTGATTGTCGGAGCGCTGACATTTTTCCCAGCGCTTAGTCTAGGACCAATACTGGAGCATTTGCAGATGATGGCGGGGAAGACATTTTGAACGGGAGACTCACACCGGGATGAATCTGTTATCGGCATTTGGCTTATTTGCGGTGACGGCAATGTTGGTCACGTACGCATTGGAGGCGAAAAGCACATGGTTCATCCTGGCGTTCGCTTTCGCATGCGGATTGGGCTCGATCTACGGCTTTCTCCAGGGCGCATGGCCATTTGGCCTGGTAGAGGCAGTTTGGGCAGCAGTAGCAGTTCGACGGTGGTGGTTGAAGAGGTGAGCTGTTTTGAAAGGGCACGGCTTCGAGCCGTGCCGTAAAGACGCTAACAAATGGCGGCTTCTAGCCGCTGAGGGACTGTGAGTGAAAGCTGACGGCTGAAAGCTGATGGCTAAATTATGGCGAAAAAATCAAAAGCGGTTTGGGAATGGAAGATTGTAAAACGGGCAATCTGGGATTCGTTTCTGAAACTCAACCCACGAAAGATGATGGGCAATCCCGTCATGTTCGTGGTGGAAATCGGGAGCGTAATCACGACCGTCCTGTTGTTTAAGGGCGGCTCGGATTTCAAGTTTAATCTGCAAATTACACTGTGGCTCTGGTTCACGGTGTTGTTCGCCAACTTCGCAGAAGCCATGGCGGAAGGCCACGGCAAGGCCCAAGCTGACACGCTACGTAAGGCACGCTCTGAGACTATGGCGAATCGAATCGCGGGCGACGGCGCTGTCACGCAAGTTCCCAGCTCGAAACTCCGGACCGGAGATTTCGTCCGCGTGTCAGCCGGCGAATTGATTCCCTCCGATGGCGAAATCATTGACGGCGTCGCTTCTGTGGACGAGTCAGCAATCACCGGCGAATCCGCCCCGGTGATCCGCGAAGCTGGAGGCGACCGTTCGGCCGTTACCGGCGGTACTCGCGTCCTCTCCGATCAGATCAAGATCAAAATCACCTCGAATCCGGGCGAAACATTTCTGGATCGCATGATCGCCTTGGTCGAAGGCGCGGAACGGCAGAAAACGCCTAATGAGATCGCCCTGAACATTCTTCTCGCGGGTCTGACAATCATCTTTTTGCTGGCAGTTGTTACGCTGCAGCCGTTCGCAATCTATTCTGGCTCACCGCAAACCGTGTTCGTGCTGGTTTCGCTGCTGGTCTGCCTGATTCCCACAACGATCGGCGGCCTGCTTTCCGCCATCGGCATAGCCGGCATGGATCGCCTGATCCAACATAATGTCCTCGCAATGTCAGGCCGGGCGGTCGAAGCAGCGGGCGACGTAAATACGTTGCTTCTTGACAAGACGGGCACTATCACCTTGGGAAACCGTCAAGCATCGCGTTTCGTGCCTGCGCCCGGCGTTACCGAGCAAGAATTGGCGGACGCGGCGCAACTGTCTTCGCTCGCCGATGAAACTCCGGAAGGCAGGTCGATCGTAGTGCTGGCTAAAGAAAAATATGGACTGCGTGGGCGCGAGTTGGGTTCCCACGAGGCTTCGTTCGTGCCATTCTCCGCTCAGACCCGCATGTCGGGTGTGGACCTCAACGGATTTCAGATTCGCAAAGGCGCCGCAAGTGCGATAGAAACCTACATCTCTCAGAACGGCGGCAAGTTTCCCAATGAAGTGAAAGTCACGGTTGAGGAGATCTCACGTTCCGGCGGCACACCTCTGGTTGTGGCGGAGCGAAGCCGCGGCCCGCTCGGCGTAATCGAGTTGAAGGACATCGTCAAAGGCGGCATCCGCGATCGCTTTAGTCAGTTGCGGGCGATGGGAATCCGCACCGTCATGATCACCGGTGATAACCCGCTCACCGCAGCGGCCATAGCGCACGAAGCCGGCGTGGATGATTTTCTGGCGCAAGCAACTCCTAAAGACAAAATGGACTTGATCCGACGCGAACAGTCCGATGGCAAATTGGTCGCCATGACCGGCGACGGAACCAACGATGCACCGGCACTCGCCCAGGCTGATGTCGGCGTCGCCATGAATACAGGCACTCAGGCCGCGAAAGAAGCCGGCAACATGGTTGATCTCGATTCAAATCCGACGAAGCTTATCGAGGTCGTCGAAATCGGTAAACAGTTGCTGATGACCAGAGGCTCGCTGACCACGTTTTCTATCGCCAACGACGTCGCAAAGTATTTCGCCATCATTCCAGCGATGTTTGCCGGAACATTTCCGGTGCTGAACGCACTCAATATCATGCACCTGAAGAAGCCGGAATCAGCCGTGCTCTCGGCGGTGGTGTTCAACGCGTTGATCATCATTGCGCTGATTCCGCTGGCACTTCGTGGAGTGAAGTATCGTCCGCTCGGCGCTGCGGCCTTGCTTCGTGACAATCTGCTCATTTACGGGGTGGGTGGCGTAGTCATCCCATTCGTCGGAATCAAGCTGATCGACATGCTGATTACCCACGTAGGGCTGGCGTAGAGGTAATTATGAAAAAGAATCTGCTAATTGCGGTTTTGATGACCATCGCGACAACCATCTTGTTGGGACTTATTTATCCGCTTGTGGTTACTCTGCTTGCTCAACTCTTGTTCCACGACAAGGCCAATGGCCAGCTCATTTCAAAGAACGGTGACGTGATCGGATCTCGCCTCATCGGCCAGCGGTTTGTTTCTGACAAATATTTCCATTCTCGGCCCTCCGCGGCAGGAAACGGATATGACGCTGCAAACTCCAGCGGATCGAACCTGAGCCCCACCAATCAGAAATTAATTGACCGCATAAAGAGCGACACAGCCACCGCCCAAGCTGACAATTCCAACACTCCGGTTCCGATTGATCTCGTCACAGCTTCCGCTTCTGGCCTCGACCCGGACATCACTCCCGCCGCAGCATTGTTCCAGGTACCGAGAATCGCACGAGTGCGCGGCCTGAGCGAAGATCAGGTCCGTGCCCTCGTCCAGACCCACCTGTTGCAGCGCCAGTTCGCTATTCTCGGGGAACCGCGGGTAAACGTGCTACAGCTTAACTTGGCCCTTGACGAACAGACCAGCAGGCACCAACCAACGCGATAACTTAGGTCGGCTGTTACATTCACGCGGCTCCGGGGCGAATGGCTTGCCGCTTTGTGCATCCGGATTTCATCTATCGCGCTCTACGAGGGCCACGTTCTCGTGAACCCAGCCACTTTTCGAACTCCTTTCGGAAGGCTTTTTTGGGCCACTTCGGAACCGAGCGGGCCAGCTTCATGAGCTCGCCGGCGTGAAAATGGGCCACCAGCCGATGCCCACGGCCATGGGTGGTGTTGTCGAAGAGCATGAGATCGTCCGCTAGTTTCTTGGCCTCCGGCAGATGCCTTAGGCCGTGAACGTAATCATCCGCTATGCGCGCCAGTGCCGCGAATGGTCCACCGTTGCTCGCTCGAAGCAGCACACGTCCCATGTTTAGATTCGGATCTTCCGTCGCAACATAGAACACTTTGACGTGGAAACCTGCTTCCTGAGCCTCTCGAATCATTTGCGAATCGATCGTCGTATCCTGATAGACAAACGAATGTCCTTCCTTGGTCAGGCGGCTGCGTTCTCGATCCGTTTCGGCTTGTTCGAGGGGGGAAGTGCTGGCCTTCAAAAGAGCCGGGAATACTGTCCTCAGCAGCACTCATTTCGATTCCGGCCTATACACCGGCGTTTCCGCGGTGTCTAGCGGGTGCGCGAAATCGAAATGTTGCCAGGTGGATGTTGCCAGTTGCTATTTTGGAAACAGATCGAGGACCTTAAGTGCTTTAGAATCTTTGGCTGCCCCCCAGGGACTCGAACCCCGATAAGCAGATCCAGAATCTGCTGTCCTGCCATTGAACGAGGGGGCAGTAGTGTGTGCAGGGAAACTACAGCGGCATCTTGATTTTAGGGGCTGAAATCGCGCGGGTCAACTTCTCCCGCATACTCAGAGTCGCAGGTCGTGGAGAGCTTGCTTGCAACGCTTTACTTGAGACGGCGATAATTCCGGTCTTGCTGCCGCTTCCGATGTGGAGATGTGGTCCAACGGATGAGGGCGCAAGGCTACGAACTGGCTTACAAAATATGAAATCAGAGTTCAATTCTCTACATCCCCTCGACCACAATGGCTACACTCTCGCGATGGGAGCGATTTCAGCCTTGGTTGTCATTGCGTGTTCGTGAGCTCAACTGGAGTAGCTGCTTCCGTGAGCGGCACCACATAAGCTTCGCGGTCAAACTTATACGTCTTTACCGGATGATAATTTCCGCGGTGCTTCAAGTGAGCGGGTTCCTCGATATGCAGCTGCGCCTCGGCACTGAACTGAGTTGCGGCAGCCAAGATCAGACGTACCGTCCCTGTGCCTGGATTGAGCTCCACTGACTGGAATCTCCCAGCGTCGAGGGTCAGCCAAAGACCGAACGGCGCGATGTAAACGCGAGTGCGAGCAGAATCGAGAGGCGTGACCTTAATCATGCCGCCGAGCTCCTCGACATTCCCCCCGAATGCCAGCCACCCGAGATGCGGATGATGAACGAGATAAGAAGCCGTGTTCCAGGCGTGACCGAAGAAGTTAGGGCCATAGTCGCCAGAGAGCGGATCGGGTGTGAGCATGTCCGGAAAAGAATGAAAGGCGGCTGAGGCAAAGCCTTCCTGATCGATGTCGGTGAGGGCGCCCATGGCCCCGCCATAACCCACGCGCAACAAATAAAAGTCATCCGGATGTTCGCGGTATTCAGCTAGAAGGGGAATGGCGTTCAGCCCCGAGCCATAGTGATGGAGCTGGCGCTCGAGCCGGCGATCCTTGGCGGCAAAAATAAAGTCCCAGTAGCGACGCGCGCTTCCGTTGTAACCCCAATGTGGAATTGTGGGATCGTAACCGAGAATAGCGTTAAGCGTGATGCCGGCCTTGTCGTTGTAGCCGAAATATTTTGTCCAGGCATAGACTTCTTCCTGCCCGGTCGAGTCCCAGGGCATTTCGCTGCCGAACGGATACGCCTGCGACCGCCAGCGATCAGCCCTGGCGCGCATTTTTTCCTCCAGATTGTCAGCCTGCTCCTTCATCCCTTCGCGTTTAAGGTCCACGAGAATCTGAAGGAAGATGTCACCTTCCATCTGACCAAAAACTCCCAGGTCGGCGGCATAGTTTGTCATCGCGATCGAGGTTTGATAGGCATGGTCGAGATACCAATCCCACGGGTGATTCGTGACCAGGCCATGCGTGTTCCGTGCCAGATGATAGAAGACCCAATAAGCCGCGGCCACGTGCGGATAATCGTAGGAGCGATCAACCTGTTCGGACGCTTTTTTGTTCCAACTGGTCCACGTGCTCCAGTCGAAGTCGCTGCGGTAAGAGTTTGGTGGCATCTCCTCTGGCTGGTAGTAGAAAAGGCTCTTGCGCACGCCGTACGGATGAGGCCCATCTTCATATTGCAGTCGGCCCCACAGTACTTCATCGACAAACTGCTCAAGCTTCGCGATCTCCTCCTTGTCAGGCTCGACCCACTCCTTCATCATCGCTGAGAGCCATGCGCCGCCACCGCCCTCGTCTCCGAGGCCGGCGATCCAGGCGCGGCTGTCTTGCATAACAATTGCATTCGCTTCGCGATCGTAAGTCATGGCTGAGGGTCCGCGATGGAAAGGATCGTTGGAATCAACAAACCATTGCTTCGTGGTGAGGAATCGGCCCATGTCGGCGACCACTTCGGCCTCCGGCTTGGTCACAAAGTAGTGAATTGTCTGGATCGTGCCGTCCGCGTAGGTGATGGTTAGGCGCGAGCGTCCCCATTGCTTCCCACGAACATTGTAGGAAGCCCACTCTTTTGAGGCAGACGGTGCTCTGCTGATTGCGACTGCGCCTCGCGGTTCGACCGCTATTGATTCGACCGGTTTCGAGTATTGCAAGAAAAGGCGGGCGTCAATATCGGTGGGTAAGACGTAGCCTGGGACGCCAACCGCGACTGGCCGCCGGTTTTGAGTCAATGTTTGCTCAATCGCGCGAATCGAAGGCGCGAGGAGAAATTTGACTCCGTAGGTTTTCGACTCGCCAGGCTTCAGCGTTAATGACGTCGGCGGATTCCATTCCTGCACGCCCTTCCATTCGTTCCCTGCGTACGCCTGGCTGTGGACCATCCATTCGTAGAAACCTTCAAATGTGATTCCGCGCGGAGTCGGATCGGTGAAGACCGGTCTTGCGCCGAAGTGGTTAGGTTTGTCGAGGATCGGGTTATAGGCTTCGAACGGAGTTCTATTGTCGGGCACAACCAGCAATGCCGGCCCCTGTCCGCTCAGCCGCGTGACTTGCAGGTATCCCGCATCTTCGCCGATATAAGGATCGTAAAACGAACACTTCGCATGGGCATCGTCAAGCGAGCGATCATTGAGGACGTTGTTGAAGATCATGGGAATGCCGAGGGCCCCGATCTCTATCGGCTTGTCGGTTTTGTTCTTCAAAGTGAACCTGAGCACCAGATGTCCTTGTTCCGTCGCCCACTCTCGCGTGATTCGCAGTGGAATGCTTTCAGGCAGTGTCGCAGCAAGATCTGACGCTGCAAGAATGCTCTGTGAAGTCGGTAGCGGCTTGACGGGCATGCGCTGGCTAGCAGTTGAGTAGTTGCTCCATTCGTCCGATGCGCCAGTTCGTAAGCGCAGCGTGATATCACCAAGATGGAAATATCCATTTTGTGAACGCTCGACAAGCAGATCGCCTGGGGTGAAGTCAAAATCCGGAGCAACGTTCGGTTTTAGTGCAGCAACGGTTTGAGAAGAGCGAACCAAGGTCAAGTCAAAATCCGCGGTGTGAATGTCAATCATTCCCTGACTTAGCATCGGACCGGGCACGGGGGGTGCTTTGGGTTTTTGTTCCTGGGCCGGCGCCGAAATCGCGGTCAGAAACAGAACGGGCGCGATGGAACAGAATGGCATGGCCAAATTCCACAGTCGTTTCTGGGAACTCATCTGCTGCTCCTTGGATTCGTCTGGACAGTCGCGCCGCGCGTGTTCGGCCTTTGTGCCACGGCGGTGAAATCTTCTTCGCCTTGTCCTTCTTCAATGGCCCGCTGGAACTCGGTGAGTGCAGCGGCAGCAGTTGGCAGCTGCAGGCCGACATGCCCGGCTTCCTGCAGCGCATAGGTGACGTCCTTCGCCATCAAGCGCATGAGAAAGTGAGGCGTAAAATCGCCCGATGCCACCCGTGCCGCGACCCGTTTAAGCATCGGACTTCCTGGCACACCCTCAGTGAGAATGGAAATCGCCTTCTCGCGATCCAGTCCACTGGTGTCGATCAGCGCGAGCGCTTCTGCGAAGGAAACCGTCTGCACAGCTGCTAGAAAGTTGTTGATTAATTTCATCAGCGCCCCACTGCCGGTCGGACCCAGGTGAATGGCGCCGCGGCCGAGCACGGAGAACACCGGCTTAGCCGTTTCGAACGCGGTCGCTGAGCCGCCGACGAGAAAGAGCAATTCGCCGGATTCGGCATGGGGCTTGCTGCCGGTGACCGGCGCGTCGAGAAACTCACATCCACGTGCGGCCGCTGCAGTCGCGAGTTCTTTGACCCAGGCAACCGTTAGCGTGCTCGATTCGATCACCAAAGTGCCAGCAGATGCGCCTGCCAAGGCACCGTCTGCGCCGAGCCAGACTTCACGGGAGGCAGTGTCATCAGAAACCATGCTGATCACGACGCCGGAACCCATCGCTGCTTCCCTTGGAGAGTCCGCGACATTGGCGCCGCGTGCCGCGAAAGGCCGAGCTTTCTCCTGGTTACGGTTAAAGATGGAAACGGAGAAGTCATGGGACAGGAGGCGACCGGCCATGCCTGAGCCCATGATTCCCAATCCTAGAATTGCTACACGTGGTTTAGACATTGTGTGTTCACCCGAGCGGATCCGCAGTGATCAGATGCTCTGCTGTTTTGCTGACGCGAACCGGGTTGCGCAACGCGCGCCCGAAGCCGTCGAAACTAATTTGCATTACGTCTTCATCGGCCAGCCGAATGCCTTCACCAAAACTCAGACAATCGGCGCCGAAAAAATGCACATGAACATATCCTGGCTGGCGATGTTGCTCGAATTTGAAATGATGATGTTCAAGATTCTGCAAGCTGTGGCACATTTCGGTTTCGCCGGTGCGGATTTGTCTGGACCACAAAATCTGGCCTGCACGGCGAATGCTGACTTCGCCCGGCACCGATGAAAAGTCAGGATCAACCACCAATTCGGGCCCGATCGCACAATTACGCAATTTTGATCCTGCGAGGTTTAGATAATTCCTCTTTTCAAAACTGTGGTCGGAAAACTCGTTGCCAATTGTCATCCCGAGACGCCTCGGCAGGCCATCGGAAGCAACGACGTACACACCGGCGACCTCTGCCTCCTCGCCACCGTCTTCCGCATAAGAGGGAACTTCCAGAGGTTCGGCATGTGCACGCAACCCGGCACCGGTGCCTTTATAAAACCATTCAGGAGCAGTGCCGATTTTGCCCGGTGCAGGCCGTCCGCCGTTCAAGCCCCATCGGAACATCCTCATGCTGTCTGTGAGCTCTTCGAGTCGTTCGCTGCCCGCGATGAGCTCGTGCATCGCCTGCCGGTCCCGGGCGCTGCCCAGATGTGTAAGCCCGGTGCCAGAAACCAGGCAACGCCCGGAGTCCTCGGGATGATCAATTGCCGGCAGGATATGCCAATTGGGCTTTCCGCCATAAATGGAGTCGTAGTCCAGGAGTTCCGAAGACGCTCGTTGGTTCGCCGCTTCCGAAAGCGTGACGCCGCGGGCGATTGCATCCATGGCCAGCTCATAGATTGAAGACGCATTCGCGAGCACTCGAAGATGAGGCTCCTCGACCAGCGCCACCTGCCGAAGTTTGTCCTTCTGGATTTGAATCAGCCGGGTCATCAGTTACTCGATGACCTCGAAATTGTCTGCGATGGACTTCTCGTTGATGGTAAGCCCAAGGCCGGGAACATTGTCGTCCAGATCAATAAACCCATCTTTGGCTTTCGCTTCGCCGTCGAAGATGTACCAGAACAATTCATTGCCGACTTCGACGTCCACGACGGGAAAATATTCCGCGATAGGAGAATTCAGGCTTGCCATTACCACGTGATAGTTGTGCATCTGTCCGGCATGGGGAACAACCGGAATGGAGAATGATTCGGCCAGCGCAGAAATCTTGCGCGCCTGCGTGATGCCGCCGACGCGGTTGGTGTCGAACTGGATGTAATCGACGGCGCGAGTTTCGAGCAGATGGCGAAAGCCATATACCGTGAACTCATGCTCCCCTCCTGCGATTGGGATTATTCCGCATGCCTTCAGTTCGGCGTAGCCATGGATGTCGTCGGGAATGACCGGTTCCTCAAGCCAGCGTAGATGAAAGGGCTCGAGCAGCGGCAACATGCGCTTGGCGTAATCGAGAGTCCAGCCCATGTAGGCATCGGCCATAACGTCAATTTCGGCGCCGACGGTTTCACGTACCGTACGTACAAGTTCGACATTGCGTTGCATTCCTGTGGCGCCTTCTGTGGGCCCCCATCCGAAACGCAGCTTCATCGCCTTGTAGCCGTCGTCTTTGTATCGCTGCGCTTCGGCCGCGACCTTGCTTAGTTCTTCGCTATAAAGGCGGCTCGCGTAAACGGGAATTCGTGATTTCGTCCTGCCTCCAAGCAGGCGATAGACGGGCTGTTTGGTGGACTTGCCGAGAATGTCCCACAAAGCGATGTCAACGGCGCTGATCGCGGCCATGACAACGCCTTTCCGACCGAATGCCATGGTTTTGCGATACATATGTTGCCAGAGGAATTCGATGTTCCAGGGATCGGCGCCTATCAGGATGGGCCCCAGATAAAGATCTATGACTTGCTTCGTGACTTGTGGCGCGAGCGCGGCATTTCCGATGCCGACTTGGCCATCGTCCGTGAAAAGTTCAACGATCAGCCAGTAATGAAAGGTGAAAGTGTTCATTGAGCCGGCAGGAAGAGACAACAGATCCATAGGGTTGGTGCAAAAGTGGGGAGGCAGGGAGACACTGCTGCCTTTCCAGCGCACGACGCGGGTGCGGATTTCGCGAATTTTCAAATTGCGGCCTCGTATTGCAATTTTGGCTCAAGCGATAAAGGTGCGACGACAGGAATCGTAAAGAGGATAATCAAGAACGCGAGCACGTGGAAACTTCCTACCAATGTGAAGACAAGGCCGTACCCAAATCCGCGATCGAGCAGGTATCCAGCCAGTTGTCCGAAGGCTATTCCGCCCATCGCGCCTCCAAAGCCCACAAGCCCTGCCACCGCGCCTACGACCTTGCGTGGAAACAGATCTGTCGGCAGAACCATCACTAGCGTGGACCACGACTGCTGGCCAAAATATGCGAGGCTGAAGAGCGCCAACGCCCAGGAGATGCGGACATGTGGAACTAGCAAGATGAACGGCATGACGGCAGCGCTTAGTCCTAACGCAAGCTTTCGGGCCATTCCCAAGGCAACATGACGATGAATAAGGTAGCTTGAGAAACTTCCGCCGAGCAGACAGCCAATGCCGGATGCGGCATACGGAATCCAGGCCAAAGTGCCAACGGCCTTGATATCAAAGCCACGCGCATCATAAAGATATTTTGGTAACCAGAACAGGTAGAAGTACCAGGCCGCGTCGCTCAGGAATTTCGCAGAGACCAGGCCCCATGTCTCACGAATTCGGAGCAGGGAAGACCAGCGCATGTTTTCTATTAATGATGGAGATGTGTGCGGCTGCGATTGATCTTCATTCGCGGCCTCTACATTCGGAACGAAGTAAGCGAGGCGCCACCAGATCGTCCACAGTCCTCCGATTGCGCCGGTCAGAAAAAATATCCAGCGCCAGCTGGTGAATGCCAATATTGCTGCAATCAACGGCGGAGCGAGCACGGCGCCTACCGCTGTGCCTCCATTGATGATGCCCATTGCAGTAGCGCGTTCTTTCACCGGAAACCACTCTGTCACTGCACGCGTCGCAGCGGGGAATCCGCCACCTTCCCCCATGCCGAGCAAGAACCGGCTGATTGCCAGCATGGCGAAGCTGAGTGCGAATCCCTGGCTAATACACGCGAATGACCAGAACAACATGATTACCGTGAACCCGCGCCGAGTGCCGAGAATGTCGGCGAGCTTGCCTCCTCCCGCATACATGAAGGCGTAAGTCAAAAGAAATGCGGACTGCAAGTAGGAGAACTGTTCGTTTGTGAGCGGAATTTCCCTCTCGATCGCCTTGATTGCGACCGGAAGAGTTTGCCGGTCCAGGTAACTGATCGCAATTGCAGCGCTAACCAGAATAGCGATTCGCCAGCGCAACACT
>Ga0137366_10002991_pt1 | contig 13083 bp, 11 predicted proteins | sample SagtaG_8_FD_104938 | JGI IMG/M metagenome (GOLD analysis project Ga0137366, IMG submission 104938) | Vadose zone soil microbial communities from Sagehorn Ranch, Mendocino, California, USA - Sage1_L_60_16 metaG | ecosystem: Environmental > Terrestrial > Soil > Vadose zone | place: USA... | reverse complement strand
TTAGGTTGTCGTCATTAAGCTGCACTCTGATTTTTGATGTTTTGATCGTAAAAGAAGAAGAAAAAGAATCCGTTACCGGATCAAAGGCCCAACTGCTCACCTCCTTTCTTTTATCGTCTTCACAGTTCTTGCAGATCAGGATCAGCTGATGCAATGTACTGTCGTAGAACAGCGTTTCAAATTCATTTTTTTCCTCTCCCGGCACTTTGAATGATTGTAAAGAAATAGAATCAGCTGAGGAAAATTTAAATTTTTCAATAAAACCTTTACTTTTTAAAACATAAAAAGTGCTATCAACCAGGGAAAGGTCTTCATAGTCGCCGGCGTTAGAAAATTTCCATCGTTCAACTTCCAATGGTGTTTTTAATCGTATTTTAAACAACCATCCCTTTTCATCCTGTATAGCAAATATGCTGGAGTCTTTTGGATAATAATAAACCCCTGAAATTTCATCTAAAATGGTCGGCATCTTATAACGATATGGCTTGCTGAAATCATAACCCGGAGGACTCGGATATGAATTACTGTTTTGCGTACCGCATGCTATAAGCAAAATAGGAAGGCTCGAAAAAAGAACAACAACTAAATAGAAAGAATTAAAATTTTTAGACCGCCATTGAAAATTCCGATGTATCATATTTCCCGATCTTCTATTTGTAAGGTGATAAGTTACACAAAAGTTCTGCCAAACAATAAATATTTCTTTAATAAAAATACAACCGGTTAGTATAAGCTGGAGTATCCGGGAAGATATCAATGCAAGAAAGGAGATCAGGGATAATGATTCGTATAAAAATTCAATTAAAGGAGCTACCGTTCAAGCAACTCTCCGGAAGTAACGGAAGATAATTCTACATCAAATTCGGCGTTTGTATTATCATAGTTTACATCTACTCTCAAGGCTTTCAATCCAATTACTCCCTGTAATTCCTCCAATTCTAATTTCTCTATACCGGGTTTTAATAGTTTCCGGGTTTGTAAAAATTCTATGTACTCTTCATACTCAGAGGCTTCCCTGGGAAGAGAATAAACAATGGCAATTTTTCCGGGTTGAGTAAGTCTTTCCTTGGAACCCTTTATGCGAACTTTATCGATTCTTTTTTTGATGATCTCATAACGACTATTATAGGCACCATCGACATCGAATTTTCTTTCGGAGGTACGGAAACTGATGCTTATCGGGATGCTGTGGGCAAGGATGAGTTGAGTTGTATTAAGCAAATGCGACAATTTATTTCTGAGCCTGTAAGCGATACCAGCAGCCTTTGTCAATACTTCCAGCTGCCAGATCTTCATATTGCGGAGATATAATTCATCGAATTTTCTTGAAGGTGCAATAGACTGGCCGATGTAAATATTAAAATCAACTCCATCGGTTACATACCGTTCAAAATAATGGGGGAAAACCTCCTGCGCTCCTATTTGTTCCTGGTCGATAAAACTGGCAAGGTAATCATTGAGACTGGCAATACTTTCTTCAAAATCCCGGCGGTGATGATAGATCAGATTTTTTTGTGGATCAATGACAGAGAAATATTGATCTATTTCTTTTTTTAATGACGGTCTTGTTTCCGCAAGATGACGGAAAATTTCAGCAACATGATTTTGCAAAAAGTCATAGACCTGTAATTCATCTTCGGAAAGTAAAATATCAGTTATTGAATCAATATACTTTTCCGTTTTAAATGCTATACTTTCTAGCAGCGGAAATTTGATTTCTGATAATGCAGTTCTTATGACCTTCCGCACTAATTGTAGTTGATCAATAAGATCGAGCTGGATGGCCTGCATTCTTTCTACTGATGAGTTTCGTATATCGATCGTGCCGTACAATGGATAAACATCCTTAAAACCAACCTGCTCTATTTTTCCATCTTTCCCTGATTCTTTTGCCATGATATAGTTCAAAGCAACTTCTGTGAATTTCCATTCGACGGCAGGCTGCACAGCCGTAAAATTTTCTTTGATCACTTTATCTACCTGCGTATCCAGGCTTTCCATTGTTTTCCCGATTGCCAGCGTAAACAATGGGATTACTTTTTGGATTTTGTCGATATGATTGCTTGTTAACTTACCCGGAGTATCCGAGATTATTTCAAGCAATCCAAGCAATTGATCATTCTCCTTAAGTGGACAGAGGATCAGGCTTCTTGCTCCTAAGTCATAATATAGTTTCAAACCTTCAGTTTCTATTATATTTTTTTTATCGAGTTCCTCAAAAACTACAGTTTGTTTATAATCCTTAAAAAGGTCCTGGAAGCAATTGGTTACCTTATCCCTTTCCTTGGTGGCTTCGGCATGTTTAAAAATAATACTGTTGCAATTGTGTATAGATGAATAGACATAGCGATCATTCATTTGGAAGAACGGTGTAACGCCTACTTTTATATCCGCCATTCCTAACAGACTTTGTACGGTTGACTGTAGTGTATCGTACAGGGAAGCGTCTGTAAATGTATGTATATCTAAAAGCGAATTCTTGATTTGTGAAATAATTTCCTGCTCTGTTACATCATTGATTTGTAGGAGTACTAAACCTTCAAAAATAAATTTATCAAGAGGGAGTTTTTTCATCAATTCTTCCAAAGGCATTCTCCGGTTGGTTTTTTTGCAAACAAGATTTTCAGGAATGGAGGGCAACTCTCCAACCACATTTACATCGACAAATCTTGTATCAGAATTGATTTCAAGATATTTGGTCACATGTGCAGAAGGATCAAAATAGGGATAAACAACTTGAAACGATTCCTTCGACTCGTATCCAAAGAATTTTGATAGAATAAGCCTATAGGCGAAATCCAGCTTTTGATGGTTAAGGTTCCGGCCTATAGAGTCATCGGGTATTTTAATTTCATTTGTGCCCGGTTTTAAAAACAAGAGTTGAAATAAAGGGGATGAATAAATTGTTTTAAACTTGAATGGAATTACAACAGCATAAAGATTTTCCTTCTCCGATAGGGAAGGAGGAAATAATGTTGCGAGCAGCATTTCTATTATTTCTGCGTGTGGTTCAGACAACGAGAATTCTGAGAAAGACTGAAGAAGTTCCGGTATTGCCTCAATTTTTGCAATTAAATCTCCGTATAATTTTTTTGAACCGGGCTTCCCCTCGTTTATATTTTTCTTTAAAGCATTTAATAGTGGTTGAAATGATAAACGACTGTTAAAAATTGAAGTATCATATTCTAAAAAATCTTTCGACACAGCGACCTCCTGTTTTTTTACTCTAAAAAATAATGAGTTAAATGCAAAATTACGCATCTAAACCTCATGATTGGTTTAGCTGACGAATAGATCCTTTAAATGTTTTATAATAATAAAACATGTGGTTTAAAAATATATGTTCAATATGTTTGAAACTTTCATGTTTTATGATAATTGTTTCTGTTTCAAATTGTTTTTTTGAAAAAATTTACAAACAGGCCGTAAGCCACAAACTTCGCATCGGGGGGTCCGGGCAACGCAAATATATCTTCCATGCAAGATGAGCCAATGATGAGCTTTATGAATATATTGTCCAGGGATATTGCTGATTAATTCTTTTTCTACTGCCAAAGGGGTCGATGCAGACGTTGAGACTAATCCTATGCGTTTACTTACACGAAAGACATGGGTATCTACTGCCATGTTTGGCTGCTGGTCAATAACAGAGGTAATTACATTTGCAGTCTTTCTTCCTACCCCGGGTAATTGAACTAATTCTTCAATGGTCATTGGAATTTTACCATTGAATTCTTCAACTACAGCCTTTGCCATTCCAATAAGATGTTTTGTTTTATTATTGGGGTAGGAAATACTTTTTATATAGGGAAATAGCTCTTCAAAGCTTGCTTTGCTTAAAGAATGGACATTAGGATATTTTTGAAAGATGGCTGGCGTAGTTATATTAACCCGTTTATCAGTACATTGAGCCGAAAGAATTACTGCCACCAAAAGCTCGTAAGGATTGTCATAAATCAGTTCTGTTTCAGCATCAGGATTTTGTTTCTCAAAATAATCAATGACAAACTGATAGCGTTCTTTGCGTGTCATAATGCAAAATAAAGAAAAGCAAAGTGCTGGATAGAAATAAAAAGCATCCCGATTTTCGGGATGCTAATAAATTTGTTCAATAGCGATAGAAAATGCACCAGAGTGGTTACTAACTATTTCACCACTTCATTGGTCCTTTTTCTTGCATAATTTAAAACATTCAGTACAACACGGGTGCGGGGAGATTTCTTTATCCCGTCCAGTCTTTCTAAGGAAGTTTTTAAAACAGCAAGTTTTTCACGCAGTGTCCAGTCCTGCCTTAACGCATTTTCGATTGCGGTTGTTTGCTCATCTGAGGTTTCCTTGTATAGATACAATAAAAGGTCCTCAGGGGTAAAGTTTGCCATGTGCAAGTGTTAATGTCCAATAATTGTGTGTCCTAGTAAGAAAATGTGAAACGTCCGATATATAAACGGCTATTAAACAGCCTTATTGTATAGAATTCCCGAAAAATCAATTGTTCTTTTCAGGTATGAGGTAAAGATCCTCATTGTCCCGTTTCATATAGTACTTTTCCCTGGCGTATTTTTCAAGGGTGGCGGGATTATTTTTGAGGTTTTCCAGTTCAGTTTTTTCTTTATTTATCTGATCAGTATAGTATTTTTTACTCCGCTGCAACTCCCGTAGCTCCTGGTCGTGATGTCTCATTGTAAATACGTCTCTTTCATCAAAAAAAAGCATCCATACTGTGAATGCTGTAAATACTAAAAAAAATTTATTACGCAGCCAGGCGGGTAATTGGGTTAGTAATTTCATACCAGAAGTGGTGTGTTAAAAGCGGAAAGCCAGGTACAAATCACTGACTTTGTGCTCCAATTTGTTTACCAAATTTAATCTTTCCTTTTGGATATACAGCAGAAAATCCTAACAGTTCTTCAATACGAAGTAACTGGTTATACTTTGCCATGCGGTCAGTGCGGCTGGCGCTGCCGGTTTTTATTTGGCCACAATTCAACGCTACAGCCAGGTCAGCAATAGTCGTATCCTCAGTTTCACCGCTGCGATGACTCATGATTGTATTATAACTATTGTGCTGGGCCAGGGTAACTGCATTGATGGTTTCGGTAACTGTTCCTATCTGGTTTACTTTTACAAGAAGAGCATTGCCGATCCCTTTGTCAATTCCTTCCTGCAATCGGGTAACATTGGTCACAAAAATATCATCCCCTACTAATTGGACTTTGCTGCCTAATTTATCGGTCAATAATTTCCAACCTTTCCAATCATCTTCCGCCATGCCATCTTCAAGCGATACAATTGGATAGCTTTTTATCCAGTTAGCCCAGTAGTCGACCATTTTTTCACTGCTCAATTTTTTACCATCCGACTTATGAAAATGATAAACTTTCTTATTACCATCATACATTTCACTCGCCGCAGGATCCATGGCAATAGCCACCTGTGTACCTGCTTTAAAACCTGCTGCGTTGATAGCCGTCATTACTGTATCAATGGCTTCTTCGTTACTTTGAATGTCGGGGGCAAAACCTCCTTCGTCACCTACATTCGTGCTATAACCTTTTTTCTTCAATACGGATTTCAACGCATGAAACACCTCGATTCCCCAACGCAATCCTTCATTAAAGGTTTCGGCACCGATTGGCATCACCATAAATTCCTGGAAGTCTATCTTATTATCAGCATGTGCACCGCCATTTAAAATATTCATCATCGGAATCGGTAGCGTTTTAGCATTAGTGCCGCCAATGTAACGATATAAGGGAAGTCCTGCTTCTTCTGCAGCGGCTTTTGCAACTGCCATGCTCACCGCAAGTATTGCATTAGCACCCAATTTTCCCTTGTTGGGGGTGCCATCGAGCTGTATCATCATTTCATCAATACCCGTTTGATCAGCCACATCATAACCTAGTAATTTCGGAGCGATTAACTCATTCACATTGTTTGAGGCTTTTAAAACACCTTTGCCGCCAAATCTTTTCTTGTCGCCATCACGAAGTTCAACGGCCTCGTGGACGCCTGTGCTTGCCCCACTTGGCACGGCGGCACGGCCCAATGCGCCTTCATCGGTTAGCACATCTACTTCCACGGTGGGGTTGCCACGACTGTCTAATATTTGTCTTGCGAAAATTTCGGAAATGTAGCTCATGATTTGGTTTATAGTTTATTGTTTGTAGTTTCTTTTTTGGTAACGAACTTTCGTAATTCTGTCAGACTTTGTTGCGCCTGCCGGCAGGTCACATGCCGACGTTTCGGTCAGCATCCAGATCAGAGACGATAAATGTCTCGATTCCGACCAAAGCGTCGGAACATTTATCATCGGGACTTATACTTTTACAGTTCTATTCAGCTTTTTGAGTAAGTGATCTGAACACGTCTTCCAAACTTTGGTTTTCGCTCTGCAAAGAAACGATGTTGAGGTTATTCTTCAAGGAGAGTTCTAAAATTTGTTTTTGAACGGCTTCCGGATTTGAGGTTTGAAGTTTGAAGTTTGAGGTTTGAAGTTCCTCTACTATTGAAACTTCATTTAATTTTTCTAACAAACTCTTATCAACTGCCTCTTTAAAAGAAACCTTTACGACATGTTTATCTTTACTTCCTTTTTGAAGATTACTTAATTTATCATCAGCGACAATTTCCCCTTTATTAATAATTATTACACGGTCACAAATTGCTTCTACCTCTTGTAAAATATGGGAAGAGAATAAAACCGTTTTGTTTTTCCCCTGTTGCCTGATTACTTCTCTTATCTCAACAATCTGGTTAGGGTCAAGTCCGCTGGTCGGTTCATCAAGAATCAGAACTTCAGGTTCGTGAATGAGTGCAGCTGCCAAACCCACCCTTTGCTTATAGCCTTTTGAAAGCTGTCCTATTTTCTTTTTACTTTCAACTGTCAAACCTGTTAACTGAATTACATTTTCGATTTTCGATTTTTTATTTTTTATTTTATGAATTTCTGAAATAAATTCCAGATACTCTCTCACATACATATCGTAATATAAAGCATTTGCTTCCGGTAAATAACCGATTTTCATTTTTGTCATTGATGAATTTTCTGAAACATTAATTCCTGAAACAAATGCATGGCCACTTGTTTGGTGAAGATAACCGGTTATTATTTTCATAGTAGTAGATTTGCCGGCACCGTTTGGTCCCAAAAAACCGACGATCTCACCGTTATCCACTTTGAAGGAAATATTGTTTATAGCTTTTTGCTTACCATAAACTTTGAGAAGATTTTTTACTTCGATAGACATAATGGGTGGGCAAATTTAGTTCATTTCATCTGCCCCCATTCACCGCTACTGCGATCTTTGAATCCGCAGTTCCATAATACAGAAACCATTTGTTCCTGTAATTCACTAATCCCTCTGCAAAGCTGACATGGTTAACCTGGCCTGATATTTCATAAGGCTTATCAGGTTTCATAAAATAATTTTCCATTCTTTGCAAAACTTTCGAAGGATCATTCTTGTCAAGCAGAATTTGTGAAGCCGCATAAGTTCCTTCAGCTAAGCTTGTATCCCCTTTTGCCTTAGCATTTCGACTATTATAGATCAGCAGAACACCACTGTCAGTGAGCATAGCAGGTGGACCTGATTCAACCAGATCACTGTCAAATTTTCCTTCCCGTGGCTTAAATACACTGAACAATCTGCCCTCATTATTTTCAACAGGTGTCCAATGGATCAGATCATCCGACAAAGCAATAAAAATATCTGTATCACCCCAGTACATCCAATATTTACCATTAATTTTTACAGCGATCGCTTTCCCATTTTCATATTTGCAAATAATGGAACCTGATTTACTCCATTCATTTACATATTTTCCATTGTATGCATTCGCAAATGCATGACCATTTTTTGTCCAGTGATATAAGTCTTTTGAGGAGGCTATCATCAGTCGCGCCTTAACACCATCATAACCTGTGTATGTAAGATAATAAGTGCCGTTTTGATCTTCAACAATTCTTGGATCTTCACACCCCCCTTCCCATTCGTAGTTTTTTTCTGAATCATTACCAGGGTATATAACAGGTATAGAAAGTCTTTTGAAATGCAATCCATCCGCACTCCAGGCTAATCCTATTCTCGAAGTGCCTGCAAACTTTCCAATTTTATCTTCGGCACGATACAAAAGAAAAACAGTGTCATGTCTTATAACTGCAGCCGGATTGAAAACATCTTTCTCTTCCCATTTCAACTTTTCTTTTCTTACAGGGCAGAAAAATTCGGTTGTTGAATCAGGTATTAATATCGGATTTACCAAGTCTGCTTTTATAAAAGGTAATAAAGCCCAGCTTTCATCCCGATGGCTATCGGGATTGTTTTGAGATTTATTTGTCTGTGATGAATTTTTACAGGAAAAATTTATAGCAATTAATAAGATAATTATTGTAAACCGCATAAGTGCTTAGAGATTTTCATATTTATATAACGGATCAATATCTGTTCCTGCGTTCATTTCATAAATGGGTTTAATAATACCATTTTTTAATCCATATACCCATCCATGGAGATCAGGCCTTTGTTCCTCTTTCCAACATCGTTGGATGATCGTTGTTTTTGCCAGGTTATAAACCTGTTCCTGTACATTTAATTCTACCAATCTGTCAAGGCGTTCTTCTTCACGGGTGATGTTTGCTAATTCATTTCTATGATGCCGTATTACGTCTTTGATATTACGCAACCACATATTTAATACTGGCTTATAATCAGTTTTGGTTGAAGCCGCTCTTATTCCTCCACACCCATAGTGGCCACAAACAATCACATGTTTCACTTTTAAATGTGTTACGGCGTAGTCCAGAACGGCGAGCAAATTCACATCAGTATTTACTACGAGGTTAGCCACATTGCGATGCACAAAAATTTCACCTGGTTCAGTCCCGGTGATCTGGTTAGCGGGTACACGGCTGTCACTGCACCCTATCCATAAAACTTCAGGAGCCTGCAAATGAACTAACCGCTCAAAATATTTAGGATCTTTATCTATTTGAGAAGCGGCCCAGGCTTTATTATCCTGCAGAAGTTTTTCGTATAGTTTCATTTAAACAGATTCGCCGCAAATATAAACGTCAATAGTTGATTTGTTCTTCAGTGATCTCCGCTGAACTTTCGGGCAAATGATCATATTCGCCCTTGACAGCGTAATACCCAAATATCATAATACCAATTGCGATAGGGATAAATACAATGATAAATACGGCCCATTGAATTTTTGTATCGATTACAGGCTTTTTATTTATTTCTCGTGCCGCTGTGTTGACAAGATAATAAATAGCAAGCGGCCCCAAAATGATCCACAAAACTCCGGCAATTCGTTTTATCGTATTCATTGAATTTAATTTAAGAATTAATCATTAACATCCGGATCAATTTTATTTCTTAAGTATAAAAGACCAATTAGAAAACATACGCCGGCCACTATCATTGAATAATAAAGTCCAACTAATTTATCGCCTGCATAAATTGTAGTAAGCAGCAAAGCAATGAAGGGTGTTAACCCTCCAAAAATTCCATTGCCAATGTGATATGGCAAGGACATGGAAGTGTAACGGATCTTCGTCGGAAACATTTCAACGAGAAAAGCGGCAATCGGTCCATATACCATTGTTACATAAATGATCATGATAAAAACAATCCCAATCATTGTCCAGTAATCTTCTGTACTCAATAACTTTGACAATTTGGTATCGGGTTTAAGTGTTGTCTTTCCTGCTTCGGAATATGCCGTATCAGTTTTAGTTTCAGTTAATATCATTCCATTCTCAAAAAAATGTTTCGTGCTTATTGTTCGCAACGAATTTTCCGTATTGACAATAGGTTTAATCGCTGTGTTGATTTCTTTTTTACTAGTAATTTCAGTTTTGGTTTTTTCATTGGCAATTGAAAACAACTTCCCAAATAATGGCCGGTAGGTAACAATTGCCAGCAACATGCCTAACAACATTATCCATTTCCTTCCAACCTTATCGCTCCAGTTTCCAAATACAACAAAAAATGGAGTAGCAAACAAAATTGCCCAGATCAAAATAGTCCTTGATTGCTCAAAGTCTACCTTGCAAACATTTTCGATAAATGATTGTGCATAGAATTGACCGGTATACCAAACCACTCCCTGGCCCATCGTCGCACCAAATAAAGCTATCAATACCATTTTCAGGTTGGAGCGATGAACAAAACTTTCCTTCAGAGGGTTTACAGAGGTTTTTCCTTCGATTTTCAATCTTGCATATAATGGCGATTCTTTCATCTTTAACCGTATGTACACTGAAACGATCACCAAAAGAATTGAGATGAGGAATGGTATTCTCCAGCCCCAGTCATTAAATTTTGCAATCGATTTTACATAGTCATTATCCAGGCTGTTGCGTGTAATTAAAATGATGCCGAGAGATAAAAATAATCCCAGTGTCGCTGTTGTTTGTATCCAGGAAGTAAAAAAGCCTCTTCGACCCGGTGGAGCATGTTCGGCAACATAGGTAGCAGCACCCCCATATTCTCCACCTAGCGCAAGCCCTTGCAGCAAACGAAGTAGTAAAACTATAATAGGAGCAGCAAAACCAATCGTTTGATAACCGGGAACAAGACCAATGGCAAATGTGGAGCTGCCCATTATAATAAGAGTCAGAAGAAAAGTGTATTTACGACCGATCAGGTCTCCGAGTCTTCCAAAAACCAGGGCACCAAAAGGGCGAACAATAAAACCGGCTGCAAATGTTGCTAATGTGGACAGCAGAGCCGCAGTAGGATTGCTTTTTGGGAAAAACTGGCTGGCAATAACAGTGGCAAGACTTCCAAAAATGTAAAAATCATACCACTCAATTAATGTACCTACTGAAGAGGCAACAATGATCTTACGAATGCCCTGTACTTCGTTAGCTGGCTGGTTCATAGATTTAAAATACAGATTTATTCTGAATGAATTTTATGCATTATGTAAATTGTGAGCCAGTAACAATATAATTGCTATGTCATATTCTTTTCAGATCACCAGTTTTGATCAGTATAAATTGGCTTATAAAAAAAGTGTAGACGATCCGGAAGGATTTTGGGCCGATGTGGCATCCAGTTTTTTCTGGAGAAAAAAATGGGATAGGGTTTTGGAATGGAATTTCAGGGAACCTCAGGTTAAATGGTTCATCAACGGCAAACTTAACATCACTGAAAATTGTATTGACAGGCATTTAAAAAATTTGGGAGATAAACCCGCTTTTATCTGGGAACCGAATAATCCGGAAGAAAGGGTAAGAGTAGTAACGTACAATCGCTTGCACAAACGGGTATGTCAATTTGCACAGGTGCTGAAAAATAATGGTGTAAAAAAAGGTGACAGAGTTTGTATTTACATGGGCATGGTACCCGAATTAGTTTATGCCATATTAGGCTGTGCCAGGGTGGGCGCCATTCACAGTGTTGTATTTGGTGGTTTTTCTGCACAAAGCATTGCAGACAGGTTAGAAGATGCCAGTGCTGAATACGTAGTAACCTGTGATGGTGCTTACAGAGGAGAGAAAGTAATTCCGCTGAAAGATGTGATTGATGATGCGTTGGTTGGTAATAAAACAGTAAAAAAGGTAATTGTATACACCCGAACCAGAAGCCCGGTGAGTATGATAAAGGGAAGAGATGTGTGGTGGGAAGATGAGATGGAACATGCGGAAGCACAGGTTGAAAAAAATAACGTCATTTTTTTTCCTGCAGAAGAGATGGATGCTGAGGATCCCTTATTTATTTTATACACTTCCGGCAGCACGGGGAAACCGAAAGGCGTAGTGCATACATGCGGTGGTTATATGGTGTACACAACTTATAGTTTTGTCAATGTTTTTCAATATAAACCCGGGCAAGTTCATTTTTGCACAGCCGATATTGGTTGGATAACGGGACATAGTTACATAATTTATGGGCCTCTAAATGCAGGTGCCACTTCTCTAATGTTTGAGGGCGTTCCTACATGGCCGGATCCGGGACGTTTTTGGGATATTATTGATAAACATAAGGTTAATATCCTTTATACGGCACCCACAGCTATCCGTTCATTAATGGGGTTCGGATTAAAACCTTTCGAGGGAAAAGACCTTTCCACGCTGAAAGTATTAGGAACTGTTGGCGAACCTATTAATGAAGAAGCCTGGCATTGGTATGATGAACATGTCGGAAAAAGGAAATGCCCGATTGTAGATACCTGGTGGCAAACAGAGACCGGCGGAATTTTGATTTCAAATTTAGCAGCTATTACCCCGGCAAAACCAACTTACGCTACACTTCCACTGCCCGGAGTACAACCTGTATTAATAGATGAAAATGGAGACGAAGTAAAAGGTAATTCCGCCAGTGGAAATTTATGCATTAAGGCACCGTGGCCTTCTATTATCAGAACAACCTATGGAGATCACGAACGTTGCCGGCAAAATTATTTCTCGACATATAAAAACTTATATCTAACAGGAGACGGAGCGCTGAGAGATGAAGAAGGCAACTACCGCATTACGGGAAGAGTGGATGATGTGCTGAATGTAAGCGGTCATCGCATTGGCACTGCGGAAGTAGAAAATGCGATCAACATGCATAGCGATGTTGTAGAAAGTGCAGTAGTGGGCTTTCCCCATGAGATTAAAGGGCAAGGTATTTATGCTTATGTGATTTGTCAACACATGCACGGCGAGGAAGAGAACATGCGAAAAAACATTAGTCAAACGGTTGCGAGGATCATAGGTCCAATTGCGAAGCCAGATAAAATTCAGTTTGTAAAAGGATTACCCAAAACGCGAAGCGGGAAAATTATGAGAAGGATCTTAAGAAAAATAGCAGAAGGAGAGACCAGTAACTTAGGGGATATCACGACTTTACTTGACCCAGCCATCGTTGAAGAAATTAAAAATGGAAAAGTTTAATAAATTAAAAAGCAGTCTGGGCTATAGACTGCTTTGAAAGGTTTTTCTCAATAAGTTCAGAACAAACTTCGGTTTATTAGCAAAATCCATACCTTTTTATGATTTTTTGTAAAAATGTTATTTATTATTTTTTTACTGATTGAAAATTATTTTTTGAATATTGTTTCTCGAAAAGAATGGCTTAATGATTC
>Ga0137366_10002989_pt1 | contig 13092 bp, 10 predicted proteins | sample SagtaG_8_FD_104938 | JGI IMG/M metagenome (GOLD analysis project Ga0137366, IMG submission 104938) | Vadose zone soil microbial communities from Sagehorn Ranch, Mendocino, California, USA - Sage1_L_60_16 metaG | ecosystem: Environmental > Terrestrial > Soil > Vadose zone | place: USA... | reverse complement strand
GGCCGGCGACCACGGTGCCGGCCTCCTGCTCGGCCGCGAGCCTGGCGATCGCGCTCGCGTCGGCCTCCGCGCTGCGGCGCGGCACGGTGGCCAGGGGGGTTGCCACGGTGCCGGTCGGATCGGACACGGCGACGCCGAGTCGGCGGGTGCCGACGTCGAGCGCGAGCACGCGGGCGCTCACGGCGTCATGTGCCCCCCTCCAGGACCCGGCGCGCCTCGATCCGGGCGGCGGCCAGCGCCTCGTCCAGCTTGGCGGCGTCGGAGCCGCCGCCGGTGGCCAGATCACCCTTGCCGCCGGCGCCACCGCCGACCAGCCTGGCCGCCGGCATGACCACCTCGCGGGCGGTGATGCCCCTGCCGACGAGGTCGGCGGTGAGCAGCGCCACCAGGTTGCCGCGGCCGCCCTGGTCGGAGCCGAGCACCACCACGCCGGGGCCGCCGCCGTGGCGGTCGCGCACCGTGTTGGCGAGCTGCCGGAGCTCGTCCGCGCTCGCGCCACTCACCAGCTCGACCACCATCCAGCCGTCGCCGACCGTGGTCGCGCGGCCGGCCAGCTCGGCCGCCCGGCCCGCCAGCTCCGACTGCCGCAGCCGCTCCAGCTCGCGCAGCGCCTCGGAGAGCGCCTCCAGCCTGCGGCGGAGCTGCTCCGGCGCGTCCTCTGGGCGGACGCGCAGCAGGCTGGCGACCTCCGCGAGCAGCTGGCGCTCCCTGTCGAAGTAGCGCAGCGCATCCAGACCCGTGAGCGCCTCGATGCGGCGCAGGTTCGCGCCGACCGAGGACTCGCCGAGGATCACCACCGGGCCCACCTGGCTGCCGTGGCCGACGTGGGTCCCACTGCACAGCTCGCGCGAGAAGTCGCCGATGTCGACCACCCGAACGACCGCGCCGTACTTCTCACCGAACAGCCCGATCGCGCCGGACGCCTCCGCCTCGGCCAGGCTGGTGTGCCAGACCTTGACCTCGGGGTCGTCGACGAGGTGCCGGTTGACGTTGTCCTGCACCCCGCTCAGGTGCTCGGCGGGGACCGACGAGAAGTGCGCGAAGTCGAACCGCAGCCGACCGGCGTCGACCAGCGAGCCCTGCTGCCTGGCGTGGTCGCCGAGCTTCTGCCGCAGCGCCCAGTGCAGCGTGTGGGTGGCCGTGTGGCTGCGCGCCGTCGCGGCCCGCCGGGGCGTGTCGACCTCGGCCAGCACCGGCTCGTCCGCCAGGAGCTGGCCGTCCACCACCTTGCCGGTGTGGACGTGGAACCCCTCGAGCCCGAACTGGGTGTCGGTGACCTCCACCACGGCGCCGTCGGCCGTCCGGATGGTGCCGCGGTCGCCCACCTGGCCGCCGCTCTCGGCGTAGAAGGGCGTCCGGTCGAGCACCACCTCGACGTCCTGGCTCTGGCGCGCGCTGGACAGCTCCTCGCCGTCCGGTCCCAGCAGCCCCAGCACTCGCGCCTCGGCGCTGATCCGCTCGTAGCCGACGAAGTTGGTGCGGCCGAAGCGCTGCGACAGCTCGCGGTAGGCCTCGACCTTGCGCTGGGCGCCGATCATTTCCCGGCGCGCCTCCTTGGCGCGGCGCCGCTGCTCCTCCATCAGCTCGCCGAAGCGGTCCCGGTCGACCTGGAGCCCCGCGTCGGTGGCCAGCTCGACCGTCAGCTCGAAGGGGAACCCGTAGGTGTCGTGGAGCTGGAAGGCGGTCTCGCCGGGCAGGGTCTGCTCGCCCCGCTCCCGGCTCCTGACGATGACCGACTGGAGCAGCGCGGAGCCCTGCCGAAGGGTGCGGGAGAACGACTCCTCCTCGCTGGACACCACCTGCTCGATCAGCGAGCGCTGGGCGACCAGCTCGGGCCAGACGTCGCCGAGGTTGTCCACCACGCGGCCCGTGATCGACGCCATCATCGGGTCCTCGGCGCCGAGCCGCCGGCTGTGGTCGATCGCCCGCCGCAGCAGCCGCCGCAGCACGTAGCCGCGGCTCTCGTTGGAGGGCAGCACGCCGTCGGCGATCAGGAAGGCGGCCGCGCGGGCATGCTCGGCGACCACCCGCAGCGACAGGTCGGCTGTCTCGTCGCGCCCGTAGACGCGGCCGGTGGCCACCTGCGCCTGCTCCAGGATCGGGGCCAGCAGGTCGGTCTCGAAGACGTTCTCGACGCCTTGGAGGAGGAACGCGACGCGCTCCAGGCCCATCCCCGTGTCGATGTTCTTCTTGGGCAGCTCGCCGACGATGTTGTAGTCCTCTTTCTCGTCGCGCAGGTTCTGCATGAACACGAGGTTCCAGATCTCGAGGTAGCGCTCCTCGTCGGCGATGGGGCCGCCCTCGCGGCCGTACCGGGGACCACGGTCGTAGAAGATTTCCGAGCAGGGGCCGCACGGACCGGCCACGCCCATGTCCCAGTAGTTGTCGTCCCTGCCGCGGCGCTGGATGCGCTCGGGGGGGACGCCGACCTCCTGCCACAGGCCGAACGCCTCGTCGTCGTCGAGGTAGACGGTCGCCCAGATCCGGTCCGCCTCGAAGCCCAGCCGCTCGGTGACCAGGTCGTAGGCGTAGGCGATCGCTCCGGCCTTGAAATAGTCGCCGAAGGAGAAGTTGCCGAGCATCTCGAAGAAGGTCAGGTGCCTGGTGGTATGACCCACGTTCTCGATGTCGGAGGTGCGGAAGCACTTCTGGACGCTGGTCGCCCTGGTGAAGTCCGGGACCACCTCGCCCAGGAAATAGGGCTTGAACTGGTTCATGCCCGCGTTGGCGAGCAGCAGCGTCGGGTCGCCCGGTATGAGCGAACTGGACGGCACCAGCCGGTGATCCCGCTCGATGAAGAAGTCGAGGAACCGGCGTCGGATCTCTGTGGAATTCATGTGCAAGGACCTCACGCGCACTCGATCGGAGCTGGTCTGCCGCCGAGCCCGGCCTAGGCTAACGTGCCTCGTCCCCGGTCTCGGCGAGCTGAGCTCGCAGCTCGGCCTCGCGCTCGGCCATGGCCGCTCGGCCCTCCTCGAGGGCGTCGCCGAGACGCTCGCGCCAGTCGCGGGCCAGGTCGACGGCGCGCTGGCCGATCGAACCCGGCGTGAGCCGGTCGGCCGTGCGGCGCGTCCAGCGCATGACCCCGATGCCGACGGCGGCGCCCAGGCCGATGCCGAACAGCGTCCAGAAGGCCCGCCTCATCGCGGCGCTCCCTTCATCGGCGCCTCCGCCCACGCCGGCTCCGGCTCCTGGCGGCGGTTCCCTCGTCCTCCTCGGTGGCCTTGCTGACCGCGCGGCGCAGGCCCCAGGCGAACGCGCTCAACCGCACCAGCGGGCTGGTGACCGTGCTGGAGACCACGTTGACGACGTTGCCGACCGCTGTCGTGGCCGTCTCCGCGGTCGCCAGGATGCCGTCGACCCGGCCGATCTCCTGGTTGACCAGGGTGACGGTGGTGCCGACCTCGGCCAGCAACGGCACGGTCTGCTTGGTGACCCCGTCGATCAGGTCCCTGGTCGAGGTGATCACCCGGAACACGTTGGCCATGACGACGCAGAGGACCACGACCAGCGCGCCCACCAGGAAGGCGACGATGGTCCAGGCGATGGCCAACAGGCTCACGTGGATGACTCCTCAGGATCGGTCGACTCGGTTCGGCTCGGTCGGCTGCGGTCAGGCGTTGGCTCTGGCTTGCGGGGGGCGGCCGAGCCTCGCGGCGTGTCCGAGTCAGCGGGGAGTCTACCTCGTGCGAGCCACTGCTCGGCCAGTGCTGGCTCACGCCCCTGGTCGCTGGGGCGATAGTAACCGCCTTGCAGCCCTTCTGGCAGGTAGTTTTGCGGCACCCAGTGCCCTGGTTGGTCGTGCGGGTAGACGTAGCCGACGCCGATGCCGAGCTTCCGCTCGCCGCGGAAGGTCGCGGTCTGCAGGTGCGCGGGCACCTTCCCTGGCCGCGAGGCCTGCAGCTCCGCCGTGGCCTCGCCGAGGGCCTTGTAGGCGCTGTTGGACTTGGGCGCCAGCGCCAGGTACACGGTGGCCTCGGCCAGGTTGAGGCGCGCCTCGGGCAGGCCGACGAACTCCAGCGCCTGAAAGGCGGCGACCGCCAGCGGCAGCGCCTGCGGGTCGGCCAGGCCGATGTCCTCGCTGGCGGAGATCACCAGGCGGCGCGCGATGAAGCGCGGGTCCTCGCCCGCCTCCAGCATGCGCGCCAGGTAGTGCACGGCCGCGTCGGGATCGGAGCCGCGGATCGACTTGATGAAGGCGCTGGCCACGTCGTAGTGCTGGTCCCCGGCGCGGTCGTAGGTCACCCGCGGCCGCTGCAGCGCGTCCTCCACGTCGGCCAGGGTGATGCGGCGCTCCAGGGCGGGCTCGCCGGGCTCCTCGTCGCGGTCGCCGGGCGCTGCCGGGGTGCGGCCGGTGACCACGAGCGCGGCGGCCTCCAGGGCGTTCAGCGCGTGGCGGGCGTCGCCGTCGGCCCGCTGCACCAGGTGGTCGAGCGCGTCCGGGTCCAGGGTCAGGCCCTGGCCGCCGAGGCCCCGGTCGCGGTCGGCAAGCGCCCGCAGCACGATCGTCTTCAGCTCGTCGGGCTCCAGCGGCTCCAGCCGGAACAGCAGCGACCGGCTCATCAGCGGGGTGTTGAGCGCGAAGAACGGGTTCTCGGTGGTCGCGCCGATCAGCACCACGGTCCGGTCCTCGACACCGGGCAGCAGCGCGTCCTGCTGTCCCTTGTTGAACCGGTGGATCTCGTCGATGAACAGGATCGTGCGCCGGCCGCTGGTCCCCAGGCGCTGGCGGGCGGACTCCAGCACCGCGCGCACGTCCTTGACGCCGGCGCTGGTGGCCGAGAGCTCCTCGAAGCTCGAGCGGGTGGCGCGGGCGACGATCTGCGCCAGCGACGTCTTGCCGGTGCCGGCCGGCCCCCACAGGATCACCGAGCGCAGCTCGTCCGCCTCGATCAGCGCACGCAGCGCGCTCCCTGGTCCGAGCACGTGCGCCTGGCCCACGAACTCGTCGAGGTTGCGGGGGCGCATCCTGGCGGCCAGCGGCGCGGTCTCGGCGCCGATCTCCGCCGCCCTGGCCGAGAAAAGATCCATGATCCGGCCATGCTAGGGCCTGCGGCGCGTGCCTGCCTGGAGACGGTTTGGCAGCGCTCCACGGTTGCCGTGGCTGGTCGACGTTTGCACCTGCTCGCTAAGGAACAGGCGGGGTCCACCCCGACCGCTTCCGGTACCCGGCATGCGGGTGCCTTCCCTGATCGCACGTATGGGCCCCTACGTCGAAGTGTTGGCGCAAACGAAAAGCCAGCCACCAACAACGTCGGGCGCTGCCGACCCGCATTGAACACCAGGTCCGGGCTCACGGCAAGTCAATCTAGCTCGATGGAGCTAGTTACTGTGCGTAAGGCCTGGAGCCTACCCGGACGCTTCACCCAAGCCCGCTCATGCGCGAGGATACGGGCATGCGTCCCGCCCGCCAGGAGACCGGCCCGCTGGTGCCGGGCAGCAGGTGGCGCCGCGTCGTGCGGGCGGTGCGGGCCATCCTGCGGCCTCGCGCGGACGCGCTGTCCTGGGGCGCCGGGAGGTTAGCGGCCGGCGCCATCCTGGCCGCCGGCGTGGTCGCCCAGGCGCTGTTCGGCTGGCGCTGGTGGGTGGTGGTGATCGTGCTGACGGTTGCCGGCGAGGCCGCCACCGTCGCCTCCACGCTGGCGCGCTCCGCCGAGCGCGACGACCTCGTCGACGAGCTGCTGGGTGCCCTGGCGCCGCGCCGGCAGCGGGCGCGCCGCAGCCGCCGGGCGCTCGCCCGGCTCGGCGCCGCCCCGTTCCCCCTCTACGGGCTGCCACCGGCCTGGACCGGCCCACGGTTCCTCGGCGGTTGGTCCGCCCGCCGCGACCTCCGGGCCGGCGCCGAGCGCACCACCAGCGTGCGGCTCGGCCACGGCGACCCGTCCGCCGACCGCGGCCCCCTCCTCCTGGTCGAGGTCGATGCCGACATCTGGGCACGCCCCACCCGCCCCGACCTCGCCGCCCGCCTCGCCCACAGCCGGCCGGTCGGGCCGGAGGTGGGATCGGAGGCCAGGCCGGCCGGGCCGGAAGTGGGATCGGAGGCCAGGCCGGCCGGGCCGGAAGTGGGAGGAGCCGCCGGGCCGGCCGGGGCGGGAAGGTCCGCGGCCGGAAGGCCCGGGCCGGAAGTGGGAGGGGAGGTGGAGCGGGTCGAGATTCCGGTGGACGGGGAGGCGGTCGGCTTCGAGGTGCTGGCCGACGGGCGGCGCTGGGTGGCGCAGGGCGAGCTGGGCGACCTGGTGGTGACGCTGGATGCGCGCGACCTGCCGCCTGGGGAGGTGCGCCTGGTCCGCATCGCCGACCTCGTCCCCTACCTGGCCGGCCCCGCCGCTCCGTAGCGCAGCCGGCCCCGGCAGCAGCGCCGGCCCCGCGGGCAGCGCGGCCCTGCGGGCAGACCCAGGCCCGTGGCAGCGCCGGCCCCCGCGGGGTCAGGTGGTCGGGGGCTTGGGCGGTGGGAGGCGGCGGAGGCCGACCTCGGCGAGTTGGTCGTCGGGGACCTCGGCGGGGGCGCCGGTGAGCGGGTCGGCGCCGGACTGGGTCTTGGGGAAGGCGATCACCTCGCGGATCGAGTCGACCCCGGCGAGCAGCGTCACGACCCGGTCGAGCCCGAAGGCGAAGCCACCGTGCGGCGGCGCGCCATATTCGAGGCCCCGCAGGAAGAACCCGAACCGCTCCTCCGCCTCCGCACGGCTGATCCCCAGCTTCTCGAAGACCTTGCGCTGCATGTCCGCCCGGTGGATACGGATGCTGCCGCTGCCCAGTTCCACGCCGTTGAGGACCATGTCATAGGCGCGCGCGGTCGCCTCCTCCGGCACGTCGGCGAAGGTGTCGACCCATTTGGCCGACGGCTGGGTGAACGGGTGGTGGGCAGCCTCCCAGCGGCCCTCGTCCGGGTTCCACTCGAACATCGGGAACTCGGTGACCCACAGGAAGTCCCACCTGCCCTCTGGGATCAGGCCCCGCTCCCTCGCCAGGCGTGTTCGCAGGTCGCCGAGAACGGTCCGCGCCACCGCCGTGCGGTCGGCGGCGATCAGCACCAGGTCGCCCGATCGGGCGCCGGTGACCCTGCGCAGCCCCGCCCGCTCCTCGTCGGAGAAGAACTTGTCCAGTGGCGAGCGCAGCCCATCGGGCTCCACCACCACCCACGCCAGGCCCCTGGCCCCTCGGGACTTCGCCACCTCCCCGAGCGCGTCGATCTGCTTGCGCGACAGGTCGCCGCCGCCGTCGACCTTCAGCCCAAGGACCGATCCCCTGGAGGACAGCGCCGAGGCGAACACGCCGACCTCGGTGGTGGCGAACACCTCGCCGAGGTCGATCAGCTCCATGCCATAGCGCAGGTCGGGCTTGTCGCTGCCGAAGCGGCGCATCGCTTCGGCATACGTCAGCCGTGGGAACGGCAGCGTCGGCTCGACCCCGAGCACCTCGCGCCAGACCGTCGCCATGAGCTCCTCGCCGACCTGGTAGACGTCCTCCTCGTCGAGAAAGGACAGCTCGAGGTCGACCTGGGTGAACTCCGGCTGGCGGTCGGCCCGGAGCGCCTCGTCCCTGAAGCAGCGGACGATCTGGTAGTAGCGCTCCAGCCCGGCGACCATCAGGAGCTGCTTGAAGAGCTGCGGCGACTGCGGCAGCGCGTACATCTCGCCAGGCTGCAGGTGGGTGGTGACCAGGAAGTCGCGGGCGCCCTCCGGCGTGGACCGGGTCAGGTAGGGGGTCTCGACGTCGAGGAACCCTCGCTCGTCCAGCACCCGCCGGATGGCCGAGGTCGCGCCGGCGCGGAGCCGCAGCATGCGCTGCGCGGACGGGCGCCGAAGGTCCAGGTAGCGGTACTGGAGCCGCAGCAGCTCATCGGCCTCGCTCCGGTCCTCGATCGGGAAGGGCGGGGTCGCCGACGGCGCCAGCACCTCGAGGTCGCTGGCGATGACCTCGATCGCGCCGGTCGGCAGGTCGGGGTTCTCGTTGCCCGGAGGGCGGGTCGCGACCGTCCCGGTCACGCGCAGGCAGTCCTCGAGGCGGACGGCGTGCGCCGCCGCGGCCGCCTGCGGCGCCTGGTCGGGATGCACGACCACCTGGACGGCCCCGGAGGCGTCGCGCAGGTCGAGGAAGACCACCCCGCCGTGGTCGCGGCGCCGGGCGGTCCAGCCGGCCAGCCGGACCTCGGCACCAGCGTCGGCGGCGCGCAGCGTGCCACAAGCGTGGGAGCGCATCGAGCCGAGCATGGGGCGGGTCACGGAGCAGCTCCTTGGTCGTCGGTGTCCGAAGGGTCGATGCCCACCGCGGCGCCGCCGGCGCCGGGAGGGCCGGCCGAGCCCGGTCTCCCCGAGGCGCCGCCTTCGCGGCCTCCAGGCGCGAGGTCCCCCGCGGTGGCGGCGATGCGGGCGACCGTGGGGACCACGGAGTCCAGGGGGACGCGGACCTGGTCCCTGGCGGCCATGTCCCGCACGCTCGCCTGGCCGTCCGCCAGCTCCTCCTCGCCGAGCAGGACGACGGCGAGGGCGCCTGCCTTGGCGGCGGCCTTCATGTGGCCGCGCAGGGTACGGTCGGCGTACGGCTGGTCCGCGGCCACGCCGGCGCGCCGCAGGTCTCGGACGAGCTTCACCGCGGTGCCCTGCGCGGCCGGGGTGAGCGGCAGCACCAGCGCCTGGAGCTGCGGGGGCGCCTCGGGCAGGGCGCCGGCGCGCTCCAGCGCCAGGACGGTTCGGTCCAGCCCCAGCGCCCAGCCGACGCCCGGGGCGGGCGGCCCGCCGACCAGCTCGGACAGGCCGTCGTAGCGGCCGCCGCCGCCGAGCGCGTTCTGGGCGGCGTCCAGCGCCTCCGCCTGCCACTCGAAGGTGGTGCGCATGTAGTAGTCGAGGCCGCGGACCAGCCGCGGCGCCTCGGTCCAGCCCACGCCAGCCTCGCCGAGCAGGTACCGCACGGTGTCGTCGTGCTCCCTGCAGGCCTTGCAGAGCGAGTCACGCATCAGCGGCGCGTCCGCCGTCAGCTCCTGCACATACGGGTCCTTCATGTCGAGGACCCGCAGCGGGTTCTGCTCTGCCCTGGCGCGGACCTCGCTCGGCAGCTTGTCCCCGAGGCCGCGCAGGAACTCGAGCAGCCGCTGGCGGTAGACCGGGCGGCACTCGGCGTCGCCCAGGCTGGTGAGCAGCAGTGTCACCGCGATCCCGAGCGTCCGGAAGACCTCGTGCCCGACCAGGATCACGTCGGCGTCCAGCGCCGGGTCGGCGCTGCCGATCGCCTCGATGTCGACCTGGTGGAACTGCCGCTGCCGGCCTGCCTGGGGCCGCTCGTAGCGGAAGCCCGGCCCGCTGAAGGCGACCTTCACCAGCCCGCCGCCGAGCCGCCCGTGCTCGATCAGCGCCCGCACCGCGCCGGCGGTGAGCTCTGGCCGCAAGGTGACCGACCGCCCGCCCTTGTCGGTGAAGGTGTACATCTCCTTCTGGACGACGTCGGTGGACTGGCCGACTCCCCGGGCGAACAGTCCCGTCTCCTCGAAGATCGGCGTCTCCATGCGCTGGTAGCCCGCCAGGCGGGCCTGCTCCAGCATGGTCAGCTCGACCCTGGCCCGAACGTCCGCCAGCGGGGGCAGGTAGTCGAAGGTGCCCTTGGGCCCCTCGAAGCGGCTATGCAACGGGGCACCCCCGGCGTCCACCGGGGCACAGCCCAAAGGTTCCCGGGACCGCTCCGGGGGTTCCCCGGACCGCTGCGCCGCTCATCGCCGGTCACCGGCGACCAGGCCGGCCAGGAAGGGGTTGGTGGCGCGCTCGCGTCCCACGGTGGTGTGCTCGCCGTGGCCTGGCAGCACCTCGGTTTCGTCGGGCAGCGTCAGGAACCGGTTGGCCAGCGAGGCGAGCATCTGCGGCATGGAGCCGCCCGGCAGGTCCACGCGCCCGATCGAGCCGGCGAAGACCAGGTCGCCGGCCAGCAGCGTCCCGGGCGTGCGGAAGGTGACGTGGCCGGGCGTGTGGCCGGGGGTGTGGTCCACGGTGAGCGACAGTCCAGCCAGCTCGATGACCTGGCCGTCGGTCAGCTCGCGGACCTCGTCCGGCTCCTGGAACCGCAGCGGGCCGAAGACGGCGTCCAGCCCAGGCCCCAGCGCGGCCAGCGGGTCGCTCAGCAGGTGCCGGTCCGCCGGGTGCACGTAGGCGGGGATACCGTGGGCGCCGGCCAGTGGCGCCACGCTCCACATGTGGTCCAGGTGGCCGTGGGTGAGCAGCGCGGCCACCGGCTGGAGGCGGTGGCGACCGCACAGCTCCTCGATCCCGGGCAGGGCGTCCTGGCCCGGGTCGACGACCAGTGCCTCGGAGCCCGGGCCGGTGGCCAGCAGGTAGCAGTTGGTCTGAAAGCTGCCGGCGGGAAATTCGGCGATCAACATGGGGCTATCGGTTCCGGAGAGGGTGCGGCTGTTCAGCCGCGAGTCTAGCGGAAGCGCTTGCAGGGCCCACTTCGTTTTCCACAGCCCCGGCGGCGCCTGTCCAATTTCGCGCGCCAGGCTTTAGACTCCAACCCACACGGATCGGCGCGCTCCTGGCGTGTGCTGCGCGATCCTTGCCGTACCGTCCGCTGGAGGGACCACCGATGCCGAGCAAGACACGTCAACGGGAGCTGGCCAGGCTCAGGGCCAGGCGCGACAAGGAACGCCGCCAGATCCGGCGACGCCGCGCCATGCTCACGTACGGGACGCTCGGGCTCGTCATCGTCGTCGCCGCGATCGGCGGCGGGGTCCTGCTGGCCAACCGGCCGGCGTCCAAGCCGTCGGCGGCCCCGGCGACCACCAGCGCGCCCCCCGTGACGACCGTGGCGCCCACCGGCGCCCGCATCGACGCGCCGTCGGCGCCTGAAACGGTGGCGTGCGGCGGCAAGCTGCCGGCCAGGCACGCGCACCCGACCGCCAAGTCCCCGCCCACCACGCGGCTGGACCCGGCGCGCACCTACACGGCGACGTTCCAGACCTCGTGCGGCTCCTTCAGCGTCCGGATGGATCCCTCCAGCGCGCCGATCGCCGCCGCCAACTTCATCTCTTTGGCGCAGAAGGGCTTCTACGACTCCACCTGGTTCCACCGGATCCTGCCTGGCAGCAACAACATCGGCGTGATCCAGGGCGGCGACCCGCAGGGCACGGGCCAGGGAGGCCCCGGCTACCACATCAAGGACGAGCCGGCCAAGGGGAAGGCCTACACCAAGTACACGGTCGCGATGGCCAAGGCCTCCGCGCCGAACTCGGCGGGCAGCCAGTTCTTCATCAACACCACCGACAACAACAACGCCGGCTGGAAGGGCGCCTACGCGGTCTTCGGGAAGGTCGTCTCCGGCCAGTCGGTGGTCGACAAGATCAGCCAGGTGCCGCTCGGCGGCCAGAACGGCGACTCCCCAACCCAGGCGGTGTGGATCGAGAAGCTGACCGTCAAGGTCTCCTAGTCATCCCGGCCCGCGGGCCACCAGCATGACCAGCTACGCGCTCCTGGTCCTCCCAGCCGCCAACCGCGTCGACGCCCAGGCCGCACCGCCTCAGAAGGAACGCGCGCTGTCGAGCAGGATGGTGACCGGTCCGTCGCCGGCGGACTCGATGGTCATCTCTGCGCCGAAACGGCCGCTGGCGGTCTTGACGCCGGCCGCGGCCAGCCGCTCGGCGACCGCCGCGACCAGTGGCGCGGCACGCTCGGGACGGGCCGCCGCCACGAACGAGGGCCTGCGCCCCCTGCGCGCGTCCCCGTACAACGTGAACTGGCTCACCACCAGGGCGCCGCCGCCGGCCTCGACCAGCGAGCGGTTCATCTTGCCCTCGGCGTCCTCGAACACCCGCAGCGTGGCGACCTTGTCGGCCAGCCATGTGGCCTGGATCGGCCCGTCGTCGTGGGCGACCCCGACCAGCACGAGCAGGCCCGCGCCGATCTCGCCCACGACCTCCTGGTCGACGAGGACCCGGGCCCAGGCGACCCGGTAGACGACCGCTCTCACCGGGCGAGCTGCAACGAGGCGGCGGCCGATCCCACGCGCCGCCCCGATCCATGTGGGGGGAGCGAGCTCCCCCCACGCCCCCCCAAGAGCGCCTGCGCCATGGTCGGCCGCAACGGATCGGGCACCCCGCTATTCCTCCTCGGAGCCGGTGCCCTGCGGCACGACCCGGAAGGCGTCGTAGACGCCGTCGACACGCTTGACCGCGGCCAGCACGTGGGCGAGGTGGGAGATGTCGGCCAGCTCGAACGTGAAGCGCAGGGTGGCGATCCGGTCGCGCCCGGTGGCCACGGTGGCCGACACGATGTTGACGTGGTGGTCCGAGAGGACCTCGGTGATGTCGCGCAGCAGCTTGGTGCGGTCCAGCGCCTCCACCTGGATGGTGACCGCGAACACCGACGGGCCGGAGCTGTCCCAGGCCACGTCGATCATCCGGTTGGGGTGGCGCTGCAGGTCGGCGGCGTTGGGACAGTCGGAGCGGTGGACGCTGACGCCATGGCCGCGGGTGACGAACCCGATGATCGGGTCACGCGGCACCGGGGTGCAACATCGGGCGAGCTTGACCCAGACGTCGTCGACCCCCTTGACCAGCACCCCCCGGCTCGCCGGCAGCGAGCGCGCCGGCCGGATGGCGCGGTGCAGGGGTAGGTCGTCGTCTTCCTGCTCCTCCTCGCCGAGGTCGGCCTGGAGGCGGTTGACCACGCTGGTGGCGGTGACCTGGCTCGACCCGACCGCCGCGTAGAGGGCGTCCAGCGTCGGGAAGCGCATCTCCGAGGCCAGCGCCGCCAGCGCGCCGCCCTGGGTCAGCCGCTGCAGCGGCAGGCCGGCTTTGCGCATGGCGCGGACCAGCGACTCCTTGCCGGCCTCGATGGCGTCCTCGCGCCGCTCCTTGGAGAACCACTGGCGGATCTTGTTGCGCGCCCGCGGTGTCTTGACGATCGCCAGCCAGTCCCGCGACGGCCCGGCGTCTGGCGCCTTGGAGGTGAAGATCTCCACCGTCTCGCCGTTCTGGAGCGCGTACTCCAGCGGCACGAGCCGCTTGTTGACCCGCGCGCCCACGCAGCGGTGGCCGACCTCGGTGTGCACGGCGTAGGCGAAGTCGATCGGGGTCGCGCCCGCCGGGAGCTGGAAGACGTCGCCCTTGGG
>Ga0137366_10002985_pt1 | contig 13107 bp, 9 predicted proteins | sample SagtaG_8_FD_104938 | JGI IMG/M metagenome (GOLD analysis project Ga0137366, IMG submission 104938) | Vadose zone soil microbial communities from Sagehorn Ranch, Mendocino, California, USA - Sage1_L_60_16 metaG | ecosystem: Environmental > Terrestrial > Soil > Vadose zone | place: USA: California... | reverse complement strand
TTGCAAATCGGCGAGCGATCTTGATCTAAACTTTGTTGGGATCGGGTTGCTCTACCGTCATGGTTATTTCAGACAGCAGATCGACAAGGAGGGCATTCAGGAAGCGATCAGTCTGAATCAAAGCTTTTATCATCTGCCGATCCGCGAAGTCCGCCGTGGCGACGCCAGTCTGCTCATTTCCGTCCCAATCCTGGATCGAGAAGTTTTCGCCAAACTTTGGGAGCTATGTGTGGGCAGGGTCAGCGTCTATCTTCTCGATACAGACACTCCGGAAAACAACGCTGAGGACCGATTGCTCACCGCCGAGCTTTATGGCGGCGACCTAGAGATGCGAATGCGCCAGGAAATCATGCTGGGCATCGGCGGGGTGAAAGCGCTGAACGCGCTCGGCATCGAGCCTGATGTGTTTCACATGAACGAAGGGCACTCAGCGTTCCTCGCGCTCGAACGCATTCGCCTCAACATCATCCAGAAGAAGCTCGATTTTTATTCCGCCCTCCAGGTGGTGGCAGCAGCCAATGTTTTCACCACTCACACGCCGGTCCCTGCTGGCAACGATTCGTTCTCCCGCGAGATGATGAAAAAATATTTCGGGACATTCGCAAAGGAACTCAATATTCCGTTCGACGAGTTGTTCTCATTCGGCCAGACGCGAGTCGATCCAAACGACCCGTTTAGCATGACCATCCTCGCGTTGCGCCTGAGCCGGCACGCCAACGGGGTGAGCAAATTGCACGGCGAAGTCAGTCGATCGCTTTGGAAAGATGTCTGGGCAGGCGTGCCGGTGCACGAGGTTCCGATCACCAGCATTACGAACGGCGTTCATACCAAAACATGGATGGCGCCGGAATTTTCGGCGCTTTACCAGAAGCATCTTGGCGCATGGGAGGAACACCTGACCGAACCCGATTTCTGGCGCGGCGTTATCGATATTCCGGATGCACAACTTTGGGAGACGCATCAAAAACTGAAACTTCGTCTCATTGAATTTGTGCGCGAATTGGAACGCCGGCGCCGCGAACGCCTGGGAGGATCGCCGGAAGCCATTCGCAGGGCAAATCGAATTCTTGACCCGGAAATTTTGACTGTCGGTTTTGCGCGCCGTTTCGCGACCTACAAACGGGCCACGCTCCTGTTTAGCGACAAGGAACGCCTGAAGCGATTGCTCAATGACACAACGCGACCCGTGCAATTCATTTTCGCAGGCAAAGCGCATCCGCGCGACGAAGCCGGCAAGGCGCTCATTCAGGAAGTTTACAAATTTAGCCGTGAAGCTGGCGTCGAAAATCGCATCGTTTTCTTGGAAGACTACGATAGCTACATCGCGCGCCGCCTTGTTCAGGGGGTCGATCTTTGGTTGAACCATCCGCTTCGTCCTCTGGAAGCGAGCGGCACGAGTGGAATGAAAGCGGCGCCCAATGGCGGGATCAATCTGAGCGTGCTCGATGGTTGGTGGCGCGAAAGTTACAATGGCAACAACGGCTGGGCGATCGGGGCTGAAATCGATAACGGCACAACGGAATTTCAGAACGAAGTGGACGCGAGCAGCCTTTATCAATTGCTCGAGAATCAGATTATTCCCCTCTATTACGCGAAGCCGGGCGGCAAACTTCCACTCGCCTGGTTGCAACTGATGCGTGAGTCGATTCGAAGCGTCACGCCCGTGTTCAATACGCAACGGATGGTGAAGGAATATACCGAGTGCCTCTACATTCCCGCCGCGCGATCGTATGAAGATTTTTCGCGGAACGGCTGCGGCGCCGCCACGCAACTGAGCCAGTGGAAAGCGCAGATGCGGAAAGATTGGCCGCAAGTGCAGATTTTCGATGTCCAGATCGGCAACAAAGATCGGAAAAATATTTCGGTCGGCGAATCGCTGGAGATCAGCGCGCGCATCCATCTCGGCGCAGTCGATCCAAAACATGTGCGGGTGGAGGCCTATCACGGCGAAGCGAATAATGGCGACATCCGCAATCCCATATCGACAGTCTTGAATCAAAGCAGCCAGGCAGACGGGCACGGCAATTACATTTACCAGGGCTCAGTCCCCGCCTCCGAAAGCGGCACCTACGGTTTCAGCGTACGCGTCGTGCCCACGCATCCGTGCCTGATGCAAGCGCACGAACTCCGCCTGATCACCTGGTCCTAATAGCCACGGCGCTGTGTCCCGTGTTGGTAGTTGCAGCATAGGCTTCAACACACGAAGCGCCTGCAAACGCGCACGTGGACATGACCGCCCGACGTGCGTACCGGCCTCCAGGTGCCAGCGACGGCAGCCTCGCCGTGGCGAATTGTAATGGACATCTTTAGCCCCATTGCGTCTACTCGCCGTAGGCCTCATGATTTCGCGTCGCCAATCGCTCTCCACTCTGAGACGAAGAATGTCCTCACAATCGCTGGCACAAATGTTTGCTCGATGAGTAACGCGGAGCTCTGACCATGAATTCTCTCGCTTATCCGTGCGCTTCGGTTCCTGAAGTTCCCGAAGGCCATTACAGCCGGCTTTGTCCCTGTCCATCCGGCGATTGGCCAGCGCACGATGAAGATAAACTTCACAAGCTGGCAGATCTCATGAGGGACAGCGATGCCAAGCGAGATGCCCGAGAACGCACAAGCGCGATGGCATCCGGGTATGTGTATTTGGGGCAGTTTATCGACCATGATCTAACGAGGGACAAGCTATTACTCTGTGATGCGACTCCCGACGTAGCTGCAACTCCTAACTACCGGACCGCGCGTCTCGATCTCGATCTGCTATACGGGAAGAATCCGTCCGCCGTTCCATGCATCTACGAAGGCGAAGGTCGGCTCAAACTGGGATTAACCCAAGCACGTAAAGGACGAAAATCTACGGAGGACGATTTGCCAAGGCAACGTGACGGGACCGCCATTCTAGTCGATCCCCGAAACGACGAAAACCTGATCGTCGCGCAGATGCACGTTCTGTTCGCGAAATTTCACAATCGCACGCTCGATCTACTAAAAGCCAACCCATCTCTTTCTGCTGGCCCGGTGGGCGCGAGCTCGTTCGAGCAAGCCCGTCGATTTGTAACGTGGCATTACCAATGGATCATCGTAAATGATTTTCTGCCGGGTTTTGTAAAAAGACATGTCCTAAACAATGTTTTCAAAAATCGAACGTTGCGTCTGTTCCCTCGTGTTAATACGCCGGACGACTCACGATTAGCGCTCCCGGTGGAATTTACAGCGGCCGCCTTTCGTTTCGGACACAGCATGGTGCAGGAAGTGTATCTGCTAAACACGCAGTATTTGGTACCGACGAAAAAAATAATTGAGATGACGAAGAATGGCGGCGGCATTGGCCCTACAGCGCCATCACTACCCGCCGACTTTGTCATTGATTGGGATTTTTTCTTCAGAGAGAATGATACGAGTCTTAATCGCGGCGAAAACATAGACACATTCATCGCTGAGGCTCTCTATGAGCTGTCGGCTCCAATCGTAGAGCTGTTTCGCGCTCGCAACTCTCTAAACAAAACGACGCTTGCCGAATTTATGTTGCCCGTTCCTGAGCTCACTTTACGACGGGGATCAAAGATCCGATTACCTGCTGGCGAGGAATTCGCGCGAACGTTTGGTTTTGTGCCAATCGCTCCGGAAGACATCGGAACGACCTTGGAAGACAAAGCTTTTTTTAGCCAGGAGGCTTTCCGTGGCCGAACGCCACTCTGGTATTATTTGCTTCGCGAGGCATCCTTCGAGGATGTTCACGAGCTGGAGCCGGGTAATCCACATGGCGTACCGATCCAAAAACTGGGAACAATTGGCAGTCAGATTGTCGCAGAGGTATTCCTTCAAATTTTGGCTGCGGAGTCCACTTCAATCCTAAATGCCGGCCGAGATTGGAGCCCGCCGAAGTTCGGTTTCGGTTCGTCAACCTCGGACAGGGCTCTCGACAGTATGCCCAACCTTGTGGACTTTATTCAAAGCACAGAGCACGGCGCACGTTGAAGGCAGTCCCCTTAAGTAGGCTTGTCGTAATTGAAGCCTAAGGGATAAAACTCTGCAGAGAGAAACTGATTACCAAACTTTGTAGCAGCACAACAAGTGCACCAACAAAGGGTCGGGCGGTTCTGGCGCACCTGGTTCACCTGGCTCCTCGCCGAGGCGTGGGGGTAACTCAATGACAACGGAGCCCTTTGCCTTCTTCGCCCGCTCATCCACTGGCATTGCCACAGTTTTAACATCCTTGGGCACGTCGATGTTTCCTATTTCAGGATCTTCGAACAATTTGCGAAGGTTGTCGTCATTTTCGACGCAACCATCTCTGACCGCGTCAGACGCACCCTGCAGATGCTTCAACACGGCGATGATTGCGGCACGTTTTTCTCCCACTATATCCCAATGTCTGCGGTTGTTATTATTACTCATGGTTCATTCCTTTAAGGCGAAGTCGTTTCGCTGTTGGAGGCCATTTTTGTCGGCTGGCCAACTTGCCGTCTTAGCTCCGCTACCTTCGTTGCAAGAGCTGAAAGCATTTGTTGGAAGCGTGGATCAGCGGTTATCCCATCGAAGCGGGGATCCAGCCCAAGTGATCGATAATCGATCCACCCATTCTTAATCGCTGCTCGGAGCCGAAGGATTGCGGATTCGGTATCTCCCAAGGATGACTCTATTGCCGCGATGCGATAGAGGACTGCAGGATTTGTTGTTGCATTGTCCGCTGCGAGCTCTAATTCACGGGACTGCTTAAGAATCGCGCTAGCAGCACTGTGATCACCTCGTATTTGATGTAGCCGCCCGAGCGCTGAGGAATATGTAACCGATCCATAGAAGGCAATCCCTCCACTGGGATCTTTCTTAACTAGTTCATCATAGATTCGTTCAGCTTCAGGATACCTCCGTGCGAAGAATTCTATCTGCGCCATTAGCGGAGCCGGATTGCTTTCAGCGCCCAAGCCATCCTTGAAGCGTTCGTTGTTTTCCCGGCATACTTTCCGAGCGTCTTCGAAATCCCGTTGAAGCAAACGAAGGTGAGCGAGACCAATCCAGCCTTCCGATGCTTCTGGGCGCAGGTCCGTAGCTCGACGGTAAGCAGTCTGCGCACGCTCATCTTCGGCTAGCAAACTCCAGCAATCGCCAATTAGCGCGTCGTAATCCCCTGGCCTCGAAGCCCAGTGTTTTGCCATCTCCAACCAGCCCAAAGCTCGAACAGGCTGCCCGAGCGCTATAAGGATCATTCCGATCAGGCTGACACCATGCTCCTCGGGACCGCCTACCTCAATTGCGCGCAGCTGCTCTTCCAGAGCGTTAGCAAAGTCATTCTTTTGATAGAACACCCCGGCCAGTGCACGATCTGCATCGGGTAGATCTGGCTCCAAACGAAGCGCCTCTTTGGCTTCCCCTTCGCCACGATCCAGCAGCTGCCGATCGGGGACGAAGTGAGCTCGGCTAACCGCCGAACTCGAAAGATACGCATGCGCCAGCGCAGAGTTCGGTTCGATTGCTAGCGCCTTCTCCAAACAACTAATAGACCTATCGAAATCCTCAAGGGTGTAACGAAAAATCAGCTGCCTGCCTGTGATGATGAACTCGCGTGCCGCAGGATTTCGCATTCCAGGATCGCGAGCAGATGGTGCGATTGTTGACCAGTCCCTAGCATTTAAAATTGGATAGATCCCTGGGGCGATGGCCTTCTCTAGCGCTTGCACGGGTGAAATACCTGGAGCAACTTCAAGAGATCTCGTTAGCAACGCTTCTCCCGTTGTTGCGTTCATAAGACGAATCGAAAGTCTTACGTTTTTTCCGTGAACAATCCGTTCGGTCCCGGTCAATATCGCTCGGCTCTTCGATTCGCGATTCGCTTCGTTGAGGTCATCGACACTGCCCGTTCCAGCCCAAGCGGCGCCGTGTGAGACAGAAGTGATTTGCACGGGGCCAAATCGCGAGAGGCTCGCCTGCAAGCTCTGCGCAAGTGCGATGGCAATCGAGTCATCAGCCCTTGCGTCATCGAGATTTAGGAAGGGTATGACTGCGACAGAACGGGTCGCTAGCTGGCCCTCACGAACTGTGGCGGAAAGATGCCTGCTCTGAACTTGCCAGACTGTAGCTGCAGCAATGGCGACCAAACATGCGGCAATACTTCCGGCCAATTTTCGATTACGTTTTGACCAGCGCCAGATGTGCACGGGTGGTAAAACTGGACGCGCGATGATGGGGTGGCCTTCGAGCCAGCGCTCGAGATCCTCCGCCAAATCGCCGGCCGTGCGATAGCGCGCTTGTGGTTCGCGCTCCAAACATTTTGCACAGATCGTTTCCAAATCGCGGTCGAATCCCGGAATGATCGAACGCAGTTTCGGCGCGGATTGCTCGGACGCCTGGTGAATGACAGCCAGGGCGTGCTCACCTAGAAACGGCGGACGTCCAGCGAAAAGATCGAACAACATCGCGCCCAGACTGTAAACATCGGCTGCCGGTGTAAGGTTTGCCGCCGATCTGCGTGCTTGCTCAGGCGCGATGTAACCGGGCGTCCCGAAAATTGTCAGCGTGCGTGTGAGATCGCTCGACGTGTCGAGCCATTTGGCCAGACCGAAATCGCTCACGAGCGGTTCGCCGCGTCCGTCGAGCATGATATTTCCCGGCTTCAGATCGCGGTGAAGAATCCCTTGAACGTGCGCGTATTGCACGGCACGCGTGACCTTGGCTATTAGCGCCACGATCCGCCGCGGATCATCGCGAAGGCTCCGCGCAGCGTCCCATAGACTTCCGCCCGCGGCAAATTTCATGCTGAAGAACGGCAGGCCCTCTTCGCTCTCGCTTACCTCGAAGATCGGCAGGATGTTTGGATGATCGAGGCTCGCTGCTGCCTCGGCTTCGCGACGAAAACGGGCCAGCGTTTCGCGCGAATCAGCGTGAAAGCCCAAGATGCGTTTCAAAGCGACGATGCGGCGCGAATGACGCTGCCGCGCCCGATAAATAACGCCCATGCCGCCGCGCCCAATCTCTTCAAGGATTTGGTAGTTGCCGATGCGCCAATCGGCATCGCGAACATCGACTTCATCCAGCACAGTCTCGAGAGTTTCTTTCCTATCGATGTCAGCGAGGCCACGTTGCAGCAGACAATTCAGACAAAGACCGCGCCCGACACGCGATGTCGATCCACACTGTTCGCACGCAGTGGCGTCGGTCTCGATCCGCACGGAATCGAGAATGGCGAGAGAGCTCATGTCGCGAATCGTTCCTTCAACCACTAATGAACACTAATTGACACGAATCTGTTTTCGGAGTGCGGCGACATGTCGCCGCTTTCAAAGCTCGCCGCGGGACGAGTCCGTCCGGCTGGCGGACGCGGACATGTCCGCGCACTCCAAAGCACTGGAGCTTTTCCTCATTTGTGTTCATTCGTGTCCATTCGTGGTTAGCTTATGCTTACGCAGCCGCCAGTGCCGCGCACAGGTAGCGCAGCTCTTCATCGACATCCTGCGGTTTCTCCACTGTCTGCGCTACTTCTGCACGCAAAAGGTCGCGATAACGCACCCGCAACTCATGGACGAGTCGTTTTACGGATGTTTCGGGAATACCGAGCGTCTTCGAAAGTTTCTGATAAGAGACATCCTGACGATCTGCCGCCAGATAATCGCTCAATACATCAAACACGCGGCGCCGTCCGCGACCTTCACATTCTTCTCCGAGTTGTCGCAATGCATGTTCGACTGCCGTAGCAGCCCAGCGCACGTCATAAATTTTTTCCGCAGGCCAGGTCTCGGCCTCATGCGAGGAAATCGACAAGTGCGAGGGGGCCTCCGCCATCCACTCGTCCCAAGAAACAAATTTCATGTCGCCGCCGCGTTTGCGCGCTCGCTTCTTGATTGTGTCGCCGGCCAAAAAGTTCTGCAGCGCCTTGAGCAGCAGCGACCGAAACCGGCCCCGAGTGGGATCAGCGCGTTTGAGAAGATCGCCTTCAAGCACCATGAGAAAAAAATCCTGGGTCAAGTCTTGAGCATCGGGAACGGAATAGCCGCGCCGGCAGATGAAAGCGAAAACGGGCCGCCAATATGTTTTGCAAAGCTCGGTGAGTGCTTTGCGTGCCGTATCCTCGCCAGCGGTCGAATCGGCGCAGGCAAGCACCACGCTCCAGCGCGTGGTATGGAACCGATCCGGGCTGCCTTGCCCATCGGCGACCGCTTCGTGTTTCACAAGCGCGCAGCATCGTATTTACGCAATTACTAGGCAAGCTTAAATGCGAGGCGGATGTTCGCCTAGTGGCCGTGGTTTTTGACCACTGCTGAGCGCTGGTTTCCTTAATCAAGGCGTTTGGGTAGGGCGCGACCGCCGGGCGCGCCGAATGAGACGGACGGCCTCCCGCAACTGCGGGATCCCTACCATTTATAAGATGGCTTCTCATCATCACCCATGCCTCTTTACAATCCTTCTCCGGAAATTGCGAGACGAAGTTCTGGTAAAAAAATGAAAAATCTTTTGAACCGGGGATTGCACGGATGGCACGGATTAGGATCGTCAATCACAAAACAGGGACGGCAAATCCCACGGATTTTCCAAACAAACGTCGGCGACAACATGCTCGTCATCGCCGGCGCCTTTTGGGGGAACCTGATCTACTTAAGCTGAAACACTCCGGTACCTATGACCTGACCGTTGATCGCCTCCGCTAGTGTGTGAGGTCTTTAATGACCAAAAGCACCGGGCCGGACGGACTCGATGCAACCACGTAAATTCGGCCACGGGTTGAATCGACAGCCATCGCGCCGTTCGGCCTTGCACGGAAAGGCCCGAGTGAGAACGTGGTGATCAGTGCGCCTGTGGACCCGTTTCTGATCTCTACGGTATTCGCAGCTTCATTCGCCAGGTAGAGACGGTTGAGCGCGGTGTTAGCGCCCATGCTGGCTGGAGTATAGCCCAAGGCAATTGTTCTGAGGACCCTCTCAGGATTGGTTCCGCCGTTGATGACCTGCAGGTTAGCTCCGTCAAAGGCATAGAGCCTGTTCGTGACGGCATTGACCGCCATTACCGTACCGAAAGCGTTCGTGGTCACTGCAAACGTGTTTGGATTCACCCGCTTCGAGACCCCGCTCGCCGTTAAATAGAGTCTTCCGGTAGCGCCGTTTGCGATAATAGGTCCCATGACGCCACCTGTACCGATTGGGCCAGCGATAACGTTGAAGTTAGCGGCATCGATCGCGAAAACTGGATCGTTGCCACCGCCACATTGCGCGCCAACCCACTCACGGTTCCTGTTAGAGTCGTAGGCAGTATTGATCGGACAGAAGCCAAGAGGGATCGTGGCTATGAGGTCATCGGTGTTGCCATCGCGGACAACAGCGGCTCCACCGAAAACGGTCGCAGCCCAATAGTGATCGGTCTGTGCGTCAACGCTTGCGCCACTCCCAGTGCCAACGTCCGTAGCTGCGAAGGTTGCGCCGTCGATAACAACAACGTGCTGGCCACCCGAGGCGCCTCCGCTGGTGTAGATCTTGTTTAGCGCCTCGTTAACTGCAACGGCGGCCAAGGCATTCGTTTGGAGGGGTACCGTTGCAACAACCTCAAACGGGGGAGGAGCTGGCTGGAACGCGAGAAACTCCGGCGTAGGAATTCCGGAGGCGAAGGTAGTCCTGCTGCCGTCCGGTGTGAACTTTAAAATCTCACCCAGATTTACCTCGGCGACAAAGAGATTACCGCTTCTGTCGAACGCTAGCCCTCGAGGATTATCGAGGCCGGTTGCAAACGTGCTCTCCGTCCCGTCGGGTGCGTACCTAAGAATTACCGAACCCTGATCACCACCCCACCCAGACACGAAAAGGTCTCCGAACCTATCAAACGCAAAGTCAGTATGGTTGTAAGTTGGATTTGATGCGAAGACGGTAGATGTGCCGTCCGGCGCGAATTTCCAGATCTCCGACGATGTCTCGAAAAGTACTGGAACGTAGAGAAAACCGGCGCTGTCGAAGGCGAGCCCAAAGCTCTGGATGCTTGCGGTGGTGGCGAACGTGCTCTGTACCCCATCGGGAGTAATCTTGAAAATGATTCCAGCAGTAACTTGGGCGAACACATTGTCCGAGCGGTCAACCGCCACGCCTTCAAGGAAATAGTTGCCGAAGCTAGCAAAGGTACTTTGCACGCCTCCCGGAGTAATTTTCACAACCGCTGCCTCGAACTCACTGCCATTGAAGGGGCTAGTCGCCACAAACAGATTGGCTCCGTGATCAAAAGCCACGCCGCGAGGGAAAGAAGGGACGGAAGCAAACGTGCTTTGCACCCCGTCGGGAGTGTATTGGTAAATTGAATCAGTGCCATCGATGGAAGCAAACAGGTCGCCCCGAGCGCCGTTTGCGGTTACCGTGCCTAGGGCTAGGAACACAACTGCAAACGCCGCGTAAATAAATTTCGTTATTGTTTTCATATGTTTTTCTTCCTTTCACCATCCTTCTCCAGATTTTTTGGGGCGAAGTTTGGAAAAAAGTGAAAAATTTTTAGGAGAGGCCGCGGATTCCGCGGATATCTCGGATGAAGAGCAAGAAACGCGAAGAGAGAGCGCAACTAGCAAGCGAGTGAATCAAATTCTCTTTGATCCGCGATCGATGGCAATCCAGACCTGTTCAGGGCGACAACTGAAAGGTGAAATCACCGTTGGTCGCGTGGCTGTCTACGGAGATCACGCGCCAGACTACCTTGTAAGTTCCCGGCGTAAGTGGCGGCAATGAGGCTTCGAGTAAAGCTTTGCTTTTTGCATCAACATGCAGGTCTTTCCTGTCAATCCGCTTTCCCGTCGCATCAAAGACCTTGATGCTACTGCGCGCGAGCTCGATCGGCTCGGTGAACCAAATCCGCACTTGGTGAGGCATCTGTTTCACCCTTCCGCCGACGGCAGGTTCGGCGTGATCCAAAAATGCATGTGCGTTAGCGTGCGCTATGGCTGCGCCACTAAACAGCAACGTTAAACAAATATTTCTGAGCCAGTTCAGAAGCTTATTTTCTTCCAAATAAAGATCGCCCGATGGTGCGAGGGAACAGATCATCGAGGTAGAAATGCAACTGCGCAACGAAGCCGACGTCGCCGCCAGTCTGTGAATTGAAGGGAACCACTGCTTCTACGCCGGCCTGAAAATATTTTCCTGACCAGATCACGCCTGGGTTTATCGTTCCTGTAGTCTGGCCGCGCTGCCCGCGATCGAGCGGCGTTTCGAAGGCAAGCTCAATAACCGGGATCAAGTGATTGAGAGGCGCACGCAAACCGATATCCTTCACTTGCTGCTGTAAATAGATGAAGCTGTATTCCACAGCAAAGCCGTATTGCAGCACGTTGGGATGGCGTTCAATGTCGAGTTCGCGCGAGCCTGTTTCTTTGTTAGCGGTGAATGTGCGCGTGCTCGCGCTCGTGGGAACCGCAACGCTGATGACGCCCGTGATCGCGAGCGGCCGAAGCATCGAAAGGCCTTGCGGCAAGTCGCCCATGCCTTTGCCGAAAAATAGCGCCGGAGTCCATGTGCTAAATGTATCTACATCTATGCGTTTGCTGCCCGTGCCGCCAATTTCCACGCCAAGACCTAACGACAGGATGCTCTCGTGTTCATCATTCTCGAAGAACTCAAATTTGGCGCCGAGTTCGAGATTGCCGAATCCGCTGACTGAGCGCTCGCCACGCGGCTGAAGTATCTGAAATGTTTCACCCGCCTCAATGCCGAGATTGGGCGTAATACGCTTGGCAATTTCGGCAGAAACCTCGTTGGCACGCGTCCCGCCTTCGTCTGACGTCACTACACTCGAAACAGTTGGCAGCGAAAGTTCGTCGGCCACGAACGGATCATCAGTCGAGAGGGTCGCGGGGAAGAAACGTTTGCCGGCAAAGCCGTGCGAGAAAGCGTTGTCAGTTGAAACAAGAAGCGCGGCCAGCAATAGCTGGAAACGGGGCGCGTAGTAGTATCCTCATACCGGCATGGACTTCAACGAGGTGGCGCTCTGCCTTTGGCTAACTTAGCGCTGCGAAGGCGCCGAAGCGCTGCTTAGTTTAGTTCGGCGCTTTGGAAAGCGCCGTTCCTTGTTTTGGCGAAAATGCGCCGTTGCCTTCATCGAGATAAATTGTCGAGCCGACACGCGAGATCTGAAGCGATTGTCGCCAGCTCCCCGATGGAAAATCTTTTGTTGCTTTGATCGTTTTGGTTTCCGGCTTCAATCCCGGAGTCGCGGGATCGATGCTGACCATCGCTTCGGACAAAATCCTGCCATCTAATTGCTGCGGCTGAGCGATTCCGAGAATGCGCAGAATCGTCGGTGCAAGATCGACATTTCCTGTTGGTAAATCGTCCACCCAACCGCGGTGGGAATCCGGCCCGGCTGCGATCAAGGTATTGTGCATGTCGAATCGGCTGAGCGTAACATGCGTCCCCTTTCCCACTCCTCGTTGCCAGTCCGCATCGATCATTCCCGGAACGCCGAATTGATTCTTCGAGTGGTTCCAACGGAAAGCCATCACCACATCCGGCGCGTTGGCTGCCTCAGGCGGGTCGATCTTCGCTTGATCGAGAACGAACGTCCCCGGCATTGCTTCTTTGGTGAGAATGACTCCGGCAAAATCCGTCTGCTGCAGAAATTCGACGAGACGACGCATAACTTCGGCGTCGTGGCCCTCAATATAAAACAGAATGCTGCCGCCGTTTCCGACCAACATGATATCGCCAGGTTTCGGTTTGTTTTCGAATTCGGTCTTCGCGACGAAACCGGCGTTGCTCAAAATCTTTCGCAAATCAATCGACCGTTCGATTGTAGAGAAGCCGTGATCGGAGACGACGAACACGTCTGTTGTTTCGTGCGCATCTCGCTGATCTAACGCCCCGAGGACAGCAGCGAGATTTTCATCAGCGAACTTGATTGCGGCGAGCACCGCCGGTGCCCCGGGTGCGGATTCGTGTTCTGTTAGATCCGGCTCGCCCAGCCAAAGAATTGAAACGGCCGGTAATCCGTCTTTCCAAAGAACGTCGATCAGTGCTTTCGTTGTCCAGGCATCCTGCTGCAGATGCGCAGATGGGAACGGGCCAAGCGCGGCGACAATAGGAGCGAGCGCGTCGCTAGGCAACGATTTGCCCGCGAATAGGGTGACGCTGTTTTGGACTGCGGTAACATGTTGCCGCTTTC
>Ga0137366_10002984_pt1 | contig 13110 bp, 8 predicted proteins | sample SagtaG_8_FD_104938 | JGI IMG/M metagenome (GOLD analysis project Ga0137366, IMG submission 104938) | Vadose zone soil microbial communities from Sagehorn Ranch, Mendocino, California, USA - Sage1_L_60_16 metaG | ecosystem: Environmental > Terrestrial > Soil > Vadose zone | place: USA: California... | reverse complement strand
GATAGGCGCACCGGGCGTTAACAACCTTCAGGGAGCAGCATACGCCTTTGATTACTCTGGTGGCGCTTTTACTCAGGTAAAGAAGCTTACGGCTGGCGATGGCGGTGAAGGCGATCAGTTTGGGTGGTCAGCTGCTTATGCCAATAACACCGCACTAATCGGTGCCTACCAGGCTACTGTCGGAAAAAATGTGCGTCAGGGGGCAGCATATTTCTTCGAGCGGTCTGCGACGCCTACTCCCACACCGACCCCGACAGCTACGCCAACGGCGAGCCCAACGCCAAGTGCGACATCCACTCCAACTGCAACACCAACGGTTACACCAACCCCAAGTGTGACTCCATCAGTAACTCCAACCCCCACAGCTACGCCAACTGCTACTCCTACACCAACTCCGACCGCTACGCCGACTTCCACACCAAGACCTACTCCGACACCCAGACGTCGTCCCACGCCCGCGCCCCGTCCGACTCCGCCGCCCAGGCCCGGGTTCCCACACGTTAGACTGTCGGCGCTCAGAAAGGCAGGATAGCTAGCAGCGTCGCACGTCCAAATGACTCATGAAAAATAAATCCACTGCTCAACCCGCACCCGGCCGCTATAACCTCTCGACACGCAGTAGTCTGGTGGCCGTCAAACAAAAGCTAGTCAGCGAAGGCGGGTTCTCTAACCTCCGCGTCTTAGTCGCGCTGTTCATGGCGATGACTGGGGTCTCTCTGGCGTTGTTCGCCGCTAATCCATTTGGACGCGGTATTGGTTCATCGACAGGCAGCGCCGGGCCTGCTGCCAGCAGCGCACCAGCGCAGCAGACCTACGCAATCAACAAATATATCAGCCCGCTCGTCCCTCCAGGGTTTGACTGCTCAAAGATTCATGAGCTGGGCATCGATAAGATGGAAAACTTCCGAGCTGGCGCTATCCTGATTTTCTGCGGCGGCGCACAGGGCAGCTCAGTTTCTGGCAGGAGGAGTTTCACCCAGTTTACCAAAGAACTACTGTCTCCGCTGACGTTTGGAACCACGGATGTGGACCTGATCACGGGCACTCAGGATTCTTCCCACAGTACGCAGTCGGAGACATTCACGCAGGGTAACCCGGATAATCCTCTGCAAATAGTGGTCGCCTACAATGACTCACGAGGCCCCAACCTCTCGGGGGCGTCCGTCTCCACTGACGGCGGCAACACCTTTACCCGGCTCACTCGAGCCAATGGTCAAAGCCCCTTCGATAATACGTTTGGCGACCCTGTTATTCTCTACAACCGGTCATCCCGCACTTGGTTCACAGCTTGGCTGGATGCGGGCTGCGGCAGTCAGGGTATAGGCGGCTATAAGTCCACTACTCCTTGGGACCCGAATAGCTGGACCCATTACTGCATTCACACTGGTACTTTTGACGACCGTGAGTCTGGCTGGACCGACGCCAATCCATCCTCTCCCTTCTACGGACGGATGTACGTTTCGTGGAACGATTTTGCTCGTGGCGGGGGTGCTCTCTTCGTTCGTTACTCCACTGACAACGGTCTTACCTGGACCAACGAGCGGCAGATCGCCTCCGGCACCCCCTTCGTCCGCAACGTCCAGATCATCGGCGACCTAGTGACAAATGACGTGTATATAGCCGGAATGGACGAAGGAGGCGGCGGCTTTCCCCATAACAATGCCAACCTCATCTTCCGGTCAACCGACGGCGGTAACACTTGGACGAACACCTACACCGGTCCCACTTTTCCAGGGCCTGGTCGCATTGATTGCCCCGGTTTCTACAGCTACTTCGCTTGCATGTATCCGGACAACGGCGGCTACTGGCGGCACATGGGCTGGGGGGAGCCTGCCGCTCTCAACGGCGTCGTGCACCTTGTCTATGCTGCCCATGGCAACGGCAGCGATGCGGGCGATGTCTTCTATATCCGTTCTACCGACCGTGGGCAGACCTTTAGCGCGCCATTGCAGTTGAACACCGATAGCAGCACTCGCGCTCAGTGGCAGCCTAGTCTATCGGTGGCCCAGGATGGCACCTTGTTGGCGACATGGTATGACGAGCGGGAGAGCATCAGCTGCACGCTTGGTGACCCGGGCGTTCCGTGCTACAGAATATGGGCGCGCAAGTCCACTGACAACGGTGCTACGTGGTCGCCTGACGATACGTTTTCGGATGTTGTCAGCCCTCTCCCAGCCCAACCCGACATAGGCGTCGTTCCCGTATATGCGGGCGACTATGACTACGCCTCCTCGATGCTCACTCAACACCTGCATGCGTGGGTGGATGGGCGCGTGAGCATCAATAGCCAGTCGCAGCAGGATGCCTTCTTCGACAAGGAGCCGATTGGAGTAGGCTTCGTAGTTACCGGCATCGAGCCGGCGTGCAACAGCGTGGTAGCAACCCAGCCGACTGACTTCACGGTCAATGTGTCCGACCCGGTGGATCCGAATACTCTCCAGCCCGGCGACTTCACTGTGAACGGAACGCCGGCAGACACTGTTAGCTATACACCGAACACGACGACGATGGTCTTCCATTTCAATACTTCACCGCTAATCAACCAGGGGCTGCAAACGATGCACATCCCGCAGGACGCCATTGAGCGCGCCTCTGACGATAGCCCCGTGTTCGAGTTCCAGTGTACGTTCCGTTATGATCAGACACTGCTACAGGTAATGGACACTGTCCCGCCAGTAGGTGGGACATTCCAACCACCGGGACCAGACACCTATACGTATGACATGACCTTTAACGAGGCTGTCGACCCAACCTCAGTGCAGACCGGCGACCTACAACTGAGCGGCGTCTCTGCCGCGACCGTGACCAATGCTCAGGTTATCAACAATAATATGACTGCCGAGTTCACGATTAATATCGGCAGCATCGTCTCAGGAACGTTGACCGTGAACCTCCCCGCCGGAGCGATCACTGATCAGTTTGGCAATCCCAACGCGCCCTTCACCGGCACCTACCAATACGTGGGGAGCCTCTTGCCGGGTTGTGGATTGGTGGTTGCGTCAGGGCTCGTCCTGGGCTTCTTGCCATGGAATTATACCCAGATCGCGAATAACACTGTCCAATACACCTTTGATGCCAGCCAACCGGCTCCAGCTGACTTCGCCATCTTCCAGACGCATGACCCATGGGGGGCAACGGTAGTTAAGGGTGCGATCACAGCGAACGGGCACACCTACAGCGTGTTTACGCCCGCGCAATTGACGGGATTCAACTTCAACGATTATCGAGTGGTTGTTCTTAACTGGGACGACCATTTCCTTACTGACTTCATCAGCCCCTACGAGTCGGCTATTCCGGCTTTGGAAGCTTATGTTGCCACAGGCGGCGTGCTGTGGGTCCAGGGCGGCATCCAAGGCAGCGTAGGGGACAATTATCCCATGCCATTCGGCGGCGAGGGGCTCGGTGCGGACTATAGCCCCAGCGACTGGATCCTCGATCCGTCCAGCCCGATGATGCTAGGTGTACCTAATCCCATTACCGGCAACTCCGCCAGTCATGTCTCGTTCTCAGGCTTGCCTGGTCGAGCCCACGCGGTAGTAACAAAGAGCGACCAGAATGGCCTACCTGTGATATATGATATTCCAGCGACGGATACCTGCGGAGCAACACCAAGCCCAACACCTACAGCTACGCCTAGCACAACGCCAACACCGACGGCGACACCAACTCCTAGTCCAAGCGTTACACCAAGACCAACTCCAACTCCCAGACCCATCCCAACGCCGAGACCGCGTCCTACTCCGCCGAGCTAAGACGCACGCTGACCGGCAAAAACTCACGGCAATTTCGCCAAAAATATGAAAATGATTAATCCGAGAATCCTATTGTCTATTTTGAGCCTTGCGGGTATCTGCGGGACATCGCTGGCTATTCACACTGCGTATGCTCGAAGCGGCGCTGCAATCAGCCTGTCGAACCACGTTGGTGCCCGAGCCAGCTCATCAGGCCTGCCGCGCCGTAGCGCTGCGGAGGCGGGTGCGCGCTGGGTCTGGCAGAATCCTCTCCCTCAGGGTAACACGCTCTATGGCGCGTCCTTCACGGACACCAACACAGGAACCGCGACTGGCGACAACGGAACCATCGTCCGGACAACCGACGGTGGTAACAGCTGGGTCATTCAATCCAGTGGAACCACAAATACGTTGTACGGGGTTTCGTTCACTGACGTAAATCACGGGACAGCTGTTGGCACTTCCGGCACGGTCGTCAGGACCACCAATGGCGGTAACACCTGGTCCAGTCAAACCAGCGGAACTAGCAATGGCCTGCTGGCCGTTTCATTTACTGATACCAATACCGGAACCGCCGTTGGCGAGAATGGAACAATCGTCAGAACAATAGACGGAGGAAACACCTGGGTCAGCCAGACAAGTGGGACGCCGAATAATCTAACTGCTGTTTCATTTACGGATGCAAATAACGGAACAGTTGTTAGCTGGGACGGCATAATCCTCAGAACAACCGACGGCGGCGCTAACTGGGTTAGGCAGACCAGCGGGACCAAGAACATTCTCTATGGCGTCTTGTTTACGGACGCAAACAACGGAACAGCCGTTGGTTTTGGTGGCACGATCGTTAGGACAACAGATGGAGGATCGAACTGGGTTAGCCAAACGAGTGGGACGAAAAGCTCTCTCTATAGTGTCTCGTTTACTGATGCAAACAATGGAACGGCTGTTGGCAGCGATGGAACCATCGTGCGAACGACAAATGGAGGAACTACTTGGATCACTCAGACGAGCGGGACGACAAGCACTCTTATTGCGGTTTCCTTTACCGATGCGAATAACGGGACGGCCGTAGGTCTCGTTGGCACGACCCTGAGAACAACCGATGGAGGGAACAACTGGGTCAGTCAATCAAGCGCAGTTACGACCAACTCGCTGGAAGACGTTTCCTTTACTGATGCGAACAACGGAACGGCCGTCGGTGACGACGGAACCGTCCTCCGAACAACAAATGGGGGAAACATATGGATTAACCAGGCAAGCGGAACGACCAACACGCTTCTAGGCGTTTCATTTACCGACGGGAATAATGGTACGGCTGTGGGTGACTTTGGCACAATCCTGAGAACAACGGATGGAGGGAACAACTGGGGACCGCAGGTAAGCGGAACAGAGGTTGATCTCTGGGGTGTCTCTTTTACCGATGCAAATAATGGAACAGCGGTTGGATTTGATTTTAGCACTGTTACAGGGGTGATTTTAAGAACGACAGATGGAGGAAGCGCTTGGACAAGCCAATCAAGCGGGGCTTCTAGTCCTCTTGTGGGGGTTTCCTTTACGGATGCGAATACCGGAACAGTTGTGGGCGGGGCCGGCATAATCCTCAGAACAACCGATGGAGGAAACAACTGGATCCCGCAGGCAAGCGGAACAGAGTCTGATCTCTTACGGGTCTCCTTTACCGACACGAATAATGGGACAGCGGTTGGTCAAGTTGGGACGATCCTTAGAACTACAGATGGCGGAAGCCATTGGGGGCCGCAACAAAGTGGAACAACCGAGTTGCTCGCAGGGGTTTCTTTTACCGATGCAGACCACGGAATTGTGGTTGGTGTTCTTGGTATCATCCTACGGACAACAGATGGAGGAAAGAATTGGGTGAGCGAGACGAGCGGAACAGGCTATGATCTTTCGAGAGTTTCCTTGAATACAGCCGTCGGTTTTGGTGGCACAATCCTCAGGCGAGAGTTAACACCAAGGGCTACGCCAACTCCGAGGCCCATCCCAACACCCAGGCCGCGCCCTACGCCGCCGCGCTGAACGCGTGGTTTACTGGGATATGAGGGCGTGCGGGTAAGACGGGGCTAACCTGGTAACTTCTAGGAAATGAAGCCATAAACGATTCCAACACACATTATGAAAATAACAACAAACATTAGAATCCGTTTAACTATCCTAAGTCTTGCAAGCGTTTGCGGGCTGACGCTGGCCATCCACGCCGGCCAGGCGCGAAGTCCCACGGCGGTCACCGTCTCGAGCAAAGGCATAAGTGGCTCATCAGGCACTGAGTGGCACTGGCAAAATCCGCTTCCGCAGGGCAACAATCTTCGGGGCGCTTCCTTTGTAGACGCGAACACCGGCACCGTGGTTGGCGAAAATGGAACGATTGTGCGGACGACGGATGGCGGAAACAGCTGGACGGTTCAGGTCAGCGGTACCACACAAACTTTGTGGGCTGTCTCTTTCACAGCTGCAAATCACGGAACGGCTGTGGGGGAAGCCGGCACCATCGTTGGAACAACAGACGGCGGCGCTCATTGGGTGCCCCAGCCAAGCGGAACCACTCTTCAGTTTCGAGGAGTCTCGTTCACGGACTTAAATAATGGAACAGCCGTGGGTGAAGGAGGTACAATTGTAAGAACCACAGACGGTGGAAACACGTGGGGTCCTCAATCGAGCGGGACCCCTAACAATCTCTTCGGCGTTTCATTCAGCGATGCAAACACCGGGACCGCCGTAGGCGGAACGTTTGGAGAAAGCACCATTCTTAGGACTACAGATGGAGGCAGCACGTGGATAAGCCAGTCGAACCCCGGCACCGTGTTCCTCTTTAATGTTTCATTCACCGACGCAAACACTGGGACAGCCGTTGGCGATGGAGGCACAATCTTGAGAACCACAGACGGTGGAAACACGTGGGGTCCTCAATCGAGCGGGACCACAAAAATGCTGCGCGGAGTTTCGTTCGCCGACGCGAACACGGGAACCGTTTGTGGCCTTGATCTATCGGGCGGCCCGAGCATCATTCTCCGAACAACCGACGGCGGAAACAACTGGGTTGAACAGACGAACTATTCGCTGCCTCAGGGAGCGAACGCTTTCTACGCCTTATCCTTCACCGATGCCAACACCGGCACGATTGTCGGCGACGCCGGCATCATTCTTCAGACAATCAATGGAGGAGAGCAATGGAACAGCCAGCCGGTTGTTACATTCAATTATCTGTATGGAGTATCGTTTACCGATGCCAATACCGGAACTGCGGTAGGCTACGAGAATCCGGACGGCATGATTTTAAGGACAACCAATGGCGGTAACAGCTGGGTACGGCAAAACAGCGGAATAGGCGATCCGTTTTCCGGCCTCAACTTTTTCGGTGTGCACTTCGTCAATTCCACCATTGGAACCATCGTAGGCCAGGATGGCATCATCCTGAGGACAACAGACGGCGGCAACAACTGGACGCAACAGACCACCGACACAACTGACTGGCTTTATGCCGTACACTTCAGCGATGAAAATCACGGTACGGCCGTCGGGTTCCTCGAGGGAAAAATTCTCAGCACAACCGATGGTGGACAAAATTGGGTTACTCAACCCAGCCAGGCAACCGGCTTGTTGGGAGTTTATTTTACTGATACCAATACCGGGACCGTTGTTGGCAATGATGGTATGATCCTAAGAACGACTGATGGCGGACAAACCTGGACCCCGCAAACCAGCGGCACTATCAACCAGCTTCGAGCAGTTTGGTTTGCGGACGCTAATACGGGCACAGTTGTAGGTGATCAAGGGACGATTCTACGAACGACAGATGCCGGACAGAATTGGGTTAGCCAGCTCAGTGGCGTATCCGAGATACTTTTAGGAGTTTCCTTTGCGGATGCTTCCAATGGAACGGCTGTCGGACAACTGGGCACAGTTGTAAGAACAACAGATGGAGGACAGATATGGACGCGTGAGGAAAGCGGCACAAATCAGGACCTCTATAACGTTTCCTTTACTGCGACAAACACCGGAACCGCAGTAGGCGGTTTCGGTGCGATTCTCAGAACGACCGCTACTCCAACGCCTACTGCTACGCCAACAATCACACCGACGCCGCGCCCGACGCCGCATCCACACCCAACTCCGCATCCACACCCAACTCCGCGGCCACATCCGACGCCGCCGCCCCGGGGGTGATTGTGTGAAAGCTGATGGTTCATAATTGATAGCTGATAGCTGAACGGCCGAAGGCCAGCGCCCGGCGCGCCGTAGCCTTGGCGAAGGCGGGTGATTCCGCTGCCAAAAAAAAAGATTGCCAGATTTTCGCTGTTCGGTTAAAAACGCCGCCTCACGAGCCTTAACTCCATTCGATCCATGAAAAAAAAATCCTTCTTTCCCGGCGTCTTTCTACTGCTGCTTGGCTTCGGCGCGTTCTCGAGCCTGGTGCTTCGAGCGAACCCGACGAACCAAACTGCAAATGCTGCCCAAGGACAGGACCTCGAACCCAGCTCCCCAGTAATCCATAGCTCTCGGAGCGACGCGCCGCAGCTTCCGGGCGACCAGTGTGCGGTACTCCGTGGCCCGATCCTGCTCCTGAGTCCATCGGGTATCAATGGTACTGATACGACCGCAACCGCATTCAACAGTCAGGCTAACGAATTCCTGATTGCCTGGGACCAACTTGTCGGCGGCCGCACCGAAGTACTTGCTCAGCGTGTTTCGGTCAATGGCTCGCTCGTCGGTCCGAACAAGACGATCATATTAGGAAACGATACCTTTCTCGAGCCTGCCATCGCCTATAATTCCAATACCGATCAGTACTTTATTACGTGGCGCCACGAAGAGAATTCCAACAATGCTGAGGGTACGCTCGTAGCTGCCACTGGCGATACCATTGGAGCAGTGGTCCAAGTCTCCAACGCAGGTTTCGAGCAGAGCCTTGTATTCAACTCCGTTACTGGCGAGTTCTTTCACCATGCGCGGAGCTTCGCAGGCGGAGTGGCTGACGGCATCTACTACCGCCGAATCGGTGGCAACGGCATACCGCTCGGCTCGCCGACAGCGATTACAACCGCCTTCGGAGTCGCTCCAGCAGGTGAAGTCGGAGTGAATTCAATCACCGGCGATTACCTGTCAACTTGGCGGGATCAAACCGCACGAGATCTCACGGGCGAGCTCTTGCATAGTAACGGCGTGCCGCTAACGCCTCCGTTTGTTATCAGCGGCGTCTTTCCCGGCCTCCAGGTCGCCTCTGGCGTGGCCTACAACGCGATCGCGAATCAGTATCTCGTCGTGTTCACCGGTTTTACATCACCGAAGCCGCTGTTCGGGCAGTTCCTTGATGCCTCCGGCCAGCCGATCGGGCCCTTGCTGACGCTGGTGGATAACAGTGGAGCGGACTCCGCCGCGCTGGCCTTCGACCCCGTCAACGAGGTTTACCTGGTCAGATGGAGTGATTCGAATTCTAACACAGTTCGGGTGCAGCTCCTGTCTCGCGAAGGTCAACCTCTCGGCCAAGCGCTCGACGTTTTCGCCGGCACAGTCCAGTCCACAGCTCGTGGTTCGGTCGTTACGAACACGAATGGGGGTGGATTCCTCGTCACTGGAGCGAACGTAACGGATTCAGGGGACCAGATAGTCGCTCGTCTTGTTGACGTGATCAGCGGGTGCTCGTCTACGCCGACTCCGACTCCAACAGCTACTCAGACACCAACACCCACACCAACGGCTACATTCACGCCGACTCCGACTCCAACAGCTACTCACACACCAACACCTACACCAACGGCTACATTCACGCCGACACCGACTCCAACGGCTACTCACACACCAACACCCACACCAACGGCTACATTCACGCCGACTCCGACTCCAACGGCTACTCACACACCAACACCCACACCAACGGCTACATTCACGCCGACTCCGACTCCAACAGCTACTCACACACCAACACCCACACCAACGGCTACTGCTACGGCTACCGCTACAGCAACGCCGACGGCCACTCCGACGCCAACGCCAACAGTGACACCTACTTCAACCCCAACTCCTACGCCTACACCAACTGCTACAGCCACGCCTACAGCAACTCCTACCGCGACACCTATACCCACACCCACCGTAACGCCGACGGCCACGCCGACAGCGACACCTACTTCAACCCCAACTCCTACGCCCACACCAACTGCTACAGCTACGCCTACACCAACTCCTACCGCAACACCGACGGCAACCCCCACCGTAACACCTACGGCGACGCCGAGCCCGACGCCGGAGATCACGCTCAGTGCCGTTGGCTACAAGGTGCGCGGCGTGCAGACGGTTGACCTCACCTGGCACGGAGCGATCTCGGCCAATATCGACATTTACCGCAATAGCAATCGGATCGCGACCGTGCCGAACACAGGCTCCTACACTGATTCCATCGGTGTGAAGGGTGGCAACGACCGCTATACCTACAAGGTGTGCGAATCGCCCACACAGAACTGTTCCAACGAAGTGACAGTGCGCTTTGGCGGCCCGCCTGTTGGTAGTGTCCGCGCACTTGCGCTAGCAAAGGACCGAAAGCTGGCCAATGTCAGCGGAAGGCAGATTAACCGTCGTGGTGATAAGCGTTGAAGTTGTAGGGGAAGCTACCAGCCTCCCCTACAGCTAATCACGTCTCACAATTCAAGGGAGCCAGGGTCTCAAATCCCTAACGATCCGTCCACCGTGTGCAGGGTTCTGGGAGTGGAGAACGTCACCATTGAACCAAGGGTTCGTCTGCTGCGGCGAAGGGACGCCCGATGCCGACGCCGATGGCGACTGCAACTGCAACACCAACGGCGACTCTAACAGCAACAGCGTCATCGACTGCTACGCCGACCGCAACACCCACTTCGACGCCCACACCAGCAGTGACACCTACGGCAACTACGACCCCGATGCCTACTGCTACTGCTACTCCAACTGCAACTGAAACTGTAACCCCAACGCCTACCGCGACAGCGACATCTACGCCAACGCCCAGACCTCACCCGACACCGCCGCCACACCCGACGCCACCGCCAAGGCCGTAAGGCGAGCAAAGCTGACAGTTGATAGCCGATAGCTGAACGGCCTGTGAAGGCAGAGATCACGAACAGACTTTTTTTGTTTAGCGCTGCGTTGTAGCCGAGGGGGCTGCCTCGGCCTCCCCGGGGCTTTTGCCGCCGACGGGACCGCAGCGGACAACGACCCTCACGTCCAATCCAAAATCCAGATTGAAGGCCTTCCAGCGCGTGGTTAAAAGAGCCGCTGAGCTCCGACGGCACAATCAGCGCAATCGCAATTGGCTGTGGCGGACTAAGTGGTAGCGGAGACACAACTTCGATGTGCAGTGATGCTTCACCTATTGGCGGACATTTTGGCGGCTTCTTTTTTGGCACCTCCTTCACACCCGATATCAATGATGCCGGTAACGTACTTTTTCTTTGCGATGTCAACGGCGAGTTCCCCGGTGCGGCGCAGCCGCAACCGAAGCTTTGACCGCCCACGAAACACCCGAATAACGCCAAAGAAAAATCAGAAACCACGCCTCTGCATTGCAGAATTCAAAGACGGCAGTTCCAAGGTGGTCGCGTGCAAAGCTCTTAGAATATTCGCGTTGTTTCGTGTGATTCGTGCGCTCTCTGAAATCTTCGGAGGAAAAACAAGATTTCGAGTTATACCGGTGTGGTGGCGCTGAAGCGTTCCATCTTCGCGCCTTTAGCGAAACGTGCATCGCACTTCTCCGTTCCACCTTCGTTGTTATTCGAATCAGCAAAAGGGGCCGCGTGCGGTCGACCGTGCGATTTACCTGATGGGGAAACGCTTTATGCGAAGAGGAATTTTTCGGTCCTTCGGGTTGTTGATCAGCGTCTTGCTTTGCGTATCGACGACCGCGTTTTCGGCTATAGCGCAAGGAACGCCGATGCAGCCGGGAGTTATCACCAGCTTTGCCCCGGTTGTCGAAAAGGTGGCGCCGAGCGTGGTCACAGTATTCACCACTCAGACGGTTTCGCGGACGACGGCGCCGTTTCCATTTTCCGATGACGAGCTGCGACAATTTTTCGGGGGACAACCCCGAACGCATTCGGGGCAAACGCTTCAAGGCCTCGGCTCGGGCGTGATCGTCAGCCCGGATGGATACATTCTCACCGCTAATCACGTCGTCTCGGGCGCGGAAGAAATCATGATCGGACTCGGCACGGAGCTGCGTAAATACAATGCAAAAAAAGTCGGTACCGACCCAGGCACCGACGTTGCCTTGCTGAAAATCGACGAGAAGAACCTGCCTGGAATCACGTTCGCCGATAGCGATAAAGCCCGCGCAGGCGACATTGTGCTCGCCGTGGGCAATCCATTTGGCCTGCGGCAGACCGTTACGATGGGAATCATCAGCGCCGTCGGTCGCGGCGGGATGGGGATTGTTGATTATGAGAATTTCATTCAGACCGATGCGGCGATTAACATGGGCAACTCCGGCGGCGCGTTAGTCAATATCAAAGGCGAGTTGTTAGGTATTAACTCTGCCATTTTCAGCAGAAGCGGAGGTAACCAGGGCGTGGGCTTCGCGATTCCCGCGAACCTCGCGCGCGATGTGATGCAGAGCCTGCGCGAAAAGGGTCGCGTTGTGCGCGGCTACATCGGCGCGTCCGTGCAAACGCTCACCCCCGAGCTGGCCGAAGCGATGAAGCTCAAAGGGCAGCAGACCGGCGCCCTGGTAGGCGAGGTCGCACCGAACACACCCTCGCAAAAAGCGGGAATGAAGACCGGCGATGTGATTACTACGGTGAACGGAAAGAAAATAAGCGACGCGCGTGAGCTGCGTTTGATGATTGGCTCGATGGCGCCCGGCAGCAAGGCGCAGATCCAGGTGAATCGCGAAGGTCAAACAACAATGTTCGATGTTCAGCTTGCTGAGATGCCCGCCGGGGTAACCGAAGAAGGAGGTCCCGAAGCGTCTCCTGAAGAAAGTGCGCAGCCCGAGAAAACGACTGTGTTTGGTGGCGTCGCAGTGGCGGATATCACCGATGACATTCGCACCGCGCTGAATCTCCCAAAGGACATTCAAGGGGCAGTGATCGCAGAAGTTGATGCGGACTCGCCCGCGGGAAAAGCTGGTCTGCGCGAAGGAGACGTGATCCAGGAAGTGAATAAGCAGCGGGTTAAGAGTGCGAAGGACCTTGTCGCCGCCAACAAAAAGCTGAAATCTAACGAAAAGATTTTGATGCGTATCTACAGCCAGGGCCGCAGCGGTTACGTCGCGCTGGAGCCGAAATAAAGAAAATGACGAAATCCGAATGTCGAATGCCGAAGGAAATCCGAATGACAATATCCAAAACGACTCACAGCGGCTGGCACAAGACTCTATCATTCGGGCTTCGTCATT
>Ga0137366_10002972_pt1 | contig 13124 bp, 12 predicted proteins | sample SagtaG_8_FD_104938 | JGI IMG/M metagenome (GOLD analysis project Ga0137366, IMG submission 104938) | Vadose zone soil microbial communities from Sagehorn Ranch, Mendocino, California, USA - Sage1_L_60_16 metaG | ecosystem: Environmental > Terrestrial > Soil > Vadose zone | place: USA... | reverse complement strand
TCAGCAATGCCTTGCGACGCCAACAGAGCAATCGTTGCCGCGCGAAGTCGTTCGCCTTTGGTCAGTATTCTCTGTCCCTCTGAAAGATCGCAGCCGCGTCGCCTGATAAATTCGCCGGCTGTAACCTCTGTATTTATGACAATCTCGTCCCCGTCACGCGTGACGTCTTCCTGCATGACAATCGCGTCTGCGCCTTGCGGCATCGGCGCGCCAGTAAAAATTCGGATCGCTTCGCCCGGAGAAACACGGAGTTGCTTGTCACGACCGGCCGGCTGCTCCGCGGTCACGCGCAGCCGCTTGCCTTTTGCGCATGAGCTTGCGACCACCGCGTAACCATCCATCGCAGAATTGTCGAACGCAGGCAGTGGCAGCCGCGCGAAATAATCTTCGGCTGCAAAACAACCGAGCGCCTGCGAAAGGGACAATCGTCGTGAAGGCAACGACCGAACCGTCTCGAGAATCTTCTTTCGCGCGTCCTCTTCGCTGATCATCGCCAAACCTAATCAGTTGGCAATCGACGATTGGCAACTCTGATGAAATCGCGAGCACGCGACCAAGTCGGTGTCGGCAACCCCAAATTGCACATTGGAAAACCGCAATTCTTCGCGATATTCTCGACTCGCGTCTGTAGCCACGCGCCTGCTTGCCATGCCGAAGCCTTGAAGCGAAGGCAGGTGGCACGACCCATGGCTACAAGTTTTTGGTGAGGTGGCTGAGTGGTCGAAAGCAGCGCTTTGCTAAAGCGCCGTAGCCCAAAAGGCTACCGAGGGTTCGAATCCCTCCCTCACCGCCACCTTGATTCTGAGGAACTTACGCCGAGCGACTCCAAAAGCATAACACTTCTGCATTAAATCACCGGGCGCGTTTGGCGGTGTTCGCCCGCGTCCAGTGCGACCCTATGACCAAACGGTCGCAGGGTCATTGCAGCAACCCTACGGTGAATTCAACGCAGGGTTATTGGTTCGCCGCTGAAAGATTTCCAGCGCGACGACGGCGAACGATTGATTTTTTGGCCGCGTATTCCGTTTCCGGCTTATTTGAGTTCGTGGATAACGGCAGATTCTCCGCCGGAAGTTTCAATTAACTCTCCGTCGCTGCATGAGTCGGGCTGATAAGGATTGGAAAGGTCGGCGTTTGTTCATTTTGCTTTACATATTCGCAAAATGCGGTGGGGAATTTTCTTGACGATTACTGTCGGCATTTGATGACATTGGCGTCGGCAAGCCGGTCAGGGAGATCGTCGATGAGTGTAATTTATCTTTTCCAAAACCCTTGTTAAATGGAACCTGACTATTTTGCGGACACTGTTTTCGTTTTCGTTTCCGTTTTACGGGTCATGAAAACGATTCGGACAGCAGCCATCTCCGCACGAAAACTGCGCATTGTAGTCGCCGACGATAGCACGGTCGCGAGAGAAGGGATCGCTGCAATCATTCGCCAGGACTTACGCTACGCACTGTGCGTGTTGGCAACTGATCAACGAACGATGAATGAGCTGGTGCAACAGCATCAGCCCGATCTTCTGCTGATTGAACCTTTTTTTGGAAATCGCGACGGGATTTTTCTTATCAAGGAGCTTGCGGCGCGTTTCCCTCGGATGCGGATTCTCGCTGTATCGAGACAACCTGAAGAGATTTATGCAGAACGCGCGCTGCGCGCCGGGGCCTCAGGCTATTGGATGAAGATTGGGACGCGCGAAGAGTTGACCCGTGCCATTGATACTGTTCTGGCAGGTGAGCTTTATGTTAGTCCACGGATCGCATTGCGAGCCGTTCACGAGGTAGTCGGCCATCCGACAGCACACCCCAACGCTCTTAACCTGACTGATCGCGAGCTGCATGTCTTTGCGCTGGCTGGCGCCGGGCTTGGAACAAGTCGGATCGCAAAGGAACTCGGGATCAGCCCCAAAACGGTGGAAACCTATCACGAACACATCAAGCTCAAGTTGGGATACCCCGACGCTGACGCGCTGCACAAAGGTGCGCGGGAGTGGTTCGCGCTGAACCACCATAAATAGGTCCGGGAAATCCCCGATAGCTGGGTCGGGGATCAGGCGCTCAAAATATCAGGGGGAAGCCCCCGATTGGTGGGCCAACGCAAGGAGCTAATCTGCTGCCAGATCAAATCGGCAAAGGAGGTTTCCTCCCGAGAGCTCGTTTGACTGGAAAACTAAATAGAGGGGTTGGAAGGCAATCTCTCCGTTTAGAGAATCGAAAACAACAGTACGAAGGAAAAAACAATGAAAATGAAAACAGTATTAGGATTGATGGTAGGAGCGGTCTTGGCGGTATCCGCCGGGGCAGTATGGGCGGAGCCCCAATTGGTTCCGGGCCCCATAGGCAGTACGGCTCAATGGCGGGTGCAATTCTTCCTCGAACCAAACCATGCGACAGGATCTACTCAGTGCATCGTATTTAGGAAGACCGGTGGCGTGGTGGGAGAACCCAACAGCGGCTCGTGGACGTCTCCCAGCTTCGCGGGTTGGAAGGGGCAGTGGTTCCAGGAGGGAGATCACGTGCAGTGGTATGGCTCCACGGCCGCTAGCTTGGGCACCGCAGAATTCGGCGGCTTGATCACCCCATCCATATGCACAGGAGAGTTCGCCCACTTCTTCACTCCATCTGGCGGCACGTCGACGGCCGGCGCTTGGGCGATGAGTAGGGCGCAGTGTGCAAGTGAGCTCTTTACCGGTCCCGGGATAATGGGTATAGGTGATCCGTCTCAAACCCAGTAAGCGGACAGAGGCTGGCTTGTTGCACTTCTCACAACTGCCGCCGCCCATGGGTCGTGGTTGTGAAATTCGGCCAGCGCCGGATGACGGGAGAAAGCCCAAAAGCCCGTCGTCCTGTTTCGTCGCCGGCGCTGGCCCGGAGTTGTGGAGAGCTTTGTAGAACCGAGGGTTCGAATCCCTCCCTCACCGTGCTTGCTTTTGCAAGTGCCTGCGGGAGAGCAGCCCGCGAGAAAACAACTAGTTAGGAGCGTTCAAATGCGACACAAACGCGTTACACAACCGGGGATGCAGAAAGACGAAATGTATCTCCACAAACGCAAAAACGGCTTTTACTATTTTCGGCGTCGCGTGTCCGCCGACCTGATCGGCATTATCGATCCAAAAGAATTTCACTATTCGCTCGGAACAAATGTACGGCGAGAAGCATCGGCCTGCTACGGAGCTGCGTTCATGCAGTCTGAACACAAAATCAATAGCGAACGTGTGCGGCTAGCGCGCCTTGCCATGCGTCCGCATGTCTCGCAAGAAGACCTCTCGGGCCGCTTGGCAGCAAGGGGCATCCAGATCACGCAAACCGGAATTTCCAAGCTAGAGAACCGGCAGCGGTACGTGATGGATTACGAAGCACTCGCAATCGCAAAAGCCCTGAAAGTTTCAGTCAGTTGGCTCTATGGCCAGTCTCAAAATGTCCGCTAGTCGCGACTCCAAAAAGCGGGCTGCGAATAGGTCGCGGTATTCGCGTCAGGCGGCGAGCCTGATTAGTTCCTCACTGGTAAGAATCTCGTGCCCCACCTGCCTGAGTGCCGCTAAGTTCGCATAGCGAAACGTAATGATTTTCCGCTCGCCCGTGCGATAACCGACTTCGGCTTGAAATCCGAGACCGCGCTCAAGCCGATTATATTCCTTTGGTCTGTTCGCATCGACGTGGGCGCCACCATCTTTATTGGCCGCCGCGAGAACCAAATCCCGTCTCGTTACAAATTCATTAGTCTTCCGCAATTTCAAAATCGCCTCGACATTCCACCACGTTGTTAGATCAACCTGCTCACTTCGCGAACCATCGTCACGCAAAGGCCGAAATCCGCACGTGTCGGGTTCGAGGCCGATGAATCCGATGGCGTTAGCATTCGCGCCGAACAATTCAATAGCCGTGGATCGAAGCTTGAGGTTGTTCAGGCCCAAATGACCGATGAGTAGCGAGCGTGAATTTCCCGTCTCATGAAACAACACACGTGCTGCCAACGCGATTCGAACGGCCTCCGCTCTGTGTCCGGCGTCATAAGCGCGGCAAGACGTGATAATGAAATTCAATTGCCGCCTTAACTGGTCGATCAATGCGCCCCGTTCTGTCACCGCAAGACTGTCCTAACCGTGGCGCACATGGTCAAGGAGGCTGTTGCAACCGGTTGCAAAATTATCGGAGTTGGGGCTGTGGTTTCAGGGCCTGGATTCTAACGGGCAAACGATCTTGGATTGCGGACGCACATCGCGAGGGACGGAAAGCGTTTCGTTGTGCGAGCGGACGAAAAGCTGACCGTGTTTTTGGAACTTGAATCACCAATCTGCGCTTGTGGGGAATAGCCTCGACAAGCTGGCGAGATTTTTCCGAAACTCCACGGATATGAAAACAAGCATTTCACCAGTTTTAATCACATTTGCACTCGTCTGCTTTGCGCTCGTCCAAAACGCACAAGCGGTCAGTCCCGCACCGGATGGCGGCTATCCCGGAGGCAACACGGCAGAGGGGCAAAACGCCCTGCTTTTTCTATCCAACGGCGGCTTCAACACAGCCGTTGGGTTCGATGCACTTTGGAACAACAACACCGGCAGCTTCAATACTGCGATTGGCGCTGGAGCGCTCTTCGTTAACACTGGAGACCAGAATACAGCGACCGGCGTCGGGGCGCTTTTAGATAACTCGACCGGCGCTGATAATACGGCTAATGGAACGCTCGCGCTCTTTGGCAACACGACCGGCAGCCGAAACGTGGCTGTTGGAACGAACGCGCTCTCCAACAATTACAGCGGCGACGATAACACGGCAGTTGGATTTCAAGCGCTCGCTGACAGCATTGTTGGCCAAAACACTGCGCTTGGTTCTCAAGCGCTCTTTAGCAACGTCGAAGGCCACGATAACACCGCAGCCGGGTATTTAGCGCTCTCTTTCAACATTGGCGACCCAAGCAGCGGCGCCGGAAACTGGAACTCGGCCTTTGGAAGTTACGCGCTCTCGAACAGTATCGGCGCGTTCAACTGCGCCTTCGGCTTCAACGCTCTTTTGAACAACACCACAGGCAATGCAAACACGGCGATGGGTTCTGCTGCTCTGGTGAGCAATACCACCGGCAGCAACAACACGGCAGTCGGTGTCGATGCATTTGGTAACAACACCACCGGGACTAACAACACAGCCATCGGCGGCTCGGCGCTTGATGAGAACACAACCGGCAACAACAATGCGGCGCTCGGTCTTGCAGCCCTCTCTCACAGCACTACCGGTAATGACAACACAGTGGTTGGCTCGTTTGCGGGTAGTGACGTTACTACGGCCAATGGCGTGATCTGCATCGGGAACGGGGTCGCAGGCGCGAATGTGAGCAACACCACTTGGATCGGCAACGTGTATGGCACAACTACGCAAAGCGGCACGACGGCGCCAGTGATTGTATCCGACAGCGGTCAACTCGGCACCGTTGCATCTTCGGAGCGATTTAAGAAGGACATAAGCACGATGCACGAAGCGAGCGAAGCAATCTTGTCACTGAGACCGGTTACGTTCCACTACAAGAGCGACGTGAAGGAAACACCGCAGTTTGGCCTAGTTGCGGAAGAAGTCGCGATGGTGAATCCCGCACTGGTGCTGCCCGATAAAGAAGGAAAGCCATACAGCGTGCGCTATGATGCGGTGAACGCGATGTTGCTAAACGAGTTTCTCAAAGAACACCGCAGAGTGGAAGAATTGGAAGCGAACGCTGCGCGACAACAGAAACAAATCGAAGCTCTTATTGTTGGCCTTCAGAAAATGAGCGCCCAGCTCGAAGTGAGCAGCCGTGCACAGCAAACGGTTCTCAACAGTCAGTAAAGCTGCCAAGCTTACGACAAAAGATTGTCGAGACGCGGGCCTTGTCGCTTTGATAAAATAATCAAAAGGCAGCGGGCGCTTACACAAATCGTCCTAGACTACGAATTAGGTGTGCGACGGCTCTCAGGCAGCAGGATCGTAGTTGATTGGACTCGCGATTCTTACAGCAATGGGTTTCACACGTCCACGTCGGTTATGAGTAATCACCGCGATCTCAAAGCGACCTTCGGCTTGGAGCGCCTTCAACGGATCGACATATTCGGTCCGGAATTTGTCGTCATCATTTGGGCACAGCTTGGATTGCTCCCAAATGCTTTGACCGTCCAAGACTTCTTGCCAGCGCACTTCTTTGTATTCTGAACTCGACATTGATGGCAGTTTGCCAACCCGCAAAGTAAGTCGTCAATCAGGATTCAGGATGGATCATCGTTTGGCAATCACTCCACAGCGACACCAGGGAACGCAGGTGCAATTCTTCGGCGGCAAAGCCGGGGCGTCAGCGATGTCGTATTCGCGCCGAAAAAGCGCTCTGCACGCCGGACATTCATTGTCCCAACCGGAACCGATTACTTCGACTTTAGTAATTCCCGCAGCCTTCATCTCGTCTAAACGCGATGGGTAAAAGTCAAAAATGATGCCAGCTAAGGGTCGCCAAGCCTGCTCCCTCTCTGACCAAAACTCGGCAGTGTGGTCAATCTCGCCGTGCGTAGCCATGCGATAGAGGCGATCCACCGAATAGCTCCCAACGTCATTTCCTTGAAACCGCACTCTTCGCTTATGTGGCATTGCGTAATATCACGGCAGCCGAAGTGATGATAGGCCCATTGCCATCAAAATCGCGCGGGACTGCTCTTTAGATGCGGACATATCGCTGACAAAATGATTGACCGACTCGCGCCACTGATCGCGAATTATACGCATCTCCGGGTAACGCTTCGCTACCAACGCTGAAATGAGTCCCGGAACAGAGCGTGCAACTTCGATCATCCGTTTGCGGGTGTCGCTTTTGTTGAACTGAAAACCAGCCGACTCAAGTTCCGTCTTTAGTACGTCCTTGGTTATGGTTCCTGGCACGTAAACGTTATCAGTCGGCGGACCGAAGAAACCTAATTTTTCAATTGCGACCCTATTAGGCTCACGACCGCAACCGTACATCCGATCATCGTACCCTAGATTCAGATTCAGCCTGCCGATGTGCCACGAGTCCGCGAAATACCTGTACACGATAAGCCGAACCATTGGAGTGACCTCGCGGAGCATTTTAACTGCTTCGCTTGGTTCGATGCGCGCAGCGCCTGGCTTAATCAGTTGTGCGGGATAACAGGCGAGCACTGAGGCTGCGAGTTCAACGGCAACATCGGTGCAGAATGTGAAAAGAATGAACTGCGCGCGCAGCGTGAGCAGAAACACCGCGCGAATCTCAGCTTGGACGCGTGTCGGCAATTTGAGCTGCTGAGGAATCGTCGCTTGGATTCCACTCATAAGTAGTTGTTCAGACGCGATACCCGTTGGCGCGATGTACGACCACAGCTCCCTTATTGCATCAATCCGGCCATTTTGTAACCAACCAGCAACAGCAAGCGTGTAATCGGTTGCTGGTGCGTTAGAACTTGGAGAATATTCTTTGTCGAGAAACGGGTATTTAGGATGACTCCATTGCGAAATGGAATCGTAAAGCTCGGCAACCTCAGGAGTGCGGAAACGCGGCATCATCGAGTCTCCGGCTCAGTCAATCACGGAAACGGAATAATGGATTTCCCGAGAACAAATCATCGGGCTAATCCCTCCCTCACCGGTTCTTCTCTTTCGATATTGGACGTTGGATGCTCAACGCTCGACGTCTAGGATTCTTAAGTCACCACTAAAGTCATGGCTATGAATTGGGAGATGATCAGCGCGGTTGGGCAGATGCTTGGCGCTATTGGCGTCATTATTTCGATCATTTATCTCGCCGCCCAAATCCGCAATCAAAACAAGGAAAGCCGGCGCGGAGCTATGAACGTTTTGACCACACACTGGAGCGATTTGAATAAAAGCCTTGTCGACGATCCCGAGTTCGCCGCGCTCTGGCTTCGTGCTCTGCAATCGTTCGACCAGTTGGATGGCGCGTCGAAGCTAAGGTTTAGCGCGCATCTGGGGCGTTTCTTGCGATTTGCCGATAGTCTTTATCTGAGCGTCTTAGACGGGACGCTCGATAAACGATTATGGCGCGGATATGAGCGGACGCTCGCCGACACAGTAGCATACCCAGGATTCCAAACGTGGTGGGCTACCCGAAAACACTGGCACACCGATGAATTCTGCGCGCTAATTGACCGGCACATCCAAACTGCGAAACCGAAGATTTACGAGGGCTACAACTAAGCATAGGCGGCCCGCTGGCTCACATCGCAACTGAATGAGCACAGATCAAAAACATCGATGGCCGATTGTCGGTTGAATTGCCAACTGACAAACGTATTCGCAGGTCGCGGATGCGCCGCCCATCTTGATTGTTACCGATTGGAAATCGTCGCGGTCGTTCCGTCGATCTTAGTGAAATTAACTGTGAATTTCTCGTTATAAGTCAGCGCTCTATCCTGAAGGACGCTGATCGCCAGGGCCTCTCCCAGTTGTATGGATGAGTCAGTGTCGCTGCGCCAGTGGATACCGGCGTGAATGCCGTGGCCGAAAGAGATGTTGTGCGCAAGCTTGTTGAGCTCGCCGTTGACGGTGATTTGTCCCACATCTCCGCCCGTGTAGGGTTCGAGTGAAAGCCCATCGCTGCCAGGCACCACGGGATTGGGGATCATGAAATCGCCGTCGAAGAAGAACTTCAAGATAGTAATACAAGCGCCAGCTACCGTGCCATGCCCGGTTGGGTAAGCCGGATGGGTTGGCGAACCTTCGGGGAATGCCTGAGAGAGAAAGTAATCCGCATATCTGTTAAAGCTCCTTTGGACAGCCATTGAGTTGAGAACGTTGTCATTAACTCGGCCATCAAGCGTTCCCCCATGGCCAGTTAGAATTTGGCGGACGATGGCACCGCCGGACTCGGGACGCTGACGCAAATGGACATACCACTTGTGATACCAGACGCCATTCAGCGCAAAGCCAGCGATGGCCGCCACCGTCGCCGCGAAGTCGGGTTGACCGAAGGTGCCAAAGCCGTTCTGTGTGCTGGAGTTACCGTAAGGATTCCCCGGGTTCAGCGGCACACCGAGCGTGTTAAGCACCAGGTAAGCGGTGAAGTAAGCCTGGTAAAGAACATCCACGTGCGTGTATGTGGCGAGACCACGGCCGTTATGGAGGTAGCGAGGTTGCGGATCCAGTTGGTTTCGCAGTCCGGTATCGATCCCATTTTGCACTTGTTGGAAAGTTGCAGCGTCCATCATGTAGTCGATTCCGGCTGCGTAGGTGATCATCTGCTGGTTCATTTCCTGCACGCCCAAATAACTGGGGATTACGCACAACTGAGAGACGTACGGCCCAATGGTCTCGCCTGGATAGCCACCACGGAACAACAGAGCTGGCGTGACATTGCCATGGTTGTCCCTCGGGCCTGCGTAGCTGGGCATGGCCGAAAGCTCTTGTGCCGCCTCAGCAGCAGTCGCATTCGAAAGGTAATCGGTGAAGGCTACGTCGCGGAGTAGCGACGCCCAGTACAGCTCAATCAGTTCCGTCCCGTAGGCCGCACTGGCGAGGGCCGGCGCCGGTGGGACAACTACTGCGTTCTCTTGATTGTCGGGACATGGCGCGTTGCCAAACTGCACGGCATCGCTCCCTTCCAACCCGAAAGCGAGGCCGCCTTGCGGGCCGTTCAAGGTCCGGGTGCCACCCATGATGACGTTTTCGAAATCTGCTGGGTCGCCGCTATTCAAAGCCCTCTTGAAGGTTTGAAAGGCATGCAGATTTACCAAGCCGATACCATCCTGGAGAATGCCCTTGCTGTAGGTGCCACACTTATCCCGGTAGCGCTCCTCATCGCCATTGGTTGTCTGGGGCGGAACGCGAATATGGGCTTCCGCGTTAGCAGTCGCAAGGCGGATTGCAAAGCACCGTCTTACCCGCGGATCGGCTCTGGGACCCGGCACACCAATTCCGTCGCCGAAAGTAGTATTGGTAGACTGAGCGGAAGCAAGAACACCCTTGCCGAGTACCGCGCCACCCGTCAGTACCGCGCCGACCTGGCCTAAGAACTTGCGGCGGCTAGACACTTTGGCAGCATTGCTGCCCGAAGGTTTTCCTGTTTCGGTAATATTAGCGACGGCATTTTTCTCATTCATGAGAGTGGTCATAGAATTAATTGTTACACTTATACGTGCGCTTTGGGCCGAGTTGCCATGCAGCTTTTGGCAAAAGGCAGGCTTTTTTTGCGGTCGGAACCGCTCTGGCCAGGCTATTGCGTGACATCGTTGGCCCGCAGTTAATTACAAATGGCTCCTCCTGACAATAACAATCCTGCAGGCCTTGGGATTTTATCTGACGCGCACCGTTAAAAGCCATAGATGTGTGGCCGTTTGCCTCGTGTTCTCGACTTTTGACGCTGCTGAATCGGGGCCGGTTGCGCACCCCATCCAAATGCCAGTACCGCTCCGACCCAATGCGCCCTCGCAATTCGCGAAGCTTCCAGTATGCGTTTATTTTCCGATTGCATGCACACTGAGCGACTTCAAGTTTGCAACTTTATCGACGGCGAATTTGTCGAACCGATCCCTTCCTTGTCATTCCGAGCGAAGTCGAGAACGGAGCGGCCAGGGAAGCCACGACATGAACGGGAAGGCTGAAGGCTGAGCCAACGGGCAGTGAGCGAATCGAATCTCTCAATATTTCTTTGAGCTTCCGCGGACCCTCGTTGAGCAAATCGCGCTGCACGGTTAGAATGTCGAAGCTGTGCAAACGGACCTGGTTCAAATCAAAAATTTCATCGACGGTCAATTCGTCGAGCCAGTCGGCGAGAAATATCTGGACAACATCGAACCGGCGACTGGCAAAGCGTACTCGCAGGTGGCGGAAAGCGACGCGCGTGATGTGGATCTTGCGGTCGCTGCAGCTGAGAAGGCGTTTCGTGACTGGTCAAAGGAAGCGGCAGCCGAGCGCTCCCGCTTTCTGTTGCGCGTCGCAGAGTTAATCGAGCGTGATCTGGAAAAGTTCGCGCGCGCCGAATCGATCGACACAGGCAAGCCGATTTCGCTCGCCCGCTCATTGGATATTCCGCGTGCGATCGCAAATTTCCGATTCTTCGCGACTGCGATTTTGCACACTGAATCTGAAGCGCACATCACGGACAATGTCGCGTTCAATTACACGTTGCGTCAGCCGCGCGGCATCGCTGGGCTGATCTCGCCGTGGAATTTGCCTCTGTATTTGTTGAGCTGGAAAATCGCGCCCGCAATTGCAGTGGGCAACACGGCCATCGCCAAGCCAAGCGAGCTGACACCGATGACTGCCTACATGCTATGCGAGATCGCGCGTGAAGCCGGTCTGCCAAATGGAGTTCTCAACATCGTCCACGGCACAGGACCGAATGTGGGCTCCGCAATTACCGCACATCCGAAGATCAACACCATCTCGTTTACCGGCGGCACCGCCACAGGGCGCAAAGTCGCTGAGGCGTGCGCGCCATTATTCAAAAAGGTGTCGCTCGAGCTTGGCGGCAAAAATCCAAACATCATTTTCGCCGATGCCGACCTTGATGCAGCAATTGCCGGCAGCGTGCGTTCATCATTCGCAAACCAGGGACAAGTCTGCTTGTGCGGGTCGCGCGTGTTTGTCGAGCGATCGGCTTACAAGGATTTTGTGGAGCGCTTCATCGAAAGCACTGCACAGTTGTGCCTGGGCGATCCGCTGGACGAAAATACCGAGCAGGGCGCGATCGTGAACGTGACACACCTCGAGAAGGTAAAGTTCTACGTCGATCTCGCGCAGAAAGAAGGCGGCAAAATCGCGCTCGGCGGTTCCGCTCCGCCAGCACCTAACGAACGTTGCCGCGAAGGTTATTTCTTCCCGCCGACGGTCATTACCGACCTGTCGGTTTCATGCCGCACAAATCGCGAAGAAATTTTCGGCCCGGTCGTAACAATCACGCCTTTCGACAGCGAAGAAGAAGTGATCAATCACGCCAATGACGTCGAATACGGCCTCTCATCCAGCGTCTGGACGCAAAACCTGAGCCGCGCCCATCGCGTCGCCGAGCGAATCAACACCGGCACAGTCTGGGTAAATTGCTGGCTGATCCGCGACCTGCGCGTTCCTTTCGGCGGAATGAAACAAAGCGGTGTTGGCCGCGAAGGTGGCGAAGAAGCGCTGAGGTTTTTTACGGAGCCTAAAAACGTTTGCATCGCGAAGTAGTTTTACGCCAGGCGGCCATCAGCGTTAGTTTTTGAGAGGCAATGCGAACCGTTACCACTAGCCTATATGGAGCGATTCCAGCTCCAGAAACGTTTGGCGAATTGCAGGAAATTTGCGAGCAATCGATGCCAAAAGAACACTTCAACGTGAGGATTTGGCGTGGCCAAGCCGATGTGTCCTGGCCGATTCACAGTTCAGCTTACCGGCGCCTCCGTATTGACTTAAAAACGGTAGAATCGGACGTCAAAAGTTATGAAGCCAGCTTGCTTGCGTTGGCTAGTCACAAAGGCTTCCGGCGAGTCGATGGACGTGACCTAAGCGATTTGGAATTGCTTGCTAGACTTCGACATCATGGTGCAGCCACACGACTTATCGACGCGACAAGCAATGCCTTAGTAGGCCTCTATTTTTGCGTTATGGCAGGGCCGAACCAGGCGGGATTACTACTCGGTATTCATGCCAGCGCGCTCGGTGGTTATGAGGGCCTACTCGACCAGCGTCCGTACGACGAGATCTTCGATGATCTCCCTAATACTCATCCGCAAACATGGGAGCCGCCTGTTGTTTCTCCTCGGGTTGCAGCACAACGCGCGCGCTTCTTGTACAGTCCGATTGTAGCCGACAAAAAAGGAAGCTTGGCGTTAGGAGGCACCGGCGAACATCTCCTTCTAATTTATGTCAGTCCCGAGCTGAAAAAGGAATGTCTCAACATTCTATCCGAGGTTTACGACATAAGATATTCGACTCTTTTCCCAGACATCGACGGATTTGGATATGCGCATAGTTTTCGATTTTCCCGAGAAACCCAATTTCGATGGTAGCGAGAACAGTGACCAAATGAACACCAACTATGTGATCCATATGAAAACGAAAAGCAGCTGGACATGGAGTTACCGCAAAGAGAAGAAGGGCTGGTCACAAACGGCGCTAACCGGGATTGTCCGCCAGCTCAGTGGCGATCAGCTGTTGTCGCATCTCTTG
>Ga0137366_10002969_pt1 | contig 13140 bp, 13 predicted proteins | sample SagtaG_8_FD_104938 | JGI IMG/M metagenome (GOLD analysis project Ga0137366, IMG submission 104938) | Vadose zone soil microbial communities from Sagehorn Ranch, Mendocino, California, USA - Sage1_L_60_16 metaG | ecosystem: Environmental > Terrestrial > Soil > Vadose zone | place: USA... | reverse complement strand
GACATGAACGGCATGCAGGTGGCGCGCGAGATCCGCAAGCTTAGCCCTGCCATACCCATCATCATTCTCTCCGCTTACGGCGAGTTGCTGGACGAGAGCCTAGGCATCGCCGACCTGTGGATTCGCAAGGGCGAGGAAGACCCGCAATACCTCCTGGCGCGCCTTCACGAACTTCTGCAATCCAGGTCGGTGTCGCGCCACTGACGGCTTGCGCTCACCCCTTACAATCCTCGTGTGGCGGAGCTTGTCTTCTTTGTCGGCAAAGGCGGGGTGGGGAAGACGACCGTGTCCTCCGCGTACGCCGTACGAACAGCGCTCGGGCAGCCCAAAGAACGCGTTCTTCTGATTTCAACGGATCCGGCGCATTCCCTCTCTGACGTCTTTGAAACCAGGATCGGCGATGCGGCAAAGGGCATTTCCTTGGTACAGCGTGCACGAATTACGGCACGGGAAATCAACTCCGAACGAGTGTTCCGCTCCTTCATCGATGAGCACAAGCGCGAGCTTACCGAAGCTGTCGAGCGCGGCTCGCTGTTCACCGCGGATGAAATTTCGGCCTTACTGGAAACCGCATTACCCGGGATGTCAGAGATGGGAGCGCTGTTGGCCATTCATGACGCCGTGGAGTCCAGGAAGTACTCAACCATTGTGGTGGACACCGCGCCGTTCGGACACACGCTCCGACTGTTCGGATTGCCTGAACAATTCGCTAAGCTATTGAACTTTCTAGAGCTTGCGGCAGAACGCGATCAGGTGCTGGCACAGCATTTTGGCGGAAAGGCGGCAAAAACGAGGCCCGGCTTCGTCGATGAATGGCGCAAAGATTTGGAGGAAATCAAGCAGGCATTCGGCTCGGCACAAATGTTCCTGGTCACAACGGCCGAGGAATTTGCGCTGAATGAATCTCTGCGCTGTATTCGAGCGCTGCAGGCCATCGATCCGCCGGCGAAATTGAGCGGCATCGTCCTGAACCGAATCATTAAGCGGCCGGGACACTGTGGGGTTTGCGCGTCTAAAGCCCAAGCAGGTAAGAAAGCGCAGTCTCTACTCCGCAAAGCTTACAAGAAAGCAACGCTCTATATCGGAGAAGACCCTGGATTCCCAATCCAGGGCGCAATGCAACTCCAGGAGTTTGGAGATTCAGTGTTTGGGAAGAAGAAGGCCCAATGGCATCCGCCCAAACTGCCCGCGGCAAACCGTGTGCCGGATCTTACTCCCGCGGAGTGGCCTACGCTCGACGCACCGCTCACGATGGTCCTTGGCAAGGGTGGTGTGGGGAAAACCACCGTTTCCGCTGCGCTGGGTTATCGGTCTCGGCGGACGTCACCAGATGACGACGTTGAAATCTGCTCCGTCGATCCCGCACCGTCGCTGGATGACGTCTTTCTGACCGAAGTCACTGAACGGCCACGGCCTGTGCTCGGGGACCGTGGCTTCTACGCCTCCGAGTTGGATTCAGTGGCCTTATATCGCAACTGGGTAGGCGAGATGCGCCACGAGATTGATTCTGCGACATCGGTCCAGCGTTCCGGAGTGCAAGTTGATCTGTCGTACGAGCGGCAGTTGTTCTCGGAATTGCTGGAAATCGTGCCTCCTGGCCTGGATGAAGTGCTGGCGATTTTTCGCATTATGGAAGTGGAGGGGGACGCGTCGCGAAAAGTCATCATCGACATGGCACCGACCGGTCATGCGCTTGAGCTTCTCCGAACGCCTGAACGGATTCTCGTGTGGTCGCGCCTGCTGTTGAAAAGCCTGGCATCGCACCGTAAACTGGCGCTGGCCCGCGAGGCTGCGGTCAAGATCGCTGAACTCGAAGTGCGGGCGCGGGAATTGTCGAACGCTTTAGCGGGCACCGAAGTTGCGGTATATGCGGTGATGTTGCCCGAGGCGTTGCCCGATCGCGAGACCGAGCGACTGCTGCACGAATTGCGCACGCTGCATATTGCACCGGAAATGGTTTTTGTAAACCGGGTGAGTCTGTCGAGCGGGACCGGCAATTGCATGCAATGCGGTCGTGCTGCGAACTCGCAGGCAGGGGTGTTGCGCGGTCTGAAGCAGCGGCTTCGGGCCAAAGCCGTTTATGTCATCCCGGACTTGGGGCATGGACCCAGCGGAAAACGTGGCTTGCGCGAGATCACCAGAGAAATATGGCAACTGAGCTAAAATCCGCCGATCGTCGTGTCCTGTATTTATATGGCATGACCGAATCGCATCCCGCCAAGCCCGTGCGGCAGGCTGGAGTGGATTTGAAAAGCCCGATTGCGGCCATCGAGTGTGAGGGGATGGTCTGTTGGGTGAGCAGTGTCTCAGCCGAAGAATTTGAACTGTCGCTTGCGGCGAACATGGAAGATCTCGACTGGCTGGCGGTCGCAAGCGTCGCTCACCAACGCGCGATTGCGGCGCTGGCGCACGATCTCGAGATTCTTCCGGCAAGGTTCGGTACGGTCTTTCGTGATGAGAACTCTCTGCGCAAGCACATCCGAAGCCGGGTCGCTGAATTGGCAAAGGATTTCAAGCGCGTGAAAGACGCGGATGAATGGGGCGTAAAGGTCTTCCAAACCGGTCCCGTGGCTACGACAATTCCTAAGGTGCGAAGCGGGAAAGAGTACCTCATGGCCAAGGCTGCGCTGTTGCCCAGCAAGCAGTCGGCGCAAATACCCAAAGAAGATCTGGCAGAATTTCAGACGGCGCTGATTGCTGTTGCGGAGGACACAGCTGAGCCTGGCCGCATCAGCGGTGGTCAACGCGGGCTCGCATTTCAGACGACGTTGCTGGTGAGGCGGGCCAACCGTCAACAATTACAGTCGGTGCTGAAGAAGTTCTCGAAGAAATGGGCTGCGACGCGGAGCATTGAGTGCACCGGGCCTTGGCCGCCTTATTCCTTTGTCTCGCAGGATGCCAAATCACAATGAGCACGCCGGGCACGGTTATTTTTTCAGATACGAGCGCAGCCGATCAGATGTCGCTCGTGGACATTCTTGACCACGTACTGAACCAGGGCGTCATTGTGCGGGGTAATCTCGTCATCTCGCTGGCGGGAGTTGATCTCGTGTATGTAGGGCTGGATGTGATCCTGACATCGATTGAAACCGCAATGCGGCACATTGCCGCTACGGCAAACTTACCTGGCAAAGCTACATAGAATAGAGATGTCTATCCTGCTCTACTGCGTGGCTGCAAAGTCCGGATTGCCACAGGCCGGTACTGGAGTCGCCGGGCTCCCCGTGTTGTGCTCTGAATGCGATAATGCCGTTGCGTTCTACTCAAAGGGTGTGTCAGCCGAAGCCTGGGCAGGTGCTCCTCTGAGAGAGTCCGCACGACAATTTCATCGCGTATTGCAGCGGATTTTCGAAAATAAAGCGATTATCCCTTTTCGATTCCCCACCTTGATGGAAAACGACGAGGAACTCGCTGCCCATCTGCGGGAGAACCTGACTTCCTATTCCGAACTCTTGCAGAGGTTTCATAATTCGGCGCAAATGGAGGCGGTGATAAGCTATTCCGACGCCTCGCGGCCATCAGCTGCGATCTCATCCGGCACGGAGTATTTACGGGCGAAGCAAGAGCGCTCCGAGAAGCTTCAGAGTGTGGTTGCCCAGCTGCAACGATTGGCGGGGGGCATCGTGGGTGAATGGCGCGATCGTTCGATCCAGAACACTGTCCGAGCCTTCGCACTGTTGGATCGAGGTTCGGTTCCCGAGTTCAAAGATAAGCTGCGCGCCTTCGCAGTTCCGGCTGGACTGACTGTGCGGGTCACCGGGCCGTGGCCCGTCACCGAGTTTTCGAACGTTAACCAAGGCTGAAATGCAGGAATCTCAGCATCCCGGATCGCACGACTCTCTTCCCGCAGGCCCTGGCGCCCGCATCGATTGTTCGCCAGAGAACATTGAGCAAGGGCTGGCGAAGCTTGTTCTCGGCCTGATCGAACTTTTGCGTCAGTTGCTGGAGCGCCAAGCCATCCGCCGTATGCAAGGAGGTTCGCTCACGGACGCCCAGGTCGAGGAAATGGGCGAGGCCTTGATGAAACTCGAGGCCAAGATCCGGGAGCTAGCCGACCATTTCGGCTTGACTCCGGCCGACCTGAATCTCGATCTGGGTCCTCTTGGGAGCCTGCTGGAGAAGTAGCCGTCGACAGACAACGGCATCCAGCAGTTCTGAATCTTAGACCCGGCGAAGTCCAGAAGGTCGCTCTCGCAAGATTCCAGCTATATACATTGACATGGAGCGCTTGCTGCAATTAGCATCAGGCGCGCAGAGCGGGTAAACCCGTTCACTCATGCAGTAGAAAGATGGCCGATGGAGCGGGTTCCTACAGTCTCTGGGACAACAAACCTCGTCGATATTCTTGATCGGGTGCTGGACAAGGGTCTGGTGATCGCGGGCGACGTGCGCGTTTCACTGGCCAACGTGGAGTTGCTTACCATCCGCATCCGGTTGCTGGTGTGTTCGGTGGATAAGGCCGAGCAAATCGGCCTAAACTGGTGGAAGTACGATCCTCACCTTACGATGCAGGCTCCAGTTGTTCCTGCTTTGCCTAAGAAAGCGCCAAAGGTGAGGCGTGTGCCAGGCGCCAAGGCAGGTCGCGTGCGGCGACCCCGATAAGGGAGTCGAAAAAGTAAACAGGAGGAATCTTTCACATGGCGGTCGAAAGAGTATCGGGCGGTTCCAGCCTTATTGATGTTCTCGACCGAATCCTAGACAAAGGTATCGTGATCGATGCCTGGGTACGTATCTCCCTTGTCGGCATTGACCTGATCACGGTTGAAGCCCGCGTCGTGGTAGCGTCCATCGACACTTACCTCAAGTACGCGGACGCTGTGGGTTTGACGGGCCTGGTATCGCGGCCGCAGTTGACTGGCGAGGAAGCGTCGGAGGTCGAAATTGAGACCACGCGCAGGATTGCGCGTGCGCCTGTGGTCCGTCGGGCTCCGGCTCGCAGGCGGCGATAACGCCCGTAAGGAAAAGCCATCGTATGGCGAGCCCTGTCTTGAAACCCAGGCGTAAACGCTTCATTAACCAGCGGTCGTCGAACGAGCCGGCGGCCTCGCGTCTGATTGCGGCGGAACGGCCTGATGAGATAATCCCCATCCTCCTGGAGGAGATCGTCTTCCTCGGCTTCCCGCGCGCCGCTGTGCTCGAGTTGGATTTCGACACCGGCGAAATCAAGCCGACTGAATCGCTCAATTTCGACCCATCGGTTCTCAAGAATTTCGCCACTTCACTGTGGGCGAGCGAAAATCCACTGGTCTCGTCGCTAATTAATCTCCGCCCGGGGTTGCTGCCGGAGGGGGGAGCTCATTCCGGGGCACTTTATGCCCAGCCGATGATTTACCGCAGCAAGAACCGCTGTTGGGAGGCAGAGCGCGGGCGCCGCTCGGACTGCCTTGCGGTACAAAACGCCGATCCCAAGGGGAAGCTGCAAATCCAGCAGCAAGTTTGCTCCGCCTGCGGGATGCGGTCGTACATCAGCATCGTGATCGGCCAGTTGGGGCGTTCGACGGGGGAACCGCAACTACGCCAATTCCGCAGTCTGGTGGATCGCGCTAATCGTCACTTATCGCGGCTATTTAAGGTTCAGCACTACTACAACCGCATGCGCGATATGGAACTGACCATTTCCCGGATGACCACCGTTATGGAAAGCATGGCGGACCCGGTCATTCTCACTGACAATCAGCATCGCGTCGTCGTTCAGAACCGGGCTGCTGAACGCTTCTTCCGGGTGCCGGACGGAATCAGCGACGGCGGGCGGCGCGCTGTGGAATTCAACAATCTGTTGTTTTCAGCCGCCCTATCGTCCATGGTTGTGAGCGCCTCCGACAGTTCCCGTGATTTAACGCTCGTCGATGTGATGGAAGGCGAGGAAGTTCTGTTCGAGGCGGTTTGCGCTCCCACCTACGTGAGCGAAGCCCGCACCGGTATGGTTACGGTGATGCGCGACGTTACCGATTTGCGCCGCGCCGATCAGGAAGTCCGCGCCAACCTTGAAAAACTTCGGGCCGCCGAAGAAGTCGTCCGGCAGGACCGGGATCGCCTCAATCTTGTGGTTGAAAATGTTGGCGACCCAATTGTTGTGGCCGACAATGCGGCCAAGATTGTGTTGCTCGATCCATTAGCCAAAGAACTCTTTGGCTCAACGGACGTTCTGCGCGATCCGCAGATCGTAAAGAATGAAGCCAAACTCGATGCCTATTTGACCGCCTTCACTTTTTCGTTTCTGGACCGCCAGAACAAGGCCATCCATTTGTACAGTCCCGTGTCCCGCACGGAGATTGAGTACGCTGCGCGTTCTGGGAAAATTTACGATGCGCGCGGGCAAGTAGCGTACACCGTGACGGTGTTGCGAGATTTCTCGACATGGAAACGCCTTGAGCAGTTGCAAATGGAGCGGCGCATGCTCGAAATGGAGAAATTCGCGGCTACTGGAAAACTTGCGGGAACCATCGCCCATGAGATTAACAATCCTATGGAGGCGATCAAGAACGCGATTTACCTGCTGCGCAACCGCCTCGATCCCGCGGCGCAACCGATTTACGAAGCTCTTAAGAGCGAGACCGACCGCGTGACCCGCATTGTCCGCCAAATGCTTGGGCTTTATCGCAACGCCGGCCAGCTTGGCAACTTCGATCTGAACACCATCGTGGAAGACACCATAACCCTGTTCGCGAGGCCATTTTCAAAGGCAGGAGTTCACATCGAGAAGCGGATGGGAGAACTTCCGGCTATGAAGGGATCGGCTGATCAATTTCGGCAGCTGTTGTCCAACCTGGTTGTCAATGCCCACGACAGCATGACTCAGGGCGGCAAGCTGACGATCAGCACCCGTTATCGAAAATCTGCGCGCGGGCCTTACGGTTACGCAAGCATTGTGGTCGCCGACACCGGAAGTGGCATCCCGAAGGAAATACGCAGCACGATGTTCGAGCCCTTTGTCAGTACTAAAGGCGAGAAAGGGACGGGACTCGGGTTGTGGATTGTGAAGGGAATTGTGGAAGGTCATAGCGGAAAACTCCAGGTGCGCAGCAGCGTTGGGAAGGGCACGATTTTCAAGGTCATATTCCCCGTGTCGCACGCGTAGCCGGAAGAATTGGGGCGCTGCAAGTGAAGAGATCGACGCAAGTGAAGAGATCGACCAAAGCGAAGCCTTCGTCCGCAACAGCGAAAGTGAAGCCGCGAACGAGCGCTAAGTCCGGGCGGGACGTTTACGTCCGCATGACGGAATCGTCCGCATCGCCGCAGATGGCTCCAGGCGAAGGCGGCCGCTATGTTTACGGCATCGTGCAGTCGAAAGAGCCGGTCGCCTTCGGCAGGAGCGGTATTGGGGGCAGCGGTGAAATGGTTTACACCGTGAATTACCAGGACATCGCTGCGGTCGTCAGCAACACATCGGTGTACATCTTCGATCCGACGCGTGAGAACGCGCTGGCGCATGAGCACGTGATCGAGACGGTCATGAAGAACTACACCATTATTCCGATGAGCTTTGGGACCGTTTTTCGCACCGATGACGACATACGCGAAGTGCTGAAGAGTATTTATCCTTCGCTGAAAGATGTTCTGCACCAGATGGCAGGCAAGCTCGAATTCGGATTGAAAGTGAACTGGGACCGCGACCATATTATCGAAGACATCAAACGCGAGGATGAGGAAATCCGGCAGTTTCACCAGGAGATCATTCGCAAGCACCTGCAATCTACGTATCTCGCCAGAATGCAACTGGGCCGCATGATCGACAAGGCCCTGGTGGAGCGGTCGGTCGGTTACGTGCGTGAGATTTACGAGGCGCTACGCAGCGTGTGCGTGGCGTCCCGCGACAACCAGCCAATCGGCGATAAGATGATCATGAATGCGGCCTTTCTGGTCGAGCGCGAGCGCGAGGCCGAATTCGATAGCGCGGTAAACAAGATCGGGCGAAAGTACGGCCAACGGTTGACGTTCAAGTACACCGGGCCGTGGCCGCCGTACAATTTTGTGAACATACGCCTGAAGTTGGAGCGGGTCGCCGCGGGGTAGAGCAGTGGTCAGTGGACAGTGGTCAGTGGCCAGTTCAAACGGCAACTGACCACTGGCAACTGACCACTGGCCACTGAACTTATGCTGCTCATTGACGATCTCCTGATGCTGCCGTTCTCCGGCTTCGGTTTTATTCTGCGAACGCTGCAGAAGATTGCCGAAGAGGAGTTTACGGACGATGCTCCGGTGAAGGAGCGGCTTCTGGAGTTGCAACTCAGGCTGGAATCGGGAGAGATCGGCGAGGAGGAATACGCTGCCGAGGAAGAGGACATTATCCGGCAGTTGCGGGAAATTGAGAACCGCAAGCGTGCTCTATCCGGCGCCCCTGCCGCCGAACATGACCGCGGTCTGGCATTCACCGCTGGAGAAACCAAAGCGAGCGCTTCAGTGACGTTTCATCAGGATGCAGAACGAAAAGCGTGAATGTAGGTAAACACGAAATTCTCGACTGAGCTTAACCTGCGCGGACCTGGTCGTCTTCTTCAAGCTTGTTGTTGATCGTCCTGACAAGGACCTCGATGTCGGCCGGTTTCACGAGATAGTCGTCCACCTGGTTACGAATCGCAAGCAGCGCACTCTCAAAGGCAGGATATCCCGTCAGGATCAGAGTGACGCACTGTGGCTGGCGTTGTCGCATCGCTTTAACGACGAGGAAGCCATCGCCTTCCTCTCCGATGTTCAGGTCTGAGAGCAGAACGTCAAAGGCGGCTGACTTGATCTTGTTCACAGCCTCCGCAACACTCCCCGCAGCTATGACCTCGAAGCCATGAGCCTCCAGGACTGGAGGCAGAGTCAGCCTGATACTAGGTTCGTCATCCACGAACAGAAGGCGCTTGCGGGATCCCATATTGCCCTGGACGAAGGAAATCTATACCAGAGTGTCTATTACTATATGGCACGAAGAAGGTGAGAATCTGTCCAGTATCGAACAGAGCTGGGTTTTTCGTGTCAGGGGGGCTCGGTACATTATTTCGCGCCAGGGAACTCGTAGCGCAATCCAGCCCTGACGAGAATCGGCGGTCCCAGGCTCCGCAGGGCACTGGCCGGAGGGCCGGCGAGCGTCACTATGTACCGGTGGTTCAGCACATTTTCAGCGGCAAGGTAGGCGGTTAAACCGTGGCAGATCTGGCGTCCGGCATATGCCTCCATAACGAAGAAGCCCCCTAATCTCAAGGTGTTACGGTCATCATCGAACTGCACTCCGGAGTATCGCCCCTGCACACTGAACATGAGTTTCGACGGGTTCCAGTAGCGAAGCTCCGTCGAAGCCTGGTGCCGCGGAACTTCAGGGACGTTGAGGCCGACCAGCACCGGCACGGTACTGGCCTCTATCACCGTTGCGTGGGCGTACTGGTACCCCGCCGAAATCCGAAAATAACCCCTCAGGCGAACGCTGCCATCCAGTTCGGTTCCTGTGGAACGTGTGCGCCCAAGATTTTCGCGCTGGCGCGTAATAAGCACCGGAGGGGCCGGGGGAGGAGGAGTGACGGAAAGCGTTACATTCGTGACCGGGTTGACCACGTCAGCCCAGAACACCGTTTGCCGCGCCTCAAAGCGGCCAGCGCTCTCCCGCAACCCTGCCTCGGCACCGCTGGAGCGCTCGGGACCAAGCAACGAATTGTTTTGAGTGACCGTGCTCCCCAGCCGAAAACTGCGATAGAGCTCATTCAGAGTAGGGGCGCGAAAAGCACGGTAGCCCGAGAGGGACAGGGAAACATTGGAGGTGAGTTTCCGCAGGATCGACAATCGCGGACTGAATGCAGTCGCGTCGAGTTCCGGATATTGCGTGCCCATGGCCGGGCCAGCGGGTATCGGAATGCGAACCGTGTTGCCGTTGAGGTTTGTCCAGCGATCCCAGCGAACTCCGGCGATGAACGTCCAACCTCCAGTCTGAAAAATGTCCTGGCCGAAAATGCCTGTGGAGCGCTGGCGGCCACCAGCAATGTTGTTCGCGAAGTGATTCCCTGTTGTTGACGAGAACAACTGCTCGTCGCTCGCACCCATTACTTCCTGCGCATCGATTCCCGCGATAAGGGTTTGCCGGCCCAGGGTGTGGTTCCACTGCACCGCACCGCCTAGTTGCTGCGAGGGCACATGTTGAATGTTAACCAGCGTCTCTGCGCTGCGGTCCGACGCTACAGAAGAAAATGTCTGATCGTACCCTTGGACCTGTCCGTACACTCGCGCGCTGATCCAGTCGTGGACGCCGATCCCAGTGTTGACGCCCGCAACTCCGAAACCTGTTCCAGTGCTATTCCTGGTCAGTGGAGTGCCGTTATTGCGGGCTTCATCGAAAAAAGTCCCGCGAAGAAATGCACGGCCGTTCTCGCCGACTCGGTAGCCTAACGATGCGTCCACGTTGGAGTGCTTCGAGTTCGCCGCCGTATCCACCGCGCCCCGCTGGAAGCTCGGCACCAGAATATAGCCATCGGTTCGCGACATATCTACGCCTGCTCCGAAGTCCCAGCGAGCTATCGCCGTTCCAACCCAGGCAGAAAGATCGGGCGTATTCTCGTTGCCGTAGGAAAGATCAACGGTCGCCGCAGTACTCCTGGGGACGCGAGTTACGAACTGAACGACTCCGCCCAGCGCGTCGCTGCCGTACAGACTGGAAGCGCCGCCGCGGAGAACTTCAATGGAAGCAAGTTCAGTGCGGGGGACGCGGTCCCAATAAACCCACCCGCCAAAGGGATCGACCAGGGGAACGCCGTCTTCGAGTACCAGCGCCCGGCTGGGACCGCTGGCGCCAATTCCGCGCAAAGAGACTCCCTGGCTGGTCGGGTTGGACACGCGGCTCGATGAGCGCCGGAACAGTGTGAATCCCGGCACCTGGCGCAGCAAGTCGTCGAGCGTCAGCGCGGGATTTGCCTGAAGGTCTTCGGTTGAAAGCGATATAGCGCTGCCCGGCAGGTCTGACAGCTTCATTTCCGAGCGCGTCGCCGAAACCACAATTTGCTCGCTGGCGCCTGCGGGTTGCAGAACAATCGTAAGCGATTCGGGGGTCGCGCCCGATGACCACTCCTGATCAACTGTGGCGAAGCCCGCAGCACTTACCGTGATCGTGCCGGTCGCGTCGGGAATGCCTCCGATTGTAAAGCTGCCGTCCTGGCCGGTTCGGATTGAGGCGTTGCGATGAGTGGAGCGAAACTGAACGTCCGCGCCCGCGATCGCAGCACCGGTGCGGTCCTGTACAGCTCCGCTCGCGCTAAACGTCTGTTGCGCGTAGGCGGGATAGAAGCATGTGGCGAGAAAGGCTACGAGGGTGACAGCTTTCGTCATTCAACTCACGAAGTTTGATGTTACTGATGAACGCTGAGTTCTTCAATTTGTAGGGGCGTGGCTGGAATTCATCGTTCACGTTCGAAGCGGTAGCGGCCGCCTGTCGCATGCGCCACTGACTCCGCAACTTTAAGAAATGCGCGCCCCGCATGGGACAAAGCCGCCGCCCGGCGATAAATTAGCCGGAGCTTGCGGTGGACCTTGAGCTCCTGTACTGGAATTCTGACGAGTTCGCCGCGTGCAATCTCGTCTTCCACGCTGATCTCGGGCAGGAATGCCACACCGCTGCCCATTGCCACGAAGCGCTTGATCGCCTGCAAGGTCGGAAGCTCCACTCCCATGTGCAGGGGTGTTTTGTGCTGTTTGAACGCCTGCAGGACCTTTTCGCGGTACGGAGAGGAAACAATGTGAGCGACGAACGACTCAGCACCTAGCTGCCGAATGCTGACTTTCGATTCTCGTGCCAGCGGATGCTGCGGCGGCACGACCAGGATCAATTCGTCGGAGTACACGACCACGGACGTCAGTTCCGGATCCTCGGGATCGTACGTCAGCACTCCGAACTCACAATTGTGCCGAAGGACGTCATCGGGGATTTGGCTGCCGAGCGACCGCTGCACCATGATACGGATCGCGGGATGCAGGCGCCCGAATTCCGCCAGCACTCGTAGCAGGTAGAGCGCCGTGAACTCGTTGGCTCCGATCACCAGCTTGCCTTTTTGCAACTCTCGCAGTTCGACCAGGGCCTCGCGAGCGTTCTCGCGCAGGTTCAGGAGCCTCTCGGCGTACTCCTGCAGGACTCGCCCAGCATCGGTCATCTGGCCCTCGCGCGAGGAACGGTCAAAGAGGGGCTCGCCGATCTCTAATTCGAGCTTGCGCACGGCCTGGCTGACGGCCGATTGAGTGCGGTACAGTTTATCGGCGGCACGCGAAAAACCTCCTTCTCGCGCTACCGCAAGGAAGACTTCCAACTGAGAGATATCCATTTCTCGTCCATTAATACTTCTTAAGTAAGTATTAGCAACGTTAATTATATTAGAATAACTTCACTTCACAAGAAATATTATAACCTTTGCTTGTGAACTGAAAACCCGTAGCATGAGGAGATTACTGGGCGGAGGAGTGCCATGAGCAACGCCAGAATCACTGTTTTCGATACTACTTTGAGAGACGGCGAACAGTCTCCCGGCTGCAGCATGAACGTGCAGGAAAAGGTGCGCCTGGCGCTGCAGTTAGACCGCCTTGGAGTGGACGTGATCGAGGCTGGGTTCCCGATCGCCTCCGACGGCGACTTTGCGGCGGTGCAGTCGGTCGCTGCGGCGGCGCCAAGACCCATTATCGCGGCTCTTGCCCGCGCCGCAAAACATGATATCGAGCGTGCCGCGCAGTCCCTCAGGGCAGCCGTGCGGCCGCGGATTCACGTGTTCCTGGCGACGTCGGACATTCACCTGCAGCATAAGCTTCGAATTTCGAGCCAGCAGTGTATGGAGCAGGCACGCGACATGGTCCGCTTTGCCAAGTCCTTCTGCAGTGACATCGAGTTTTCTCCGGAGGATGCGACCCGCACCGACCCCGAGTTTCTGTTTCAGGTGCTTGAAGCTGTAATCGCCGCTGGCGCAACCACAGTGAACATTCCCGACACTGTTGGATACACCATTCCGTCCGAGTTTGGGGCCTTGATTCAGGGCATCCGGCAGCGAGTGCGAGGGATTGAGAAGGCCGTGATTTCCACTCACTGCCACAACGACCTCGGTCTGGCAGTTGCGAACTCGTTGGCGGCCGTTGCCGCCGGAGCGCGGCAAGTTGAGTGCACGATCAACGGGATCGGGGAGCGTGCCGGAAATGCAT
>Ga0137366_10002963_pt1 | contig 13149 bp, 8 predicted proteins | sample SagtaG_8_FD_104938 | JGI IMG/M metagenome (GOLD analysis project Ga0137366, IMG submission 104938) | Vadose zone soil microbial communities from Sagehorn Ranch, Mendocino, California, USA - Sage1_L_60_16 metaG | ecosystem: Environmental > Terrestrial > Soil > Vadose zone | place: USA: California... | reverse complement strand
ATGCGAGTTGATATATCCGAGTTGTTGCTGTGTGATACCTGTTTCTGCCATTATTTGCAGCAGGAGCTGTTGCAAGGGCGCCCCGTCCGCTGGTAGAGCTGTCATATGGTGAGCATTGCTGTTTGAGGTAAATGCAATAATCTCCGCGTAGATGTGCGCACCGCGTGCCCGAGCCAGTTCAAGTTCCTCCAGTAGTAGTACCGCTGCTCCCTCGGCCATCACAAAACCGTCGCGCTTCTGATCGTAGGGACGCGATGCGCGCTGTGGCTCTTCGTTGAAATGAGTGCTCAGGGCTCCCATGACACAAAAGACATCCAGCCCGATTGTGCTGATTGCGGAATCGCTTCCTCCAGCCAGCATCCGATCGACGCGTTCCTCTTGAATCGCCCAGAACGCCTGCCCGATGGCATCCGCACCCGCAGAACACCCAGTGGCAATGACCATGCAGGGACCGTGCAACTGATGGTGCGCGGCAATACAGGCAGCGCTGGCATTCGTCATCAGCAAACTTGCAGGGAGATCTCCACTATTAAATGTAGCAAGCAGGCTCGTCCCATTATCTGTTACCTGCTGCCAGATGCGTTCGCCTTCTTCCACGTAAGCCATCGCGGATCCTATATAGACTCCTGTGCGCTCGCGCTCCTCTTCACTCATTGGGTCTGTGAAGCTAGCGTCTATGAGCGCCAGATTAGCTGCTGCGATAGCGAACTGAGTTCCACGATCCATACGCTGATATTCGTCTGAGGTTAAACCAAGCTGTACGGGGTCAAAATCGACCACCTCGCCTGCTATCTGCGTGGGCAGTACGCTGGCATCGAAGCGTGTGATCGGACGCACTCCTGAAAGGCCAGATATGCAGGCCTGCCAGAATGCCTCTTTTCCAATCCCGTTCGGGGCAACGACGCCAAGACCTGTGATTGCGACTCTGCGCAATGGGCGAAGCTCTGCTCCACTCATCAATTTCTCCTATGTTGTCGATCGCTGTATCGGACCATGCCGGCTGGTTCCTGTCTGCAAAAACGTTTCTAGTAAAGGCGTCGTCGTTTCGGCACGCGAGTACGTAAAGAAACGCTCTTTACCACAAACGACGTGGTAGCCCACACAGTCAGGTAAGTGTTCGGCCAACCAGTGCGTTTTTGTCTCTGGAGAGAGTGTATCGTCTGCTCGGTTGATAAGCAAAACGGGCATTGTCAGTTGCTGGACACGCTCTCGAATATCGAAATAGTGGATGATGGGCAGGACTGAAAACTTGTACACGAAAGGCCATGCCTGGATTTTCTTAAACTGCTCTTCGATAAGCTGTCGTGGTAGCGCTGGTGCGCTGTCGTTATCCCTATCATGGGCCATGATATAGTTAATTACAATACGGCGCAGAAACCAGGTTGGTAACACGTGTTCGACGGGCAGGCGTAGAAACAGGTCATGCAATAGCCAGATAAAAGGATGTGGTGCGATCTGGTAATCGGCGCCCTGCGCAATAATGATAAGCGAACGGCAGCGCTGTGGATAACGCAGCGCGAACTCAAAGAGTACCATTGCAGCGTCACCATGCCCCAGTAGATCGACCTGTTCCAATTCCAGGCTATCAAGCACCTGGCGCAACTCCTCAGCACGTTCCGCCAGTCCGAACGCCTTGCTACGCGCCTCTCTCCTTCTATACAGGATCACTCGTCGCGACTGACTCAAGCTGCGTATCTGGCGTGCATAGACGAACTCAAGGTGTTCGAGGATAGGCACAAAGACCAGTGGAGCGGTATTTTTGTCTCCTATATCGATTACGGGTAAGTCTATGTTGCCAATAGGAGTACGTTGCCAGAGCATTTCAAGATAGTGGACATCTTCATGAAAGGTAGCAGCGTCGATGAAGGGATCAATGTGAAAACTCAAAAGTGGCCTCCCGCAATATGGAAAACCCCGTAGAGGCATGCCTTGCGTGTGCCGGGTCGCTCGGTATGTGCCGGGTCGCTCGGTGTATACCTCGTCGCTCGGTATGTGCCTCGTCGCTCGCCAGGATGCACCCCCCCGACGAGATTCGGCACACGCGAGGCATGCCTCTACGGGAGCCTGCCAGACACCTGATGTTATAATCTCGTTTATTATACGACAAAGGTTACACCTGAGATCAAACTCCATCGGAGCTACACTGCTAGTTTCCAATACCAGATTGCTGCTGAAATTATCTTGCCCACGACATTTATTGTAATTATGACTCCCGCTTGCTCTATTTCTAGGGATATAATTATCATTGCAAAAATGACACTGCTAAGAAAGGTTCTGCATGCAAACCAACGAAAAAATGCCCACTAATTTGCGCTCACCAATCAGCCAGTGGGTCGAACCCTTTAATACGCGCAATGTCGCGGCTATCATCGCCCTTTATGCCGATGGCGCGGAACTCTTTGACTCCGGCATGCGGCGTCCGAGGCGTGGGCGTACAGAGATCGAGCGCTGGTTTAGCTGGCGTTTTCGCAGCACACCTCTTACCTATACACCGACTGACCAGGTTCGCGCTGAGAACGATCAGATTGTTGTCTCCTGGATCGCAAATGGCCGTGGTCCGCGCCTTTTTGGTCTTCCCTTGTTCGCACGCTCATTTCAGGTCAATGGCAAGAGCTATTTTACGTTGCGCGACGGCCTGATTCAGAAGCAGCAGGGAGTGTACGATCATATGTCTGTGCTGAAACAGATCGCGCCACCGCTCAAATGGTTACCTTCGGCGGTGGCACGTTTTATTTATGCTATCTATTTGTGGTGTGGGGGTCAGTGATCACTTTTTCTCATCAGGCAACGCGTTCTTTCAGCTCTTCCAGTACCACATGCTCACCTGAGATCTCTTCCAGTGATTGCCCGTTGGGTTCGGGCAATGTGGTGATGGTCAATACAAGCCCGATCAACGATACAACAGCCGCGATGAGCATAGCACCGGGCAAGTGGAAGGTGGCCAGCAGGTAGGGAAATGCAAATGCGCCGATAAAGGCTCCGACCTTGCCCAACGCTGCTGCTATGCCGTGCGCTGTCGTGCGTATCATTACCGGGAAGATCTCCGCTGGATAGACAAAGGTTGTGACGTTCGGGCCAAATTCTGTGAAGAAGTAGCTCAAACCGTACACGAGCAGAAAGGGTAGCGTGATCGTGCTCAAGGCAGGGGCAACGGCCAGCAATCCATAGGTGATGAACATCATACCAAATCCTACACATTGAATCCATTTGCGCCCCAGTCGATCAATGGTGAAGGCGGCCACGACATAGCCGGGAAGCGCCGCTACGATGAAGATGATCAGCGTATAGAGCATATTAGTGATCAAGTTGCTGTGCGAGTTGAGCGACTTGAGCACCAGGGGACTGGAGATGGTGGTGCCGTAGTACGCGATATCGAGGAGGAACCAGGCACCAGCCGTACCTATCAGCCAACGTAAGTAGTGTGGCTTGAGCAGCAGGTAGAGCCAGGATTTCTCGACATGTCGCTTTTCAGGTGCTGCGTTCGTACTTGTTGTGCTGCTCACAGAAACAGTCTTAGACTTCTTCCCGTTATTTTTTACTTTGTTGATGGTGTCCGTGGCTCCTGTCACGTCGCCATGCATCACCAGGGCAAAACGCGGCGTCTCAGCAATCTGGCGTCTCAGGTAGAAGGTTGCCAGCGCGGGAACTGCACCCAGCGCAAGCATGATACGCCATGTGAGATCATGGTTGAGTCCCGATACGAGCAGTATGAGAGCCACCAGTGGTCCAAGAATCAGGCCGAGTCCTTGCATTGAGAAGACCATGGTGATTAATTTGCCACGGTCGCGACGGTTCGCATATTCGCTCATTAATGTAGCGCTAAGTGGATAGTCACCGCCGATGCCCAATCCCAGGATAAAGCGAAAGATGAGCAGCCAGACGATATTCGGTGAAAGTGCCGAGGCCAGTGCGCCAATTGCCAGCACTATCAACGTAAATCCATAAATTGAGCGCCGACCGACAAAATCTGCCAGGCGACCAAACAGTATCGAGCCAAACGCCGCTGCTAACAGCGAAGTACTTCCAATTAGACCTATCTCAAATGCACTGAGGTGCCAGAGTGGTGTCAAAATCGCCAGCACGACACCAATGATAAAGAGATCGTAGGCGTCGGTGAAGAAGCCCATACCGGAGGTAATCATAGCCTTCCAATGAAAGCCGGAAAGTTCACTGTTATCAAGTTCTGCTAATACTGCCTTTGCCCTCTCCGCGTGCGTGAGCGGGCTATCTATATTTTCTTCTACTGCCATAAGTGGGTTTACTCCATTCCAAATGGATAAGTTTTATAGATAAAATCACTTGTGTTTATAATATCTTGCTTTTGTTATCGGAATGTTAAGTGATGGTTAAGCGAGTGAAAAATAAGGGATAGGAAGAGCAATTGTGGCATTATACCTATGCTATCTACCTACCCACGCCACTGCTTTGTATACTGTTGCGTGATATTGAGGTACAGATCTCCATAACCGGTGCTGGGCTCGATCATCGCTCCCTCAAACCACTCGTTGAAACTCGTGATCGTGATCCAATCAGGATTGCTGCTAATAGCTCCCGTCCAACTCTCACGATATGTTGCACCGTTATTGCGTGGAATGACATATGTTCCCTGCCGACCAGGTACGCGCGTATCATCGTAGCCGGGCAGCACGCCAGCCGTCCAGATTTTCTGCGTCTTATTCGCCTGGTTATATGCATTGATCTTGTCATGAAAACCCTGGTCGACCTGGTTAATACTATTATGTTGAATCCCCCAATAGGCCCCGCTAAAGAGATGAATGCCGTCAAAGACGCTTAGCAAGCCGGTATCAGTTCCCTCTGCCGACCAGATCGTCTGATTGTTGGGATCAACCTGTTTGCGAATATCTGCCCACTGCGCAAGAGTACGCCCTTTGCCCAGCGGGTCCCAGAAAAAGAGCACAGGCTTGCCCTGCCAGTGGAAGAAATGGGGATCATTCCCGTAATGTGCCAGCACATAGCGCAGGCCGCTCACAATATTATTCGTCCCTTCCAGCGCAGGTGCATCGGTCTCAAAGTAGATCGACGAAGCAAAATGAATATGCATTGTATTCTCCAGCGTCGTTGCATGTGCCAGCAGTTTCGCAAAATTTTGATCCGTCTGATCGCCTGCTCCCCACCACGAACTGATAAAGCCCGTGATACCCGCAGTCGCAGCCTCTTGCAGTTGCCGGTCAATCGTTGCATCATCGCTAGAGGTATATTGTATCGTCGGCAGATCCGACATCGTTTTCGATGACCATGTTGAAGGACTATACCATGTATAATAGAACGCCAGCACCGGGCGCTGCGTATTAACTACCGCGGCAGTTGAAGCTCCCGTCGTCGGTGTTGGCGTAGTATAGTGCAAAATAGGTGTCGGCGTCGGTTGTAGCGCCCATGCTCCGGGTGTCGGCGGCCCCTGAGGAGTAGGAGGAGGAGTGCTACTGGCAGCCGTTGTGGTCGGAGGACGTTGCGTTCCCGCGCCCGTCGTATTTTGACAACCAGAGATAAAAAGCAACAGGCATACACAGGCCATTGCAAAGAGTTCAGTCCTGTATCTCCTGTAATTATATATTTTCATCAGCTATCTGCTCCATAGATCTTTTTGTCGCTGAATACCGTATCCAATATCCTTTTCTTAATGATACGTCGTGAAAATATCAGGGTAGCAGGAAAATCGTACTACATGCAACAAAATCAGGCATCGTGCCGTCTCTATCTATGTACCGTAGGATACACCACCTGGTAGGGGCGCGATTGATAAGCGCGCATAAGCGTCAAGGTAACAATGGTTGAGTTTGTTCCGTCGAGCCGCTCACAGGGCGACCGCAAGGGTCGCCCCTACAAAGAACGCGGGGAACTCACAACAGGACGGATCTTTGTAGGGGCGACCCTTGCGGTCGCCCTGGAGGCCATTTCACCGCGCGTGGCTCCCTCCTTACCTTGACGCCAATGGGGCGCGATTGATGAGCCCGCTGGCATCACAATTTATAACTCTGGTCATGGCAGCTATGGCCTATTAACTTGACCATTCCGTTTGTAGCATGTTACCATACCGTCGAGTTGCATCATATGCATAAAGATTTAGCCTTGTGTGAACTATTACACAGTTTTTTTATGCTAGTTATGTTATCATTATGCTGTGCATAGTTATAATTTGTCTTTGCTTGTGGGGGTGTGTGAAGCCTGACGCGTCCTTGCAGGTGCACGTTGGGATTGTCTGCCGAGGGAAACATTGATGCACTCAAAGGAGTAGTTTGCATGGTTTCTAGTTCTCATCTCTACTGCATGCAGTGTGGAGCGGCCAATATGCCACGCGCGAAATTTTGCGTGATGTGTGGGCATTCACTGCAACTTGACCTCTCTCGTCCTATGCCTGCTGTGCACGCTATGCCGAAAATTCCTTCCGTGACACCTGCAACGCCTCCACCATCTCTTCTGCCACAATCTCTGCTCAAGCAACGCTACCGTATCCTGGCCCAGATCGGTAAAGGTGGCTTCGGCGAAGTCTATAAGGCAGTGGATAGTCAGTTTGGTGGGCGGCTGGTAGCTATTAAATCTATGAGCCTGGATGGTCTGAATTCCAGGGAGGCGATTGAGGCCGCTCAAGCATTTGAGCGCGAAGCACTTATGCTTGCTAACCTGATGCATCCCAACCTGCCCAGTATCTACGATTATTTTAATGAGAACAGGCGCTCGTACCTGGTTATGAGTTTTATCGAGGGCATGACGCTGGAAGATTATTTGAAGTTGCGTGGCGGACGCCTGCCTGTAGAAAAAGTGCTTCCCATCGGTATTCAACTCTGTTCTGTGCTTGGTTACCTGCATAAACGCCAGCCAGCGATTATTTTTCGTGATCTCAAACCGGCCAATGTGATGCGCACGCCTGATCGACAGCTTTATTTAATTGATTTCGGTGTAGCGCGCCTCTTTAAGCACGGGCAGGCGCGTGATACGATCGCTCTGGGTTCTCCTGGCTATGCAGCCCCTGAGCAGTATGGCAAGGCACAGACAACTCCTCAGGCCGATATTTATAGCCTGGGCGCGACGCTGCATCATCTTTTGAGCGGTACTGATCCCTCCGAGGCACCTTTTATGTTTGCGCCTCTGCATATAGCTGCCTATCCCGATCTCAATGGCTTGATTATGCATATGCTTGAGACAAATCCAGGCAAGCGACCTATGTCAATGTCGACTGTCAAGCAGGAATTGCAGCGTATTGCGCTGGGCCATTCTGGTAAGTGGGCGCAGCAAAACTGGCAGAGTAACGCTCTCCATTACGCGTCAGAACCAAAACAGATTTCACCATCTCCTGATCCTAAGGTTGTGCCAGGACTCAGGCCGTTGCAACCTCCAAAGCTGATGAGCACGAATAAACCTGTCAATAACGATGCGCGACATGCTGGACAGGCCCAACCACCGCTATGGCCTCCTCCACCTTCACCGCAACAGGCCGGAGGACAGCAGCAAATGTTTTATCAGCCATCGCCACCTCAATCCTCTAAAGGTATCCTGTCACGTCGTACTGTGCTTATTAGCGGCGTAACGGGTCTTATCGTAAGTGGCAGCCTGCTTACGTGCCTGTTGACGCAGAGATCTGGTCCAGTTGCTGTCCAGGCTGATCCTGTTCAACTGCCGCAAAACCCTGTTCCTACTATGCCTCCTCAACCTCCCAATCCGGCATTGAGTATGTTTGTTGCTGTTGCCTGGGCACCCAGAAGTGATCGCATCGTTGCTGGCGGTGGACCCGGCACGGTGAGTGTCATGGATAGTGCTGGCAATCTTATCAATAGCTATAATGGTCATACCGCTCCTATCTCATCCCTGGCGTGGTCACCTGACGGCAAGCAGGTTGCTTCCGCAAGCTACGATACAACGGTCCAGATATGGAATCCGGACACCGACAAAAATATTAGGACCTACCGGGAAAATATTGGCATTGTACAATCCCTGGCCTGGTCACCACGTGGGAAGTATATTGCTTCGGCTGATTATGCACATAATGTCAATGTCTGGAATGCCATTTCCTTGAAGACGCTTGTGACCTACAAGAATCATATCGATCAGGTTTTGACGCTAGCCTGGTCGCCTGACGGGAAATACGTTGCCTCGGGCAGTGCCGATAACACAGTTCAGGTCTGGGATCCCGTGACCGGCAACATGGTTTTCAACAATCATAGCCATGCTGGTGCTGTGGATAGCGTTGCCTGGTCACCTGATGGTATACGCATTGCCTCAGCAAGCCAGGATCATACAGTGCGGCTCTGGAATGCTCTTTCTGGTGCTAACGTCTATATTTACCCTGGCCATACCGCCCCTGTGAACTCCGTAGCCTGGTCGCCTGATGGTCGTTATATCGCTTCTGGCTCAATGGATACAACCGTTCAGATCTGGCATGCCCTGGATGGTCACACCGTCTATACCTATCGCGCGCATACTGGCCCTGTTCTATCTGTAGCCTGGTCGCCCTCGGGTCGTATTGTTTCCGTGGATGCCGACGGCAATTTGCATGTATGGACTGCACCAGTCACCTGATCTAAACCCGCAATCGCCCGTAGGGGTGGTTTGATGCGATTGTGAGCATAGTCATATGCGTACAGTGAACATGACCATATCAGAACTGCAAAGAGTATGTTAGTCTCTATTTATTCCTGGATAATAACTATCCCTCTGGAACTGTGGTTTTATAAGATGCGAGGGATTCGCTATGAGAATCTGTAAATATTGCCAATCTGAATTGGATGCTAGTGCCAGCTTCTGTGGCTTTTGTGGACAGACAACTTCTGTGACCACAGATGAGCATACGCGCCGCTGTGACGCTGTGCATACTGGCTTAGATGTCCTGGGCGAAAATAGTACGTTCATCTCTCCGTCGAATCCTGGCCAGGTTCGGAGTCAACAAATCCATACTGAGCATAGCAGTAACGATGTTCCCTACTGGAGCAATGCTCCCTATGGGAATCCTGGCTCACAGGAGAGTACCGCGCTGGTTCGTCCTCTCATCAACTTTACACAAAATAGTGGACCTGCAGCCAGCGTTCAGCCTCCTATAGTACGAAGGACGCCTCCACCACCCGTTGACGGTGTGAGAACATCTGGGGCACCTTCTACTGCTGATCGTCTAATGCATCAAGCGCAGGCTCATCAGTATCCTCAGCAGGCCGTTCGCTTGAATCCGATGGCTACTCCAGTTAACCATCAGGGCCCAACAGCTCCTTCATCTGCCGCACCTCGCTCCAGCAAGGATCATAAAGGCCATCGTTCACCAGGACGCGCAATCGCAATCTCTCTCTTGCTGCTTGCCATAGCCATCGTGACCCCGTTGTTCTATATGCTGGTCACACACGCCTCATCAAGCAATCTCGTAGGACTCAAGAATTGTCCCGGCATGCCTTCCGCGGCAAAAATCAGCCTGGGACCAGTTGTCGAAGGACAGAGCCAGTCCGTTTCCACACCATTTACACTCTGTACTCAGGGAACGGGAACCGTAACCTGGACCAGCAGTTGGGATCGGCAACAGGCTCCCTGGCTTCAGATCGACCACGTCTCCGGGCAAGTTGCAGCTTCACAGACGCAACAGATCAACGTAAGTGCAGCGGCTAAAGATCTCAAGGCCGGTACCTATAGCACACCCATCACTTTTAGCGACGAGAATAAAACAAACGTCCTGCTGAACGTAACACTGGACGTGCAAAAAGCTCCACCCAATCCCCCCTGCATCAGCATAGATCCTGCAACGCTCAAATTTACAGCAACCGCGACTCAAGGAAACCCGGCAGCACAAAAGGTGAGTGTCAAAAACTGTGGCCAGGACGCGGGACAATGGTCCGTGAAGACTTCTGCTGCCTGGCTAACGCTCGATTCAAATGGTGCCCTGTTAAATAGTGGTGTTGCCCAGGACGTAAACGTTAGCGTTGACAGCACAAATCTCAAGCCAGGTTCCTATACAGGCCAGGTCATCTTCACGCTAGGAACGCAGCAGAAGACCCTGAATGTGGCCCTGAATGTAGATGCGATCCCTACACCAACGCCAACGAACACACCAACACCAACGCCAGCGCCATGCCTCCAGGGTTCGGCCACACTCAACTTTACGGCGGTCGTCCAACAGGGGAATCCTTCTGCACAATCCGTACAACTTAAAAACCCATGTGGTCCGGGAAACTGGAAAGCAACATCCTCAGATTCAAGCTGGCTCAATGCGACCCCGGCCAGCGGACAGTTGAGCGGTAATGACTTATTCAACGTGAGCATCGCCGTGACCAGTAGTGGCTTGAGCGCGAATACCTACAATGGAACAGTTACCTTTAGCGATGGAACGAAAAAGGCTACAGTGAATGTCACCCTGACAGTGCAGTCCCCACCTGCATGTATCAAGAACCTGAGTCCAGCATCGCTCATCTTCAATGTAACGCAGGGAAGCTCAACGTTGCCACAGCAAGTGACATTCGGCAATCCATGTGGTGCCGGAAAATGGTCTGCATCCTCAGACTCGGCCTGGTTGAGTGCCACACCCAATAGTGGAACCTTGAGCGGGAGGGATACCGTCGCTGCAAATATCGCAGTAGATGTTTCCAACCTTAGCCAGGGCACCTATAGCGGAAATGTAGCCTTTAGTGATGGCACAAATACAGTGACAGTGAGCGTGAAGTTAACTGTACAATCAACGCCAACGCCAACCCCAACGTCCCCGTCCCCGTAGAGGCAGAGCCTTAGTCGTTATGTGTGAGTAGCGGAGTTGGTGGCCCGGGCCACCAACTCCGCTACTCACACATAACGAAGCGAGCCACAGCAGGTGGCGAAGAGACCTGAAAAGTTACCGGGGGGGAATAAATCTCTCTTCCATATGTGTTAGCGCATATGAACTGTATATCTTCCCTAGCATGTAAGGAAACAAAGGTATGACCAGAAAAGCGAAAATTATTGTTGTTGTAGCGCTTATGCTTGGAATGGCCCTCGCGGCTCTGGATACCACCATTGTTGGTACCGCTTTGCCCAGCATTGTGGGCAAACTGGGAGGTATTACACTCTACTCCTGGGTTTTTTCTGCTTATTTGCTGACTTCGACCACAACCGTCCCTATCTACGGCAAACTCGCGGATCTCTATGGTCGCAAACCGCTTTTCCTCTTTGGTACAGGACTCTTCTTGCTTGGCTCAGTCGCCTCTGGTGCGGCACAGTCGATGGAACAATTAATCATTTTTCGTGCCATCCAGGGTCTGGGTGCAGGCGCTGTACTCCCTATAGTACTGACAATCATCGGCGATATTTTTACGCTGGAGGAGCGTGCCAGAGTACAGGGCCTTTTTAGTGGCGTATGGGGTCTATCGAGCGTCGTTGGTCCAGCACTCGGCGGACTCATTGTGGACCATTTCTCGTGGCGCTGGGTCTTTTTCATCAACATTCCCTTCGGCCTGCTTTCAGTCGTCTTGCTTATCCTCGCTTTTAAGGAGCATGTCGTAGGCACAAAGCCCCATCTGGACTATATCGGCACATTCACACTTACTGCCAGCATCGTCGCTTTGCTTTTCGCCGTGCTCCAGGGTGGCACTGCGTGGGCATGGAACTCACTGCCGAGTATAGGTCTGTTCGCTGCCTCTGCGCTCTTGCTGATACTTTTTTTACGCCAGGAGCAGCGTACTGGAGATCCGATTCTACCTCTGACGCTTTTCAATAATCGTATCATCGCTCTTGCAAGCATTGGAGGCGTTATCCTTGGTGTGCTTATGTTCGGTATCACTTCCTACGTCCCGCTCTTTGTCCAGGGCGTCAAAGGTGGAACCGCGACCAGCGCAGGCGTTGTGCTCGGTCCTCTGCTGATTGCCTGGCCTATTGCGGCAGCGGCGAGTGGAAAACTGATAATTCGTTACGGTTATCGCCTGATTGCCTGTATTGGAACCTTCCTGGCTACGCTGGGAACTGGTATGGTCGTTCTTTTCAACATACAGACTGGCTATCCCTTCATTATTATCGCCATGATCTTCATCGGCCTGGGTCTTGGCCTCACCAGCATGTGCTATATGTTATCCGTACAGAACGCCGTGCCCTGGAAACTGCGTGGAGTGGCAACCGCTTCAACCCAGTTTTTCCGCACAATTGGTGGTACTGTCGGGGTCGCCATTATGGGCACTATCCTGAATGCGCAGATGGCCCGGCAGTTCGCACCCATCTTTGCCCGTTATAGTGATATCGCTCAACGTCTTCCCCAAGGCGTAGCGCCCGAAAACATCCTGCTGACGCCCGGCTTGCGTGACTCCTTACCGTCAGTAGTCCTGCACCAGCTCCAGATCGCGCTCTCGCAAAGCCTGTTCTGGGTCTACGCTTTAGCATTTGCGCTCTCCATAATCTGGTTGGTGCTCATGTTCTTTATGCCCGGTGGTCGCGCGGAAAAATACGCATATAAGGAAACTACCTCTGCTGAGGATGAGACCGTTCCTGCGGCAGAAGCCGAATCGCTGGCGAACATCGGGTAATGAGATAGTTACATCACTGATCTGTTAAAACAATCTGATTGTTACAACTTGTGTTGACGAGGAAGCAACCGTCATGGGCCATAAGGTGAAGACTATTGGTATTGTCTACACTTAGAATCAGGTTCGTTTTGGCCGTTGGATCGCCATTCACGTCAAAGGCAATTCTTCCGGTAATTCCTTGCAATGGATGCTGATCGTTTATTTGTTTCAAACTATCTCTTAGCTCGGCAGGAGTGAAATCCTGTTTCCCCTCGGCTTTTGCCTTCTCGCTGGCAGTCTTACTTCCTGCCAGTAATACCAGCATATCATCGTATGCTAACATTGTCGTAGAGTTGGGTCGACTGAAAGTATAGTCTCCGTTATGCTGCTTATTTGGATTATATGTCGCATCATAAATTCCAGAGAAGTCAAACTGAGCCTGTCCCTGACCCAGGTGTCCCCATATATCAGGGAATGTAGGTGTACAGAAGATCACGCGATTGTAATTCGGAAGATTTGATTGGCCCGCTTCTACAAGTTCATAGCCGGTGCCTCCTGTAAATACTTTCAGGTTAGCGTTCAGGTTAGCGTCGGCTGGAATGTCGTCTCGAAGAAGTGTTACAAGGTCCTGTACGTTATTTGTTGCCATAAAAACGACATCAGCGTCGTTGATCTGTTTTGCTATTGCCTGTGGATTACT
>Ga0137366_10002959_pt1 | contig 13154 bp, 12 predicted proteins | sample SagtaG_8_FD_104938 | JGI IMG/M metagenome (GOLD analysis project Ga0137366, IMG submission 104938) | Vadose zone soil microbial communities from Sagehorn Ranch, Mendocino, California, USA - Sage1_L_60_16 metaG | ecosystem: Environmental > Terrestrial > Soil > Vadose zone | place: USA... | reverse complement strand
CTTGGCAGTTCAACCGGTAACAGGGACGGTTTTTATCACAGGTCGAGCTGGGGCTCAAATGACCTTCTCGTCAGCGGACGGTTCCCAGCATTCGGTTCCCGGGCCGGGGCTGTGGCATATGTACTTGGTGAAGTATGACCAAAACGGCAACTTTCAGTGGGGAGAATGGAACCAGGCCAATCCCAACAGCGTCGGACATAAAGTGGCTGTGGACTCTAGCGACAGCGCCTATGTAACTGGCTGGTTTGAATCGTCAGCCACGTTCCATAGCAAGGATGGTAATGATGTGACTCTTACGGGCTTAAGCGGCCCGGTTCAGAATGCCCCTGACTATCCTGACGATGCCTTCATTGTGAAGTACGACAGCCACGGCAACTTAAAGTGGGTGAACGATATCGGTGGTTACAAAGCCATTGGGACGGACATCGCCACCAGCCCGAAGGGCAAAATCAGCCTTACGGGTTTCATCGGGAACATAAACGCCGGAACGCCATCGCAAGCCGTGACGATCGTCACTTCTCAACCAGGCGGCACGAACGTGAACCTGGGTGGGGGAAAGTTCACTGTTCCCTATAACCGAGATGTCGTCATTGCGACATACAAAAGCTCGGGTGTCCTGCTGCGGGCAACCCGCCTTGGCGGATCTCAAACCGAAGCAGGTAGCGGGATTGCCTACGACCAGCAGGGGAACCTGTATGTGGAGGGAGTGTTCCAGTCTGGACTCAACATTCAGGGCCATTTCTTGAGTGGTGCTAAGCCTTACAACATGTTTCTCATGAAGGAGGCGCCGACAGGCTGGGTAGCCTGGGTGAAGAAGGCTGATGGGGCTGGAACGAATTCCTTTGAAGATAATCCTCACATAACGGTAGAGTCCGAAGACACGGTTCTGGTGACAGGCGCCTTTCAGAACACCGCAATCTTTGGTGGGCTAACGCTGAACAGCGCGGGTGCGGAAGACATCTTTCTGGCGGAGCTGAAAGCTTCGTGCACATTCACCTTCTTTCCACTCACGACAACCCTCCCCAACGGGACCACATTCAGCATGTCCCCGAATGGCGTGAATGATTTCGGTGCAGTCGTGGGGACAGGTTTTACCAACACTAACCCGGTGAATAACTTCGGATTCATCCGACAGCCGAACGGCAGCATCAAGCTCGTCAAAGGCACGATCTCCCTCGTTGATCGCAACGACTTGAGAGTCAGCATCGGTTACAGCGCCTCGGGTCAAGTTCTGGTTGATTCGAGCGGAACCATTACGCCACTTCAGTTGAGTATCAAGAACAATGGCTTTTTTTCGCGAGGGATTAACAATTGGGGTAACATTGTTGGCTCGTTCAACACTTCCTCTTCGACAAGTGGTTTCAAACGTTACAGCAACGGTGGAACCATAAAATTGGGCTTTCCCGGTGCGTCCTCAACCTTTCCGACAAGCATCAACGATCACGGCATGATCGTCGGCAGCTATTTTGTTGGGTCGGGCGGTGGGCAATTGCCGCAGAACGGATTCATCTACTCTCAGGGAAACTGGGCAACACTCAACTATCCAGGTAGTGTGTTCACCGATCTGGTTGGGGTCAGTAATAACGGCGTGATCGTTGGAAACGCCACGGATCTCGGCCTGGCATTCCGGTACGAGAACGGCAAGTTCAAACCGATCGTCGGACCCAATGGCGCGGGAGTGACGGTGACCGGGATAAGCCCAAGACTAGGACTGATCGTCGGTACGGCTGGGCCTAAAGGAGGGTTCGTCGCCACTTGTCAATAGGATCATATCTTTTTCTCTGCTGTTAATTCGGTCCGCGGTTTGTTGGCGATAAGATGACGGGCTGGCCGCAAGCTAACTGTTGCAATCGCATTATAAAAGGGCGCCCCTTTTGGAGTAGGTTGTGAGCGCAAGCAGCACCACCTACGAAAGGAGCACCCTCATGAACAGTGAAAAGTATATTGGGCTGGACGTGCATCAAGCAACCATCTCGGTCGCGGTGATGGATTGCAGAGGCAAGGTAGTCATGGAGTCCATCCTGGAGACCAAAGCCGCGACCATTCTTGAGTTCTTGGCGGGCTACGCGGAAGTTTGTCGGTCACCTTCGAAGAAGGCACTTGGGCGGCCTGGCTCCACGATCTGCTTAAGCCCCATGTTCAGAAGTTAGTGGTATGCAATCCGCGGAAGACGGCACTGCTCAAACATGGAAACAAGAGTGACCGTATCGATGCCCGCAAACTTGCCAATCTTTTGCGTCTCAATGATCTCGAGCCGGTTTATCACGGCGAGACCGGCGTACGCATGCTGCGCGAGCTGGCCCCGGAGCTACCTGACCCTGGTCAAAGATCTGACGCGAGTCATGAATCGGCTGAAGGCGATGTATCGCAGCTGGGCGATTCCCTGTGCCGGACGGGACGTCTACTACACCCGTCATCGCACCGAGTGGCTGAGCAAGATCCGAGAGGCCGGCGTGCGCCGTAGGGCTGAACACCTCTACCAGCAACTGGACATGCTGCAGCATTTGCGACAACAAGCGCGGCGCGAACTGTTGGTGGAGAGTCGGAAACACGCCATCACCGCTAAGCTCCGGCAAATTCCATCGTTCGGGCCCATTCGCGCGGCGCTGGCGGTAGCGCTGATCCAGACGCCGCATCGTTTTCGCACCAAGCGACAGCTATGGGCTTATAGCGGACTGGCGTTAGAAACCCGCACCAGCGGGGAATACTGCTACGTGCGCGGCCAACTGCGGCGCTCCAAAAAACAGATCTCCATTCGGGGCCTCAACAAGGATCACAACCATGATCTGAAAGGTCTATTCAAAGCGGCCGCTACCAGGGCGAGTGTACAGCCGGGACCGTTTCAGGATTTCTACCAGAGATCGCTGGCCAAAGGCATCAAGCCGACGATGGTGCGTCTTACGCTGGCGCGCAAGATTGCAGCCATTACGCTAACCCTTTGGAAGAAGGGAGAAAACTTCGACGTTGAGAAACTGAAATCGCAAGCCGCTTGAGCGTCTCGGGTGAAGAGCCCTTTCCATCTCCGGTGATCTAGGCCACGAGCCTCAGATAGATCCATGGTTGACACCGTACAACCACAGGGCTTTGCCGGTTTCAGAAACTGAGTGGCGTCGACGCTACTAATGAAGATGCAGCTGCTGAGATGGAACAACGCAGAACCAACCCCAAGGCCCGACACCAGACCAGCGTCTTCTATTATGGCGACAGGGGCTGGATGTCGCGGAGAAAATCCGCGCCTCCGGCGTAGGGAGAAAAATGTTCTTGACATCCCCTTTTATAGATCAGGCGTTAGCACTCATTGACCTGCCAATCCCACGTCGGGGGCAGATGCCGATTCACGCGAACAGTCGCGCAAGTAATGGACCCAATACAGCGAGAAATAAAACATAGGCCGCCGAAACGGGCACGAGGCGTGGTTCTATCGCAACGCCAAGGCTAGCGATGACAATCGAAAATTCGCCGCGCGCGATGAGTTCAATGCCTGCTCGAAAGCCTCCACGTTGATCAATCCCCATCCGACGAGCCGACCAATAGCCCGTCGCTACTTTCGTGATAGCCGTCACGATGCCCAACGTCAGCGCCAAGGGGAGAGCGGGAACCAGCGTTGCCGGGTTGATCTCCAGCCCGAAGAAGAAAAAGAATGTCGCGGCAAACAGGTCGCGCAACGGCCCCAAAAGACGATGTGACTGTTCTACAATCGGACCGGTAAGGGCAATCCCGACCAGGAAAGCTCCGATGGCTGCGGATACCTGGAAATGCTCTGCTACACCGGCGACCAACAACACTGCACCGAAAATGGTAAGCAGAATAATTTCGTCAGACTCGTGGCTGACAAACTTACTCCGGCGCCCTCCGTACCGAACCGCAACAACCAGGGCAAGAATCACGGCTGTCAGGGCGATCGCGACTGACAAAACAATCTTTGGCAGCCCTCCTCCCAGAAGCAACACTCCAACCAGCGGCAGGTAAACAGCCATTGCCAAATCCTCTATGACCAACACTGATAAAACTAACGGCGTCTCCGGGTTCCCGCTTCGCCCGAGCTCATTGAGAACCTTTGCAATCACCCCCGAGGATGAGATGTATGTACTCCGCCGAGCAGGACGCTGGGTAACGGCTTCCATCCTAGAAGGAACCCAGTTGCGAGACCTGGCGTGAAGTTGAGAATCAGATCCAAGGTCCCCGCCGGAAGTCCTGCGCGTAAGCTCTCCTTTAACTGGTCCCCACTGTATTCCAGACCAAGCATGAACAAGAGTAAGAGCACTCCGATCCCTGCACCAATATGGATAAAATTCTCGGTGAGTCTTAACGGCAAAAGGCCACCCTTGCCGAAGGCAAGCCCTGCCAGTAGGTATAGAGGAATCGCCGAAAAGCCCCATCGGTTAGCAATCCTTGCGAGAAGCGCAAGACCGACGATTGCAAGGCCCAACTCGATGAACACAACGGAAAAGTGGCCTGTCGGGTTTGGCATGTTGTAACGCTAGCAGAATAGCAACCCCCAATCGCGACTCCCTTTTAAGCCAGTACGCCCGTCTAGGTGTAATACCTGTTTTTTTCAAGGCGATCAGGCAATATGACAATTGTAAGCAAGCGACTCTGACGTATCGTACTGGCGCGCAGTTGCGGAACCGCGGATTATCGATCCTTCTGACACATCCTTGGGGGGACTTGAACATGCTAGTGCAGGATGCTCAACGCGAAGTACGTACCGTCTTCGTCGGTGGCTTTTGGGGTCAGCTTGTCTCGTCCGCACTATGGTTGGTGTCCGCCGCTTTGGGAACTTGGAAGACGCCACATGCCGCCATCTTCTCGTTGGTATTCAGCGGTTTTTTCATATACCCAATCACTCAGCTGCTGCTGCGCTCAGCCGGGCCGGCCCGCATCTCTGCCGAGGGGCAACCCATTGGGGAATCTTGCCATGCAGATCGCGTTTACCCTGCCGATGTGCATGCTCCTACTCGTACCTGTGACAGCCTTTCGGTTGAATTGGTTCTATCCCGCGTTATTGATTTTGGTCGGAGCACACTATCTTCCTTTTACTTTTCTCTATGGCATGCGCATGTTCATCCCCTTGTGCGCCGTTTTGGTAGGTGGCGGTGCTGTCATTGCCCTTTACTTTTCTGGATCATTCAGTTTGGGCGGTTGGGTTGGCGGCGTGACCCTTTTCATTTTCGCCTGGATCTTGCGCGCTTCAGTCCAGACTGAGCTTCATGGTGAAGGATAGAAGGAATGCTGTTCTGCCTCGTCGGCGTTGCAGCGTTTCTCAGTTTACGAAATCAGGCGTTCTCATAAGCTTGCGCCGTCTGTTCGCCTTTCTTGAGGTCAAAACGCAATCGCGATGTTGCGCCAACCATCGTTCCCGCAGGACGGCATTTTTTCGTTGTCCATGGGAAGTCTAAGCCGAATCATTTAAAGTAGCTCTTCATGAGACAAATATTCGCGATAGCCGTCGTGGCATTTTCGGCGGCCGCCATCGCCTCAGGGCAAGAGCACGGCGCGATCAGAGACCCGAGAAGTATCGTTGAGCAGGTCATCAGGAAGCTGGACAATGAACGCATACAAGCACAGATCCACGCGGATGTGGCGGCGCTAGAACGGATCTACGCCGATGATTTCATCGGGGTAGGGCCAAGTGGGACAGTGCGAACTAAGCCGCAGGTGATTTCAGATTTCACGTCAGGTGATTTGAGATTTCAGTCCATAACCACCGATGACGCTCGAGTGCGCGTTTATGGAAATGCGGCTGTAGAGACTGGCCGCTCAACAATGAATGGGCAAGATAAAGGCCACGCAGTTCCCCACGACACTCGCTTTACCAGAGTATGGGTAAAGCAGCAAGGGCGCTGGCGATTGGTCGCTAACCATTACTCGTCCAGTATGTCGCATCAATAGGGGGCTGATTGTGTCGCTGGTGGCCCGCTGCGCGACCTACAGGAATGGCGCGCCCTGAAAGATTCGAACTCCCCGACCTTTTGGGCAAGGTACGTCGATTTTGAGGAGTTTCCAACTACGTAGCTGTCGAAACCAGGCCATCGCTGTCATGGAGCTGGCAGAGGATCTCGTTCAACGCCTGAATGGGATTGTGAATTGCCCCCCGTAGGAGCCGGAATGCAGATTGCGATCCGGCCCAGTAACTTCCAGTTCCAAACTAAGCATCCCGCGCAAGGAGCACGTTAAGGCCGGCTGGCTCGGACCGAGAATCTGAGTGTCCGAAATAACGGCAACATCGACCCAAGGGTCGCGCAAGTGAGCGCCCTGTCCCCAACTGGGAGCAAGATAACCGCCAGGGCCAAAATTAATACTTATGGACAGGGCATACCGAAACGTCAAGCCTTGTCTGCTGATTATCCCCGCGCCAATTCTGATAAGGAGTTTTGCGTGAGGAAATAGGTAGATCGCCCGTTCCAGGATGGTTCACAGACCAGGAACCCGCTGAAGTACTCAGTCCGGAATCCGCGCATCAAGCCGCCACCTCGTTGTGTCTTCTAATGAGCTAAGCTCGGTCTATGTTGCCGCGTTCGCTCCGACGAGGGCGAGCCACCTTTCGTTACGAAATCGGAACACGACGGGTACTGGTACGCGGTTCATTTCCCCTTGACTCCCGAACCTCTGGGTTCGAACCGACAATCCACGATAGAAGGACTTCCCGGATCGCGCGACAGATTTGATCCGATTTAACTAGTGTGTCACAAAAGAGTAAAATCGCAGATCCTTAAGGCTCGAGGACATTCTTCCAGAATAACGGTGGATGATGTGGAGAAGACTTGTTTCCAGCATCACGCCGCGTTAGGCATGTCGTCGATCGATGGCAAAGTCTCTCGCAACTGGGCGACCGTGTCCTCATCGACACTGTTTGTTTGCAGCACTCCATTCTGCGCCTGGAACTGCGCCAGAGCGGACAGCGTGCGCTCTCCAGCAATGCCATCAATCGGTCCAGGATGGAATCCAAGGTATGTCAGATACAACTGCGCAGCTCGGACATTTAGATCAGGCAATGCACCTACTGAAAACTTCTGGAACTCGCCGTTCAAGCGGACGTCGTAACGATTGATGGCGAAATTCGGACCGTTGTAGCCACGGGCGAACGTTGTCCAGTCGTGAGCTTGCAGCGAAGACCGCAGCTTGGTGGCGGCGAGAAAATTACCCATGGCCGCTAGTTGAGCATCTTCGGATTGCGCCATGGCGGCGACCATATGTTGCACACTCTCAAATCCGGCCGCAGAGAAATTCTCGCCCGTGATCTGCCCGAGCCCCCAGGACGCGCTCTGAAGGGCTGCAATTCGGTCCTTCTTGATTGCAGTTGCCAGACGCTCGTACTGGTGGGCCCCGGTTGGGCCGTAACCACCCGAAGAGCGATCGCTAATGTCACCGTCATCGAACTGTGCGCCCGTCAGACGATGAAAGATATGGCGTTCGTACAGAATTTGCGGCCGACGATCCGGAAGGTACCCGCAACCTTTTGTCTCGACCGCCAGAACGGCCCAGATCTCGGGCGCATGCACCCCCAGGCCGCTGGCGGCCGCGGCCAAACCATCACTGGAAAGCGCCAACGCAGTTCCTTGAAATTCCAAGGCCATGACTGATACCTCCTTGAGTAGCTGTCTTAATTCTTAGCGTCTAACCTTGTCGCTTCGGGGCAGCCCACGTGCCGCGCCCTCCGTCATCACTTATCTGACGGTGACCTCCTTACTGGCCTTCAATCCGATTGCGCTGGTAATGGTCAGCTTGCCGGTTCCGGATTGAGCTCCGGGGGTCAGGCGAACCGTAAGCTGGGTAGTGCCTTGCCGTTTGGAGATGGCCGCTGCTGATTCAGCACGGGCGGCATCGGTCCAGCTTGCCGTCATTCCATCCGCGAAATTTTTCCCCATCACAACCACGTCCGCCGGAGCAGTCCCCGTACTCAGGTCGGGAACTGAATCAATGCTCAGAGGATCAACGGGGAAGCTGACGCTGGCAGCTTGACCGTCGCCGTTCACGAGGGTGAGGATGTGGGTTCCCTCCAGGTATTTGTCGGCTCCTTTGAGCGACACATCTATCTCAGTACAGAACTGAGACTGGGCGTCAGGCTGGCCAGAGATCAGAAAGAGATCGCCGCGAAGGGTCTCATCGTCCACCTTGAGGCTAGCCTTGGGGTCCAAACTTTCACCCTTGAGATTGATCGTCATGCTTGCCGCAACTGGGGGCGGTCCCGGCAGGCGTTGAGTGACCTTGGCGACTGAAATCACCTTGATTACAGGCCCCGGCTTGCGCACCAGTTTGCCCCCCAAGTAGCCGGCGGAACTTACGCCCATAAGGTAGAGGAAGTTGTCAGGCAAACCGGGCAGCTCGGTGAGTTGGAAAGGGTCTTTTTGCACCACGAGGGAGAGATAGCCTAGGCACCCGACAAGGGTCCAGATGAAGAACTGAAATCGATCTCCCGCCACGAGGCCTCCTGTGCTAACGAAGTCCGCGGCTGAAGGCTTGACTGGGCCCGCGCCTTTGCTTCCATAGCTGGCAGTAACGGCGGCTGCGGCCACTGTGGTCCCGGCACTGACGAAAAATAGTTGTGGTATGTTCTGCGCAACTCCGGGAAGAGTGCTGAAGTCTCCCTGGACTAGAGTGCGGCAGAGAAACAGGTAAATGTAGGAATAAACCGTAACTGCAGTCCAGGCCAAGACTTGAAACTTGGAAAGGCTGTAGCTCTTGGTTTGGCGATCCAGAAAGAGAGTAGCTATTGTCCCAAACTTCTCACCGGCAATGGTGCAAGTACCGATTCCTTTACGGGCGAGCCTGATGAACACAAAGGCCAGTGCGAAGAAGATTACGGCTGCTTCCACCGCGATGCGCTGAGGGGTTGCGGAGGAGAAAGTTACCGCAACCACATCGGAGACACCGTTGCCCACACGCACGCGGATCTTAAGCGAACCATAGAAGCGTTTGGGATGAAATCCGATGACCTCTATCATAGTAGGGGTGACCTCAACGTCTTTCGCGCACGGCGGCTGATTGGTGTCCGTACTGGCGCTCGTAGTTGGGAGGCTGGGCTTCGGGGTCATGCTGTTGTCCTCGGGGCAGGGGAATTGCACGAATCCCTGGTCCAATACCTCAATGACGTCGTTGTTCTTTTGCTGTGCAAAATTGTTGCCGATGATCTGGAAACGAAATCCCTGATTTCCCGGGTAGTTTGTCAATGGATAAATGGCGCTCACTTTTACCGCGCCCAGCACCTGCAGGGGGCCGATAAGTCGTGAGTCATTTTCGCTGACCAGAACGTAGACTGAGTACCATCCAGCGGCGAGCGTGTCGGGCACCTGAAACTTCAAGACGCCGTCTTGCACGTTTGCAGAAGCCGGACTTCCTTTAGTGGGCTTTTCACTTCCAGTTTCGAAGTAAACTTGGATGCCCTGTGTCGGCAAACCAGAACACTTCACGATAACGGTCTGCCCGGGGGTGGCTTCCGACATCTGAGCACAGGCAACGGGAGTTCCGGGTGATGCAGGAGGGGTGTCTGCCGCGATCGTGTAACCAATTGAAGCGAACACGGCCATGGCGAGTACAGCCATCTTTTGTTTCATCGTTAACTCTCTCAAAGACAGCGCGTCCGCCAAACCCTTCAGTGCTTAGGAAAGGCGTGATGCGGTCCCTCACTTGCTGTTGCTCGTGAGTCGCACCACCTCATTTACCGGTGCGCGATTTTCAGTGCTTCTTCGCATCTGCCAAAAATTGCGTCCAATCTTTCGCGATTCCCTTTTGGGCCTCGTTTAAACTCATGCGGCCAGCCCGCACCTCACTTGCCAAGAAATTTTCCACCAAGTCTTTCTGTTTGAAGAAGCGCTTGGGTAGACCGACGCCGTGCGGACCGCATTGCGGCCAAATGTTGTCGAGTGTGTCGGCGCCGCCAAGTTCGAGCGAAACAAGATGATCTAGTTCGCATGTCTGACTCGCGCCAGAATTGTGACTTGGGTGCTTCGTCTTGTACCAGTCGTAGGTGACAGTTTTGTCGTGTTCCGTGGTCGCCTGGTCGCGGACGCAACGTGTGCGGAATTTGGTGTCCTGCAACACGTCCAACGTTACCGTCGGGTTGACGGCCCCTGGCGTACAGCTTGGATCCGGAATGGGGAAACCGTTGCTGGTTCGGGTTGTACATGTTTGCGTGGGCGGCAGGGTAACCGCATTCAAGGCAGAGGATGCTTTTCCCTCAATATGGAGCTGATCGCAGTTGATTGGTGCATTGTGTCTGCTGCCATGACCTGATCCGGTTTGGGAATGGGCCTGCATGCAGGCCAGACCGAAATAGAGGCCTAGTGTCGTCTTTGCAAATATTCGGAAAGAGGTCATGCGCATTTCTCCTAGGAAATACTTCTTCAGCTGTAATCTCCAGCACCACGGTGGACAGGTCTTTTCTTACTCTCAACCATCGCGAGTTGCTGGCACAATATTGCTTCGTTCACATTCACCGTGACTGCCAGTGACCCGAAGAAGCGCATATCTGCCCTGTGCTGGCAAAGAGACTGGATAGGTCGCACAAACGTGGTCCGTGCCATGGCGTTCTTGCTTTACCAGTTGGGGAGTTTTCCTCGTCACCTTGAGTTGCCGGATCCAGTTCAGCCGTAAGGTTTCGTACCCTCTCTTTTGCTTTTCCTACAAACATAAGCGTCGAAACTCTGGAAAGTCCGCCAACCAGCGACACGAACAAAAACTTAAGCGACTCGTTGATTGGTAGCGTCAAGGCGGAACTTCCTTCTCAGATTGCCTGTTCAGCCGACGATCCATACACACAGTGCTCACTTGCAGTCAGGGGAAGCCAGTCTTGTATTGGTTCGAGCCACAAATCCGTCAATGTCCGATTCACCATTAATGAGTTTCTGCAGTTCATCCCCCAGGCATTTCTCGATGCCACGCCAATGCGCCGTGCGCGGACGAAGTCGTGCCTTCTGCAGCGACTCGAATAGCTGCGGAAACAAGTCAAGGTATTGCGCCGGGATACCGTGATCGTTGGAAGTAAGCACACTCTTGCGAGGTGGAGGGTTTCCATCCAACGTGGGCGCTACTGCTTGGAATGCCATCGCACGGCGGAAAAAAAGCGCCGCTGCAAAGAACCGGAGGCTTAATCATTGCCATACTTGTTGATACATGGCAACGCTCAAAAGGCATGGTGCAGAAACGAAAGCTAGGCAATTCGGCAGCGAGAAAAGGGCCGAACAGACATTTGGCATGGCTTAATGATCCTGCCAAGGACGCCGCAAGAGAACGGATTCGCGCGCTATTCAGAGACTTGCGCGTTGTGAGTAGCAACTGGCATACCCTTTCCAAGGACGCCGCAATTCAGCGGATTCCCGCCCTATCCGGAGGCTGGTCCTTTGTGAGTGGCAGTTGGCATCCCGACTTCGATCCGCACACGCGCGCGGATTTTGGTGAGTTCCGCGGTGACAGAGGTCCTTTGCCAGCGCATCAAAACGAATTGTGGCGACTCTCCGCAGATACAAGTTTTCGCCGCAGGCCATTATCACTAGTGGACTGTTTCTTGTGTGGGTCCCCTATTCAGGCCCGGATGGTAGGTATCGCCGGCCATGGCCATCGTACAGCGATGCTCGGGCGGTGCTCGATTTCTTTGGAATCGTGGGCGCGATGCCCACCGCATTATGGAGTGCAACTGCGGAAAATGGTTCTACGCGAAATTCGAGCACCAAAAATACTGCAGCTCGAAGTGCAGAGAGAAGGCGTTTCGGTCAACCCCGGAGTGGAAAGAATATCGACGAGGCAAGGCTCGGGAGTACTACTGGCTGCACAAGAACAAGAATGTGAAGTGAAAGGGAGGGTAAAGCGATGGCGATCTATAAGCGCGGCCGAAATCTACTGGTACAAGTTCAATTTTGATGGGGAAGCGATACGGGAATCGACCCGGCAAACCAACCAGCACACGGCGCGCCAGATGGAAGCGGCGCACCGAACTTCACTAGCCAAGGGAGAAGTAGGTATTCGAGAAAGGAAAGTTGTGCCGACGCTGGCGGAATTTATCTCCGAGCGATTTGAACCTTGGGCTGAAGCATCTACGGCGCCCAAGACCTGGCTCGACTACTATCGTCCTGGTATCCGGACGCTCCTCCGGTATATGCCTCTCGCCGGCCTTCGCTTGGACGAGATCACGAGCGAAAAAGCAGCAGACTTCGCTGCATGGAGGCAATCGGCTGGCTTACAGGTGTCGTCTATCAACAGTGTCCTTCAAGTTCTTCGCCGAATCACGAGACTCGCGGTTCAGTGGGGCGCAATTGAAGCTGCTCCGTCAATCAAGATGCTCCCCGGAGAGCGCCACCGCGAACACGTGGTCAAGTTTGATGAAGAGGCGCGCTATCTGGGGGTAGCGGCTGAGCCTCTTGCTTCCGTTACGGCTGTTCTCATTGACACTGGTATGCGTCCAGACGAGTTTGCGATGGGAATCGGTGACGTGGACCAACGGACGGAATGGGACGATTCTTGTTACCCACGGCAAGACCTCTGCTGCTCGCCGAGTACTTCCATTGAGCATTCGGGTCAGGAACATCTTGCATGACCGCTGGGAGACTGCCGGAAGCCCTATAGAGGGCTGGGTATGGACTGCTCCAACTCTCAGTGGACATTTTGAAAAGTCAACTCTAAAAAAGCAGCACAAGAAGGCGCTGAAGCTAAGCCGAGTGCGGCCCTTTGTCATATACAGCCTGCGTCAGACTTTTCTGACAAGGCTCGGCGAATCTGGGTACGACGCTTGGACTCTCGCACGAATAGCTGGGCACAGCTCCGTGGCGATGTCAGCTCGCTACGTTCATCCCAGTGAAGATGCAGTTCTAGCGGCGCTAGATCGGCTGAGTAGGCACAATTTTGGGCGCAGTGGAAATATCGACGAGCGGCGACCGGCACGACAACCGCTGCTATCTATATCAAACAGTTGAACAAAGATTGGTCGGGGAGAGAGGATTTGAACCTCCGACCCCCTGGTCCCGAACCAGGTGCTCTACCAGGCTGAGCCACTCCCCGACAGATGGTTCCCGCGCCGGAATTGGCAGCTCCGAAGCGCAATGACTGCGATTATAACATCGTGCCCCTGCATATTTTTTCGTCCCTTAAAGCTCGACACGCTCACTCGCACGACCAAGCATGTAAATCTGCTGCTCTCGGACGCCACTCGTTTTAGCGATGCG
>Ga0137366_10002947_pt1 | contig 13175 bp, 8 predicted proteins | sample SagtaG_8_FD_104938 | JGI IMG/M metagenome (GOLD analysis project Ga0137366, IMG submission 104938) | Vadose zone soil microbial communities from Sagehorn Ranch, Mendocino, California, USA - Sage1_L_60_16 metaG | ecosystem: Environmental > Terrestrial > Soil > Vadose zone | place: USA: California... | reverse complement strand
AGAAAATCAGGAACACTTAAACCATTCAGACTTTTTACTACACGGTTATAATCCATAATCTGCAACTGGCTTGCAGGAAAAAGTGTTGTAAGAAAATAATCTGCATCAGAATCAGAAGTTTTATTCAATGCCTTTCTTACTTTGGCAGCAGAGGCAGCACGATGATGACCATCGGCAATATAAGTATAGGGAACCTGTTCTTTAAAAATAGTTGTTATTTTATCAATGCAAGCGTTGTCATTTATAATCCATACTGTATGTTGAATACCATCTTCTGCTTTAAAATTATATACAGGATTTTTTGTACTGAGCCATTTATTAATTAGTTCATCAAGCGCATCAACATTTCTGTAAGCAAGAAAAACATTACCTGTTTGTGCGCCGGTCGTTTTTATATGATTAATGCGATCAACTTCCTTTTCAGGTCTTGTAAATTCATGCTTTTTTATCACATCGTTTTCATAATCGTCTATACTGCTCACACAAACCAAACCGGATTGGCTGTGGCCATTCATAACTAGTTGATAAATGTAATAGCAGTCTTTATTTTCTCTGAATAAAATATCTCTTTTAATAAATGCCCGCAGATTTTCTTTTGCCTTTTTATATACTTCATCATCATGAACATCAGTAGTGTCAGGAAGATCTATTTCACTTTTGGTAATATGTAAAAAAGAATTTGGATTGCCTTGCGCCTCAATTCTTGCTTCTGCACTGCTCAATACATCGTATGGTTTGCTGGCAACTTGTTTTGCATACTGCGCCTGTGGACGCAGTGCTTTGAACGGTTTAATTATGCTCATGAACTTCTCTTAGATTATTTCTTTCCTTTTAAAGTTTATTTATTTGTACAAGTTCCAAAGTTCACTGATTCCAAAGGTTCACGAGTTGTTAATTCACAGAGCTTGTAGTGAACTGTTAATTTGTGAACTCGTGAACTCCAAATAACTTATGCGTTTCCCATAACAACATCAGCATGCTTTTCATTAAACTCTTTCATCAAATCACATATTGCCTGCACACTCTGCAAAGGCAAAGCATTATACATACTCACACGTAAACCGCCTACACTTCTGTGACCTTTTACACCAACCATTCCACTTTCTTTACACAGGTTTAAAAATTCTTTTTCCAGTTCGGGATCCTTAACAGCGAATGTTGCATTCATCAGGCTTCTGTCTTCTTTTGCAACAATAGGTATAAATACAGGAAGTGCATCCAATGTATTATAAAAAAGATTCGCTTTTTCTTTGCTTCGTTTTCCCATCTCTGCAAGACCACCTTCTTTTTTTATCCAGCCTAAAGTAAGCATAGCCACATATACAGCAAAAACAGGCGGCGTGTTTAATAATGATCCTGCTTCAATGTGATTTCGATAATCCATTATAGCAGGAATGGCACGTTTCACTTTGCCCAATACATCTTTTCGTACAACAACAAGTGTTACTCCCGATGTGCCCATATTTTTTTGAGCGCCTGCATATATCAATGCAAATTTTGAAAAATCAAAAGGGCGGCTGAAAATATCACTGCTCATATCAGCTACTAACGGAGCATTTGTACCAGGTATATGATGCCATTGTGTTCCTTCAACAGTGTTATTGGTTGTAATATGCAAATATTTTGCGTCAGCGGGAACGTTGAAATCTTTTACTATATAAGAATGTTTTTTATCTTTTGATGATGCCACCACATTTACATTGCCAAATAATTTTGCTTCCTTAATTGCTTTGCTTCCCCAAATGCCGTTATCACAGTAAGCAGCGGTTTCACCGTTATCGAGTAAATTCATGGGCACCTGCATAAACTGTGTGGTTGCGCCGCCATGCAAAAACAACACTTCATAATCATCACTAAGCTGCATTAATTCTTTTACCAGGCTTCTTGCTTCGGTCATTACTTCACCAAACCATGTTGTGCGGTGTCCTATTTCTAATATGGATAAACCAATGTTATTGAAATTAAGAACAGCTTCCGCAGCCTGATCCAGCACTTCCTGTGGAAGTATAGCAGGGCCGGAATTAAAATTATGCATCTTCATATCTGAATTATTAAAGCTGCAAAATAAAGGAATTGTAAAGAGTTTTATGTTTTGTGTTTCACAAAATCATCACATCTGTATGCTGAAAAAAGAATAACAAGAAAATGATTCTCCATACAGGCTCATCATTTTTTAACCATTTTAACTGCCTGATTTTTTATATTCTATCATTTCAATGTTAAGCAACTGATTATTTACTCCACCTCCGATACACCACCCGATACTGTAAACTTCATTGCTTCAGCAGAGCTGATATTATTCAATAATTTTATTTTTTCCTTTGGCACAAAATAAGTTATTCCCGTTATGGAATATGCCAAAGGAATATACACTGCGGCATGATTAATAAGCTCAAACTCTGTTGCGTCTTCATGTGTTATAAATCCAACACGCCAAACGTCCACAGCATCAACATTTACAAGAACAGGCCTGTTAAATTTTCTTTTGTTTCCTGCAAATGCTTCTAAAAAATCTTTTACAGATGAATAAATAAATTTTATTCCGGGTGTCCTTTCAAGCACTCCATCAATCAAATCTATGAACCTGCTTAAAAAAAACGATGATGATAATTTTCCTACCAGCAACACGATTAATATGGCTAAAATAAAACCAAGGCCGGGAATGTGCACAGGCTGAATCAGGCCTGGAAATAAATAGAGCAAAATGTTGGGCAAAATACTATCAATTGTATTAAACACCCATAAAACGGCATACAAAGTAATACCCAGCGGCGCTATAATTATAAGCCCCTGAAAAAAATATTGCAGTAAGTTTTTCCAGTGCATTGAGGTGCTTACGCGACGTTTCCAGCTAGTCATAACAGTAAATTTTAATGATAAAGTAAATGATTATTTTGTGATAAACATTTATTGTACTTGTGTGAACCTTTCATAAAATTTTAATACCGCATAACAATAATTTAATTAAAAAAACCTTCGGAAACTAAGATTGATAAAAAAGTTTCCATAGTTTTGCCCGCTCTTTAAGCACTCAGGAAAAATGAAGCAAAGAATACAACTTAAGGCAAGAGAACTTTTTATGCGTTATGGTTTTCGATCCGTAACAATGGATGAAATTGCCGGCCAAATGGGAATCAGCAAGAAAACTTTATACCAGTTTTTTGAAGATAAGGATGCACTTGTAGAAGCAGTGATGCAGGCAGAAATGGCATATATGCAAACGCAGTGTACAAAACAATCACAGGAATCTGAAAATGCTATCGAAGAAATGTTTAAAGATTTAGATTCCATGGAACCTGTTATGGATGCTATGAATCCGCAGATTGTATTTGACCTTGAGAAATTTTATCCAAAAACTTATGAGAAGTTTAAACGCCATAAACACACTTTTCTGCTGGATGTAATTAAAAAAAATTTGCAAAGAGGCATGCAGGAAGGCGTTTACAGGGATGATCTTGATATTGATATAATTGCCAAATTCAGGCTGGAGAGTGCGTTTGTCATGTTTAACCAGGATCTTTTTCCCTATGGCAAATACAGCATGTTAAAAGTTTCTACTGAAATATATCAGCACTACCTGCACGGAATAGCAACACCAAAAGGTAAAAGGCTGATTGAAAAATATATTCACCAACGTCAAAAAAATAAATCAATAGCGGTATGATACGCAGACCAGGAATTATAGCATTATTATTTTGTTTACTACTATCATCATCCTATGCGCAAAACCAGCAAGCCGCCGCAAAGCACGAATTTTCTATAGGACAATGCATCGAATATGGTTTAAAAAATAATGTGCAGGTAAAAAATGCAATATTGGATCTTAAGATCCAGGAACAAACAAATAAAAGTATTACTGCTTCCGCTTATCCACAAATCAATGGAAGCGTTGGCAGCACATATTATCCAAATGTAACCGTACAGAGCTTTCCAAATTTTATCGCTGCTGCAACTTATGGTGTGTTAGAGCAGGAAGGTGTTAAAGACAAAAATGGCAACCCTATTAAATCACCGGATGATTTCGGTTTTATACAAGCTGCATTTGGTACCAAGTGGAATGCATCGGCAGGTGTATCATTATCACAGATCTTATTCGACGGACAAGTGTTTGTAGGATTACAGGCAAGACAAACTTCATTGGATTGGCAGCAAAAAAATATTGAGCTTACACAGGAAAATATCAAAGCCAATATCTATAAAGTATATTACCAGCTTGCTGCCAGTAAAACACAAATAGCACAATTGGATGCCAATATTGCCCGTACCGAAAAACTGTTGCATGATGCAGGCGAAATGTATAAAAATGGTTTCGCAGAAAAAATAGATGTTGACAGAGCTACAGTACAATTAGCAAATCTGCAAACAACAAAACTTAAAGTAAACAATACGATTAACAATGGTTATCTCGGTTTGAAACTATTAACCGGAATGCCTGTACAGGATACAATTGTACTTACAGACAGTGTTACAGACAGCGAGATAAAAGAAGGTTTATTAAATGAGGGCGTTTACCGGTACACTGACAGAAAAGATTATCAATACCTGCAACTCGGTAAAAGATTAAATGAATACAACATAAAACGTTATAAGCTGAGCAAATTACCCACGGCAAATCTCTCGAGTTCTTACAGTAAAATGGCGATGCGCAACCAATTTAATTTTTTTGGCAAAGGTGATTGGTTCACCAGTTCTTATGTTGGTTTAAATATCAGCATTCCTATCTTCAGCGGACTTGCAAAAAATGCCGAAATTCAAAAAGCAGCGCTTCAATTGCAGCAAACACAAAACCAGATTGACAATCTGAAAGTGTCTATTGACAATGATGTTGCACAGGCTACAAATAATTTTCACAACGCTGTAATAACGCTGGATTATCAAAAGAAAAATATGCAACTGGCCGAGCAGGTATATAACCAGGCAAAAAAGAAATATGAAATTGGTACAGGTGAAAATCTGGAAATAACGAATGCACAATCGGATCTTACAATAGCACAAAACAATTATATCAGCGCCTTGTATGATGCTATTATAGCCAAAATAGATTATCTGAAAGCAATCGGAAAATTATAAACTAAAACAACCAAAGAATAAGTATATGCAAAAGATTGTAAAAGTTATACTGTTCGCTTCTTCTGTTTTCCTGGCTTCGTGCGGGGCCAAAACGGATGATAGCAATAAAAAAGATGCACTTGCTGAAAAGAAGGCAAGACTGGAGGAATTGAAAAAGCAACAGGTAAAATTAGCGCAGGATATTACAGCACTGGAAGCAGAAATAGTAAAACTCGATCCTTTAGCTAAAGCAGAAAAAGCAAAATTGGTTTCAGTTAGTGCAATCACTCCGGAAAATTTTACGCATTATATAGACCTGCAGGGAAGTATCACAGCCGAAGATATTTCTTATGTAGCACCACGTGGACAGGGCGGTTTGGTAAAAGCAGTATATGTAAAGCAGGGCGATTATGTAAAGAAAGAACAGTTATTATTAAAACTTGATGATGCTATTGCTTTAAAAAATTTGAAGCAGGCACAAATAGATCTTGAATATGCAGAGGATCTGTATCGTCGTCAAAAGAATTTGTGGGATCAGCAGATAGGAACAGAATTGCAATTAACACAGGCAAAGCAAAGAATTGATCAATTACAAAATCAAATTGCAACCATTAAAGAGCAATGGAGCATGACCAATGTTTACGCCGATGTTAATGGCGTAGCTGATGTTGTAAATATTCGTGTAGGTGAAATGTTTATCGGTTCCGTTGGTCAAACACCACAGATACGCATCGTGAACAATAGCCACCTTAAGGTAACAACACAGGTGCCTGAAAATTATTTGGGACGCGTAAAAGAAGGCAGCAAGATGGTTGTTAATTTTCCTGATATTAATAAAACTATCAACACTGCTATATCGGTATCTGGTAAGATCATAGATCCTGTAAGCCGTTCATTTTATGTGGAAGCAAAATTACCTTCTGATAAAGATTTAAAACCTAACCAGATTGCATTAGTGAGAATACAGGATTATACAGCTCCCAAAGCAATCACCATTCCTGTAAATACTTTACAAACTGATGAGAAAGGAAAATTTGTTCTTGTGGCAGTAAATGAAAATGGCAAATTAGTAGCACGCAAAAAGCCTGTTCAGATAGGTGAATTGTATGGCGATAAATTAGAAATAAAGAGTGGGCTCGAAACAGGCGATCAGATAATTACTGAAGGTTATCAGGGGTTATATGACGGTCAAATAATTACAACTTCAGCAAGCTGATCAAGATTTAGCAAATAATAGGTAATTTTTTATGTACCACCAACAGAATTTCAATTTGACTTCTGTTGCGTCGCACTCTTGTACTGTTGAATCGTGAGTGGTGAATGGTGAGTGAAATTCCTACTCATTATTGATTCACGATAGTTTTCAAGATACTACTGAAAAAAGCTGAATAAAGTTTGGAACGTACAAATGAGTACACAAGGAACGATGAGTAAAGAGCAAAAGGCGACTAAAAAATATTTCAAATTAATTGTATGAGCGCATTAGAAAATTTTAAAGACAAGTTCAAACAGTTTAAGCCAACAACCTGGAGTATAAAAAATAAAACTTCCATTTATCTCGTGATGCTTTTTGTGAGTATGGCTGGTATATATCAATTTGTAACTCTGCCCAAAGAGCAGTTCCCGGATATTGTAATACCGACTATTTATGTACAAACAATTTATGTTGGTAACTCTCCAAAAGACATGGAGAATCTTGTTACAAAGCCGATCGAGAAACAGATAAAAAGTATTACAGGCGCCAAGATAAATAAGACCACCAGCACATCGCAACAGGATTTTTCTGCTATCATTGTAGAGTTTAGCACCGACGTGAAAACAGATGTGGCGCTGCAAAAAGTAAAAGATGCTGTTGATAAAGCAAAAACTGATTTGCCCACTGATCTTACACAGGAACCTAATGTACTCGAAGTAAGTGTTTCTGAGCAGCCCATTATGTATGTGAATGTAAGCGGGGATTATGACTTGATGCGCTTGAAAAAATATGCAGATGATTTAAAGGATAAACTTGAAGAGTTGCCTCAGTTAAATCGTGTTGATCTGGTAGGTGCGCCCGAACGTGAGTTCCAGATAAATGTTGATAATTACCGCATGCAGGGTGCAGGTATCACTTTCAATGATATTGCTTCCGCAGTTGCCAATGAAAACCTCGACATATCCGGTGGCTTGCTTGATGTGGGTGACATGAAACGTAATCTTCAGTTAAAAGGTCAGCTAAAATCATCATTTGACATTCAGCAAATAGTGCTACGCAATTTTCAGGGTAAACCTATTTATTTAAAAGATATTGCTACAATAAAAGATACCGTAAAAGAGAAAGATAGTTATGCTCGTTTGAATGGCAAAAATGTAATTACACTTAATATCATAAAGCGCGGAGGAGAAAATCTTATTCAAACATCGGATGATGTAAAGCGTGCGGTAGATGAAATGAAAACTACTGCATTTCCAAAAGATCTTAATATTGTAATTACGGGTGATCAAAGCACCAGCACACGCACATCATTCAATGATCTCGTCAATTCTATTGTAATTGGTTTTGTGCTTGTCTTGATCATACTTATGTTTTTCATGGGTGTGGTGAATGCATTCTTTGTGGCATTATCTGTGCCACTGAGTATGTTCGTCGCTTTCGTATTTTTGCCGGGTGCAGATTTGATTGTAGGCACACATGTAACACTCAACTTTATTGTACTCTTTGCATTATTATTTGGATTGGGAATTATCGTGGATGATGCGATTGTGGTAATTGAAAATACGCACAGAATTTTTACACGGGGGAAGGGAAAACTTACTGCACCCACATCAGCAATGATGGCCGCAGGTGAAGTGTTTGTGCCTGTATTAGCAGGAACACTTACAACATTATGGCCTTTCTTTCCATTACTGTTCTGGCCCGGCATCATTGGGAAGTTTATGATATACTTACCCACTATGCTCATCTTTACATTAACCGCATCTTTGATAGTGGCGTTTATTATGAACCCTGTATTTGCAGTCGATTTTATGAACAGGCCTGAAGATGGAACGAAAGAGCCACCAACTGCAGTGTTTAAAAAGCCATTTTTTTGGATTGCTGTTTCACTTGGTTTACTGCTCGATATTTTTGGCCAAACATTTCCCGGCAATCTTTTATTGTTTATTGTATTACTCATTATACTCAATCGCTTTATTCTTGAAGATATAATTAATCGCTTTCAGAACCGGGTGCTTCCTGCAATTATGAGGCGTTATGAAAATCTTTTACGCTGGGCATTAAAAGGATGGAGACCTGTTTGGCTTTTATTGGGAACAATCGGGTTATTTATTTTTGCGTTTGTAATATTTATTGTCTCGGTTGTAAGTGGAAGAGTGCGGGTTGTATTCTTTCCCAAAGGCGATCCTAATCAAATCTATGTGTACCTGAAGCTTCCTGCAGGAACAGATGTAGAGTACACTGATTCTGTTACACACAATCTGGAGAACAGGGTGTATAAAGTGTTAGGCATGGATGGGGGCAGAAAAAATCCTGTGGTGGAAAGTGTTATCACCAATGTAGCATTGGGTGCTAATGATCCACAAAGCGGTGACCAAAGTAATCATCCTGAATTAGGAAGAATACAAGTTTCTTTTGTTGAGTATGCAAAACGCGCAGGTGTTGCAACGACGCCTTATCTTGATTCTATGCGTAAAATTGTGAAAGGCATTCCCGGTGCTGAAATTACTGTTGACCAGCAACAGAGCGGTCCTCCTACAGATCCGCCGGTTAACATTGAAGTAGCAAGTGAAGATTTTGATGATCTTATCAAGACTGCAGTGTCACTTAAAAATTATCTTGATTCCATACAGGTTCCCGGTGTTGAAGAATTGAAGATAGATATTGATCTCACCAATCCCGAAATATCACTGAGTGTTAATAGAGAACGTGCATTGATTGAAGGTGTTTCTACCGGGCAGGTGGGACAGGAAATAAGAACAGCATTGTTTGGAAAAGAAGTATCAAAAATTAAAGAGGGTGAAGACGAGTACAAAATACAATTACGCAACAATGAATTGCAGCGAAAAAATCTTGTTGATCTGCTGAACATGAACATTACTTTCCGCGATATGGGAAATAATGGTGCAATTAAAAATGTGCCTATCAGCTCATTAGTGAAAGTAGATTATACCAGCACTTTGGGCAGTGTGAAAAGAAAAAATCAGAAACGTGTTATTACGTTGCGTTCAAACGTGCTGAGTGGATTTACACCTACTGCAGTGAACCAGGTAATTGCACAAAATATTTCTGATTTTAAAAATAAACCAGATAACGTAAACATTACACAAACCGGTGAAGGTGAGCAACAATTAGAAACAGTGACCTTCCTGGGCAAAGCTCTGGTAATAGCATTAATGCTTATTCTTTTTACATTGGTAATTCAATTCAATTCAGTAAGCAAGCCTGTTATTATTTTAACTGAGATTGTATTCAGTATTATTGGTGTGTTGTTAGGATTTGCTATTACAGGCATGGAAGTATCCAGCGTAATGGTAGGTATGGGTATCGTGGGTTTGGCAGGTATAGTTGTAAAGAACGGAATATTAGTAATTGAATTTTCAGATGAATTACGTGCAAGAGGTTTAAAAACAAGGGAAGCTGTTGTGCAGGCGGGTAAAACACGTATTATACCTGTTATGTTAACAGCAATGGCAGCGATACTGGCTTTGATACCGTTAGCAGTTGGTTTCAACATCAATTTCATTACGCTGTTTGCAGATTTAAATCCGCATATCTTTTTCGGTGGTGATAACGTTGTGTTCTGGAAACCTTTGGCATGGACAATCATTTTTGGCCTGGCATTTGCTTTCTTCATGACGCTTATAATTGTGCCGAGCATGTATCTTATTGCAGAACGTTTGCGCAGACCAATGCGCAGCATGTTTGGTGGAAAGTGGATAAGCTTTTTAGGCATACCACCACTGACTATTCTGTTTATGCCTTTAATGTTGGCAGCTTTAATAAAACACAGAGTAGACGTTATACGCAGAAGAAGAAGATTACAGGGAAAGAAAGTTAATGAAGCTTTTGTTGGCAGTTGGTTTTAATTCTCTTTTCTGCAGGGGAGAGAAAGGCGAAGCACAGTTGGTTTGGTTATATAAGACTTTCCTATGATTACCCCAAAAAGCCGTTCTTTTCTTTTAAGATATAGAACGGCATTTTTTTTAAAACAGGTCTTGTCTTTTAATACTAATATTTTATTGCTTCTTAAAATGCATCACTTCTCCCCCGCCTGCTGCTAAATTCACCTGTATAAAATCCTGCTTTGTTACTATCCTTGTTTGCTTTATTAAATGATTGGGATTTTCATCTGCATCGGGAGCATCTGTATAAACTTCTACAACATATTTTCCCTCAGGTAAAAAATTCAGTGGGATAGATATATTCCGTGGTGAATTATTTGTTATGGTTCCAATAAACCAATCATCATTCTTTCTTCTTGCAATTGTAATGAATTCACTCACTTTGGCAGAGAGCACTTTTGTTTCATCCCAAACGGTAGGTACTTCTTTTATAAATTCAAATCCCGGCTGCCCTTCATAAGCAGCAGGATAATCACAAACCATTCCCAAATAATTTTCCAGCACCACATACATTGCAAGCATGTGGCAACGTGTACCAAGCATCAGCGGTCTTGTATATTGTACTTTATATTGTGATTTTGGCACTGCTCGGAAACCGCCAAGATGATAATCTGTTGAGCCTGCCAGCATTCTCGTAAAAGGAATATTGATATCATGATCGGGACCAAGATCATGATCATCCCATTTATTTACTTCGTAATTTCTTGTGCCTTCGCGTGTAAATTCATTGGGATAAGTTCTGCTTAAACCTGTTGGCTTATACGCACCATGAAACTGAATATGCAAATGATGGGCTCCTGCTTTTTGCAATATCTCTGTTTGTATGTTTACCATTTCCTGGTCATCGCGATCCATAAAATCAACCATCATTCCTTTAATGCCCCATTTTTCAAACACTGCGAAAGCCGTATCCAGCTTGGGATATAGCGCAGCCCAATGCACCCACACACGAATGCCAACCCCTTGCCGTTTTGCATAGTCACAAACCTGTTGCATATTAAGCCCGGGCACAGTTGTAGTGACATCTGAATGCGGACCGGGTTGAAATGGCACACCATCATCAACATACCATTGATGCAAACCATATTCTACAACAGAATGATATTCCAATCCATTACGTGCACAAAAATCAATGTAATACTTATTGGTTTCAAAATTATTACCAGGGGCAAAGTTTGTATCAGGTGTAACATTCCCATTCCACCAGGGCCATGTTGTTTTGCCTGGCTTTATCCAGCTCACATCTTTTATTTTGCATGGCTCATTGAGATTGGTTAAAATATTTGATTCAATCAGTGCACCAACTCTGTCACTGATCATCAGCACACGCCAGGGGCTATGATGCGGCAATGTTGCTTTTACTTTGCCCCCACCCCCTAAAGGGGAGTTAGCAGATTGCCCCGGCAAAGGAGAAAGTTTGCTTATAAGTACACCATTATGTTTCATCAGATACATTCCTGCATAATCAAGCAAGGCTGCTTCAGTAATGGTAACAAATATATTTCCCGGAAATTCAAACAGCGTGGGCATATCCATCAATGTATCTTCCTTTACATCACTTAAATGCAAACTGCTGTACACGCCTTCATGTGATGTAGTATAATTTGGCAAAAATAATGTATGCACCATTGGATTGCCAATGAATCTGAATGTAGTGTTTTCATCAAGCAATGTAAAAGATGACCAGTTTTTTTGCAGTGGAAATTCATAACGAAAGGCAATGCCATCATCAAAAGCACGAACAACAAAATTGATTTGTCTTTGAGGTGAAACTGTTTCCTGCAGCAGTATAGTTATTTCTTTATAATGCTCATGGACTTTCCTTGATTTGCCAACAACAAGTTCATAATCTTCCACCGTATCGCGGTAAACAGAATTACTCACTTTAAGATTGTTTTCAAAATTTCCGTTTTCAAAATTTAAACTCAACGCCGAATTATCAACAATTGTTTTGCCTTTGAATGATACACTGTATGCGGCTGTTTTGTTTATTAGTTTGAAAGAAAAAATGATGCTGCCATTTGGTGAAGCAAGCTTAATATTATTTTGTGCAAAGACTGAAAATGATAAGAGAAGGCAGGTGATGAAAAAAAGTTTTGACAGGAATTTCATGGCAAGCAAGTTAGACTATGAAAATAATATTTCTTGAGAACGATTTTTCTTCATCATTCAAAGACAATTGTGCCAAACCTTTCATAATCGTGAAAGTTTATTCGTGTCAACTGCCATGACCAATGCGATGTACCACTGTCATAATCAATGCGGTAGAAATTTGCACGCCATCTTGTTCCTTTTTGTGGTGGCACATTGCCTAATGCCTTAAGCAATGTAAACGGTATAAAAAATTCAGCCGTCCACAAAGCAGTGCTATCGCCTTCTTTGTTGATATACGTTGCATGTCTTGTTTTGCGATCGCCTTCATAATGCCAGGGCTGCCATCCAAAAAAAGCTCCCTTCCTGTTGGGCACTAAAATGGCTAACTCATAATTAAGCGGAGAAAGTTCGTACTCAAAATATAGTGGTTCTGTTTCATCTGTCCAGAAAAAAGCTTCAACAACATCTTCCCTGTACAGGTCTGCAAAATCTTCTGTGAGCGTTGCGGTTATTTTTTTGTCTTCACAATTATAGAGACAATAAATCCCGGAATCAGAATACAATAATTTCACCTTTGTTTGATAAACAGCGCCGGCACTTCGTTGAGGCAATATCATCCATTCCACATTTTTCCAATTTGCCGCACTGCCATCACCTGTGATTGTAAAGTCTTTACTTCTGCTTACACTTAATACAGTTGTATCAGTTGATTGAGCGCAAAGAAAAAAAGGTGTTATAATGAAAAGTATACACAGTGTACAAAGAAGAATATTGATGCTTTTAAAATTCATAGCAATAAATTAATTCAATTAATAAAGAGAGGAAAATTAATGGTATTACTAAATAAAATTTGGGACACGTATTGCTGAATTGTGAGATAAACGCACAAGTGAGTGACACAACGAAAGTAAAATAGTAGTGCCAAAGCTCGT
>Ga0137366_10002937_pt1 | contig 13192 bp, 8 predicted proteins | sample SagtaG_8_FD_104938 | JGI IMG/M metagenome (GOLD analysis project Ga0137366, IMG submission 104938) | Vadose zone soil microbial communities from Sagehorn Ranch, Mendocino, California, USA - Sage1_L_60_16 metaG | ecosystem: Environmental > Terrestrial > Soil > Vadose zone | place: USA: California... | reverse complement strand
TCGAAAGACGGCAGCAAGTTGTTTAAGGTCGTCAAGACAGATCAAAATGGTCGCTACACGGCAGATGGTCTGCCGGCAGGCGTTTTTCGGACCACGTTGGTAGTGAATGGCGCGGTTAAGGCTTCGATCACCAATACGAAGACGAAGGCCGATCAGTCGACACAACTCAATTTTGACTTGAAACCTGTGACTGCATCTCAGGCAAGCGCACCTGTAAAAAAGGGAAAGCACATGGTCTGGGTACCGTCGCAAACAGGCAGCCACATCGGCGGTCGCTGGGTGGAAGTTGACGACAACGGCAGCGCCGACCCTGGCGCTTTGAACGTCCAGAAGGCGAACGCCGAACAGCTGCAGCGGGAAGCCCGGACCCATCCGTAAGCAGAGCAGTACGCTTCGGATTGGCGAACTGTAGCGGCAGCCGTGTCGGCTGCATTATCTAGTTTCAGGCGACACGCCTGTCACCAGAGCAATGAGTATCTTGCGCTCGACTGCGTCTATATTCCCAGCAGTCCGTCCCGAGGGCCATCAGCCGTGCCTCTAGGTCGAAGCCGACATCAGAGCAGGTCCATCGCCTACTCTTTAAAATCTAAAACGGAGTTTCAATTCGGCGCTTGCGCGGTTGCCGTAGAGAATAATGCCCGCACAGATTCGCGTGAAAGCACAACAATCGTAAACACTCCGAGAATTGTTCCAAAGGGAATGAAGAGACATTCGATGCAAGCCATTATGAAAGCGTACGAGTAGCGTTTGCGGAGCGCAAGAGATCGACCGGCAATCAGAATACAGATTGCCATTGCTATTCCGATAAGAACAACAGCGAACCGAGCACGGCAAAAATCCAGCCAAGAAATTCGGGGGGCAAGTCTTCGCCCGGTTTGGCTGTTCCGTGCCGCGCGGCAAATATGAAGATGGCGCCAATTGTCGTGTAGAGCAGGGGGAAAAAGAGAAGAGAGCGGCCAAACCCGCTACGACATAGTGAAAAATCGCGAGGAGATTAAGCTGTTCGGTATCGCAATCCATATCCCTTAGCGCTAGCCAGGCTGCTTCGACTTAATCCAGCGATCGACCAGCTCCTCCAGCACATCCAACGGCACGCTGCCATCACCCAAGACCACTTCATGGAACTGCCGGATATCAAACTTGTCGCCTAACGACTTCTTCGCTTTCTCGCGCAGCTCGAGAATCTTTAGCATTCCGACCTTGTAAGCGGTCGCCTGGCTCGGCATCACGATGTAACGATTGATCGAGTCGGTGCAGTCCGCCTCCGTATTGGGCGTGTTCTTGATCAGGTAATCGATCGCCTGGTCGCGCGTCCAACGTTTTGAATGGATCCCCGTGTCCACCACGAGACGCCCGGCCCGCCACAGCTCGAGCGAGAGACGGCCGAAATCGGAGTAAGGATCCGCATAGAGCCCGATCTCTTTTGGCGTCAGCTCGCTGTAAAGACCCCAGCCTTCCGTGTAGGCGGTGTAGGCGTGCGAGAATTTCCGAAACTTCGGAACCCCGTTCAGCTCCTGCGCAATGGCAATCTGCATGTGATGGCCAGGAATGCCTTCATGATGGGCCAGCGCTTCCAGTTCGTAGGTTGGATTGTCCTGCATGTCGCGCAGGTTCACATAAAACATTCCGGGGCGCGTTCCATTCGGCGCCGGTTGCTGATAAAAAGCTTTGCCGGCCGATTTTTCTCGAAAACTCTCCACTGCTTTTACCACAATGTCTGCCTTCGGCTTGGTTACGAAAAGCTCGTCGACCCGCTTCTTCATCGTTTCGATTATGTCGGTGGCCATGGTCAGATATTTTGCGCGACCTTGCTCGTTGCTCGGCAGGCGAAACTGCTGGTCCTCGCGCATGAACTTGAAGAAGGCCTGGAGATCGCCTTTGAAACCGACTTTCTCCCGGATCTTGTTCATCTCATCCTGGATACGCGCCACTTCCTTCAGGCCGGTTTCATGAATCTCTTTCGCACTCATGTTTGTCGTGGTCGTGCGATGCAGCGTGGACTCGTAAAACTCCGCGCCATCCTTGAACTTCCAGACACCGTCGTCTTCGGTGGCGCGCTTGGCTTGCTCCTCCAAGAAAGCGATCAGTTTCTCATAGGCAGGTTTTACTGATTCGTTCAGTGCCTTGGTCGCATCGGCCACCAGCCGTTCGCGCGTGTTGCCGTCGGCGTTGCTTAAGGCGGTCACTTTCTTCGTGAAATCTCCCAGCAGCGGACTGTCGTTAGGCCCGGAATCGAACGGTTTCCCCTGGATGACCTTGTGGCAGGCGTCGAGCACAAGCGGAAAAACGAAGCGAGGTACTACCACTCTTTTCTCTTCGCGCGCCTTCAAATTGACGAGCAACTGATCGAACAATTTGGGAAACGCGCGCAGCCGCGCGATGTACGCCTCCGCGTCTTTCACGTCATCGATCTTGTGAATGTTGATCATGAAAGTCGGCATCTGCGCATGGACGCCACGCATCTGGCTGACTGGATAAATGTCGAAGCGATATTTGAATTCTTCCGCTTCGCGCGCCGCCTCGCGCTCGAAGAGTTTGTAACTCAGCTGCGTTTGCGCATCGAGCGCTTCGAACTTGACGTTCTTTTTCAAATCCGCCAGCTGGCGCTCCCAAACCTTCTCATCGGCCGTGGCTTTCTCGTCAGACAAATCCTCCAGCTGATCGTAATGCGTCTTGATTCCATAAAACGATTCGTCCACCGGATGGCGTGAAAGCGTCTCGTCCCAGCATTTCTCGAAAAAGTCGTTAGCCTTTTTAGATTCCGCCGCGATTTCTGCAGGTGTGTAAGCCGATGCAATTCCCCTGATAGTCAAAAAAATTGCGATCGTTAAGGAAGTTTTCATTGCCTTGTTCCCATCTAAATCGAGCGTTAAGCGCCTGCCACTATGGCCTTGTGCAAAAGGGGGCGGGGCCTTGAGAAATATCAAGTTGTCGTCATATAGCCTTCTTCGCCGTGCTGATTGATATCGAGACCTTGCCGCTCGATTTCCGGTGTGATTCGTAACCCAATTACCCCACGAACAACGGCGCCGATAATTGCGCTGCCTATCACCGCCAACACAATCGTGATCCCGATTGCTTTCAATTGCTCCAGCCAGAGCGTGTGCCCCACAATTCTCGCAAGACCGTTTCGCGTGGCAGGATCAGGCGGCCCGGTAACGCTTAATAAAAGATTTGGGTTCACACTGGCGGTCGCGAGAAGGCCTGTGAGAAACGCGCCCAGCGTTCCGCCAACCGCGTGGACGCCAAAAGTATCCAGCGCATCATCGTAGCCCAGCCAGGATTTCAATTTAGTGCAGGCGAAAAACGGGACGATTCCCGCGAGAACTCCGATAATCACAGCGCCAGTCGGCGCGACATACCCACAAGCCGGCGTGATTACCACGAGCCCGCCTACCGCGCCGGAACAAAAACCGAGGACACTTGGTTTGCCGCGCAGCGCGTACTCAAGCATTGCCCACGTAAACGAAGCCACCGCGGTGGCGAGCGTCGTGCTCATGAACGCGTTCGCGGCAATTCCATCGGGCGCAAGAGCACTTCCCGCGTTGAAACCGTACCAGCCCACCCAGAGCAAGCCGGTTCCCACCATGCAAAGCACCATGCTGTGCGGAGCCATGATTTCTTTTTTAAATCCGAGCCGGTGCCCGAGAAGAATACACAAAACGAGCGCCGACCACCCCGAGCTCATGTGAACGACTGTTCCCCCGGCAAAATCAATGGCGGTGATTCTTGCGGAAGGGTTCCAAACTCCATTCATCCAGCCATCGATTCCCCACACCATGTGCGCGATTGGAAAATAAACGACAAACATCCAGACCCCTACGAAGACAAGCACGGCCGCGAATTTCATCCGCTCAGCGACCGCCCCAATGATTAGCGCCGGTGTGATGATCGCGAACATCAGTTGATACATCGCGAAGACATTCTGCGATACCCAATACGAATAATCACTGTTCGGTCGTCCATCGACACCGCGCAGAAACGCAAACTTCAATCCTCCGATGAACGGCGACCCGTGGGAGAAAACGAGAGAATAACCGATCATCCACCAAAGGATGGTCACCAGGCCCGCAATGCCAAGACATTGCGCCAGCACGGAAAGAACGTTCTTCGCGCGGACAAGGCCGCCGTAAAAAAGCGCGAGTCCCGGCAATGTCATAAAAAGCACCAGTGCCGCACAGGTCATCATCCAGGCGTTGCTGGCAGGCCCGGGACCGGAAATGTTTGATACTAGTGGCGCGTTCGCCGAATCAGCGCCGCGCGCCGAATTATTCACGTAAGCTTCCAAGTCGGCAACGCGCTGCTCCAGAGTCGGCGAAGCAGAAGGCGACGACGTTTGCGCATGCAGCGGAGACGAAAACGCAATAACCGCTGTGAGCAAAAAGACCCGCATCATTACGCGCTCTCGTTATAGGCGCGTGGATTTGTTGCCGCAAGAAAAATGGCGAAGTGCGAACCTGTGACTGTAACCGCAGGCGTGTCGTTTGCTTAAGAGGTTTTGCAGCCGGCACGGCTGCCTCTACAGAAGGCCGCTATGAAGATTCATGAAACCAAAGGAAAACTCCGCCGAGCGGCTGGCTAGGCCAGGTTAAGGCGCTCGACGGAGTTGCTCCTCAGCCTCAAGATCGTCAACGTTTAGCTTGTGTGCTTCAAGCTTTCGATCTTGAGGTCCCTTGCTGCACTTCAGATGACGTACCATCGAAGGTACTGCGGCGCGTAAACCGTGTCGGTAGATTGCGCTGCATCCTCATCGTCCTCATCCTCTTCATCGGCATCTGTTTCAGGCCCGACTGCGGGTAAGTCATTTTGCTGCAACTTTTCATAACGCTCACGAATATCGGCGGGCATTTTATCTCGATCCTCTTTGGTCTCGACCGGTCCGCTAAAGAGCAGTTTTCCCTGCGGATCTTTTGCGGTGAGTATTTTTTTTTCATCCACATTTTCCAGCTTCATCTCGCCTTTATCGTCCGAAAAAACGATTTGCGCCTGGCCGAGGTCGATCCTTGTAGCCTTCAGTGTGCCGTTGTCTTTGCTCAGAATGCGAATTTCCCGCGCGGCGCGGCGGGCGTCTTCCCGTGCTTGTCTTGCCGCCTCATGAGCTTTCATCACTGCTCCACGGATCATGCCCCGTTGTGCCCCGAGTTGCTCTTGCAACTGTTCTTTCAAACCTTGCATCTGTTCGCCGAGATCACCTGTGTCATCAAAATCCCAGTGCGATTCGTGTTTATCTCCAGGCGACCAGGAATGGCGCTGCGGTCTTTCTTTCTTTGAGAGCTTGACGGTGACCTTCTGCTCCTGGCCCTTGCGCAAAATCGTGAGCGTCACGTCCGTGCCGTCAGAGAAAGTCTGCAGGAGCTTCCGCAATTGGCTCGGTTCGATCAGAATCTGGTCGTTGAGCATTTTGAGAATATCGTTCTGTTGAACGCCCGCAACCGCTGCAGGGCTATCAGGCACGACGTACTCTACGACTAATCCGAGCCCTTTGGACAGGCCCAGTTGCTCGCTAACCACAGTTGGCACCTGCGATGTTTCTACACCGAGAAATACCACCGGAACTTTGGGCGCCTTTTCATGGCCACCCGGCGGTGGGGGATGCGGCTGACCAGGTGGCTGCGGCGGTGCGGGTGGTGTTTGCGTAAATCCTGCGATCGGCAAGAAGGCAACGGTTGTGATGATAGTGATGAGTTTAATTTTCATGGTCTTGTTTTGTTAAATCATTGGCCGGAAACCGGAATGAGGACGACTTCCTCGCTGGGGTAAGAGACGCGAAGCGATGCGCCAGTGGAAGGATTACGCCATTGCCACGTCTCCTGTGTTTGATAACGAAGGCGCCGCAACGGTTGCTTCGAGCCGTTAGCAAATTGCAAGCCCTCGTCGCGAGCGTTGTAAACGACCTGCGTCGCGCCAGAGGGAACGAATTTGTTGGACAAGGTCGATCCGTCAACGCCGCTCCTGCCAGAAAAGGAAGGCAGGACCGCTTTTGTTTGAGACGAAGGCGAACGTTGCGCGATTTCTGTGTCTTCGTCTCGCGTTTGATCGGTGTTGATCCGCGCGATTAACAGAACGACCGCTGCAGCTGCTGCCGCGAGGCCGATACCAAACCTGAAGGGAGTTTCTGTGAAACGCTGCCAGCTCCATCCGGCGTCCGCCGCGACGGACGCTCCACAATTCTCGGTCATCGCTTCCTCGATTCGCTCAAAAAGTACGGGCGACGGCCGCGCTGGGCGCAATGCTTTCAGGTCATTCTCAAGCTCGGAGAAATCGTTCATTGGGGTTGCAGGCTCTTCTTCAGGTGGGCCAGGGCATATCGATATCGCGACGCCGCGGTATTCTGAGAAATGCCTAGTGCACCGGCGATCTCGCTAAACGTCAGTTCGTTCCAGATCTTCAAGACGAGCACCTCGCGTTGGTCCTGTGGCAAACAGCTGACTGCCGCAGCGAGCGCCGATTGCCCCTCATCTTCCCATTCAAACTGCGGCTCGACCGTTGGATCGGCCTCGGCAAAAACAGTGGCTTCGCGTCGAGCGCGGCGTTTGTCGCGACGGATGAAATCGAGAGCAATGGAACGCACCGTGGCGTAAAGCAGCGCGCGATTGTTAATCTGGTGGTTTCGCCGCCAAAACTTGACGAAAGCTTCCTGGACAATGTCTTCGGCATCGGCTGCCGATCGCGTCCATTGCCGGGCAAAAAGCAGCAAGCCGGGACCGATTTCAGAAAAGCAACTCTTCCAATTCTCATGGCTGGCAATGTTGTCCATGACCTTTTCACGGTCTTTATTCCCAAGACGCCGCCAACCAATGAATTTGTCTATGCGATCGAAATTTTTCTCGTTAATCGCATTGCTGAGTGATGCCGTAGCACACGCCGAACGCGTCGATCTCGAAAAAGCCGTTGATTCACTCATCGCTGTCGAAAAGGCCTATGCTAAACTTGCCGGCGAATAAGAATTTCGCGAGGCGTCCATCTCTGTGTTCGCCGATGATGCGGTAATCTTCGCGCCTACCGCAGTCAACGGGAAAAAGTTTTGGCGGGAAGCGGAGAACGTTCGCGACACCTCGCCGCGAACTCTTCCCAGCGCGAAACGCACTCCAAATGGCTTAGAGCGGTCCCGGTGATCGTCGAGGACAGCAACGCTTCCCTACTGAGCGCCCACGCGAAGCGCGAAAGAGCCTTGCCACAACAACGCGCTTTGTATTATTCTCGCTAGCGCCGTGAAAACAGCGCCGGTATCGCCGCGTCGTGACACGGACGGTCGCGATGACTCATTTAGTTCGACTCGTTGGACGATAGTCCTCGAGGCTGGCAATTCAGAGACGGCTTCCGCACACGCACTCTGTGCCCTCTCGAAATTGTGCGAAATTTATTGGCGGCCGGTGTACGCTTTCCTGCGCAAACACGGACAAGGATCGGACGATGCGCAGGATCTGACCCAAGGTTTTTTCGCCGACTTGATCGAGACCCGCGCCTACGCACGCGCTGATCGGGGGAAAGGACGGTTTCGCTCCTTCCTTCTCGGTGCGCTGAAACATTTCGTCGCGGATACACGCGATCGCGGGCACGCCTTGAAACGCGGCGGCGGAATGGTCTTGGAGAAACTGGACGAAAAAGCAATCGCCGAAGCAGAGAAGCAAATCGCGCGCGCACCGAAGTGGCAGGCGAATGAAGTTTATGACTCCGAATGGGCGAGGTCTCTTTTGCGGCAGGCGCTGGGTCGTCTCGCACAAGAATGCGCACTGGCTGGCAAGTCCGAGTTGCTTGGCTGCTTGATGCCGTATCTTACGATGCCGGAAGAATCGGCGATCCCGTACGAGAAAATCTCGCGGCGATCACATCGGCCAGTTGCTACTCTGCGCAGCGATGTCGCGCGATTGCGCGCACGTTATCGGGCGATTCTCCGTGAAGAAGTCCGCGGCACGGTCATTGATCCCGGGGATGTGGCTGAGGAACTGCGGTATTTGTGTCGCGCCTTGGCCGCGGCTTAAGAAAAAATGAGCAGACACAAATTTCACGAACTCACACGAACTAAGTCAACCTTTATAAAATTCGTGATCATTCGTGGAATTCGAGTCTTTAAGCCCTAACAAATGCAACCCGCTGCTTTAGAAATTTCGACTTGTCCGGCGTGCGGTCGCGTGCTGGAGGAAACATCCGGAGGCGGACGGGGCTGCATGGTTTGCCTGTTGCGCGTTGAGATCGACGACGAAGACGAAGTGGCCGAGGATTCGACCGTCGAAGTTTTCGAGGGCGCTCAGCATCTCGGCGTTTACGAGATCGATCGGCATGAGGACGGAAGTCTTTACGAACTTGGGCACGGCGCGATGGGCACCACCTATCGCGCCACAGATACCACGCTCCAGCGCAAGGTCGCACTGAAAATCGTCCGGATCGCCGGGACCGAGCCGAGCCACGAACCGCGCGAACGTTTTCTGCGCGAAGCGCGCGCAGCTGCGACGCTGCGACACGAAAACATCGCCACTGTGTTTCAGTTCGGAATCCGCGAAGAGACAGGCCATCTCTTTTACGCGATGGAGTTGATCGAGGGCGAGACGCTCGAGGAACGCGTGCGCCGCGCGGGACCGCTGGATGTGCGCACGACGATTGGCATCGCACAGCAAGTGACCGCCGCACTAATCGCAGCTGAAAAACGCGGCGTGATCCATCGCGATCTGAAGCCGGCAAATTTGATGCTCGTCGATGCGGACGAAGTGGTAGGGACGGACCGCCGGGCCGTCCGTGCACAGCAACGCCCCGGGCCTACCGCCAAGATCATCGACTTAGGCTTGGCCAAAGCTCTCAACACGCCCGCTGATCCCACCCATGTCACCCATCATGGCTTCGTGGGAACACCAGCATTCGCCAGCCCGGAACAATTTGAAGACAGCGCGCTCGACGTGCGCTCCGACATCTACTCGTTAGGCGCCACGCTTTGGTTCGCGCTCACCGGCAAAACACCTTTCGCCGGCCGCAGTGTGGAGGAAATTCATCGCGCCCAACAATCGGATGCGCTGCCTATTGAACAATTGAAAGCAGCGCATGTTCCCTATCGGCTCAGGTCGCTGCTCAAATCCATCCTGGCAATTGAACCTGCGGCGCGCCCCGGGACACGCGAGTTGGCAGCGCAATTGCAACGTTGCGTCGACGAGGTAAGCGGCGTCCGACGCAAGCGTGTCGCTCTCGCCGCCGCGGCTATCCTGATTCTCGGCGCGTCTGCATTCTTGGTTTTGCGAACTCAAAATCCGCCTTTGAATCCGACGCTGGAGAAAAGCGTCGCCGTGCTTCCGTTCGAAAACCTGAGCCGCGATCCAGATAACGCCTACCTGGCCGGCGGCATTCAGGAAGAGATCCTGACGCAGCTAGCTAAGATCGCAGACTTAAAAGTCATTTCGCGCACTTCGACGCAGCAATATCAGAGCAAGCCTGCCAATCTCTCTGCGATCGCGAAGCAGCTTGGTGTAACAAACATTCTTGAGGGTAGCGTGCAAAAAGCGGCCGATCAGGTGCGGGTCAATGTGCAACTGATTAACGCACAAACCGATTCCCATCTCTGGGCAGATACCTACGATCGGAAATTGAATAACATCTTTGGGGTTGAGAGCGAGATCGCCAGACGAATAACAGAGTCATTGCAAGCGAAGCTCACCGGTCGCGAGGAACAGGCGTTAGCGGCAAGACCAACAAACAATCCAGAGGCTTACGACGCCTATCTGCGCGGGCTAGCACTTGACGCACGCACCCGCCCTTCCTACTACAATTCCGATCTCGAATCGGAAGCCATCAGCTCGTGTGAGCGGGCGGTGCAGCTTGACCCGAATTTTGCAATCGCCTGGGCGCAGCTTTCTCGCATGAATGCTCACCTCTACTTTAACGAAGGGGACTCTGCGCTAGCCGCTCGGTTGCGTGACGCACCGAAACGTGCGTTGGAGAACGCGCAGAAACTGGCGCCGAACTCTCCTGAAACCCTGCTTGCCTTGGGTTATTATCAATACTGGGTGCTGCGTGACTACGGGCTCGCCAAAACAACATTCAAAGAGCTCAGCAAACTGTTACCAGGCAACAGCGAGGTACCACATGCCCTCGGCTTAATCGCCGGGCGCGAGGGTGGAGACTTGGATGAAAGCATTGCCTACTTTGAACAAGCCCTCGCCCTTGACCCGCGTAACATAGTGTTACTTGATGACGCGGCATTGACTTACGCGAGGCTTCGACAATTTCACCTCGCGATAAAGCTCTACGATCGTGCGCTGGACGTTATCCCAGACGATCCGGAGCTGATGGCGTTAAAGGCCAGCATGTATCAGGCCGAAGGTAACCTACAAGAATCCGCTAAATTGTTGATTGATGTAACCGAGCGGACTACTTCCGGGAATGCCTTCCAAATCAAACTCCACCAACTAAGACTTGAACGAAATCACGCCGAGGCCATCCGATTGCTCGAAGCTCGTCGTGCCCAACTTCCGGCTGACTTTGAATGCCTTAAAAGTGCCTACCTGCTTTATCTAGCTTTCGCCCAACGCTTTGTCGGCGACATGGCCGGGGCAAAGGTTACCGCTGAACAAGCGCGCAACACCTTGGAGCCGCTCTGCAAAGAGCCACCACCTTTTTTTGAGGCACAATTAGCTCTGGCTGATGCCGTGCTCTGGGAGCGAGACTCGGTCCTAAGAGAGGTGGAACGTGCGATAATGACGCCTGTAGTGCTTGATCCGATTACTAAAGCTAAGTTCGGGCTCGGCGACGACGTGTACGCGGCGGTAATTCAGACGGTCTTCGGCGAGAATAGACACGCGATCTCGACTCTCGCGCGACTGTTAAAAACGCCAGATGGTTACATTTACAGCCCAGCACCTGTTACACCGGCCCTTCTTGGGCTCGATCCGCTCTGGGATCCGTTGCGCGGCGATCCCGCTTTCCAAAGACTTTGCGAGGAAAAACAGCCGTGAACGTGCGCAAGTTTTTCACCGGGCTAAACTAGAAGTGTTTACGAGAGGAGCTTGTCATCAAGCGACCATTCATCTGGCGGGCCGGATGGAGCATAGTGGCAATGCGCTTGTTTCTTCCCTCGGTCGCACTGGCTCAAGTAACAACGCCTTCACCTGCTGGCGTTGCCGAAGTGGAACGTGTCATCGTCACTGGCTCGAACATTCCGACGGCGCAAGAGATTGGGCCGAATCCAGTGGACACGTACCGGCCGGCTGACATTGAGAAGTTAGGCATCCGCAACGCAACAGACCTGCAAACATTTCTGCCGCAGGAGGCGGGTAGCACCACCAACCTGAACATGGCGACTGGCGACGGTACTGTGCAGATCAACTTGCGCGGTCTGTTGCCCAGGGAGACACTAGTCCTCATAGATGGAAAACGTGTCGCCTATGGTTCGTTAGGCGGCGCCGGCTCTAGCGAAGGCGCGGACATTAACCTCATTCCCTTCCCGATGATCGATCATATCGACATCCTGAAGGATGGCGCCTCAGCTGTGTATGGCTCCGATGCGGTTGGTGGCGTTATCAACTTCTTTTTGATCCACAAATTTCGCGGCCTGGAGATCGGGGGCAGCTATGGGAACACAAACCTGGGAGCATCCAACGACATGGGCGAGTGGGAGGCATGGTTGAAAGCCGGTACTGGAGATGACAAGACTGACATCGTAGTGATTGCCGATTTCTGGGAGGTCACTGGCGGCCTCTTTAGCCGGGACCGCGATCTTTCTGCCAACGCCTTCTTTATTCCATTTGGCGGATTCGAGGCTCGCAGCAGGGATGAACCTGGGTACATCGGAGATTTTCCAGGTTTCCGCTTAATACCGAAATTGTTTTTCAGTCCGAACTCGCCGCCGCCGCACTCAGCTCCGAACGTGGCAACTTCTCCATTTTATAAAAGCCCTTTTGCCGTTAATCCCAATGCATATCCAGGCGCCCCCGGTATCATTGGCCCCCATGCAAGACAATTCCGTCCACAGACCGGCACTGATTACAAGGGCGGTGGCGATTACTTCTTCTATAACTTCGCGGCTGTAACCGCAGATCTCGCGCCGGCTGATCGCCAAGCCTTTTACGGTTCCTTCACGCGCGATCTGTGTGACAGATACCTGACGATATTTGCTGATTTCAAATATGTCCGCACGTATTTCGATGGGTCGGGGGAGGCTTTGTCGTTTGCGGCCGACCCATTTAAGCAACCAGGCACTAACATACCCTTTAGTCAACTATTCGGCATCAGCGTGCCAATCCAGAATCCGTTTAATCCGTTCACCGTCGCGGATGCGACTATTGCAAATTTCTTTCCTGACGGAAGCGGTCTTCCCGTAACTACTGGGGTTCGGTTTCGTGCTATTAACGACACAGGGCCTAACGGTGAAAAGTTCACTTACTGGGATACTCTCTTTGACGTTGGGCTCAAGGGTGAGATGGGAGAATTCGGCGATTATTTCAAGACCTGCAACTGGGAAACCGGTTTCCGTTATTCCCGGAATGAGGGGCAGAATTTGTCGATAGGCGACGTGAGCCAGCCTGGGCTGCGGCAGGCGCTTTTAGATACGGACCCGGCAACGGCGTTTAATCCGTTCCTTGGCATTCTTGGTCGCAACAGCAAGGCGGCCAGAAGCAGAGTCTATGTTACCCTGCAAAATACCGGTGAGTTTGAGTTACCCTTAGGTTACATAACTATTAACGGGGACTTGTTTAACCTTCCAGCAGGGCCGGTTTCATTTGCGATCGGCGGTGAGTACCGCGGAGAGAGAATGACACGCGATCGTGACCCGCTTAATCAAATGTTTCAATCGATTGGGTCGACAGATGGGCAGGGGTTCCGAGCGAACCGGGACGTCTGGTCAATCTACGAGGAAGTGCGGGTTCCATTCACCAGCCCTACGTGGAACTTCCCCGGGGTTTACAGCTTGGAGGTTGACTTTGCCGAGCGGGAGGAATGGTACAGCCAGAACACTTCTACTGTCCTAAGTCCTTTCCAGCCTTCGACCAGCTCCCAGTATAACGCGCAGAAGCCGAAGGTCTCTGTTCGCTGGCAGCCGCTTGACCCCAAGTATCTCGGCGCCCTTACTCTACGTGGCAGCTATACTGAAGCGTTCCGTGCGCCACAACTATTCGAAATGACGCCTGCGGGCACGCAGGACTTTCCACTGGTGGCCGATCCGTTTTCAACGCCGACCGTGTACCAGGTCGAGGAACGCAATTCGGGAAAT
>Ga0137366_10002931_pt1 | contig 13202 bp, 9 predicted proteins | sample SagtaG_8_FD_104938 | JGI IMG/M metagenome (GOLD analysis project Ga0137366, IMG submission 104938) | Vadose zone soil microbial communities from Sagehorn Ranch, Mendocino, California, USA - Sage1_L_60_16 metaG | ecosystem: Environmental > Terrestrial > Soil > Vadose zone | place: USA: California... | reverse complement strand
TTCCACCTATTATCGGTACCGAGACGCTGAAGCTGCCATCGGAGGCGGCTTGAGTAGGGGTTACGGTGGTCTGGCTGTTGTTGTCGGTATTGGTGGCCGCCACATAGATGGTATTACCTGGAGCGGATGTACCAGTAACCGTTACCGGAGAGCCATTGACCGATGAATTATTTGCTGGCGACGTCACAGTCAGACTGGTCTGTCCTTGCTGATTCGCCACATAGCGGTTGAAGGTATCGGCTGGCTGCTCGAGCAACTTGTTCGCGGTAATATCGCGCATTAGACGCACATACACCCCTGCTGACCATGTGAGAGGGGCCGCCGAGCCTGCTGGATGCCCATTCTGGAAGCCAATCGAGGCTACTGTGGGATCGGTGCCAAAAGGTGATGCAGCCAGGTTGGGCAATTCCCAATCTTGTTCGGGGATTAGCCCGACGCCCGATCCAAAGTTTTGCATCGTATTGAGCAGCGTGACTGCTGGGGACGTTTGACCCGAGGACACGTCGTACTCGCCGCGTTCCTCTGTCAGCAACGGCCAGAGATGTCCTGTGCCTTTGCCGCTGGGTGCCCAGGGATGTCCAGGGGGATTGGAGGCACCATCACCGTAGCCATCACCGTTGTAGCGGTGCCAGCCTGCTCCGCTTGGTGTATTGGTCTCGATATTTGCATCAACTACTGGCAGTGACTCAATCACCGCCGGATCATTAGAAGGTTGGAGGCCAAGGCGCACCAGTTCCAGGAAGCCCGCGTCAATCACGGAGCGTTGATCTAGCGTGGGGCCTCCGTTACCAACATTGTAGCTAATGGCAGCGTTCGGGTCACCAGTCTTGGAAAGACGAATGAAATAGGGATGCGAGGCCAGAGAACCGTTGGTGGTAACGGTCCATCCCTCTACGGAACGCTGGAAGTCGTCCGCCACACCCAGCCAGACCTGTGCGCTCTGCGTATCGCCGTTGACCTTAGCGATGTCAGCAGCTGCCACCAGGCCAGCAATCTCGGCTGAGATGGTAGATGGCGAGTAGCCACCCTGCTCTTCCCAGCGCTCGGGGCCAAACGAAGGTCCGTGACCTATGACGAAGTTCGCCGCTGGTTTAATGTGGTTCTGGTAGAGACTGCTGTCAGTCATCCCCAGTTGATAAGCCATAATGATGGGGTAGCTGACCTCGTCGAGTTGCGTATTGAAAGTGTCGGGCGCAGGCTTCCCGTTGAGCAAGCTATTGCGGGGCATCGAGCCGTCAGTCAGCTGCTGGTCATTAAACAGAAAGTTCACAGCATCGCGCGCTGTCGCAAGGTCGCCGTCAAGCAGGAGGCCAGTCCATGCTTCATAGAGATCACGTGCGAAGACTTCGCGATAAGAACCGAAAAAGAGATTGAGTGGATCTCCGGCTGAAACAGCTTGCCCCCACGGTGAAGAGAGGCTCGCCACGATTGCGCCAGGAAAAGACTTATCTTCGGACGCCTTTACCACGTTAGCGCTCAGGTAGTATTCGACAACAAGTCGAAGCCACTGATTGCCCGGCACTCCCTTGAAATTCGTTGGTGGGGCGGTCAGCCCGGCATCGTAAGCATTCCACCCTGCCTCGTAGCTCTTCTGAAGCTGGCTGAACAGGGTAGCAAGAGACGCTTCGGCTGCGCTCACAGAAGCGGCCCGGCTCGTACCAAAGCCAAGTGTCAGCGTGAACATGCCACCCTTGGAGATATTCGCCTGGGCCGTTTGCACCAGGTTGCCATCGTTAGCCTGGCTATATAAAGCCGTGAGGCTATGAGAGGCGTCAAGTTGTACCAGTCCGTCGCTGGCTGCGCCTGCAAAACCATTGCTCACCTGGGTAAAGGGTATCGAGGCGTCGAGGGCACTGTAAACAGGCACAGCGTAGGTCCGATTAACTGCCTCGCTTGTTGTATTAGTATCGAAGGCTATTGGCACATTGTGGCCAGTGGAAGTATCGATAGTGCCGGTGTCTCCACCCCCGTTCCCGCTGCCCCCACCTCCATTGCCATTGATACTTGGATCGTAGCGCACATAGAGCTTATAGTTGGACAGATTGCCAACAAGCGGTATAAATTGCACCTTTATTACCAGTGTATTCTGATTAGTATCGGTCAGATAATCAGTAATGATGCTATACTTCCCGCTCTTGGCGGTGGTCGTTACCTCACAGTCAAGAGCCTGCGAGTTATTGCTGAGCAATTTCACTGTATAGGTGGTATCGCGTGTCTGTAAATCGGTGAAAGTGCTGCCATCGGTGACGATATACTGCATGGTCTCGACGTTCGTATTATCTGCTGTCGGATAATAGACATCGCTGAGAACACCGTTTGCAATCGTGAACCACACTTTAGAGGTTGTATTACGCGCGGTGCCGAGGCAATCTTTGCGTGAGAGGTCAAAATGAGAAAGTGCTCCTGGACCATCAGTTGCAGCGCTTGCAGGTGACACTGCAAATGCTAAGAGATGTGAGCCGAGAGAAAATACCATTGAGATGAGAAGAACCAGGAGTAAGAGAGTCATGGGGATCGCAGTCCGCCAACGCATTTGCGAGAAGGTAGGCATAGACATACAGTGCTTCTCCTTTGATTGAGTTTCTTAGATAAAACTTGTCAGAGGTAAAAAATTACGTATTGCCATCTATGAGGATAGTGGAGAGATGTGTGTTTTTGGTGATGAAGTTGTTAAGATGTGATTATAAACGGCTCAATCAGGTGAATATTTGCGCCTGAAAGGTAGTCATTGTCCCTAAGGATTTGTGATGTACTCTAAAGCGCTGAGTTCTTTCTTATTTGTGTAAATAATAAGCAACACCCCACCCTCCACAGATACCTCAGCATGTTCCTCGATTAGCACATTGCTCACCCCACGCGCCTTCCCAAAAGAAAGCGCTTCCCCTTTCAACGTGTAAAACAACCCTTTTGTGCGTATACCGCTGGCATCACCTGTCAGCGGCAACAGCGAAACCAGGTCTCCCACCTGGCCATTGATTGCAGAACTACCCGGCCCACGTACAAGCCAGCACATCGAAGGCCCATCAACAAGCGTTATCGGAACACCTTCAAAGCCTGCCAGCAGCAAAATATTCGCCATAGTATGATCGAAACGCGCGCCCCCAAGCGCGCCAAGTAGCGTAATGCTCGTTGCCTCTTGCTCTATCGCCACCTGCACCGCCAGTTCTGTATCCGTCTCATCCTTCTCAACAGCAGCGCGCCGTATCTCGCTACCTCTTTCACTCAACTCTTGCAACACAGCGGTGTCAAGAGAGTCAAAATCCCCAACAACAATGCGTGGAGTACAACCAAACTGTAGCGCCGTCTCAGCCCCGCTATCTGCCGCGATAAACATATCCGCACTGCCTATAGCAGCGTAAAAAGCCTTTCCCGGCCGCAGCGCTCCACCCGCGAAAATAACAACATGCATCATCTCAATCTTTCAAATAATCATCTAAATTCTATCGTACTTTACCTGCTAACCATCATCGTGTAAAGAGTACATTCTCATGAACGAACAGCACCCAGGACATGTCCTGGGTGCTGTTCGTTCATGAGAATGTACCAAAACTGAGGATTATAACCCTGCTGCGTGAGCGCCCCAATTATTCCCAGGTGCTTTCTAAAACACGAATAAGGAGTAGTATTCGACTCACACAGTGAAACACAAAGACGATTTCAACCGTGTTCTATTATGACAATATAACAAACGAATCCGATTACCCGTAGAGGCCGATTTTGCAGCTTAATACAAGCACCCGATCACCCGTAGGGGCCGATGTATCGCGCCCACCGCCGATGTATCGGCCCCGCTGGGTTTTCCACTATCCCAATGCAAAAGTTAAAAAAGGCATGATGGAGGTCAAGAACATGGCAACCCAAACAAAAGAATCACCTGTGCGAACTGAGCCAGAGCTTGAGCAACAGAAAATTTCAGGAGCGAAACAAACCATTCAGAAGGATATCCAATCCTTACAGGCCTTTTGGACCAAATTTAATAATGACTGGGTCATGAACTTTGCTGCAGGACTGGCATTCAACCTCATCACAGCCATCTTCCCCATCGTAATAGCTATCATTGCAATTGCTGGATTTATCTTCGGGAGCTTTGATCCTTCATTTCAAGGAAACCTTATTCACAGCATAGAAAATGTCTTTCCACAACAAATATCATCAGGCCATATCCTTCAGCCTGCGCTTACTTCTCTCAGTAAGAATGCTGGATTTCTCGCGATCATCGCTGTACTTATCGCTATCTTCGGTGGTTCGCGTCTCTTCGTTTCAATCGAAAACTATTTCGACATCATTTACCATACACGTCCACGAGATGTCATTCGGCAGAACATTATGGCTCTTGCCATGCTTCTGCTATTTGTCATTTTAGTACCGCTGATGGTCTTTGCTTCCTCCATCCCGGCTCTCGTACAATCGATCCTAAAAGCAACTCCTGTTAGCCATGTACCGGGCAATGACTTCATCTTTACTGCACTTGGCATACTTACTGCTTTGCTCATTACATGGGTCTTGTTCGAGGCTATCTACATCGTCGTGCCAAATCAGCACATCAGTTTTCGTAATAGCTGGCTTGGAGCTGTCGTAGCTGCAATAGCCTTACAAATCTATCTCATTGTCTTCCCGTTCTACGTGACCCACTTTTTGAGAAATGATACAGGCCAGGTAGGTTTCGCGGTGATCCTCCTGTTTTTCTTCTACTACTTCGCCGTCATCCTCCTGCTAGGAGCCGAGATCAACGCCTTCTTTGCAGAGCGTGTATATGCCACACCTGATAATCTAGCCGCAATGGTACATCAACTCACCAGTCATTTACCGACCTCTAAAAAGGCAATACAGGAGCAGGCGCCACCATCACATAAAAATGAAGAGCCAAAAGACATCCACACGAAAAGTGAGGCAAGAACCCTGGAAAATCGAGCAACTAAGGCTGAATCTCTACAAGAACATGAACACATTCAGTCCCCTCCCTCCAATCAAACGAATCACACTCAACACCATGCTCAAAAGGACAAACACAAGTCCTCATCTCCAGGCACTTCAAATGTATTTATTCTTGTCGAGGCTCTAGCCGGTACAGCTCTCGCATTTGTGGTCCAATTCTTCAATCTGAAACGTAAGAAGTAGTCCTTACTTGAGAACCAAAAGCCATAAAGCAGCGCACCGGGCGACCGCGAGGGTCGCCCCTACATTTCCCAGCCCGCTGCTCCTACATGAAATGTAGGGGCACCCCTTGCGGGTGCCCGGTCTAATGGATACCCAAAAAGCTACCGTATGCTGTTAATAGTCTCCTGACCAGTTTGCTTTACCGTCTGGGTAGTTTGTTGCTTAGCTTGCTGCGCCAAATCACCCAAACTGCTGCTCGTCTCTTTCACCTTCGAAGCAGCCTGCTGTGAATAGTCCTTCAACTGGCTAGCCGTTTGCGAAATCCCGGTAGCAAATTGCTGCCCCGCCTGTCTCAACTGCTCATTATCAGGAAGAGCATTACGCAGTTCCACATAACGTTCGCTGATCAGGCGGCGCAAGTCTTCACCCCTCATCGGCGCAACCAGCAAACCGATTCCAGCGCCAATGAGCAAACCTCTAAAGAAACGACCCATATCAAAGCCTCCTTTTCACTCTAATACTAAAGTGCATTTCAACAACGCTCACACCATGGCATCCGAAAATTTCGTCCTCACCATTAAGCGAGCGAGTAGAAAATCATTATTACCTCTCATCTTAACACGACCTGACCCACCACACAGTTTCATAATTCCTTTGTCCTAAATCGTAGCCTTCATCCCCCAAATTACGTTATAGTTAGCAGAGAGTGCAGAGGGCCGCAGCCCTTTGCCGGGGTCTGGGGTGTCCCCAGAAATCATCTTTTTTCTTTTTGCCGTCGCAGGCGGCAATAATGAGGTACAAAAAAATCAAACACAACCAACCCCAATCATGGGGTCGATACCCAAAAATACAACACAGCCAGATACAAACAATCTACTGGCAAAACGAGCTGCCCGACCTCTCAACATATGAGCAGCCCATACTCCCCTACGCCTACGGCCGCAGCTACGGCGACAGCTGCCTCAACGAAAACGGCATATCACTCGACCTCACACACCTGCAACGCTTCATCTCCTTCGACCAGGAAACAGGCCTCTTACGCTGCGAAGCAGGCGTATCCCTGGCAGAAATACTCGACATCATGGTACCACGCGGCTGGTTTCTGCCAGTCACACCCGGCACCAAATTCGTATCCGTCGGCGGCGCCATCGCCAACGACATACACGGCAAAAACCACCACCGCAGCGGCACATTCGGCTGTCACATCACCTGCTTCGAACTCCTGCGCTCAAACGGCCAGCGCCTCACCTGCTCACCAGACCAGAACAGCGAGCTATTCCGTGCCACCATCGGCGGCTTAGGTCTCACAGGCATCATCCTCTGGGCTGAATTTCGCCTCAAACCCATCATCAATCCCTACATCGACATGGATCACATCCGCTTCTCCTCATTCGATGAATTCTTCGAAATCTCAGCCGCGTCAGACCAGGACTTTGAATACACCATGTCCTGGGTCGATCTCTTCATCGGAGGCCAGAACCTGTGCCGGGGCATCTTCATGCGCGGCAATCACAACCAATCACAAGCGCTCGCCTCCAAACCCATCAAAAAACGCTTGCCGCTCGCCTTACCATTCAACCTCCCCACCTTCGCGCTCAACACCATAACCGTCAAAGCCTTTAACGAACTCTACTATCACGCCCAAAGGCGCAAAAGAGTCCACAAAACAGTTCCCTACGACCCATTCTTCTACCCCCTCGACTCCATACACAACTGGTACCGCATGTACGGCAAACGCGGCTTCCTGCAATACCAGTTCGTCATCCCCTTTGACCACGCACGCGAAGCCATGAGTGAAATCCTCGGACGTATCCGGCATGCTGGCGAAGGCTCATTCCTCACAGTCCTAAAAAAATTTGGCGACATCCCATCGCCAGGCATGCTCTCCTTCCCGCGACCAGGCCTGACCCTCGCCCTCGACTTCGCCTACAGCGGTCAGAAAACCCTGCAATTCCTCAACGAACTCGACAAAATCGTCATACAAACCGGCGGAGCAATCTACCCCGCCAAAGACGCCCGCATGAGCGCCCAAAGCTTCCAAACCTTCTACCCCCAATGGAAACAATTTGCCCAACACATCGACCCTCACTTCTCCTCCAGCTTCTGGCGCCGCGTCACAACCCCACAAATCAACCCTAACAGGAGTACAGAGGCCGCAGCCCTCTCTCGGCATTCGCAAAGTCCCTGAAAAACAGGAGTGCAGAGGACGAAGTCCTTTGCCGGGGTCTGGGGTGTCCCCAGAAAATTTCTTTTAAATATAACTGGCCGCCGCAGGCGGCCAGTAAACGAAGTAGAAATGAAACCTTTTTAATATTAAGAAACGATAGGACGCAACCATGAAAACCCAAAAAATAATGATAATAGGAGCCACCTCCTCCATAGCCCACGAAACAGCCAAACACTTCGCCAAAAACCACGCCCACCTATACCTCATCGCCCGCAACCCTGAAAAACTCGAAACCATCAAAAACGACCTCACAGTTCGAGGGGCCAAACACGTAGAAACCCACCCACTCGACCTCAACAACCTCGACCAACACCACGAACTCATCCAAACCGCCATCCAAACCCTCGGCGTCCTCGACACCGTCCTCATCTCCCACGGCACCCTCGCAGATCAACAACTCTGCCAGCAAAGCGTCACAAAAACCATCGAAGAACTAACCACCAACTTCACTAGCGTCATCTCTCTCCTGACCATCCTCGCCAACTACTTCGAACAACAGCGCCACGGCTGCATAGCCGTCGTCACATCCGTAGCAGGAGACCGGGGCCGCCCCAGCAACTACGTCTACGGAACCTCCAAAGGAGCAGTCACCATCTTCCTCCAAGGCCTGCGCAGCCGCCTCTCCAAATCCGGCGTAACCGTCCTGACCATCAAACCAGGACTCGTCGACACCCCCATGACAGCCCAGCTCAAGAAAGGCCAACTCTTAGCCCAACCCAACAAAGTCGGCAAAGGCATCTACAAAGCCATCAAAAAACGCAAAGACGTAGTCTACCTCCCCTGGTTCTGGCGCCCAATCATGTTCATCGTCAGAAGCATACCCGAACCAATTTTCAAAAGGCTGTCTCTATAATAACCTTGGGTAGTAACCAAAATTCATCTAAACAAACGAACCCGACCCTCTGTAGGTGCCGATGTATCGGCCTTCAATGGATTTCCCAATATCCAGATGAAAAAAGCATTACAAAAGCCAGGACACGAAGTGAGCAGCAGTATACTACCGTACCTACTCTGCGTGTCCTGGCTCCATACGGGAATGAATCTGCCTGGAATACCCCGTACTGGGTCGCCTGGCTCAACTCAAATCAGCCGCCTGAGTATCGAAGTCCGCGAATAGGCGCTGCAGCTCCTCCCCAATAAACGCATTAATGACGCCCAGATTGTTGACCACTCACAAGTGCGCCATTGGCCATTGACTTCCTCCTTTCCTCTATCCCTTACTGGGACGATACAGTAGCACGTACCGGGGATAATTCCCTCTTCTCCCTATTTGCCTTCAGTTTGCGATGAGTTTGCCGTCAACTTGCCGTCTTATGAGTGCAAGGAGATCGATACCTCTTGCATATCAAAGTGAAAAAGGGAAAACGATTCCCATGATGAAGCATCGAAAGGAAATGAACGTATGACTACTGCATCGACATCCACATCTTTGTTACAGAATAAGCACGCCGTCATCTTTGGCGCAAGTGGCGAAGTTGGAACAGGGGTCGCCAAAGAGTTTGCGGCCCAGGGAGCGACGGTCTTTCTCTCGGGTCGCAGGCTCTCTCCGGTCAAGCAGCTCGCAACCGAGATTCATCAAGCGGGTGGCATCGCCTACGCCGCCGAGGTAGATGCTCTGGATGAGCAGGCAGTGCAAACCTTCCTGGATGGTGTGGCGAAGGAGGCAGGGAGCATTGATATTCTCTTGAATGTGACGGGTCCACAGCCAAAGGACTATGGCAACGGAACCAGTACGTTTGAGCTTCCCCTGGAGCAATTTCTGCTGCCACTTACCACGATTTTACCTGATAAGTGACAACACCGCCGATTCATTGGCCTGCTTGGATTTTTGCTCTCCAGTCAAGCATTCATCAATGCGCCCGCGAGTGTACCTGTTCAATCATTTTCAATAACGTCCCCGGTTTTACCACCTCATACCCACTTCCAAGCTGTTTTATCACTTGTTTGATATCAGAGGGGCCCATTTTCCATGCCAACAAATAGACATTCAAAAAGAGCGGGCGTTGCTTCAAGATGACTGTTGCGCTCTTGACCAGGTCAACCGTCGATTGAATGCTATCGCCAAGGCCAAGGTTGTAAAAGATTGGAATACCACCAGTGCTGAAAGTCAATCCGGGTATCTTGACTCCCGCGCCACTCAAAATGCCGCATAGGCCAAGAGGTGAGAGGGCCTGTGTATAAAGTGTTTGTAGAGCAGCATTAGAGAATAACTGGCTACCCCTCAAACCAGGGATATTTGCTTCAAGAGCCGGTATCACTTGCTGCAAGATATCAAGAACAGATGTAGTAGATGTCAGACTCACCAGGGATGAAACGGCTTGCCGCAAGATATCAAGAATAGACGTTCCGTTTGTGCCATCATCACTTACGTCTAACACTTCCAGCGTTGTCAAATTCATGCTTCTCATCATCTGTTCCGTTCGTTGCAGGAACGATGGTAATTGTTGTTGAGGCCATTGTGAAGGATACATATATCCCGCTCCACTTGGTCCTGCCAGCAATTCATCTTGAGCTGTCGCCGTTCGAGCGTAATACGCAGCCATGGCCGGCGCAGCTTGCGACAAGACAGGCGAGATTGTCCAGCCAAGAGGAAAAGAACCGCGAACTGGGTCCTGCCAGCGGTCCAACATGCGGCGCTGGATATACTGGAGATTATCGCCATCGCTTATAGTGAAAGAAACATAAACCTTGGAAGAATCTATCGATCCTACAGGCCCACCTGGATAAGACTGAGCTATCGGGGTTGTAGCCGGCACACTTGACCAGACTTCCAGGTTGGTGGATAAATCGGTAGCTAGCACAGGCAACGCAGCATTCGAGGTGAGCTTAACTCCACTTGGCTCATCAATAAACCAGCCAAGGTGAACTGCTTCAGGTTGAAATACTTTGTAAATTTGCTCGATCAAACTTTGTTCAGCAGTGCTTGAGTCAAGCCAGTACACGAAAATACGATTAGCGACCAGAAGTGATCGTAATTCTGCAGTCATGGGATTAAGGCCAGCCACAGCATGGGATGAGGCGCCAGAGAGCAGATTTTGTCTTGCCCAATCATATGCCTGTGAGCGGCTGCTCCAGTGCTGGTTGCGCAAGTCGGTATGTACAGGTAAGTTATACGGCTGCTGTAAGTCTGCTGCCTGGTCTGGCGAGACGACAATGCAATTGTTTTGACCTGCCATCGTCGTAGCGATGTTAATGCTATCGATAAAGTTGGGGTCATAGATGATCATGCCCTGGATGGAGCTGCGGAAAGAAATGAGCATTCCCTCAAGGACACCATCACCGCTGGTAGGTGAACTCTCCCGAGGGATGCCACCCAGGAGCTCTTTCAGCCAGAATGCATCCTCATCAGTGATTATCTGATAGACCATTGGTTCCGGTCGATTGATGAGACCGGCCATCGTAGCAGCGCTCAGTTTTACCTCATTTGATGCACCACGTAGATCGTAAATAGTAAGATGTTTTGGCGTTTGAAATGCTGGTAGAAGCCTGTCCGCAGACCAATTGATGCCTGCAATGTCCATACTACTCATAAACTCTCCTTTGCTCTGATGTCTTTTTCTTTTGCCTGATTTGGCTACTCCAGAACCATTGTAGCACCAAATTGAGGCGATTGAATGTACAGTCGCGTATGGGCTGGAGAGGCGAGGAGTGGAAAAGGAACGCTTGCGTCGCCCGCCGTTCCTATGCTTCCAACGGCAAAACCCCTCCCGTAGGGGCGAGTGTGGTGAGGAGTGGTTGTGTGCTTAACTCAACTATGGCAAGCAGGTCACACAATCTTTTCTGTAGGAGCGAGTGTGGTGAGGAGTGGCTGGGTGGGCCTTCATGGTCGCCCGTGGGGAGGGGCGGAGCATTCTTCTCATCTATCAATGAGCAAACTTTTACGCACGATCCACAGAGTACTACCAAAGAACCCCCAACCAACTGCTCTCTGTCATCCGCAACAACCCCCCTGTCATCCCGAGCGCTGCCATTGGTCGACGAGGGACCAATCCAGACCGGCTTCTGTCATCCGCAGCAGCCCCCTGTCATCCTAAGCGCTAGCGAAGGATCTCTTTTTCATCTCGAACGGGCTCCACAGGCCATTTGGCCCGGATATTAAGGCAGCAATCACGGTGGCCAACCAGCGTTTCAAACCCGAACGGGAGGGTCGAAGCTAATGCATATGTAGAATGACGGGCATTCTATGCACTTTTTATCGTTTGTTGGCTCTACAAATACCGTCGAAACTAATTCATGTTTCGAATGATTCTCGATTTTTAGATGAATCTAGGACTCTTTCGTCCGTTCTTGACACAGAGAAAACTCTTTTTGCAGAGTAGAGATGAACCCATTCCACTTTCAAAAGGAGTTTCCTGCGTATGGTACCCGCTTCTGTTCACTTTGACCTGTCGGTGCAGCAGCAGCAGCTGCTCGACGTTGATCCCGTGGTACAAGACTATCGCACCTTTTTCGCTGATCTGGAGTGGTCCCTTGTCGAGCAATGGCAGGCTGCACGTTCGACTCGTGGGCGCCCTGCCCATCCCGAAAGCGCCTCTCTCAAAGCCTTTCTCGTCCGTCTTCGGGAAAAGATGAGCTACACGAGCCAGCTGCGTCGCTTTTTACTCACCCACCCCCTGCTCGTCATCGAGCTGGGCTTTCATCTGCAACTCGATCACAGTGCCCCGTATGGCTTTGACTGCCAGCGCACGCTGCCCAGTGAGCAATGGCTGCGCGAAAAACTGCGCACCCTCGATCAAGACCTGTTACAAGCACTGCTGGCTGCGACCGTGGCCGATTGACACGAAGCCATTCCAGGCTTAGGCGAAACAGTGGCCTTCGATGTCAAGCACATCTTTGCCTGGGTGCGCGAGAATAATCCCAATGTCTACGTCAAAGGTCCCTTTGATGTGACTTACATCCCCAAAGGGGACCCTGACTGCCGCCTGGGCGTCAAAAAGAGCAGCAACCAGGAGCAGTCCGATGGCTCCACGAAAAAGAAAAAAGTCAGCCTCTTTGGCTATGGGACTGGGGTGGCCGCTTGTACAGACCCTGTGTACGGCGATGTGGTGCTCGCCGAGTATACCCTGCCCTTCAATGCAGCCGACGTCAGCTATTTTCGTCCCCTCTTCCAGCAAGCGGTCGTGGCCGCCAACCAGTTCCCGACGCATATCGCCGCTGATGCGGCCTACGATTTCTGGTACGTCTATGAGACGGTGGCTCACGGGCCTGGCATCGCCGCTATTCCGCTCAACACGCATGGCCACGAAGAAGTCCCTCGCGACCCTGATGGCACGCCGCGTTGCTCCGCAGGCTTGCGCATGCATCCTACCTTCCAGTTCTGGCATACCAACGGCTTTCGCGCTCAGCGCTTTCGCTGTCCGTTGCTCTTTCCTGAGCCGACAGGAGAGACGTGTGCACATGCGCAGTTCACGAAAGCGAAGGGGTGTGTCAAAGATCCCAATTGGGAGAAAGGCGGGCTGATGCGAGCCCTGCTCGAGAGAGACGATCCGCTCTACACGATTATCTACAATCGGCGCACCGCCTGTGAGCGCATCAATAGTCAAGCGCAAGCACTCGGCATCGAGCGTCCAAAAGTCCGCAATATCCACTCGGTACGGAACCTCAATACCTTGATCTATGTAGTTATCAATGTGCGAGCTCTTGCGAAGGCCAAATCCATCAATAAAGGAGTTCTACAAATGAATTAGTTGCTACCCTTGAACGGGCTCCACAGGCCATTTGGCCGAAGTTACCCCGCCCACTGTCTGTATAGACACACTACAGTGGCACTTAGAAAGGGAGGAATTCTCCCTGGAATCTTCCTGAGATATTTCCCTGGAGCCTCGGCCTCTTCGTGCGTTTCTCGCTCCGATGTGCCATGCTAGAAGTTGCAACCCTT
>Ga0137366_10002930_pt1 | contig 13203 bp, 5 predicted proteins | sample SagtaG_8_FD_104938 | JGI IMG/M metagenome (GOLD analysis project Ga0137366, IMG submission 104938) | Vadose zone soil microbial communities from Sagehorn Ranch, Mendocino, California, USA - Sage1_L_60_16 metaG | ecosystem: Environmental > Terrestrial > Soil > Vadose zone | place: USA: California... | reverse complement strand
GGACCGAAGTAGCGTTCGTTCCGAAGAACATGTCTCAGAAATACCTGCTTGCCTTCACTGAGCTCTTCCAGTAGGGGCATGCTCTTGGTGGCCCAGATCATTTGTTAAGGCCGTTCCCACTTGAAGAGTGTCGTATTTGACATAGGGTGTTTCGTATTTGACATAGGGTGTTTCGTATTTGACATAGGGTGTTTCGCATTTGACATAGGTGCTCGTCCGCAACGCAATTCATGTTTTAGACCGAGCCACTAATTTCATCCTGCCCCGTCCCTTGTTCTTATTTTCGGAGAAGGAATCGTTCTTATCATCTAGGGAAATAGCTGCTCAACTGAAAATCAGAACCAGCAGGACTTACGATTCCAGTGTTTCTTCGTTCGTAATAGCGGACTCAGCAAAAGGGGTGCCGTTCTCGCGGGATCTAATTACTAAACAGGGTCCACGGTACTAAGGTTGCTTACTAGAGGTTCGTCCCATGAAAAGACTTGGAGAGTCATGGGAATGCTTCATAAGTCTTATCCATTGAGTAGCAGCATGAGCGAATCTCCCTTAGTCAGTTTTGAGGAGGCGGGCAAAATCTTGGGAGGCCTGCATCCCAATACCATCCGTCAACGAAAGGCGACGGCAGTGTCAGACAGGAGGAGACGTTGCGAATAAGATCTTTGCAAGCCGTTCTACATCGTGCGGCTTCTACCGAACATAGAGTTTATTCATGTCAATGCCCACACAGGTATCGAGCTTAACGAGCTTTGTGATCTTTGTGGTCCAGCTTGCCGGAGAGAAAGCAAAGAAGCTGCAGGACGAACGAGAGACGCCGCAGCAGGCAACGCGCAGGTGTCGTATGAACCAAAAAACAAAGAGTGACCGGAAGGCAACTTACCGTAAGCGGCCTTTCCTTCTGAGAAGTCAGAAACGAGGTCTAAATGGGCAGGGGTTGAAAGAGACTCGTGGTATTTCCATGCGAGAGAACTATGGAAGAGAAGGTATCGAAGCAAGTGGAGACTAGCCCGACGCTGGAGCGCAAGCGAGCGAAGTACACCGTTGAAGATGTCAGGCAGCTTTGTGGTGGCATCTCCCGCTCTACAGTGATGCGTGAGATTCGACGTAAGCGGTTGGCCTGTTATCGCGCATGTCGAACGTTGCGCTTCTCTGAAGAACACATCACGAAGTATTTGGAAAGGGTTGAACAAGGAGTAAAATGAATGTGAGCGGGTTGGCGTTACGTTTGGGTATCCGTTTGGCCTGCCATAGTTCATAGCTCGCTTCCAGCCCGTAGGCTCACCTTCATTTCAAAGGTTCGATCTCAAACGTGAAAGCGTTTTATTTGCAAGTGCGGTATTATGTCCGCAGACTTTCCTAAACGATCACCAGAGAAGCTAAAGGCTATCCGTGAGCGGACAGGGTTATCCCTGATGATCTCGCGCCGTACGTTGGCGCAAAGACAGGCATAGAGATCATTGCTTACGAGAACGACGAAGACGATCTGCTCGTGTCCGTGTTGTTCGGCTATGCGAAGCTCGCCGAACTTCCTGTTGAGAACTTAGAGTAGACCAGTACCGAAAGCACCGAAAGCCGCCCGATATTGACGAGGGGTACAAAAAGGGGTACATTTTTTATACAACTCTTTGAACCTGCGATTTTGTTAAGGCCCGCGTAGCTCAGTGGATTAGAGCGTTCGCCTCCGGAGCGAAAGGTCGCAGGTTCGACCCCTGCCGCGGGTACCAACTAAATGCCTGCTACCACCCCGTGCCAAAAAGATTGACACGACCTGCAGACACCGGGAAGTCAAACCCAGCCGCATCGCGGAAAACAAAGTAAATCACTCGGCGAAGATTTTCTCAGCACCCTCTATGAAACCAGAATGCAGAATCTTGTTTTCTGTCTGGGCAAGACTCAAAACATGATCCACGCGCATCACACGAAGTAACACTAACAACATTTCGTGTCAGTTCGTGTCTTGGGTTCGCGTAGTTTCGTGGATCGATTGTTTACTCAAAAAATCTGCTCAAGAAAACAAGAAGTTGACGGTTTCACAGAGACCGCAGGGAGAGTGGAATTGGGCCACTACCAAGCGTAAGCGCGAGCAGTCTCTCAAGTCAGGAAGGGCAAGGCGCTGCGAGATCCAAAGCCATTCACTACCATTTTAAGGGCGCGTTTGCTCTTCCCGAGTTTCTGGGGCACGCTCCTCCGCTTGAACCTTCGCAGGCTTCTCACCGAGCACAATTCGAACAGAGTGGGTATGGCCGTCGTCGAGGAGATGGATTTCCTCCTCGCTCTGCATGGCGCCTTCCAGTTGGATAGTGGCTATGCCGCGGCTGAAAGAATGGGGATTTTCGACCTTGATGTGATAGGTGGTTCGTCCGCGGCGATAAGTTATCTCGTACTCCCGCCACCACCTTGGTATACACGGATCGATCTTTAGCCGGTCGCCCCGCAACTTGAACCCGAGTATTGACTCCATGCCAGCGCGGTACATCCAGCCCGCCGATCCGGTGTACCACGTCCAGCCCCCGCGTCCGGTGTGAGGCGGAACCGCATAGACATCACCGACTGCTACATAAGGTTCGACCTTGTACTTGTGCAACCCGGCGCGCGTAGAAGAGTGATTGATGGGGTTCAAGAGCGAGAAGAGCTCTCCGGCCCGTTCTCCATCGCCCAGCATCGCAAAGGCGATCAAGGTCCAAAGCGCGGCGTGAGTATATTGCCCGCCATTTTCGCGCACGCCGGGAACGTAGCCCTTGATGTAACCCGGATCGAGTTTGCTCTTGTCGAACGGCGGTGTGAATAGAATTACCAGACCATCACCGCGCCTGATCAAATATTCCTCAACCGCTGCCATTGAGCGCACCTGGCGGTAATCTTCGGCGACGCCCGAGATAACACCCCACGACTGGACAATCGAATCGATGCGGCATTCTTCATTCTGTACGGAACCAAGCGGAGTGCCATCGTCAAAGTAAGCCCGACGATACCAATCGCCGTCCCAGCCATTTTCTTCGAGCGCCAGTTTCAGGTCATTCATGTGCTGGCGATAACGATCGGCGCGGGCTGTTTCTTTGCGTCGATCGCAGAAAGGAGCAAGACCAGCGAGCACCGTATGGAGAAACCAACCGACCCAGACACTCTCGCCCTTACCAAGATGGCCAACGCGATTCATGCCGTCGTTCCAGTCGCCTCCACCCATCAAAGGTAGTCCGTGGGGTCCAACTCTCAGACTGCGATCGATGGCACGCGCGCAGTGTTCAAAGACAGACGCGGATTCGGTTGAGATCGTCGGTTGGAGGTACGACTCCTGTTCGTCTGGTCCAAGGAGAGGCGCCTCGAGAAAGGGCACTGCCTCATCCAGTACTGAAGCATCGCCGCTGACATTGATATAGAATGCCGTTACAAACGGCAGCCACAAGAGATCGTCTGAGAAGCGTGTGCGCACCCCACGTCCGGTCGGAGGATGCCACCAGTGTTGTACATCACCTTCCTTGAATTGATGGCGTGCCGCCAGAAGAATTTGTTCGCGTGCCACCGTTGGACGACTACACACAAGGGCCATCACATCCTGCAACTGATCGCGAAAGCCGTACGCGCCGCCTGACTGATAGAAGGCTGAGCGAGCCCAGATGCGGCAAGATAGAGTTTGATAAAGAAGCCAACGATTGAGCAGCATATCCATGGGGCCGTCCGGAGTCTTGACTTCCACTGTTCCCAGTAAATCGTCCCAATACAAAAGGGTCTTCTCAAAGGCCCCATTAACGATGGCCGGCTGGCTAAACCTTGCCACAAGCTTATTCGCTTCTTCTCGTGATTGTGCTTCACCCAAGAGAAAAACGATCTCGCGCCCCTCATTCGGAGCCAGTTCGATCGTTACCTGCAGGGCGGCACAGGGATCAAGTCCGGCTCCATCGCGATCAGCAAGCTTAACGCGACGTAGAGCCGCCGGGCGGGCCGGTGATCCGTTGCGCCCGAGAAACTCTTTGCGATCGCAAGTAGCGCTGGTAACTTTTTCATTGGTAGCAACAAACGCGACACGGTCGGCGAACTCATTATTGAAAGGGTTGTGAGCGAAGATAGCTGACTGGACGATCTCGGTTATTACGTAGGGCGCGGAAGCACTGCGCTGAAAACCAAGCACGAGCTCATTGTAAAGAGTCACCGATAACCTGCGTTTTCTGTCGCTGCGATTGCGCAAACGCAACAGTGAAATCTTCACGGGGCCATCGAGGGGAACAAACATTAATAGTTCTTGTGATATACCGTGACTCGTGTGCTCAAACACCGTGTAACCCTGGCCATGTCTGATTGTATACGTACCGGCTTCGCGGATCGGTAAAGGGGTAACCGACCAAACCGTGCCTGTGTCCTCGTCGCGCAGGTAGATGCTCTCGCCGGGAGGATCGCTTACCGCATCGTTAGACCAGGGTGTCAACCGGTTCTCGCGACTGTTGGCTGACCAGGTGTAACCACCTCCTGTCTCAGTTACTTGAAAGCCAAACTCATTCTGGTTTGCGATGATGTTGGCCCAGGGCGCCGGAGTCCATTGTTCGGCTCCCAGGACTATCACATACTCACGACCACCCTGATGGAAACCGCCGACGCCGTTGAAAAAGACCAGTTCGGGGAGAGCCACGGTTGGCTCGGGATAAATTTGCGAGGGCAGGCGCGGTACGAATGGCCGGGGTAGTTCCTCTTCTACCGGTTTACGTTCAAGTTGGTCCTCCAGCGTTCCGCGTTCGGTTACGATGACGACACGCGCTACTGAGTGGAGCAAAATGCGGTCGGCCTCGGGCATGATGTCTGAGCGTCTAAGGAACACTCCACCAGGTTTATCCTGCATACTCTGCAGACCGCTGGTGCGCACCATTGTTTCAAGGTCCTGTTGCAACGACTGAATATAGCTGGGCGGATGATCGTTCAGAATCACCAGGTCAATCCGCAAGCCTTTGTAATGAAGGTACTCATGCCCGCGCAGAATCTTGCGCACAACGGACAGGTCCTCAGGTCGGTTGATTCTTACTAACAGAATTGGCAAGTCGCCACTGATTCCGTAAGGCCACAGGCTCGATTGCGCTTTGGTGTTAAGAGTGAGCACATGCGGCCGTGGACGCAGAGAGGGATCTGAGTAAATAATCCGTGCCGCCAGGCGCTGAAACATGTGTGCTTCTTCAGCATCAATGGTGAGATGGCTCATCTCAACCTGTGCTTTGGTCCAGGCCAGCCGTGACTCTCGTTCAAAAATGCTCGGGTCATGATATTTATCCGCCCGCAAGATCGCTTCTTCGCGCGAGTGGGCGACACCCGTGCTAAACGAGACCCGGACCGTTTGGTTGGGACGGATACGAACGCGGGATCGAAGACTGAAGACAGGGTCCAATACCGCACCTACGGTGTTCGACAAAGGGCGATCTTCCATCACCGCAACGGGATTGGCGGGAGAGTGACCACGTCCCAGAAAGCGCCCACGATCGGTTTCGTATTGCACCGCCCCCACTGAATCGCCTTCCGCAACCACTGCGTGAAATCCCCAGATCGGCTCTTCGTCGCTCGAGCGCCGGCGACGATGGGCCAGGATGGAATTTTCCGCTGCAAAGAATTCGGTCTCGATAAAGAGATTGCTGAAGGCCGGATGAGCCGCGTCGGCCTGTGGTGGTGCAAGCACAACCTCGGCATAACTGGTTAATTCAATTTCTCTTATACGCGTTGTGTTATTGGTGAGAGAGACTCGCCGCACCTCCGCGTTATCCTCGGCCGAGACGACGATCTCCATGTGGGTCACCATGCCCGCATCAGACCGCCAAAAGTCTATTTTGTCCTCCGCGAACGAGACTTCGTACGATTGCGGTTTCCGTTGTACCGGTTGAAATCCAGCGGACCACACGGCGCCGCTACGAACGTCCCTTAAGTAGATAAACGCTCCCCAATGGTCTCGCGTCACGTCCTCACGCCAACGGGTGACTGCATTGGGGCCAGATCTGGAATAGCCCGAACCCGCTGTGGTGACCATCACATTGTATGTTCCATTTGAAAGCAACTGCGTGCGCGGGGTGTCGAGATCCGGAGTGGTGTAGACGCGTGTAACTACTCCCGGCATTACCGGAGAGACACGTCCGGTCAAAACTTCCTCTGCACGAGGGTGCACCGCCGGAACACCGCTAGGAATCCGTTCTTGCAATAATAGTTCGGTGGCTTGTACGGATGGATCGGAGTGAAAGCGCTTTTCCATCAGATCGGTGTGCAGGGTGTTGTCGAGCGCTACCAGGCTCATCCCTTGATGATGGGCCATGAACGCTCGAATTAGGACGCGCTTCTGATTTTGTGGCAGACGCTCGGAGGTGTAATCGATCGCCTCATAAAAGCCAAAGCTGCCAAGGGCGCCTTCTTTCTCCAGCCGATGCAGATTTTCGATCGCCGCATCGGCGTTGACCATGGCTGCGAGTGTAGTCGCGTAAGGCGCGACCACGAGATCCTCGATCAACCCGCGTTTTAGACCCAGGCCGGCAACGCCGAATGGACCATACTGATAGTTCAAAAGGAGATCCCGAACATTGTATGCCGACTCGGAGATCCCCCATGGAACACTGCGTTCGCGTCCATACTCAATCTGTCTGGCGACAATTGTGCGATAGGTTTGGCCAAGCAGAGTGCCGGGGTAATCGCGCATCACGAGGAGAGGCATCAGATACTCGAACATCGTGCCGGTCCACGAGATCAACGCTCGACTGCCGTTGACGGCGATGAGCTGTCGCCCCAATCGGAACCAGTGCTCCTGGGGAACATCACCTTTCGCGATCGCGACAAAGCTCGCCAGACGCGCTTCCGACGCGAGCAAGTCGTAGAAGGAGTTGTCAGGCCGAAGCTCCGACACGTTATAGCCAATGGTGAAAAGCTTGCGCTCTTTATCAAGCAGGAATTGAAAATCCATTTCTTCCACGATCTGTTCTGACGCTTGCGCGAGAGAAGCCAGACGCGTCAACAGATCCTTTGCCCCGCTCAGCGCGCTTTCGACTGCGGCGTTCAGATCCTCGAGAGCGTTCAACACCTGGTCACGATTCGGACTTGTCGCAGACTCGGCAATTTTTGCCTGCAGAGCGGAAACTTGAACCAGGGCGTTGTCGGAGATCTCAGAGATTGCGGAGAGACTAGAGACAGTACTCAGCCGAGCCGCGATTTCGCGCCAGATATCTTCCGCTTCCCCTCCCCAGCTCTTAATCAGCGACTCGGTCCGCACAAGTGCTGCATTCCACGGCACAAGGGTGGTGAGGTCCCGAAAGTATGAGTCAACCTGGTGGCGCAGCGCCACGGCCCACCACCGCATTTCCTTAAAGGTTTCTTTTCCATGCTCGTGGGAGAGCGCATTGAGGATGTCCTCAATGACTGACGCGCGCTCCGCTAACGAGTCGACTAGCTCCACCCAGGAGGAAATACTCTTATCGAGATCAACCGAGACCAGTTTCACGCAGGCGTCAATTTCATCGCGCAACTGCCTAACTGTTACTACCTCAGTTCGCTGCCTGATCGCGGCAAGCCTTCCTGCTTCCGCTCCAATCGCATTAATCGTATCGCGCAGCCCGTTCACGACTCGGTCATCGAAAAGGCTACTGTCCGGCAGTTCAATGCATGCCTGTTTTATTGCAATCAAATGACCGGCTAGATTGCCGCTATCAACGGTGGAGATATACTGCGGTAAAAGCGGTTGCAGGTTTTTTGTGTCATACCAGTTAAAGAAGTGTCCCCGGAATTTCCCGAGTTTGCGGAGAGTTGCGAAAGTGAGTTCCTCACGTTCCACGAACTCCAGTGTGCCAATGTAACCGAAGTTATTAGCCGAAATAGTGGAAAGCAAGAGCAAGCCAATGTTTGTGGGTGAAGTCCGGTGTGCAACCAACGGAACTGGGTCCTCCTGGAAGTTATCAGGGGGGAGCCAGTTGTCCTCTGCGCCCACGAAAGTCTCAAAAAAACGCCAGATGCGACGAGCAACTGATCTCGCGAAGCGCAAATCCTCGCCGCTGATAATTCGATCTTTCAGTGAAGTGGGGAGGCTAATCCAATAAGCCACAACAGGTGAGAGGGCCCAGGCAACAACGAACGGCCAAACCACTATCTGCGAAGCTGGTCTCAGAAACAGCATTAGCATTGCGGAAATGAGAGCTAGCAATTCCGCCGGCAACATCGATCGAAACGATGCTGCCAGCCCGTGACGCGTTTCGCTCTCAGCCTTGGCGGCTGTTACCCATTCGAGCAGTTTCTTTCGCGAGAGAAGTGTCCGATACATCGTGCGCAGGATCGCATCGCTCATCAGGTAGCCCTGGTGCGCCAGAAATATCAGCGAAAGGGCTACCTGTAACGTATTTGTCCTGATATCTCCCCACACACTCCAGAAATGGCTGGTCCAGGGTATACCGCGAGGGTGGATCAAGAGGCTGGTCGTAACATGGAGGTAAACCGGGAAAGAGATCGTGATGATTACGAAGATTGTCCAGAGTAGTGGCGACCCGGGGAAAACTGTCCAGGCGACAACCAACCATAGAAACAAGGACGGGGCGACCAGGCTGCGACGAAGGTTATCGAGAATTTTCCAACGAGACATTAACGGCAGATCGTTGCGTACCTTGCGCCCGTTTCCATCTGTCACTGAAGAAAACAGCCAGCGAAGAAGCTGCCAGTCACCGCGCGTCCAGCGGTGTTGCCTCTTCGCGTATGCTTCGTAGTGAGCAGGGTATTCATCGAGCAACTCGATGTCCGAAACCAGCGCCGCGCGCACGAAGAGCGACTCAAAAAGATCATGGCTCAATAGCGTGTTGTCAGGGACCCGATTGGAGAGGGTTGCTTCAAACGCGTCAACGTCGTAGAGCCCCTTGCCCGTGTAATTGCCTTCGCCAAAAAGATCCTGGTAGACATCGGACACCGCTGTGGTGTAGGGATCGATTCCAGTGTTCCCCGAAAAGATGCGAGCAAACCTTGAACGAGCGGCACTCTCAAGTGAAATGCTGACGCGAGGCTGCAGGATTCCGTAACCCGACGTAACGCGATTGACAGAAGGGTCAATTTTTGGCCGATTAAGTGGATGGATCGCAGTCCCTACGAGTTTGCGAGCTACGTCTCGGGGAATCTGCGTATCAGAATCAAGCGTAATGACAAAGCGCACCTGTGAGAGAAGTGATCTGTCCGCGGTCTGAACCAGGAAACTGGTTCCAGGTCCGCCGCGCAGCAGTTGGTTGAACTCGTGCAGCTTTCCGCGTTTTCGCTCCCACCCCATCCATTTGCCTTCACGCGCGTTCCACATGCGCTGGCGATGAAACAGATGAAACCGCGCGGGTTGGTCTTTGCTGTAACGTTCGTTAAGTTTCTCGACGATCCCGAGCGCCACATTGAGCAGCATGGCGTCTTGCGGCAACTCCTCCGAGTCGGCGTCGGGAAAATCGCTCAATAACGCAAAATGTATGTGCTCATCCTGATTTGCGAGGAAATGAACCTCCAGCCTTCCAAGCAATTCACGAACATCACTTTCATTGGAGAAGATTGTCGGAACAACCACCATGGTTCGTGCCTGTTCGGGAATGCCGGCCGACGTATTCATTCGGGGCAACAGACGCGGCTCGAAAAAGTGGGTTAAGTCCCAATTCAAAATGCTGAGCGCCAGGTCGCTTGCAGGTATCAACGCCAACACTGCTGCGGCGATAAGAAGCTCCCAGGCAGCACCAACCAGGTGCAACGCAATGACGAGAAGGATAAGAATTAATGTAGTAAGGAGCGTGAGCGTACCAAGGTAGGTAAAGGTCGGATGGCGTAAGAACCATCGCTGCTTTCTTTCTTTGAGCGACGGCTGGTACGCAAAGATAGCTTCCAGTTGCGGCAGACCAGCGTCGACCAAGTAGTACCCGACATGCGACTTGGGATCGGTCTCTCCATTCTTGGCAACCGACTTTGACGCAGCTGTGACTGCACCTGCGGCAATCTCGAGCTCCATTGATCCGGTGCGTTTGCTGATTCTTTCAATCACGTGGCGATAACGATCGCGCGTGACAAATTCCATCTTCAGGTAGACATTCGCGGGGTCCTTGCCGAGCAGTGGATCGACGAGGCTCACGCTCTCGAAGAAGTCTCGCCAATCAAGGTTCGAAAGCAGACGCATGCTGGTGATGATGTTGCCGATAGTGACCTGCGTCGCGGCTTGACGTTGATGTTCCAGGTGAATGATCTGTTCGACACTCGAGCCCTGGCGAGCAATCTGCTTTTCCATCCAGTCGGTCACCGGCATCACTGCCGGATCCTGCTCGCGCAAACGTTGAGTTAATTGCACCACTAAGGCGCGCGGGATCTTGTCGCGTTTGCCTAACCGATCTGAAAGTAGCGGTATGAGCGCGGAAGGCTGACGGGCTGCAGCTTCCAACAGTTTGTCGGCAAGCTTGTCTGCCTGCTCACGTTCTTCCCGCGCTGCAATGATCCGAACCGCAAGTCGGCGCAAATTCTCTACGAGAGCCAGGCGAAGCGAAATCGCCACAGCCCAGAGCTCACCAATTGTGAGCGGCGCAACACTTTGATATGCGGTAATGAAACGACGCAGCGTCTCTGTTTCAAGACGACTGTCGGTATGTGCAATCAGGCCGACGGCAACGGCATAGATGCGCGGGTAGTTTTTGAGGTCACCAACCGCGAGTTTCGGGAGTTCGTAATAGTACCGCTTGGGAAGGTCTTCACGGATCTCTCGAAGTTGTTCCTCGATAATATGAAAATTATCGACTAACCACTCTGCGGCGGGTGATATCGTGCGACCTTCACGGATTGATTCGACGAGTATTCGATACGCCCAGACCAATTTTCTCCCGTTATCTTCAAGACGGGGCAAGAGTAAAATGGGGCCTTTTTTTCTGACGACCTTGTGCTCGGCAGCCAGCGTTTGCGCATACTGCTCCAGATGCTCAACGCTGAACATCTGCTCGCGGATCGCCGGCTCATCGCCATCATCCAGCCCTCGGTTGAACCTACCCGACAACGATGAGAGAAACTTAAGCATAGCTGTGGGAAGAGATCCTCGTGCATCAATTAAGAGTTGATGCCAATCCGCATCAACTGTGAGGGGGAACAAACGTAATCAGAATATCACGATTACGACGACATTAGTTCTCGGAGAATTGGCCGCACGCAAGCTAACATGCTAGGCTAATTATCTAAAGAGGCATTGTTTCATTTACGTCACGGCGAGAAACAAGCTGCGCTGCACCATACGCAGCAGGAAGATGGAACAGGCGTCACGAGTTTCCCCTTATCAATCCTCAGAATGAAAACGGGAGCCAAAATGTCCGCGAATCAGACCACAATCCTCGTAGTGGATGACTTTGACGACACCCGTCTACTTCTCCGCACCTGGCTCGAACGTAAAGGGTTTCGTGTAATCGAGGCGACAAATGGAAACGAGGCTGTCGCGCAAGCCGAAAGTGAAGGGCCTGATCTGATAATCATGGACATAGAGATGCCTGAGCTTGATGGCCTGGCCGCAACGCGGAAGATACGAAGCCTAAAGACCCTGGAGGATATCCCGGTCGTAGCTGTTTCCGCCTATGGCGCTCAACAGTTTCGCGGCGAGGCGCTGGCGGCGGGATGCAACGAGTATTTGTCAACCCCCTTCGAACCCAATGATCTGGAAAAGGTGATCCGGGCATTTCTGAACTCGCGAGGCCCACAATGAGGGCTCGTGCAGCGGGCAGGGTACACGAGCTTAAGCGGCCAAGCTCGCTCCCTCGACAGCTCTGCAACTTTGCGGTGACCCTACTTTTCCTCTTGATCTCGAGCGGATACGCTTACGGGCAAACCGCCCAGTGTTCTTTGAATCTCGCGGATCTTCCTGCCGCTCCGGAGTTACTCGGCTTCCAACTGGGAATGACGAAGGAACAAGTGAAAGTTCGGATCCCACAGGTGGTCTTCGGTAAGAACGATGAATTCGGAGTCTCCAAGACGACAATCAATCCATATTTCGATCCGCGCATAGATAAATCAACATTTGAGAACGTGCGCAGCATTTCCCTCGACTTCCTGGATAACCATCTAACCTCTCTTTGGATTGGTTATGACAGTTCGTTCAACGTGGCCTCCGTTGATGAGTTTGTTAAAAGGATTTCGCAGTCATTGCACTTGCCTGCTGCCTGGGTCTCCTGGCGTACGCGCGGGCAGCAGCTGCGTTGTAAGAATTTTCAGGTAACCGTCACGTTAGTTGCCGATGGTCCAAGTTTTCGCCTCCTTGACACGGGTGCTGAGGATGTCGTAGCGGCAAGAAGGGAAACTAAAGAGGAACAAGAATCCGAGGTATCAGAAGCGAGTGAAGGAGCGACAGAGATTCTGGGCGACAAGAAAAACAAGATCTACTATGCGGCCGGTTGCCAGCCGACCAGGGAAATTGCTGAGCCCGATCGCGTGATCTTCAAGGACGCGGAAGCGGCAGATAAAGCCGGATTCAAAGCGGCAAAAGCCTGTCAACAATGACGACCTGATTCGCTGAAGGGATTTGCAAATGCTAAAGGAATTCCGAGATTTTATCGCCCGCGGTAACGTAATCGACTTGGCGGTAGCCGTAATCATCGGCGCCGCATTTGGAAAGATCGTTACCTCCCTGGTAGAGGGAGTAATCATGCCGCCGTTGGGATTGTTGCTCGGCCGGGTCGATTTCTCGAATCTGTTCATAGACCTTTCGGGCCAACATCCCTCTTCCCTTGCTGAAGCTAAGCTAAAGGGTCTGCCCGTTATCGCATACGGAACCTTTATCAACGACGTAGTTAGTTTTCTCGTCATTGCCTTCGTTGTCTTTCTGATTATCCGAGCTATTAATAAGCGTAAGAAGAAAGACGAGGCTGGAACTACTAAAGACTGCCCGTACTGCCTGACAGCAGTTCCCATCGGCGCCTCTCGCTGTGCTGCATGTTGCTCGGATCTTCCTGTCACCGCCTAATTTTGGAGTGCGCTTTTGGAGTGCGCTGGCCTGGCAGCGCTTTAGCCTACGCGGCGTTATCGAATCCCACCCTTGTCCCCCAAGCTCGTTGAAAATCAGGCCAAAGCGGCGCCGGGCCGCCGCACTCCAAATAAGGTTCATTGACGAGGGATCGTTGACAGCTTATTCTCCTAATGGCTTAAGTTAAGAATGTTGGACGAAAAAAGCACATAAGCCAAAATGAGAGCATCCCCAAGCTGGTTTATGACGTTTTTAACCGGTCCCTCTTCCTTCAATGC
>Ga0137366_10002927_pt1 | contig 13208 bp, 15 predicted proteins | sample SagtaG_8_FD_104938 | JGI IMG/M metagenome (GOLD analysis project Ga0137366, IMG submission 104938) | Vadose zone soil microbial communities from Sagehorn Ranch, Mendocino, California, USA - Sage1_L_60_16 metaG | ecosystem: Environmental > Terrestrial > Soil > Vadose zone | place: USA... | reverse complement strand
CCTGCTTCGGCCCGGACGGGCTGCTGCGCCGCCATGACTTCACCATCGACATCCTCGGCGGGGCCACCGGGCTGCTCTACGCCACCGGCTACCGCGACATCGACGGCATCATCATCCCCACCACGCGACGGGGCTACGCCTGGCAGGGCGACTACCAGCTCATTCCGGAGCCGCTGCTGGTCGCCATCGACATGAGTGAGATCACCATCCGCTGACCTCAACCACTCAAGAAAGAGAACGACAATGCGCAAACTGATCGAATCGACCCTCGTCTCGCTGGACGGCGTCACCGAAGCGCCCGAACGGTGGGCCAGCTTCGACGCCGAGGCCACGGCGTATTCCCTCGAGCAGCTGGGCAACTACGACGCGTTCGTCATGGGCCGGGTGACCTACGAGAAGTTCCTCGCGAACTGGGGCCACATCGCCGGAGACCCCTACCTCGACCGCATCAGCGCCATGCCCAAGTACGTCGCATCCCGGTCACTGACCCAGACGGCCTGGAATGCCACCCTCCTCGGGCCCGACCCGTCCAGCGCGATCGCCCGGCTGAAGGACCAGCCCGGCAAGGACCTCATCAAGTACGGCACCAGCCGCTTCGACGACACGCTCGTGCGAGATCACCTGATCGACGAGTTCCGCTTCTGGATCATGCCCGTCGTGGCCGGCTCAGGGCAGCGGCTGTTCCAGGACGTGGACACCTCCGGGCTCCACCTCAGGCTCACCGGCGAGAGCAGACTGGGGAACGGGTCGGTGATCCTCACCTATGCGCCCGGCTGACCTCAGTCCGTGACAGCCTTAACCCAGCTACTGTCCCAGCAGCCACCGGCCCGGCGCGATGAGCTTGCGGGCGCCGGCCGGCCCCCACGAACCCGGCGCGTAGGACGCTACCTGCGGCGGGTTCGTCAGCAGCGGCGTGACTGCCTTCCACGCCGCGGCTAGCCCGTCCGGGCGGGTGTACAGCGACCGGTCGCCGATCAGGGCGTCGTGGATCAGCCGGACGTACGGCGGCAGCGGGTCGGCGCCGCGCAGGCCGGACAGCGGGAGCGACGCCGCGCCATGGTCCAGGTCGAAACCGGGACCGGGCTTCTTGGCCACCAGGGACAGGTCGATCTCGCCGTCGCCGGCCAGCGAAAACGACAGCACGTTGGCCTTGGCGGGCAACTGCCCGGCCAGCGGCCCGGGCGGATCGCGCAGGATCAGGCTGACCCGCTGCCTGGTTTCCGCCAGCCGCTTGCCGGTGCGCAGGTAGAACGGCACGCCGCGCCAGCGCGGGTTATCGATCCACAGCCGCGCCGCCACGAACGTGTTCTGCCCGGACTTGGCCGCCACCCCGGGCACCTTGCGGTAGCCGGTGAACTGGCCGAGCACCACCTCGGCCGGGTCGATCGGCCGGAACGACTTGATCACCTTCTCCCGGGCGGCCTGCAGGTCCAGCGCGCCCAGGCTGGCCGGCGGCTCCATCGCCACCTCGGCAGCCACCTGGAACAGATGCGTGACGAGCATGTCGAGCACCGCGCCGGTCGCGTCGTAGAACACCGAGCGGTCGGTGATGCCGAGCTTCTCCGGCACGTCGATCTGCACCGACTCGACGTGCTGGCGGTTCCATATCGCGTCGAACAGGCCGTTGGCGAAGCGTAGCGTATGCAGGTCCTGGGTGGCCTCCTTGCCCAGGAAGTGGTCGATCCGGTAGACCTGCTGCTCGTCCAGGACCGAGTGGACGACCCGGTCCAGGCTGCGGAACGACTGCGGTGACGTGCCGAACGGCTTCTCGTACACCACCCTGGCGTTGGCGGCCAGCCCGTGCTGGCCGAGCGCCCTGGTCAGCTCCTCGAACGCCACCGGCGGCACCGCCAGGTAGTGCACGAGCTGCGGGTCGCCGCCCAGCGCCTCGCGCGCCTTGGCCAGGTCGTCCAGCAGGCTGCCGGGGCTGTCGCTGGTGAAGCCGCCGCCGGCGAAGAACACCCGCTCGGCGAAGGCCTTCCACTCCTTCTTGGCCGGCTTCGGGCCGAACTCGCTGAGCACATCCCGCACGTGCTTGCGGAAATCCTCGTGCGCGACGTCGCCGCGGCCGTTGCCTACCAGCAGCCACTGCTTCGGCAGCAGGCCCTCCTGGGCGAGCCGGTAGAAGGCCGGCAGGACCAGCCGCTTGGCTAGGTCGCCGGTCGCGCCGAACAGGATAAAGACCGTCGGCCCCAGGTCCGGGCCGCTCTTCATTGTCGCTGGCATGCATGACAACCTACGTGACCGCCCGGGCGGGAGCCGGTCTAGGGTGGGGACGACGCCAGATCGAAGACGCCTGACGATCGAACCGATGAGGAGATTCCATGCCAACTCGCACCGCACGTACTGGCTGGACCGGGACCCTGGAGCAGGGCGTGGGCAAGGTTGAGCTGACGAGTTCCAAGCTCGCCACGTTCGAGGTGTCCTTCCCCAGGCGGGCCGCTGAGGACGCCGGGGGATTTACCAGCCCGGAGGAGCTCATCGCGGCCGCCCACTCCTCCTGCTACGCCATGCAGCTGTCCGCGCTGGTCGCCCAGGCCGGCGGCACCCCGCAGGCACTGGACGTGCAGGCCGACGTGTCGCTCGGCCCGGACCCGGCCGGCGGCTTCAGGCTCACCGGCATCAAGCTCACCGTCCGCGGCGAGGTGGACGGCCTGAACGCGGAGCAGTTCGCCCAGGCCGCGCAGGCGGCCAAGGAAGGCTGCCCGGTCAGCAAGGCGCTCACCGGCGTGGACATCACGCTGGACGCCGCCCTTGAGGAGTAGAGCCCTCGAGGAATAACAGGGCCAGGCCGCCGTCGACCGGGACGACCGCCCCGGTCATGGCGCTGCCGCCGTCCCCGGCCAGGAACGCGATGACCGCGGCCACCTCGGCCGGGGACACCAGCCGGCCCAGCGGCTGCTGGGCCGCGAAGGCCCCGGCCGCGGGCAGGCCGTAGAGCCGGGCGCTCTCGTCCAGCATCGGGGTCTGCGTCGAGCCCGGGCTGACCGCGTTCGCGGTGACGCCGATGCCGCCGAGTTCGGCGGCCAGCGCGCGGACGAACCCGGTCACCCCGGCCTTGGCCGCGCAGTACGCGGCGAGCATCGGCAGCCCGCGGGTGGCGGCGGCCGAGGCGACGGCGACGAACCGGCCGCGGCGCGGCTCCGGGCGGCGGAGCAGGGCCGGCACGGCCACGCGGGCCAGGTTCAGCACGCCGCCGAGGTCGACGTCGAGCACCGCCCGTTCCTGCCCGGGCGGGACCTGCCAGGCCGGGACCCCGCCGGCGATGACGCCCGCGGCCGCGACCGCCGCGTCCAGGCCGCCCCAGCGCTCCGCGGCCAGCCGCACCGCCGCGGCCAGCGCGTCCGGGTCCCGCACGTCGGCCTCGACGGCCGCGACCGCGGCCGGATCCGGCGCCGCCGCGACCACCCGGTCCAATTCGGCCCGTGTGCCCAGCGGGTACGGCAGCGCCGGGTCGTCGGCGCACCGGTCCACCGCGACCACCCGCCAGCCGTCCGCGGCCAGCGCCGCGACCGTGGCCGCGCCGATGCCCCGCGCCGCGCCCGTGACGAGCGCGACCCGGCCGGTCACGGCGACGGACAAATCGGGCTCCCTTGCTTAATAGGTGAAGATCGCGCCCAGGGCGGGAGCGACGTAGGTGTAGCCGCCGATCCGGCGCAGCCGTCCGTGACCGAGGCGGGCCAGCTCGCGGGCGAGTTCGGCGTCCTGCTCGCCCGAGGTGTCGAGCAGCACGTCCAGCCGCGGCAGCCGGGCCGCGAACGGCCGCGGGTCCGGGCCGGCGTTGTGCACGCAGTCGGACAGCAGCACCGCCCGCGCGTCGCGGGCCGGCACCCGGGCCAGCTCGCGCGCTGCCACCCGGACGATGATGTCGTCCTCGTCCGGCAGCGGGTGCTCCACCAGCTGGGCCACGGTCCGGTCCAGGTCGATGTCGTCCGAGCCGCCCCGGTACCGCAGGCTGGCCAGCTCGCCAAGGCCGCGCCGCGCGGTGACGTCCCGGCGCGCACGCTGCTGCCCTGCCGGATGTCCGGGTGCTCGCGGGTGGCCCGGGTGACCGCCACGGCGTCCCCGACCAGCCGCTGGTACAGCCCGGGGGCGACCGATGGCAGCGGCGCCCGCAAGGCCACGATGCCGCGCTCGGCCGCCGCGTCCTGGTAGCCGATGGCCAGCCGGCAGATGCGGTCGTGCACCGACGTGGACAGCCGGGTCGTGCCCACGTTGCCGATCAGCTTGGACGGGGTGAGGTCGGCGTTGCCCTCGACGAAGACCATCGGGATGCCCCATTCGGCCGTGATGGCCCGCAGCAGGGTGCTCTTGCTGGTCCCCGGCGGTCCCTCCAGGATGATGTCGCGGCCCGCGGCCACCGCCGCGAGCACGAGGGTGAGCTCACGCTCGCGGCCGACCAGGTGCGCGGCGACCCGGTCGTAGACCGCCGCCAGGCTCGGGCCATCTCGTCCTGCCATGCTCGGAAAGCCTCCTCCTCCCTCTACCTGATGGTGTTGCCCGCGTCGACGGTGAACTCAAGGCCGGTGACGTAGCGGGCCTCGTCCGAAGCCAGGAACAGCACCGCGTTGCTGATGTCGCGCGGGTCCACGCTCTCCACCGGCAGCGAGTTCATGAAGATCGGGCCGAGGTTGGGATCGCGGTTGATCAGCGGCTCGAGGCCGCCCAGGCCGTCGGCCATCGGCGTGTCCACCCCGGTCGGGTGCACGGTGTTGACCCGGATGCTGTGCCGGGCCAGCTCGTTGGCCATGCTCCTGGCGATGCCGACCACGCCGTGCTTGGCCGCCACGTACGGGGCCGTCCAGGGCAGCCCCTTGATGCCGGCCGTCGAGCTGGTGCAGATGATCGAGCCGCCGCCGGCCGCGATCAGGTGCGGCACGCTGACCACCATGGTGTTCCAGACCCCGGTCAGGTTGGTGTCCAGGGTGTCCTGCCAGACCTGCGGGGTCACCTCGTCCCAGCTCTGGACGGTGCAGATGCCCGCGTTGGCGCTGACGATGTCCAGCCGGCCGAGCTGGGCCACCCCGCCGTCGACCGCGGCCTTCAAGGCGGCGGCGTCCCGCACGTCGGCCACCGTGGCCACGATCCGCCGGTCCAGCGCCTCCACCGCCTTGACCGTCTCGGCCAGGTCCGCCTCGGTCGCCAGCGGGTACGGCACGTCGTCGTAGTCGCGGCAGATGTCGATCCCGATGATGTCGGCGCCCTCCTCGGCGAGCCGGATGGCGTGCGACCGGCCCTGCCCCCGCGCGGCCCCGGTGATGAAGGCGACCTTGCCCGCTACTCGTCCAGCCATTTATGACCCCTACTTCTTGTTGGTGAAGCCCGCGTCGACCGGCAGCGTGACGCCGGTGACGTAGCGGGCGTCGTCGGATACCAGCCAGACGATCGCGTTGGAGATGTCGACCGGCTCGACCATGTCGACCGGGAGCGCGTTGGCCGTTTCGGCCAGGTCGTCGGGCGTAGCCATCGGGTAGGCCACGCTGCCGACCTGGGCACAGATGTCGACCGCGATGATGTCCGCGCCCTCCTGCGCCAGCCGGACGGCGTGCGACCGCCCCTGGCCGCGGGCCGCGCCGGTGATGAAGGCGACCTTGCCCTCGAGCTTCCCAGCCACTTACGTCACTCCTTTCACAGATGCTCGCGCAGCTCCCACCGTGCCCGGCCCCGGGTCCGGGTCAGGGACGGAAGCCGGCCAGCGGATTCTCGTCGCAGGCACGATCCGGTCTGTGCCTGACCGGCCCGGGTCTGACCGGCCCGGGGCCGGCGGGTCGGCGGCCGATGGACACCGGCACCGGCCGGGAACGGTGCGAATGATTGCCGAACGGTCTGGGCACGGGGGCCCCGGCGACGGCCGCGAGCGCGCGCTCGCCGTGCCCCTTGACGCACTCCGGGTCGGGGCCGTCCAGCGGCAGCCCGGTGAAGAACTTGGCCGCCATGCACCCGCCGCGGCACGAGTCGTAGGCCGAACACGACTGGCAGGCGCCCCCGGTCTGCGGCCGGCGCAGCCCGGCGAACAGCTCGGAATCCCGCCACACCGCGGTGAATCCGCCGGGGCCGCGGACGTTCCCGGCCAGGAAGTTCTCGTGGATGGCGAACGGGCACGCGTAGACGTCGCCGACCGGGTCGATCAGGCAGACCACCCGGCCCGCGCCGCACAGGTTCAGGCCGGGCAGCGGGTCGCCGTAGGCGGCCAGGTGGAAGAACGAGTCGCCGGTCAGTACCTGCGCGCCGCGGGCCACCAGCCAGTCGTAGAGCTGCCGCTGCTGGCTCGCGATGGGGTGCAGCTCGTCCCACACGTCCGCGCCGCGGCCGGACGGCCGCAACCGGGTCAGCCGCAGCTGCGCGCCGAACCGTTCGGCTATCGCCATGAAGTCATCCAGCTGGCCGGCGTTCTGCCTGGTCACCACCACCGAGATCTTGAAGCCTTGGCACCCGGCCTGGGCCAGGTTCTGCATCGCCCGCAGCGCGGTGGCGTACGAGCCAGGCCCGCGGACCGCGTCGTTGACCTCGGCGGTCGCGCCGTCCAGCGAGATCTGCACGTCGACGTAGTCGCTGGCGGCCAGGTGGCGGGCTCGCCCGGGCGTGATCTTGATCCCGTTGGTGGAGAACTTCACCCCGACACGGTGCGCGGTGGCGTAGTCGACCAGGTCCCAGAAGTCGGGCCGGACCGTGGGCTCGCCGCCGCCGATGTTCACGTAGAACACCTGCATCCGCTCCAGCTCGTCGATCACCGCCCGGCACTCGGCGGTGGTCAGCTCGCGCGGGTCGCGCCGCCCCGAGCTGGACAGGCAGTGCACGCAGGCCAGGTTGCACGCGTAGGTCAGTTCCCAGGTCAGGCAGATCGGCGCGTCCAGGCCGTACTGGAACTGCTCGACGAGAGGGAGGGTCACGCCGGCTCCCGCGGGCGGATCATCTGGGAGCTCGCCAGCGTCTGCAGGGCGGTGGCGTACACGGGCAGTTCGGCCGGTGTCAGGCCGGCCCGCCGGCAGGCTTCCCGCGCGCTGGGCGCGTCGCCGAGTTCGCTGATCACGGTGAGCAGCGCGGGGCTCTTCAGGAACGACAGGCGGCGGGTGCCGAAGTGGTAGAGCAGCGCCCCGAACCGTTCCGGCCGGACCGACACCTGCGGGTGCAGCTGCCAGGGGCGGTCGAGATCGAAGGATTCCGCCGCCCGCGGCGGTGTCTCAGTAAACACCGCACATGCCGTCGATGGAGACCTCTTCTACCAGCAGCTCGGCCTCTGCCAGTTCGGTTTCTGCCAGTTCGGTTTCTGCTAGTTCGGTTTCTGTTAGTTTGCTCTGGGCCAGCCCGGGTTCCGCGGCCGGGACCTCGATGACGTCAGCGATTGCGACACGCTCGCTCATGGCGCTCTCCCTAGCTGCGCAGACGTGGACAATGGATGCGGCGGCACTATTTCCGTCACGCGGTGACGAATATAATCCGCATGTTAACGTCACCTTGTGCCATAAGCAAGGCTTGTCCCGGAGGCAACGGTGTTGACCAGCAAGACGGCGGAGGTAGCGGGCGGGCGGCGTGGTCGGCCGCCCGGTACCAGCCGGCGCGAGCTGGAGCTGATCGCGCTGCGCCTGTTCACCGAGCAGGGCTTCGACAACACCACCATCGAGCAGATCGCGTCCGAGGCCGGCGTCAGCAAGCGGACGTTCTTCCGTTACTTCGGCTCAAAGACCAGCGTGCTGTGGAGCGAGTTCGACCACGAGGTGGACGTGATCCGGGCGGCCCTGGCCGGGGTGCCGGCCGGGGTGCCGATGATGGACGCCATCCGCCGGGCCGTGGTCGCGGCCAACCACTACGGGCCGCAGGACGTCCCCGAGCTGCGGATGCGGATGAACCTGATCGGCAACGTGCCCGCGCTGCAGTCCAGCGCCGCCCTGCACTACGACGCGTGGGAGCGGGCCATCAGCGACTTCGCCGCCACCCGGACGGGCCAGCCCGCCGACTCGCTCTACCCGCTCGCCGTCGGCCGCGCCACCCTGGCCGCCTGCCGCGCGGCCTACGACCGCTGGTCCGCCCGCGCCGACGCCGACCTGACCTTTTACCTGGACGCCGCCCTGGCCGCCCTGGCGGCGGGCTTCGACCCGGACATGATCCGGGCCAGCGCCCAGGCGCTCGGCCAGAACATCCCCCGCCGCGCCAGCACCTGATTTCTGGGCTCGAGGCGGCCAGCCGGGACCGGCTAGCTGACTGACTGCTCCGAATCCGTCCAAGGAGGTCGCATCGCGCCACAGCGGGTAGACAATGTGAGCATGAGCAGTCAGACGGGGGGGCGTAAGCCCGGTGCGGTGCGGACCGCGGAGTTCGATGTCGCCGAGGCGAGGAAGGCGTTCTTCCTCATGGTCGGCTTCATCGCGCTGATCTGGATACTGCAGATTTTCAACTGGGCAGGGCACTACCGGCTCGACTATGACTACGGCGTCCTGCCGCGCAACATCGGGCGGCTGCCGCAGATCTTCTCGGCGCCGTTCCTGCATTTCTCCTGGGATCACATCGAGGGGAATTCGGGGCCACTGTTCGTCTTCGGGTTTCTCGCCGCCTACCGCGGCGTGACCAAGTTCCTCGGCGTGACGCTGGTCGTCGCGCTCACCAGCGGTCTGGCGGTCTGGCTCTTCCAGGGCAACAGCGAGCTCACCGTGGGGGCGAGCGGGCTCATCTTCGGCTACTTCGGCTACGTGCTGTCCCGCGGCCTCATCGACAGGAACCTCATCGACGCGCTCGCCGCGGTGGTCATGGCGCTGTCCTACGCCTACATCCTGACCGTGGCGATACCGGGGACGCCCGGCGTGAGCTGGATAGGCCACCTGGGCGGGCTGATCGGCGGAGTCGCCGCGGGGTGGATCTTCCGGTCCCGGCGCGCGGTGTCCGGGACGGGCCGGGGCAAGGTCTCCGGCGACTCCGGCGGCCGTCCGCCCGCCAGCACGGTGGCGGTACCCGCGGACAACCCGCGCGCGGACCTGCACAAGGAGCTAGGCGACCTGGGCCTGTAGGTCCAGGCCGGCCGAGCTGAGCAGGGAAGCCTCCAGCACGGCCTGCCTGCGCCGGGGGTCCATCAGGTTGGCGCCCATGACGGCGAGGTCGCGCGGGCCCGGCGTCACGACCGTGACCCGCTTGCCCTGCGCGCCGAGCGCCCTCGCCTGGCGGAGCAGTGCACCGGTGAACACCTGCCTGACCCGGCGCTCGAGGCGCAGGTGCGGCTGGAACGGATGGTCGGGTTCGGTGCTGGCCATCGGCGCTAGCACGTACACCTCTTGCACGTCGGTGCCGGCCAGCACGCTGAGCGAGGTGGCCGAGCGGACGCCCCCGTCCACGTAACGCCGGCCGCCGATGCGGGCCGGCTCGTACCAGCCCGGTATCGAGCAGGAGGCGACCACGGCGTCGGCCAGCGACGCGGGCGGGGCGCCCGGGTGGCCGAACAGCACCCGCTGCCCGGTGTCATAGTCCATGGCCACGATCCAGGTGCGGCCGTCGGCCCAGTTCCCGGCGTCTTCCGGATCACGCTCGCTCAGCGCGCCGATCAGCGACCGGAGCGCCACATGCCGCCCCCGGCCGTGCGGCAGCCAGCCGCTCGCCCCCACCCAGGGCGGTACCTGGAGAAGCAGCGCCGCGCGCGCCAGGGGCAGCGATCCGGGGCGCAGTTGCGGCCACGGCGGCAGCGGCCCGTCCTGCTCGGCGAGCACCATGGATTCGCTCAGCCTCCCGGTGATGTCCCCGGCCTGCCAGGCCACGATCTCGTCCAGCGACGCGCGGCAGCGCAGCGCGGCGGCCAGCACGCTGCCCGCGCTCGTCCCGACGAGGAGATCGACGTCGGCGGCGGGGAGCCGCTCGTGCAGGCGGACCAGGGCTCCGGTCATCCAGGCCGCCCCGAGCACGCCGCCCGCGCCTAGTACCAGGGCGGTCCGGGGACGGCCGCGGCCTATCACCCGATCAGGACCAAAGACCACAGCAGGCACATTCGCCTCCGCAACCAACCCGCACAGGTGATGGGGTTACCTAAGGGTAACTGTAAGAGGCGCGGGAGCGGTGAATAATACAGCCGCGAGGCTCCCAGCTAGGGCGTCCGACCACGGAGCCGACGGCGGGACCGATGAGTTCCGGTCCCGGCGAGAGGTCATACCCTTCGACGGTTCCGCCGAGGACGAGAAGAAGGGTATCCATGTCCGAACTCATCGCCGACTTGTTCATCAGCGTCGACGGCTGCGCCAAGGGCAGTCGCTCACCCGCTTACTTCGGATTCGGCGGCCCCGATCTCGACCGCTGGATCGGCGATCAGATGAAGCGGCCGCAACGGCACCTCATGGGCCGGAAAACCTACGAGGCGCTGGCCGCGTTGCCGGAACCCGTTCACGACGAGGGCTCGTTCAGCCTGGCGGCCACGCCCACCACGGTGTTCTCCCGGACCCTGCGGGCGGTTTCGTGGCCGCAGGCCACGATCAGCGACGACCTCACGGGTACCGTCGGCCGGCTGAAGGCCGGGGATACCGACCTGCGCACCATCGGCAGCCTGTCGCTGGTCAGTCAGCTGCTCGGGGCGGGACTCGTCGACCGCCTCAGGCTGCTCGTCTTTCCGCTGATCGCCGGGGAGACCGGGCAGGAGCCGGCGTTCGCCCGGTTGCCCGACATCGGCCTCGACCTGGTGGGGCAGTCCCTGCTCGACGGGCGGATCGTGCTCTCCGAGTACCGCCCGTCGGGCGTGCCCCCGTACGCCAGCTAGCCCAGGGCCGCGCCGACCACGCCGGTAACCGCGGCCGTCACCGTGCCGCCGGTGCTGGCCGCCGTGCCGCTGCCCGCGCTGACCGCACTGCCGACGGTGGTGGTCGCCCCGGACACCGCGCCGCTGACCGTGCTGCCCGCACTTGCAGCCGTGCTCGCCGCAGTGCTCGCCGCCGTACTCGCGGTGCTGGCGGCACTCCCGGCCACGCCCGTGACGGCGGAACTGGCTGTGTCGGCCACGCCCGCGACCGTGCCGGTGACGCCGGACACTGTGCCGAGCGCGCTGCTGGTAGCGCCGGTGACCGTGGTGGCGGCCGTGCCCGCCAGGCTGCCGGCGGTACCGTTTACAGCACCGGTGAGCCCGGTCACGGTACTGTCCACCGTGCCAGCCAGCGGGCCAGCGCCGCCTCCGTCCGCTCCTCCGCCTCCTCCGCCTCCGCGCCGGTCACCTGCGTGGTGGCCGACCGGAGAACCTGAGTTCGTCGCCGGGTCGGCGGCCCGCACCGTGACGTGCGACGGGGCCGCGGGGAGCGGCGTCACGTTGACCGCGAACAGCATGCCGCCCGCCACGGCCACGCTTGCCGCCGCGCCCGTGGCCGCGGTCACCGGATGCCAGCGCATGGCCCGCCAGTGCGCGGCCAGCCCAGCGCGCAGGACGTGCCGCCCGCCGTGCAGCGCGGCGGACGTGCCGGCCAGCGCGATCGGGGCCAGGATGGTGCCGAGCTTGCGGTTGAGCTCGGAGAGCTCGGTGAACAGGTCCTGGCAGGCCGGGCAGTGCCCGAGGTGGGCCTGCATGGCCGCCTGGCGGCGCGGGCTCAGCCGGCCGCGGGCTCCGGCGCCGAGGTCCTCGGCGCACGCGCGGCACGACGCCGGGATGTTCGTGCCGATGTGCTCCTGCAGGTAGGCCTGCCGGAGTCCCTCCCTGGCCCGCATCGCCAGCGCGGAAACCCCGTTGCCGGACAGGCCGAACACCGGTGCCACCTCGGCGGGCGCCTTGCCCTCGACCTCCAGCTGCCACAGCACCGCGCGCCACCGCTCCGGCAACCGGGAGAAGGCCCTGACGATCAGGCGGGCCTCGGCGCGGGCTTCGGCCTCGGTCTCCGCATCGCCGCTGAACCCCGAGGTCAAGAGGGCCGAACGGTCGCCGGCTTCCTCATCCAGGTCCCCGATCACCGTCACCCGGTGCCGGGCGGCCATCCAGTCGTTCGCCAGGTTGCGCACGGCCGCGAGCAGGTACGGGCGGAACGCGTGATCGGGTCCGCCACCCGTCCGGATGGCGGCCAGCACCCGTGCGAACGCCTCGGCCACGATGTCGTCGGCCACGTCGGGCGGCACCATCGAAAGCGCCAGCCCGCGGGCGGCGGGGGCGTACTCGACGTACAGCTCCCCGTACGATCGGCCGGCCGCGGCGCCATCCGGCGCACCCCGCCTTCCTGACATAAACCCTCCGCCACTGCGCTGTGCGAACGGCCGGAGGGGTGGTCCCGCGGCCAGTTCTTCCGATTGTCCGATAGGCGGCAGTTCGCGGATATCTGCTCCCCGCGATCGGGGCGGCTAAACATACAGCGTGGCTAGATATAAATAATCTGGCCCGTGTGAGCGCGCTTCACCATCGGGACGGGCATGCGCCGAGGAGCGGCGTGGTGCTCTCCGCAGCGATAACGCTGGCGATATCGCCGCAGGTCAGCGACACTATACGAATGGGGGATCAAAGACCGCGGCCGGAGGCTGACCGGATCCTGGTGGCTCAGCTGACCGGCGAGGCGCGGCATCGAGCCAGGTGGCGTCCGCTCACCGAGGACGAGGAAGCCGCCGCGCTGGCCGAACTCCGCGCGCTGGCTGACGGCCGGGCCGACCTGCTGGCCCAGGTGGCCGGGATCTTCGAGGGGACATCCGAGGGCGAACCAGACGAGCCGCTGGCCCGGTCCGCCGCGCGACTGTGCCGCCTGGCCGGGGCCGACACCGACGCCATACCGGCCTGGATCGAGGAGGGCCGCCGCCGCTCGGCGAACGCCAGGCGTCCGCCGTTCTCCGGCTAGGGCCAAGCCGACCTGGCTAGGGCCAGGCCGGCCCTCGAGATCTAGGTGCGGCCAGGCTCAGAACGGGGGTTCGTCGGTAAAGCCGCTGCCGCTGCTGCTGCTGCCGTCGGATGCCCACGGGTCGGTGTCCCCGCCGCCCTGGCCGCCGCCGGAGGACCGGCCGCCGGGGCCGCCCTGGTCCCTTTGCCCCCCGCCGGCACCGTTACGCGAGGCCCGGTTGACCTTGGCCGAGGCGTTCCGCAGCGAGGGGCCGACATCGTCGACCTCCACCTCGTACACGGTCCGCTTCTCGCCCTCCTTGGTCTCATACGACCGCTGCCGCAGCCGCCCCGAGACGATCACCCGCATCCCCCGGGTCAGCGACTCGGCCACGTTCTCCGCCGCCTGCCGCCACACATTGCAGGTCAGGAACAAACTGTCCCCGTCCTTCCACTCACCCGTGGAGTT
>Ga0137366_10002926_pt1 | contig 13208 bp, 11 predicted proteins | sample SagtaG_8_FD_104938 | JGI IMG/M metagenome (GOLD analysis project Ga0137366, IMG submission 104938) | Vadose zone soil microbial communities from Sagehorn Ranch, Mendocino, California, USA - Sage1_L_60_16 metaG | ecosystem: Environmental > Terrestrial > Soil > Vadose zone | place: USA... | reverse complement strand
TTACCTCCCCGGACCGACTTGATCCACAACAGCGCAGTCACCACGGCTGTGTTACCCCATACCCTGACCTTCTGCGTTCCAGGTTCTTCGTCCTGACGTTCGTAAGTGACTTCCTTTTTTCGAGCCGAGTCAAGCAAGTCAGCTTTGCTAAAAACAGCACCCCGCCCGGTTACCAAAACGAAGTCGTCAGCTAGAATCTGATCCATTGTCGCGGCGTCGTTAGCCTTAACCGCGGCTTGATATTTCGTATCTAAGGCGGCCACAGTCTTTGTGTCCTCCTCTGAAGAGGCGTCCAATTTGGTCAGGGTGCCTAACTGAAATGGGACAATCATCGAGATCAGCGCTAAAGGACAAGGAAGTATTTTGATCAGATGGCTCCTGTGTTGAGTAGGTGGCGTCATAATTTCTAGTTTCTGTCTGCGATACTCACTTGACGTTGATAGCAATTGCTATGGTTGGTGCGGACATCGCATGGGCGTGATGCGGATCTTGTTGTCCCTTTGGGAGGAAATACCACATGCCAGGCGTCATTTGGCCTCGTTCGGGTAGCTGTTGCAGGCGCGATGGATCCAGGCCTGCCGCAATCAACCCGGAGGCGTCGAACTCGTAAACAACGTCTTCCGATGTACGCTCCGGCTGCGTAGCGAAGTGAACCATTGTGCCGAGGCCGCTGTTAAAACAGTATTCGCCACTTGCTGCCGTCTGATCGATCGCGATCTCGGGTTTAGCACGCAGAATCCTGGCGATGGTCAAAATCTCGGCTTTCGATGTGCCTTTAAGGGCGATAACGTCGGCGTACTCACGCTTTAGTTTAGTGAGTTCGTCTTCGGCTACCGGCTGGTCGCCGGCAAGGAGGCGACCAGTCAGAAGGGACATGTGAACAACCAGAATCACGAAAACAACGCGCTGCATGATGATACCTCCGTATGGTGTTTGAGCGGCCTAACCATATTCGGCTGCCTTTTTGCAGCCGACTCTTCCCGTCGAAAGTACCGTCCAGCACAAAGCCGAAGCAAGCTTAAACTGCTTGGTCAAGTGCGCGATTCTTCTAATCGGCGAATAGAATGAGAGAGACCATTTACAGATTGACTCGCTCCCTCCTGCTTGCTCGGCCTTTGGCCTGGCCCTCTATGTCGCGGCTCCCAGACTGGCCCCATTCCTCGACTTCGCTCGGAATGACAAGAGAGCCAGAAATGCTGGCTCGACTTTGTGAAGGCCGGTTTTTAGTCTCATGGCAGGATTAAATGTCCACAGAAGAATTTCCAAAGAAAGAACTGGAAACGCTTTGGGCGCCGTGGCGAGTGGAGTATTTCGAGAAAGAACCGCGTGACCTGAACTTTCTTTCCGAGGCGGCACGGACGAGCGATGACGCCGCGCATTTGGTGATCACACGGCGAAAGAATGCGTTCCTGATGATGAACCGGTATCCGTATGCGGTCGGTCATTTGATGGCAGTGCCATATCGAAAAACGCCGGAGCTCTCCGCGCTCGGAGAGAATGAAATTGTCGAGTTATGGAATTTGGTTGTGCATGCGCAGGCGCTTTTGCGCGCCACGACAAAGGCTCAGGGGTTTAACATTGGTTTGAACCTTGGCGAATGCGCAGGCGCAGGAGTGACGGATCATTTGCACATTCACATCGTCCCGCGCTGGAATGGTGACACGAACTTCATGCCGATCCTCGCCGGAACGCGTGTGCTTGGTGAAGGGCTGCGCGCGCTTTATGACAAGTTGATGGAAGCACAGGCGAAGATCGACGCGGAGTCGCATCAGACGATATGAACGGTTGGGTTGACGCGCCGCCACCAAGAAGGGGATCGGGCTGTTTCGGGCGAGGCTGTCTTATTCTTGTTGTATTTGCGATCGTGCTGGGGATAGCTTGCATTGCTGGCATGTTTTGGGGGCTGCACCGGCACTCGGCGATTTTCCACGGGCTTTATTGGCTGACGAAAGCACGAGCCATTGCTCAAACGCCCGTGCCAGTACCTCAGTTCACCGTTTCGGACGCGCAAATCCAATCGGTCCACGAGCGGTGTGAGGATTTTGAGCAAAAAGCGCGCGCCGGTCAGCCGGCCGAACTGGAGCTGACGCCGGATGACATCAATACCTTAGTCGCCACCAACCAGGATGCGCGCGGCAAGGTGTTTGTGTCGATTGACAAGGATCGACTGCGTTGTCAGGCGAGCGTGCCGCTTGGAGAGTTTATCGGCAGAGCTGGTTATTATTTTAACGGTGACATCGCAGTCGAACTAAGGAATGCGGAATCAATCGAGAATCCGCAGCTAACCGGAATCACGGTAAACGGCGAGCCCGTCCCGACAGATCTATTGAATTGGAAATATCGTTCGAAGCGATTGCGAGATTATCTCGCCAATTACCGGAACGGCTCCGGCGTGGGTACGATTCAGATCCGCGACGGCAAGTTGATTCTACGATCGCGGACCGAGTGACACGAGAATTTGGTAGGGCGCGACCGCCGGGCGCGCCGTTCCTACTGCATGATCTCGCGCACAAAGACGTTGAGCTGTCCGTCTCCCTGTTTGCGCACTTCGGTGACCTCGTAGGGCCGCTGTTCATCGCGGTTCACTTCCGCTCCTTGCCGCGGTGGCACGTAGCCGGCTGGAAATTCGACAATGATACGCGTAGAAGAACCCCCACCGAAGTGCAGCATCTTCTCCGTCAACTTCGTGCGGGGACGTAGCACTGCCTTGTTGGCATCGGAAAAATTCACGACGAACTGTCCCTTCAAATAGACGCGTTCGCCCGCGAGCCCGTGCTCAGCAACGTCACGCAGATCGCCTGTTCCTATAAGGCGGCCAAGTGGCATTCTGCCTGGCGGAAATGTCTTCCAACTGCCACCGCCAGCGTTTGAGGCCAGAGCTACGTTGGACGCGTCCGCCGGAACGGGCTGAGCGGGCAGAACTGGCACTGGTGTCGCTGTTGGAACGGATGGGGCCTGGGCGGCCGCTGGCGCTTGAGCATTGGAGGCGTTCGCGGCTGGCGCTGGTGTGGCCACCGGAATGGTTGCCGGCGTCGCTGCAGATGCAACGGTGAACGGCGTCGCACTTGGCGCACTTGGTTTCTGCGCGATCACTGGCGCCGGGGTGTTTGCTGGAGGAGGGGATTCGAGTTTCTGTTTCTTCCCCCATCTTCTACCCTTTGGCGGCGGCGTGGGGTTAGCCAGCTTTTCATTCTTTGCTACGACTCGCCCGGCCGACGGTGTTCCAAGGGGGATCGCTTGCTCGACGCGCACCAATTCATTAGCGGCGGGCGGAGGCGTCGCACTGGGGCTGATGCCGGCTATGGATATCGGCCCTCCTTGCGCTACTGCCGCTTTTTTCTGGTACTCTGCGTAACGCTGTTCGATTGAATTGCGCTCTGGCGCCTTAAACAATGGCCAGCCCGCGGCGAGGTTAAGACTAAGCGGTGGCTCAAGGCGAAATGTCCCCAGACCACGTGTGACCGTATAGCTTCCATAAAGCAGTGGCACGGCAGTAATCATCATGCGGCCATCGACCAATCGCTCGGCGTGAATCACCGATGAAATGTCATGTGAGCGCTCCAGCTTGATTTCCAATCCAACATTAAGCGTCTGCTTCATCAACGGCAGGGCCTCCGGATTCGCTGGGTAAAGATGTTCCATGAGCAACTCGCCGTTATCGACAGCATTGGTTAAGGCAACCATGCCAGAGGTAAACACATCGCCGGGCCCAAGCTCTCGTGCCGCAACAATTTTGTACCTGCCTACCACGTACGGAACCAGGCCGCGCACCATCTGATAATTCCGAATATAATTGCGCGCCAACTCGGCGTTCGTCCTCGCGAGCTCGGCGTTGCCCATCTCCGAATAACGCTCGTAGAGGTCCTTCGGGTTTAGAAATTCACCTGCCGGCGCTGCGGTCAGTTCAAAACGCTTGGGTGGCTCGATCTTGTGCAGTCTTTGTAAAATCCGGTAGCTGTCAGGGCGTTCCGGTTGATTGAAGATGTAAAAACTGCCGAGCCACGCGGCTAACGCGAACCCAATCAGAAGTAAAATGGCAACCGTCCAGGCAAAATAATTGATGCGTCGTCGCGGACGAGCGTACGGCTCGTCGTATGGGTAGACACCATAGTCCATCAAGCCAGCGCGAGAATATTACCTGGTTTCAAGGCGATTGTGTCGTTTCGAACGACGAACCGCATCCGCAGGTGCGCGATGCGTTTGGATTAAGGACCTGAAAACCGGTGCCAGTCAAGCCACCGCTAAAATCCAGGGTCGCGCCGCGCAGGTAGGGAACGCTTTCGCCGTCGATAAAAAAATGCATTCCGTCCCGCTCCACCACGGCGTCGCCTTCCTTTTTTTCGTCTAAAGTCATTTCATAATGCAGACCTGAACAACCGCCCTTCGCAACCTGGACGCGCAGACCTCTTTGCGCATTCTCTCCAAGCGCCGGAAGCAGACTTTGCAGCTGTCGAACAGCGTTCTCCGTAACATTAATCATAGCTCGACAAAATACGGCTGCAGCGTAACCAAGTCAAAAAGGATGCGATTGGGCGGACAATGATTGACCTCGTCAGAGTCACCGTTGTAGGGCAAGCGCTCCGCTTGCCTTCCTTATTGTGATTGGCAGGCGATGCGCCTGTCCTACAATTTCTTCGCAATTCCCCAGCCCAAAACTACAATTAAAAATCGCATGAGCCGGATCCGATTGTTGGCAGAGACCGTGGCTAGTCAGGTGGCCGCGGGCGAAGTCGTGGAGCGCCCGGCGTCAGTGGTCAAGGAACTGATTGAAAACAGCATCGACGCTGGCGCCCGCAAAATCGACATCCTCATTCGTCGCGGAGGAATCTCGCTGGTCCGAGTAGTTGATGACGGCTGCGGTATGGATCGCGATGACGCGTTGCTGTCGCTGGAGCGACATGCCACGAGCAAGATTAGGTCGGCTGCCGATCTGCAAGCAGTGGCGACATTGGGATTTCGCGGCGAAGCATTGCCGAGTATCGCCAGTGTGTCGCGATTTCGTCTGACTACGCGAGAGGCCGGCGCAGTCGCAGGAACCGAGATCGTCGTCAACGGTGGTAAGATCGATATCGTGCGCGATGGCGGCGAAGCGCCAGGAACCCAAGTCGAGGTGCGCTCGCTTTTTTATAACTTGCCCGCGCGCCGAAAATTTCTTCGCTCTGAAAACACTGAAAGCCGTAACATCGAGCACCAGGTTTATTTACAGGCGATCGGTCATTTCCGGATCGGTTTTTCTTTGTTACGAGACGACCGCATGTTATTCCAGCTGCCGTCGGCGGCGACACTGGGCGATCGAATCCGAGACTTATATGGTATCGAGTTACTGGAGCGCCTTGTTGAAGTAAACGGCACACCTTCGCGAAATATTCGCATAGCTGGATATATCGGGCAGGCAGGGCTAAGCCGGCAGACAAGGTCGCAACAGCTCGTCTTTGTAAATGGCCGCGCCATTGAGAGCGGGCTTCTCACGGCAGCACTTCGTGAGGGTTATCATACCGCTCTGATGAAAGGCCAGTATCCGGTAACATTTCTCTTTCTCGAGATCGATCCCGCGTCTGTCGACGTAAACGTCCACCCGGCAAAGCGCGAAGTACGTTTTCGCGATCCGACTGCAGTCCGTGAAGCGATTGTTCACTCCCTCCAGCAAACTTTGGAACGCGGCCGGGCGGGGTGGCAGGAAAAATTCCGCGCACCTATGACCGCAACCGCAGCTGTTCCAGGGAAACAAGCCTCCGATCTGAGGTTACGACCCGAGGTAGCAGCTCCAGAAGAATCCCATCGCGAATTACCACACCTGGGTCCGGCGCTTGGCGATCGTGTTTTCGCTGGAGTCAGTACCCCTAGCGGCGCGCCAGTCTCGGACATTGTAGGGCAGGCGCTCCGCCTGCCACCCTCGCGCGTCGATTCGGAAAGTGATGTGCATGCCCTACAACGGGAACCGGACAAAGCAGCTCCTCAGCAGTTTCAGATCATCGGTGTGTTAAACAAGCTTTACGTCTTGATGGAAAACGCCGATGGACTTGTCCTCGTCGATCAGCATGCTGCGCACGAGCGAATTCTTTTTGAAGAGTTGCGGCGAAGAATGGAGGAACACGGGGTCCCCACGCAAAAGCTGCTCTTACCTCACACATTTGATGTGCCGCCGCGCGATGCTGACTGGATTGAACGCAACATATCGATCCTTCAAAAGATGGGGATCGGCATTGAGAGTTTCGGGCCGGGCACGTTCAAAATCGATAGTCTCCCTGGTTTCTTGAGCGTCTCAGATCCGGCCCAATTCATGCGCAAAGTGATTGACGACCTAAAAAGCGCTGGCAACAGCACCTCACCGATGCGGTTAGGTGAAGAAATAATCGCCAAGACAGTTTGTCGGCACGCCGTCAAGGCCAATGATCCGCTGCGTTACCCCGAGATAGAGAAACTGATTCGTGATCTGCTTGAGTGTGATTTGCCTTATTGCTGTCCGCACGGACGACCTACCATGATTCAGATTTCGCTTGCCGAGTTAGAGAAGAAATTCGGCCGCAAAGTCTGACGATTACCGCCAACCCGACAAGAAGAATTGTTGCCCGCGAATCACACGAATAGACGCAAATAAGAACGGGCTGGATCTTAATCCATTTGTGTTAATTCGCGTGGTTCGCGGGCAGTCTTTGGCTACAAGTTCTTATTGATTGCTCACCATCTGCGGAGCTGCCTTGTTCGCTTCAATCTGGGCGCTTACTTTCTCGATTCTTGCCTCTTGCCCTTTCAAGCGTTCGTTTACTGCCTCGAGCGCGGCTTCCAATTTCTGAACGTTGTGTTGCTCTTCTAAGAACGCCTTATGCTCTTTGAGAAATTCATTGAGCAACATGGCGTTCACCGCGTCGTAACGCACGGTGTAAATCTGGTCGTTCTCGTCCCGCACCACCAGATCTGGATTCACCTTGGCTACGTCCTCCGCAATTAAGCCAAATTGCGCCGTGCTCGAGTTGTCGGTCTTGTAGTGAAACGTGACCGGTTTGAGTGCCAGAATTGCATCGCTGGCTTCGTCCATCGGTCTAATCTCCTTCTTGAATCGGCGCGAGGAACTCATGGTGCCGAGCTGGCCGTTTGCGTCGATCAAGACTGGTATCGCCGCGCCAGCCGTTGTCGCCCCATGGATGCCCGCGATAAAGGTTTTTGTCTGTATGCCTGGAAAGCCGATGCGGATGGTGCCAGACTCGCCGGCAACACCGTTGTGATAGATGTCGATATTGTCATTGCCCGTTGTAAGATTTGAACCGGCACCAAACCCAACCCCGATGTTGTCGAAGCCCGTTGCGTTGTCTGATAGTGCCCCTTTGCCAACTGCCGTATTTTGGAATCCCCCGTTATTGCTAAAGAGTGCTTCCTGTCCAATAGCGACGTTGCCGTCGCCACTGAGGCTGCTTCGCAACGCCCGAATGCCAACAGCGGTGTTGTTGTTGCCAGTTACGTTGAAAAAGAGGGTCTGAAAACCGGCTGCGGTATTCCCACCACCCGAGGTGTTACTGCCCAGTGCATTCTCTCCGGTAGCCGTGTTATCATTGCCGTCGACATTACTAAAGAGCGCATTATGACCGTCCGCTGTGTTGCTGCTGCCAGTGGCGTTGCTGGATAGCGCGGTAAATCCAGTAGCGGTGTTGTCGTTACCCATGGTGTTGAAAACGAGGGCATCAACACCATTCGCCGTGTTGCGGGTGCCGCTAGTGTTGTTCAAAAGCGCCTGATATCCATGGGCTGTGTTGTCGCTGGCGGTGTTAAACAGCAGCGCTTGAAACCCTGTCGCCGTATTGTTGCTCCCGACCTGGTTGCTTTGAAGGGCTTGTCCGCCAATCCCTGTGTTTGCGAAACCGGTGGTGTTATTTTGGAGCGCGAGAGCACCGTTGGCCGTGTTTGCGTTCGTGTTGTTGTTCACAAGCGCCCCAAACCCGGTGGCCGTATTGAAAGCGCCGGTGGTGTTATCAAGGAGCGCATCGGTACCAATGGCCGTGTTGCCTTGACCGGTGCTGTTAGAAAAGAGCGCGAACGTTCCGTTGGCAGTGTTGCCGAAGCCGGTGGTGTTGCTTAAAAGCGCTCCAGCGCCGGTGGCCGTATTTGAGTCGGCGGTGTTGAGAAGGAGCGTCCCGGCTCCGACACCCGTGCAGAAGTTGCCGTCGGTGAGGCTCAGGAGGGAATATATCCCGACTGCCGCGTTGTATAGGCCGGTTGTACGACTCAGAAGGGCGTTTTGCCCCTCCGCAGTGTTGCCTCCGGGATAACCTCCATCGGGCGCTGGACTAAGTGCCTGCGCTCCGGGTAAAATTACAAAGCAGAGGAGAGTTAGTGCGATGACGATTGGTGAAGTTGGTGGTTTCATAGCGGGGAGCTTCACAAGAATCTCGGCGGCTTGTCGAGGTCAAAACGTGCTTGCGACTTGAACCTTGAAAGAGGACACGGGAATGGTCGCCTACAGGCGCGCGAGATGACGAGCTCGTTGGAATGACGAAGTCCAAATGCGCGCGGAGCTAATCTTTTCGTTATTCGTTCATTCGGGCTTCATTTGCCATTCGTCATTCGGATTTCGTCATTTTTTCCGCAGCACCGGCCGCAGCGCCACGGTAGATTCGCCCGGGAGCACCCATTCTTCAGGAAGAGCGGTTATGGCCGCACCTGACGCACCGTAGCGCGAAGACTCGCTCGTCCAGAGCGTTTCCCACGTGCAGCCCGATGGTGGCGCAAGGAGAGGTTCTGAAGCAGGATGCAAGACTTGGCGCTCTCCGAAATTTACTAACAACAGACGATCGTCATCCGCCTTGGAAAAATATCTGAGGACGAAACTCGTCGTACCCAAGACTGCGCCATCGATGCTGCCAGATATTTGCTGGCGAAAGCGCGGATCTTCCCGTCGCAATTTCAAAAGATCGATATGCAGATCGTAAATCTGGCGATTTTTTTCGCGCTCGGAAAAATCCAGTTTGCAGCGGGCGAATACTTCCGGATCGTCCGGCGCCGGCAAAGTTGTTAAAGCTTCTTCCTCCGTAAGTGAGAGGAACGGCGCCAGCCACTCGGCGCGGCCTTTCCGAATGGCGTCGCGCACGGATGCATCGCCTATGTCGGCAAAAAACATGAACGGGCTCGACGCGCCGAACTCCTCTCCCTGAAAGAGCAGGGGTGTCCAAGGTCCAAGTAAGAGAAGCGCGGTCATCGCGCGATAACGCGCGGGTGAAGCTTGAAAGCTCAACCGTTCACCTGGTCCGGTGTTTGCGATTTGATCGTGGTTTTCGATGAAACAAACGAAAGCTTCCGGGGCGATGCCGATACTGGGAGATCCTCGCAACGCTTTCCGCCATGAGAGCGCCTGACCTTGGTAAAGGAAACCGTATTTGGCGGCGGAAATAAACTCCTGTGGTGCGCCTTGGTAGTCGCCGAAGTAGGCTTCCTTGCGACCGGTTAAGGCCACCACAGCGCTGTGATGAAAATCGTCGTTCCACATTCCATCCAAATCGTCCCCGCTTTCGCTGCGTGGTCGCACCATCCTGGCTTCCTGCCGATCGTTCTCGGCGATCAGAAGAATTGAGCGCGCGCCAGCCGCCTTGCGCGCCGCGCGCCCGACTTCGCCGATGATGTATTCATTTGATCGGTCCCGGACGGCGTGTAACGCATCAAACCGAAACCCATCGAAATGAAATTCCTCGATCCAGTAACATGCGTTGGTGATGAAGAACTCGCGGACCGGTCCAGAATTCCGGCCATCGAAATTGATCGAGTCACCCCATTCATTTTCGTTTCCACGGATTAGATAATCGTCGGAAAAAGCACCGAGATAATTTCCATCAGGTCCAAAGTGGTTATAGACGACATCGAGAATCACGCCCAAGCCTAACGAGTGAGCGCGATCGATGAATGACCGCAAATCATCCGGCGTTCCGTACAAATGTGAAGGCGCGAACAAATCAACGCCATCATATCCCCAGCCAAACTTCCCAGGAAAATCCGCGACCGGCATCATTTCGATCACGGTGATTCCAATGCGCGCCAGCTCCTCCAATTGTTGCGAAGCTGCGCGCCACGTTCCCTCCTTTGTGAACGTACCGATGTGCATTTCGTAAATGACCTGGCCTTTTAGCCCCGCGCCCGCGGGGCCGGGCCACTGCGAATCGCTCCACTGAAACCGCGTCGGATCCACAATGCAGGACGAACCGTGAGGTCCATCAGGTTGAAAGCGCGACGCAGGATCCGGGTAGCGTTTCTCGGCAGTGTCGACGCGGAACCGATACAAATCGCCCGCGCCAGCTTTAGCATGTCCGGAAAAGTAGCCTCCTTCTTCGGCTTCCAGCGCATGAAATGTTTGCCCTTGGCTTTTCGCCGCGCTGTCTTCCAGAACAAGATCGACACGCCGGGCCTTTGGCGCCCAGACACGGAAGTGGGCTTGGTCAGGCCCGATTAGTTCTGCCCCAATTGGGTAACGACGCTGCACCTGGCGCATTTTTTGCGTGGTATAGGACATGGGTCATCAAAGATGCAAGCGCTCGGGTACGAAGCAACCAAGGAACACAACACGTCTGACCCCGAATGCTTTCGAGGTTGATCGCACTGGTCGAACCGTTTCAGAATAACGTCATGAATGGTATGAGACCCAAGATCGAAATCTTCAGACCTTTTGGCGAGGCGTTCGAGCTGACGAACAAGATTCTATTTCGCCCGTTCGACCTGAAAAAATGGTTTATAATTGGTTTCGCGGCGTTCTTGTCCGGGCATTTGGCCGGCGTTGGCTTCAATTTCCCATCGCCGTTTGGCAATTTTCAATCACACCGGACGACTCCGGAAGTGATTTCACCTCACTTTGAGCAATGGAAACCATGGCTCGTGGCGGTAGTCGTTTTGGGTGCGCTGCTTTTTTTCGCGTTGGTAATCGCGCTGACGTGGTTGAAAGCACGCGGCAATTTCATTTTTACAGACTGTGTCGTCCGAAACCAGGCGGCAATCGTGGAACCATGGCGCGAATATCGGAAGGAAGGAAACAGTTACTTTTTATTCCTGCTCGCGGTCATGTTCGCCGTATTGCTATTGGCAGGGTTAATCCTGGCAAGCTTTATCGGGCTGGGCTGGTTGAAACAAGGCGCGAGTGAAACCCGATCCATTACCTTCATTGGATTTCTCCTGTTCCTTTGTGTGCTTTGGGTTTCGATTGTCATTCTTGTCAGTATCGCCACCTACTTCATGGTGCCGGTGATGTACCGGAGGCGATGTCGAGCAGTAGAGGCTTTTCGCGATGTCACGCTTCTGATGTGGCAACATCTTGGCTCTTTCTTTTTGCTTTGCTTATTTGGGATTGTGCTGATTCTGGCTGTGCTAATGATTGGCGCGATCGTGACATGCGCGACCTGTTGCCTGGCTGCGCTTCCCTACGTTGGGACAGTTGTATTGCTGCCATTATTCGTATGCTTGCGCGCGTTCGGGCTCGTGTTTCTTCGCCAGTTCGGTCCGGATTACGATGTCTGGGCGAGTTTCATGCCACCGGAATTTGTGCCTATCTTGTCAGGAGCGCGGCCTGTGCCGCCCGAACCGCCTTTACCTCCTACAGCGTGAAAAGGATGATTAAAGTCACGCGTTCGCTAAGACGAGTCGGTCCTTTGTCGAGCCAGAAGGCAGAAGAGCAGAAAGGATTCGACCGTGTCAGCGTATGGGGCTAAAAATCACTAATGAAAAAACTCGAGGTAGCGAGTAGCCAAGTCACTGAGGAGTACGTTCACGGCTACGCGACCGCCGAGCAGGAACGTTTGCTGCGGCAGGCCGAGCATTGGCGGGACGAATTGATTCTTGCGGGGACGACACTTGCCCCCGGAACGCGCTTGCTTGAGGTCGGCTGTGGTGTCGGTGCCGTGTTGGGCATCCTCGGCACGGCTTTCCCTGGGATCGTGCTGGCTGGCGTGGACATCGAAGCGCGCCAGCTCGAAGCAGCTCGCGCCCACCTCGCTCGGCTCGGTTTGGAGGCTGACCTTCGCCAAGCAGACGCACTCGAGCTGCCCTTCACAGAAGCGTCTTTCGACCACGTTTGGATGATGTGGTTCCTCGAGCATTTGACGGATCCGGTCGCTGCTCTGCGGGAGGCCCGACGGGTGCTGGTGCCGAGCGGCACGCTCACGGCAATTGAGGTAGATTACAATACTATTTGGGCATCTCCAACCAGTCAGGCGCTCAAAGCGTTGTTCGTTACTGTGGCCCACGCAATGGAGGCCGCGGCTCGAAGCGACGCTGGCACTCGCCTCCCCGAATGGTTAGTGGAAGCAGGGTTTACGTCCGTCGATCCCGGCGAGATCCGGCTTGCTTATTCCGGCGCGGACCTTACCCGCCAAGTCCCGTACGTCGCCGGAGTGGTCGAGAGCACGCTGCCAGCGCTTGCTCAAATGTCCAGTGCGTCCGCACCACAGCTCAAGACTGGATTCGCCGAGTTGCGTGCTCTGCCTACTATCCCGAATGCGACACTTGGCTGGGTAATACACAAGGCAAAGGCGGTGCGCTAACCCGCGACGCAGCGTCGTGTGCAAATCACAACGTGCCCAAATAACTCGGCGTGATGTCGCGATCGATTACAGCGACTCGGTCATCGGTCAACTAGAGATCAGCCGTCAGGCGGCTAGAAAACAGTCGACCACGTCAGCCGACTGCCCTATGAATCCCTTATGAAAAGACAATTTGCTGTTCACTGTTTCAGCCTGATTGCAGCTGCTTCGATTTGCTTTGGTCAGGAAAGCCCGAGTCCAAGTCCAAGCCCAAGTCCGACTCCGTTCAAGACGATCAGATCAGCAACTAAAGAGGCCACAATTACGAAGTTGGAAAAGTCGGTCACTGATGCGTTTAAGAACAAGCAAGCGAAGGCGTTCAGGGACTATTTGGCGCCCGAGTTTAGCGCGGTCGACGCGGAAGGAGTCAAAGATGCGGACGCCGCAATTGCGGACATGCAGAAGACCGATTTAAGCAACTACTCATTCGCCGATATGAAAGTAGCGCTCCTAAGTCCAAAAATGGCGGTAGCTATCTACAAGGTCAGTACCCAATCCACCTCATCTGGGCGTGATACGTCAGGTACTTATTACGCAGCCACGGTGTGGAACAAACGCGGCGGAAAGTGGCTAGCTGTCTTGCACACTTTTGTTAAAACTCAGTAACCGAAAAACAGAGCTGAATTCACTTCTTTCTACTTATCTGTGCTATCCTAGCCCTGT
>Ga0137366_10002923_pt1 | contig 13212 bp, 8 predicted proteins | sample SagtaG_8_FD_104938 | JGI IMG/M metagenome (GOLD analysis project Ga0137366, IMG submission 104938) | Vadose zone soil microbial communities from Sagehorn Ranch, Mendocino, California, USA - Sage1_L_60_16 metaG | ecosystem: Environmental > Terrestrial > Soil > Vadose zone | place: USA: California... | reverse complement strand
TCTCACTGCCATCGAGGTTGTAAGTGCGAGGTCCACCGCCGCCAAAGCCACCACGACCACCGCCACCAGGGCCGCCCGCGCCGGGTGCCCCACCGGGTGCTCCACCGGGCGCGCCGCCTGGCGCACCACTTGCCATAGCGCCGCCAGTTACCTTCTCTTCTACAGTGATGGTTTTGTCAGTCTGTGTGATGACCCATGACACGCTATCCGCGCCCTGGAGTCGCTGCGAAAGACCCTGACTCTTGCTTTTATCAAGTGTCCAGGTTCCTCCAAAGTTAGGTGGCGCCGCGGCATTTACCGCCAAGGCAAATATGAGAGCTCCCAGCAAAGTGAGAGCGCAAATTATCTTTCTCATTCAAAATCTCCTTCAAAGTATTTAGTATTTCGAACCAGGACGCTGGGCGCTAGCAGAGGCTTTCAGCAATCAACCTTCACGCTCAGCAAAAATCGGCGAAGAAACTCTACATCGGGTGCTGGAAGTTTAGCAAAGCAGCTATGAAAAGACTGTAAGGAACTGTAAAGAATTGTATAGCGATGGTAAAGGAGCGCTACGCTCGTCACCGGGGTGAAGTCATTTCCTTTCGTGTTTACAGAGGTTATCCGCGTTCTTCTCGTGCGGAGCGATGTATTTCGGTACAAAGCGACGGGAATCGATGCGAGCAACGCCTCGGAACGTTCCGCCGTTCTAATGCGTAACGAAATCTCAGAGCTGCACAAATCAATGCAGCGTACGAGAATCGGAACTGGCCGTTCGTTATTCTGAAGTCCATTCAATCAGTTTGTTTTTGTCATAAGAGAACGGCTGGCGGTGTTCTAAATGCAGGGACGACTCATGAGCAAAACTCTTCAGTTGCTTAAACGAATGGGAACAATGGCGAGATGCAATCAAGTTGAGAGTTCGGAACCAGGCTTGACTGAAGGACCAATGGTGCCCTCAGAAGTGAGCCGAACTATTAGTCAGTTAAGGAGTGTGTGATGAAGTCAATTCTAAATCGCGTTGTAGTTGTTCTAGTGGTCGGCGCACTGACGAGTGTTGTGGCGTTGGCTAAGGTCGAAAAACATAACGTGACTTTTGAGAGCGATGTAAAGGTCAACAACACCGTAGTCAAGAAGGGGGCCTACGAAGTTCGCTTTGATGATCAGTCCGGTCAGTTTTCTGTCATGCGGGGTAAGAAGGTTGTTGCGCAAACGATGGCTCGTCTCGAGCCGCGCGCTAAGAAAGCCGTTGATTTCCAACTGCGATCGAGCGGCAGTGGCAACGATGTCCAACTCGTCGGTGTCACATTCGGCGGCTCAGATAGGAATGTTGTCATCAGTAACAATGCAGCGGGAATGTCAGGAAGTAATTAACTCAGCCAATCGTTGGCCCATTGTTCGTTGACGCTTGCGCCCCGGAACCTTGTGGTTTTGGGGCGCAGTTGTTTTTCCATTAGACCGCAGAGTCTCAGCGCGGCCGCACCAAATTATTCCAAAGTTAGCCGGGCCGCAGCCGCTCTTTTTCATTTGACGGAGAGGATGCGTTAAGATTAAGAAACTCTATCCATCGCTGGAGAACGCATGAACTATAGAACCTTCGGACGTTCCGATTGGAAAGTAAGCGAGATCGGGTACGGCATGTGGGGAATGGCGAGCTGGTCTGATTCAAACGACAATGAGTCGCTTGGCTCGCTGCAGGCTGCTGTGGATCTAGGCTGCAACTTCTTCGACACCGCTTATGCCTATGGCGAAGGGCGAAGCGAAAACCTTTTGGGCCAAATCGTTCGCGCTAACGCCGGCAAGCGACTCTACACGGCCACCAAGATTCCACCGAAGAATCTCCAATGGCCGGCCCGGCCCGAGTTCACGCTTGCGGAATCATACCCGCCAGATCATATAGAAGATTTTGTGCACCGCAGTCTGGAGAATGCGCGGCTGGAAAACTTTGATCTGATCCAATTTCACACCTGGCAAGACGAATGGATGCGTGAAGATCGCTGGCTCTACCGGCTCGACGATATGCGTAGCCAGGGACTAATAAGGGCCATCGGTATCAGCATCAATCGCTGGGAACCGTGGAACGGACTTCGCGCTGTCAACAGTGGATTAATCGATTCCGTACAGGTCATCTACAATATTTTCGACCAAAATCCTGAGGACGATCTATTCCCTGCATGCAGAGAGATGAAGGTTGCAGTAATCGCGCGCGTACCATTTGACGAGGGGACATTGACCGGTACGCTGACCAGGGAAAGCAGGTGGCCCGAAGGCGACTGGCGCAACACTTACTTCGTCCCTGAGAACCTGATTCCCAGCGTTGAGCGGGCGGAAGAGATCAAGAACCTGCTCGCCAACTGGAACAGAGAACATTCGACAGCCATTACCATGCCGGAATTGGCGTTGCGTTTTATTCTTGGTAACCCGAGCGTAACCACAATCATTCCCGGCATGCGTAAACTATCCCACGTTCAATCAAACATCGCTGCCAGCGATGCCGGCCTATTGCCGGCAGAGTTGTACGAACAGCTGAAACGTTGTCGTTGGGTTCGCAAGCCTGCGCCCTGGTCTCAGTAAACAGGCCGGCGAATACGCCCTATCTATTTTTATAAGCCACCCTTCATTTCCAACGTCCGGACCAGAAAGGCCCACCGGTCAGAGATCTCTTCAATGACCTTTGAGGTTGGTTTGCCCGCGCCGTGTCCGGCCTTTGTCTCAATGCGTATGAGCACCGGAGCCGGTCCGGATTGCGCGGCCTGTAGCGTCGCCGCGAACTTAAAACTGTGGCCCGGCCACACCCGATCATCGTGGTCGGCAGTCGTGATCATCGTGGATGGATAAGCTCCTCCGGGCTTGATGTTGTGTAGTGGCGAATACGCGTATAACGCCTTGAACTCTTCGGAGTTATCGGAAGAACCATAATCAGACACCCACGCCCATCCAATCGTAAACTTCTGAAAGCGCAACATGTCCATCACACCCACTGCGGGCAGAGCCGCGCCGAAGAGATCTGGACGCTGAGTCAGCGCCGCGCCCACCAGAAGCCCGCCATTGCTACCTCCGCCGATCGCGAGTTTTGGCGTGGAAGTGTATTTGTTTGCAATCAGCCACTCGGCGGCGGCGATGAAATCGTCAAAGACGTTCTGTTTCTTCTCCTTCATTCCCGCCTGATGCCACTTTTCACCGTATTCACCGCCGCCACGCAGGTTCGGCTGTGCATATACGCCACCCATTTCCATCCACACGAGATTTCCCACCGAAAAAGCCGGCGTTAGGGAAATATCAAAACCGCCGTAGCCGTAGAGATAGGTGGGATTGGTGCCATCCAGCTTGAGGCCCTTTTTGTGAGTAATAAACATTGGCACCTTTGTGCCGTCTTTGCTCGTATAGAAAACCTGCTTTGTTTCAAAGTCGGTGGGATTGAAATCAACCTTCGGCTGACGAAAGATAGTGCTCCTGCCAGTGACCATATCATACCGATAAATGGTCGTCGGCATGGTGAAACCGGTAAACGAATAAAAGGTCTCTTTGTCGTTCGCTTTGCCAGTGAAACCCTCGGCCGATCCAATACCTGGAAACTCAACATCGCGCACAAACTTCCCTCTTGTATCGTAAATCTTCACCTGGGTGTAGGCATCCTTAAGATAGTTAGCGACAAACATGTGATTGATCAGACTTACTGATTGAAGAGTCTCTTTGCCTTCAGGCACCAGCACTTTCCAATTGCTTCGCTCCGGCCTGGTGACGTCGACTTCAATCACTTTACCGCGTGGCGAATGGAGATCAGTTTGGAACCAAAATCGTGTGCCTTCGTTACCGATAAAACCGTAAGCCGCATCAAAGTCGTCGAGGAGCTTGACGACCTGTGACCCGCCAACCTTCAGATCTTTGTAGTAGATACGGCTCTTTACGTCTGTGCCCTGGCTAATTGTAGTGATTAGATAGTTGCCGTCCTCGGTTACTGTGCCGCCAAACAACCAGTCTTTCTGGTCCGGGCGCTCATAGATGAGCGTATCGTCCGATTGCGGTGAGCCGAGCTTGTGGTAATAGAGTTTCTGGAAGTAGTTCGTTCCCTTGAGCGAGTCGCCCTTCGGTTCATCATAGCGGCTGTAGAAGAAACCCTTATTGTCGGGAGTCCATGAGACTCCGGAAAACTTCACCCATTTGAGATCGTCGGATAGATCCTTTCTATTCGCGACGTCGCGAACCTTCCACTCCTGCCAATCTGAACCCGAAGCCGACAGGCTATACGCCAGTAAGTTACCGTCATCGCTGACGGCAGTGCCTGAGAGCGCCACCGTCCCGTCTGTGGAGAGCGTGTTGGGATCGATGGCTACCTGTGGCTGGCCGTCAAGCGAAGTTACAGTGTAAAGAATACTTTGATTTTGCAGCCCACTGTTGCGCGTATAAAAGTAGCGCTTCCCTTCCTTGAAAGGTGGTCCATATTTTTCATAGTTCCAGAGTTTTGTCAGGCGGTCCTTGAGGGCCGAGCGCACGGGTATCGCCTCGAGGAAGGCAAAACTCAATTTGTTTTCAGCCTCAATCCAACTGCGAGTCTCTTCCGAGTCGAGATCCTCGAGCCAACGATAGGGATCGGCTACCTTCACGCCGTGATAATCGTCGACCTGATCACTTTTTCTCGCGACAGGATAATTCATCGGTCTAATCATTTGTTGGGTCACACCAGCGGTGGAATTCTGCGCGCTGGCTCGCGACAAAAGCGTCACTGCGACGATAGCGGAGAAGAACAAGACAACGACAGCGACGCGACCAGTCGTGGAGTAGCCAGACATAAGAAGCTCCCTTCAGTGTTGTGTTGGAGACGCAACGCAGGATGGTTTAACTAAAATCGTGAAGGAGAGTATACAGAGTCGTTCGCTATCCTTCAAACGCCTATTGGCACAGACTTTAGGAAGCTTGGAAGTAGGTGGAGCGACGGCTTTAGTCTGTCATTCGCATTAGCACGACATCCACTGAAGCGACCTTGATCCAAAGGTGACGTCAGCTTCTACTTGATGCGAGGCCGAGCCGTTAACATTCAAGATGCGCTTGAGTTAAATGGAAGCTACAGTGTATTGTCTGGCCCACGGTTCAGCGGAGGAGTCATATTAAATGAGTGATGAGAAATCAGGAACATTCCTGGCAGGGCTTGCGCTGGCATTGGGACTCGTACTCGCCTCAGCAATAGGAGGCTGGTCATTCGTCAAAGGTAAGCGAGGCGATCAAACGATTACTGTTACCGGTTCAGCCCGAAAGCGCATTAAATCGGATCTCGTTATCTGGCGTGCCGGAGTGTCATTTCAAGCTCCGGTGCTTGCCGAGGCCTACCGTTCGCTTTCGGCAAGCGTGCCACGGGTAAAGTCATACTTGATTGGGAAGGGTATTCCCGAAAACGAGATCACCATATCGTCAATCTCGTCGCAAACGCTTCACAGCAAGTCGAGCGAGGGTGAAGAAACGGCCGAAATAACTGGCTATTCGCTGAAGCAGGAACTGGAAGTGCGCTCAAACGACGTCGATAAGATAGCGAAGATAGCCCGGGAAGCTACGGAGTTGATCAATCAGGGGATCCTGATCGAGTCGCAGCCGCCGGAGTACCACTACACGAAGCTGGGGGACCTGAAGATTGAAATGCTCGCGGAAGCGGCGAAAGACGCGAAAGTACGCGCGGAGCAGATTGCAAAAAGCACCGGCAGCTCGATCGGGAGCGTCCGCTCCGCCAGAATGGGTGTACTGCAGATCACACCGGCTGACTCGAACGAAGTTTCGGATTCCGGAATGAACGACACTTCGTCCCTCGACAAGGATATTACCGCCGTTGTGAATATAGGATTTGCAGTCGATTAATCGCCGGGCGAAATTCAGTTTTTTGTCTCCGAAGCCGTGTTCCTGGGGCCACCCTTTGCAATACGTCGGCGTTTCCGGAATGTACATTCGAGCTTTACAGGTTTAGTGCGCAGTAGCCAAGAATCGAGAACAAATAGTCGTCTGTCATCCTCCCCACTTAGTTTAGACGACGACAAGAATCCCGGCGTTGACGCCACTTTCAAAAAAAACGCCAGGCAAAGAACCTTAAAAGGGTTGACAACCCGTAGTGGCATAGGCGAATCTAAAACACACTTGCCGCCCCCCCGGCAAGCCGAATTGATCGTAACTCTCCTGATAAATATGAAAAGAAAATCCCCCATCCTATCGTTTTTCATTATCGCCTCTTCAATAGCCGCCAGCCCTGCGCTGGCCCAAACTGTTACGCCGGACAAAATCGTGCGCCCTCGCACGGTGGGTCCGGTAGCGAATGCGCAGCAACCACCCCGGCAAGAATCTTCAGGACAACAGCGCTCAACGCCACCGCGAGTCGAATTACCTGCGGCCGCCAATGAAGATTCAGCAAAGTCTGACACAGTTGAGAGGACAGATAATGGAGCCGGTTCTGCTCAAGCGGCGGCGAGCCATTTGACTCCAGCTTCTATTCAGGCGCGAATTGCGGAAGCACAGCGCTTGCTCAAATCGCGGCCAATGACGACAGCGATGACGTCGCCGTCAACCGAATTTGTCACTCTAGCGGCGCTTGATCGCACCACTTCCCGCATTCATTTCGTTACGCTTTCAAAACAAACGTTTCTCACTAAGGGCGCAGACATCTCGCTGACGAGTTCGCTGGGCACCATTTTGGATATACGAGTGCTGCGCGCCAATGGCGTCAATACAGCGGTCTCGATTTTTGACCCCAACGGCCGATCGCTGACGCCGCTGTTGGTGGAGTTTCCGATTGAGAAGGGTGGGCTGTTTCGCGAAATGGCCTACTACACCTCGGCGCACCCCGCGCTCCTTTCCGTCGACCTTGTGAGATCCGGTCAAGCGTATGTACGCGACATGCTGGATCTTGCTGCCACGCGTCTGCGCGAGAGAGGTGCTTTTGTCTCACCGGACATCGTCAACGTCGCGGAAAGACTGTGCATAGTCGAACACATCGATCACGACCGCTTCCGGTTGGAAAACCGTCTGTCGCTCTTCGATGAGATCTATTCCCTGTACGGTCTTAACGCGCTCGAAACCTATCGCTATTCCGTCAGTGTTGCCGGAGCCGGCGGAATGGTGCAGATGATCCCCTGGGCATACAACCTCGAACGACAGCGGCATCCTGGCGTCGGTTTGATTCCGGATTTCGTTACAGGCATGCGCAACCACGGAAATGCGCTACAGGCGATGTTGCTCTACATGCAAGACACTTGGAACGATCTGGCTGCCAATGAAGATGTGAAACATGCGCTCAACGCGAAGTTGGCCACCACGAGCGAATTGCTCGCAGCCGGCTACAACTCAAATGCGGCCCGTCTTCCGCTATATCTCAGACGCGGCGGAGACGAATGGAAAGCGCTGATTCCACGCGAGACGCAAACCTACTTGCAAATATACAAAACCTTCGAGGGTCTTGTGCCCCTTAAAACGAGGACCAGATTGACGGCCGAGAGCGGAAACTAAAAGACCCCAGGCAGCTGAACGCGTTAGTTACTACCAAGTTTCGTTAGCCTTACTGCTTGTTTTCATAAATCAGATTTGACCGATCTGCTGCGTGCAGATCTGTCTGCTTCTAGCCGTCATTCCAATTTCCAGTCTCACATGTTTAAGGAGTCTTTGACGCATATGATTAACCAATTGATTACCCGCTCAATTAGAGCGGCAATTGCTGTTTTGTCAATTTGTCTGGCGTTCGCAATCTTGATTAGCAAGACATCAACCGCCCGATCGCAGAACCCTTTGCCTGCAAATCAGCAAAAACCTGGCGAGAAAACCATAGATGAGGCGCAAAAGAATATCCAGGTCCTCAAGGGTATTCCCGAATCGGAATTAATACCGATGATGAATTATATGAGCGCGTCGTTGGGCGTAAAGTGTATTTTTTGTCACGTGAATAAGGATAACAATTGGGATTTCGCATCTGACGAGAAGGGTGAAAAAAAATCGGCCCGCTCGATGATAGCGATGGTGCTGGGAATTAATAAGACCAACTTCCGCGGTAATACCGATGTGGCGTGCTATACCTGCCACCGCGGTCGCACATCGCCGGTTGGGACTCCGCCACTTCCGTTGCCGGAGCCTTCGCCCCGTCTGGAAGGAAATCAGGGAGCACAGCAACAACCGGCTTTGCCAACGTCCGATCAACTCCTCGAGAAATACACGCAGGCACTGGGTGGCGACGCTGCGATTGCAAAGTTGAAGTCACGCGTGATGAAAGGCACCGTAACAACTACGGCGGGAGTATCCTTCGGATACGAGCTCTATCAATCTGCACCTGATAAGGTCCTGGCCGTCATAACCTCGCCACAAGGCGTGACAGAAAGAGGCTTTGACGGCAGCACAGGCTGGGAGAAGAGCGCCAGGGGTATCCGCGATTTGGGGGGTCCCGAGGTTTACTACCTACGCCGATACCCGGATCTGCTCAAAGACATAAAACTCAAGGATCAATTCTCGCGGCTACAAGTAGCAGGAAAAGACAAGATCAATGACCGAGACGTGTACGTCGTCAGAGGTACAACAACTGATAACCGGCGGGAACGGCTTTTCTTCGATGTGGAAACAGGCTTGCTTCTGCGCCGGACTACATCAACAACTACTCCGATTGGTAATATTCCGGAGCAGGTTGACTTCGACGACTACCACGACCTGGATGGAATGAAGTTGCCGTTCACGATTCGCGTCTCAGCGATCGATCCTTTCTACAGCATAACGAGAAAGTTTACGGAGATCAAAATTAACGTTCCGATCGATGATAAGAGATTCAATAAGCCCGCCTAGAAAACGAGGCGTTGTTCGAGTCTTGAGTTTGTAATTGCTTTCTACTTGGTGCTTTGTACTACTTTATCTTGCTGATCTTGGTCGTTGCTATTACAAAGAACTAAATACGACATACCAGGCACCAAGCGTGAATTCGGTCTCATTCGCTAAACTGAAGACGGTTAGCGGTCGTCTCGAGGTTCTCTTCGTCTTCAGCCCTGAGAGCCTTGTAAGGTGCCCGCGAGACATCCGCATACTGCAGTTTGTATAGCTTCCAATAAAGCCCGCGCTGCGCAAGCAACTCTTGATGTGTCCCCTGTTCGCGAATCTCACCGTGATGCAGGACGATTATTCTGTTCGCACTCTGGACCGTCGAAAGCCGGTGAGCTACAACGATCGACGTGCGATCCCTCATCACTCGTTCAATGGCTCTTTGTATCAGTTGTTCGGTCTCGGTATCAATCGAACTGGTTGCCTCATCCAGAATCAGGAGCGCCGGATTAAACGCGAGTGCGCGGGCAAATGAGATTAGCTGTTTCTGCCCCACCGACAATCCGGCGCCGCGCTCCCTGACTTCAGCCGTGTAACCTTCTTTCAGACGTTGGATGAAGCGGTCGGCATGGACTTCGCGCGCGGCCCATTTCACGCGCTCCTCCGAGATTTCCTCGCGGCCCAGACGAATATTACCTTCAATCGTGCCGCTGAATAGAAATACATCCTGAAGCACGACCGCAAAGTTCTCTCGCAATGCCTTCAAGTCCCATTCACGCAAGTCAACTCCGTCGAGGAGTATCTTGCCTCGCTGTATGTCGTAGAAGCGCATTAACAGGTTGGTGATGGTAGTTTTACCGGACCCCGTGTGACCTACAAGTGCAATCGATTGACCAGGCTCAACCGTAAAGGAAACATCCTTCAATACCCAATCGTCATCCAGGTAAGCAAACCACACGTTTTGAAACTCGATGCGCCCGCGAGCCCGGTCCGCCTTGCGGGGCGCGGGAGGATTGACGATCGCAATCGGCAAGTCGAGCGTTTTGAAAATACGATGAGAGGCAACCACCGCTGCCTGCAGCACGTTGTACTTGTCTGAGATGTCTCGGATAGGTTGAAACAAAAAGCCAGAGTACTGAATGAAGGCAACCAACGCACCCAGGGTCAACACTGTATGGCCCGGCGTATTCTGCATCACTCGGTAACCGCCATACCAAATAATCAGGGCAATGCCCACGGCTCCGATGAAATCGACAAGGGGAAAAAACACGGCGTAATAGAAAATCGTATCGATGTTTGCGCTACGATGATCGTCATTGATCCTCTGAAACTTGTGCAGCGACTTTACTTCCGCATTAAAGATTTGCACCGTTTGCGCGCCGGCGAAGTGCTCCTGCAAAAACGCATTGATACGCGCAATACGGGTGCGCACCATGTCGTAACCGCGCCGTGCACCTTTGCGGAACCAGGTGGTTGCCGCAAAGAGCATCGGCACGGTCAGCAAAGTAACCAGCGTTAGCCTGACGTCCATCCAAAGCATCACAGCTATGATTGCGACAATCATGACGAGATCGCCGAGCAAATCCGTGACTCCCTGCGTAAACAGCTCGTTCAGCGCGTCCACGTCGCTAGTCAGTCTTGTCATAATACGGCCAACAGGATTTCGGTCGTAATATGCGACTTCCTGATGTTGCAGCTTGTCGTAGAGTTCGCGCCTGATGTCGAACATCACATACTGGCCCACACTGTTAAGCAAGATTGCCTGAAAGTAGGAGAACACCAGGCGAAACAATTGAACGCCAACGTAGAGCACCACAAGCAGCATTAAGCCGTTGGTCTTGCGTGGCAGGATGTACCAATCGATCGCATACTGGGTGAACTTGGGCTGCAGGATTCCTAGCAAGTTCAGAGCGAGCGTAAATGCCAGCGCAGGCCCCAGCCAGCGCATATATGGCTTCAGGTATCGCAGAAGCCTGCGCGCAATCTGAAAGTCGTAAGTCTTTCCGATTGCCTCTTCTTCATGGAACTGTTTGGCGCCCGTTGACATTAAGCTCTCTTCAGTCCTGTTGTTCAGTCAGGTTGCAGCAAGTTCTTCTTCGAGCAGCTGTCTTTCGTACAGGTTCGCATACTCGCCTCCGAGAGCGAGCAGTTCGTCGTGAGTTCCCTGCTCAATAATGCGGCCCTCGTCAAGAACGCAAATCAGATCAGCATCTCGCACGGTCGAGATGCGATGGGAAACAATCAGGCTCGTGCGGTCCCGCATCACACCGCGCAGTTGGGCCAGGATCTTTTCCTCGGTGTAGGTATCAACCGAGGACAAAGAATCGTCCAGGATTAGAATCTTCGGTTCACGCATAACAGCACGGGCAATCGCTGTCCGTTGCTTCTGTCCTCCGGAAAGTGTAATGCCTCGTTCGCCCACCACAGTGTCAAAGCCATCGGGGAAACCGGCAATGTCTTCCGTTAAGCCGGCAATTTCCGCAGCCCATTCGACTTCAGCCTGTTCACTTTTCTTGACACCGAAAGCAATGTTTCCCTTGAGCGTATCGCTGAATAAAAATGTTTCCTGCGGAACGTAGCCAATGCTGGAGCGCAGTTGCGCCAGGGGATAGTCGCGCACGGGCACGCCATCGATGAACACAGTCTGTTCAGGTGCTTCGATCAGGCGCGGAATAAGATTCACAATGCTGGATTTGCCGCTGCCGGTCCGCCCGACAAAGGCCACCGTATGTCCCTCGGGAATCGTCAAGTTGAGATGATGAAGTACGGGCTCTTCGCCCTGATGATACCTAAACGTCAGGTTTCTAAATTCGATCCGGCCTCTAATTGGCGGCTGGTTCTTAACATCAGGAGGATCAGCAATCAGCGGTTTGATTTTGAAAATGGCATTAAGCCGTTTTAGGCTGGCAGTCCCGCGTTGATAGAGATTGACCACATATCCCAGCGCAATCAAGGGCCAGATCAAACGCGAGAGATACATGTTGAATACCGTGAACTGGCCGACGGTAATCTCTCCACGGACCGCGAGTGGAACTCCCGCCCAGATGATCAATACGAAGCCAATGCCAATGAGGAATTGCATCAAAGGACGCATGATCGCATCGATGCGCACCAGGCTCAGGTTGCGCTCCGCGTACTGCTGGTTGAGTTGATTGAACGCCGCTATCTCAGCATCTTCTTGAGCGTACGCACGCACCACGCGAACGCCGGTAAAGTTTTCCTGAGCGCGCGCCGTGATCTGGGCGAAAAAATCCTGAATTTTTTCAAACCGCACGTGCACTTGCTGACCAAAGAATTTGACCGTGAGCGAAACGAGCGGCATCGTCACAAAAAGCAAGAGCGTCAACCACCAGTTGATGATAAGCATCAGCGGCAAAACGATTATGACAACAAACACCGTCTGCAGCGTGTACATAATCATCGGACCGGCGAGCTGCCGCACGGCCGCAAGATCATTTGTGGCTCGCGCCATTAAGTCTCCGACGCGATGCTCATGAAAAAAAGAGAGCGGTTGATCAACCAGATGCGCATAGAAATCCTGACGCACGTCGTACTCAATGTTTCGCGACATCCCAATGAGTATGCGTCGCTGCAGAAATAGAAAGCTGCCGCTCACAATGCTTGCCCCAAGTACTTTGGCTGCAGAAATAGTGAGCATCGTCCAGGAGACCACCGTCCAATTGGCGTCGATGGCGTGGCCGACAATTAAAGGGATGTAAAGGTTAAAGCAGACGCTGGCCAGTATGCAGGCGATGCCGATAGTAAGCTGGGGCTTGTAAGGGCGAAAGTAGCGTGCGAATTTTCTTAAATCATCCATGTGCTAACGGAGAACCACCTTGCGGATCTCTTCTGAAAGTGAATCGCGAAGGGCTATGATGCGCGATCTAATGCCCAGACGCCAAACGCTTACGCTCGCGTCTCTTTTGGTGTTTCGCTTTTTCGATGTTTCGCTTGCTAAAGGAAAAGTGGCTTATTCAGTCGATCGTGGGGAAAGTCGCAAGTAGCTGCTAAGTGCTGTAGCGGTCAGGTTTTTATCGTCGTCTGAAATGTCCGCCGAGACCACGACAACTCTTCGGCCGGCACGGAGCACGCGAGCGGTCGCAGTGGCGCGCCCGGTTCTCAAAGGACGAAGATAGTTAATTGTCAGATCAACCGTCGTCGTGCGTTCGTCCTCAGCCAGCAATAGGATAATCGCGAAAGCGGTTGCGGTATCTATCAGGGACGCGATGGCACCACCGTGAACCACGCCATTGTTTTGTTTCAAGTCGTCCCTGATCGCTAACGACATGACTGCCAACCCGGGCTCAACGTGTTCCAGTTCGAGGCCAATAAGCCTGGCGAACGGAACTGCGCTCAGCGCTTGATGAACTCGCCTGCGCTGCTCTTCCGAGAGTTCGGCGGAGGTCATGAGCGGTAGCTTTCCCCGGGATTCGCCGGCTCCACGATTACGGCCGTACCGTAAGCCAGAACTTC
>Ga0137366_10002921_pt1 | contig 13214 bp, 8 predicted proteins | sample SagtaG_8_FD_104938 | JGI IMG/M metagenome (GOLD analysis project Ga0137366, IMG submission 104938) | Vadose zone soil microbial communities from Sagehorn Ranch, Mendocino, California, USA - Sage1_L_60_16 metaG | ecosystem: Environmental > Terrestrial > Soil > Vadose zone | place: USA: California... | reverse complement strand
GGCCTACGGCGTCTTGCTGAGCATCCTGCAAGCCGGTCACGAGGACGCAAAGCCGCGCACTGTATCCTTGGTCTCGAGCCACCCGAGAATGCAAAAGATCTACGAGCGGTTCGGTTTCAAGAGAAACGGGCCAGACCGACCATTCGCTCTGGGTCCCCCGGGGCGCAACGTCCAGGTGCACCCAGACACTTCGAACTGGCTTGTGAATCTCGATTGGGGGGATAACGGCTTGCTTGGTCCCTTTCTCGGCCCCGTTTTCCGTAAAGCGGCTGAAAAGTTGCAGGTCCCACCGAGCGACTCACTCGCATTCGAGGATTCTGTTTCAAGGGTTCGGGGACAAGGGCAGCGGGCATGAAATGTCTGGGGATTGCCGACCGCCATTCTGGCGATGCTCTTTTGGATGTACGGACAGAATCTATAGTCACGAACCTTGTCGGTGTTTGCCTGGCCAGCTACTGAAACTTTTCGCCTGAGATTCACAAACAAACAACTGGAATGAGCCCTTTCCGAATTCTAGTCTTGTCCAGTGTGCGGCCTTCACGAGCCTGGAGGATGGCTAATCGAATCGCGCGAGAAGTACTAGGTGCGGAAATCTGCGGGATCGTCCAACGACCCCTCCAAGAGCTTCCCCTTGCCCAGCAGTTGATCATCAACGGCGGCACACACCCCGCTTTTTTCTCGCCCCTAGTGCTTTCGAATGCGAAGGTTTGGTTTCATTATGTAATGGAAAGACTGGCGTCCTGGGTACTCTGGTGGGTCCACGGTTGTCCGCCGCATAGGAACGGTGTAAAGAAATTCACAATTGAAACGTTGGCGGAAGAATGTGCGCGAGCGGGATGGCCATTTCTGCTGGCCGCCGATGTCAATGGTGCCAACGTCTTAGACTTCGTCCATCGACAAAGCGTGGACCTATGTATCGTGCTGGGGGAACTCCCGCTGGGCCCAGAACTCCTGTTGATTCCACGACATGGTACGATCCAAGCGTCGCAAAGGGAAGTCGTGGAGGCCGAAGGCCTTCATATCAGAGTGGAACACCTCGCGAGAGATGTAGAGACCCCGTTTGCCATTGCTTCTCTCACGATCCCGCCGCAGTCTTACGACGGCTTACTAGGGTTAACACTGAAAGCAGATCTGATCACAGACGATCTCCTTGTACAAACCGCCAAGAGCCTGCGGGCCGGAGACACCACACAAGCACCAAAAGAAATAGCGGATTGGATGCACAAGATTTTGTCTCCCTATCTGACTCAGTTCGAACATGCGTCTGTTAACAGAGTGCAAAGGGAGCTCATCCGCCAGCGATGCCGCCCCGCTTGGAAATTGTTCATCGAGACATTGTTGCTTTGCTCTCCCCTCGTTGTTGCGCGGAACTGGCACCGCCGGTGGCGCGGCCATTACCCGGTGCTCATTCTCACGCATCACCTGGTTACCGATCGGATCCACCGCATGGGCATATCGACAGAAATTTTCTGGCACCAAGTGCGCTTCTTACAAAGATATTATCGAATTGTGAGCTTATCCGAAGGCATCGAACTTCTGCGTTCGGGCGAGGTGAACGTCCCTTGTGTCGCGCTTACCTTCGATGATGGCTATGGAGACAATTTTGTGAGTCTGCGAGCGGTGGCCGAGGAGACAGCAATCCCGGTCGCGTTGTTTCTTCCAACGCAACCGATTGAGAATCACCAGGAATTCCAGCACGACTTGGTGAGAGGTATCAGGGGATTCTTCCCATTGACTTGGGACCAAGTCCGCTATTGGAATCTCAGGGGGGGCGAGTTTGGCAGCCATACGCATACTCACTTCGACTGCGGCTACGCCGATCGAAAGAGACTAGAAGCAGAGATCATCGGATCCAAAAATATCCTGGAGAGTCAGCTGACAAAGCCCGTACGATTTTTTGCTTTCCCCTTCGGGGGGCGACGCAATATCTCTTCAAAAGCGATGCAGCTGGCGGCGTTCACCTACCCCCATGTTCTATCTGATTTTGGCGGAGAGAATCTACCGGACATCGGGAGAAGCAAAGGACACCTACTTCGCAAGGACTTTTATTTAAACGTATGGGAACTCGAACTGGAATTGCAATCCGTTTTTGATCTGGTAGCCGCCAGACAGAAGTTCTCTCTTGGCCGGGCAAACTCTTCCAGTTGTCCGAACAGACTCACTGCCGCTTCAGCCTTCAACACACGCAGAAATGCTTAAGCTAGTTCCCGAATCGATGCCAGTCGACATCACGGAAGCCCTGTCCAGTAGATTCCACTCGGAACCGAGGCAAGAGCGTTTCCGGTGCGCTCAATCCAGCCGAATGGAACAAACAGAGGCAAAGAGGCTGACGAGCGCGCTGGAGTGCACGGTGATTCAGACAATGGCGGCTGCGGACAGCTCTCTGCGTATGGGCCGAAACGTCGGCTTGGCCATCGTCTCTGGACAAGACCAGACGAGTTACACCCTCCATCCCGAGGAGGCGCGAATTCTGTTGCCACGTACCTGCGGAAGAAAACGGGTCGAATTCGCCTTAGGACGAGCTGCAGCGCACTTTGCCTTGAAACAGATCGGTTTTGAGAATCCACCTCCGGTATCGCGGGGCCAAAACGGAGAGCCCATATGGCCTGATGGAATCGTGGGCTCGATTACCCACTGTCATCCTTGGAGTGTTGCCGTTGCCGTCAAATGTTCGAATGGCTTTGCAATCGGCGTGGATTTAGAAACCATGGAAAGGATACAACGAACGGATATCAGCGACCTGGTTTGTCGTGAGGCCGAACTCGACTGGATTCGTGGTGGCGATTTCCAAGAGCGGCTCACCATGATTTTTTCGGCAAAGGAGGCTGTCTACAAGGCACTCTATCCCCTCTGCCGACGGTACATCGACTTCAAAGAAGTTGAGCTCACTTGGTCTCCTGAGCAGCACCGTTTCCAGGGTGAATTTTTGGCGCCCCTTGGCCCTAACGTTCAGCAGGGACAAGCATGTGCAGTTCATTGTCGCTGCCACGCCGAATTGGTCTTCAGTTGTTTGGTCCATCAGTTCAAATGAAAACGGGATTCGTCAAGCGCCGAAATCTTGACTCACTCGTTCCACTGAGTCCTATCACGAGGGCGTCTTGGCATGCCTGAAGGAGGTGTATGGTATGTGCAATACCACAGCGGGTTCATTACGAGAGCAAGCATCACTTAGACAAGCGGACCAGCAACGGCTGGAAATCGGGCACTGCATAGAACAGGGCGATTTGCTGCACGCACTTGTCCCGCAGCTGGTAGCTGCTCAAGCCGCTGCGGTGCCAGGCGCGCTAGCAGTGATGCAAGGAAAACTGTCACTGACCTATCGTGAATTGGATCAGCGGGCCAATCGGTTGGCTCATTTCCTGCAGTCGCTCGGCGTTGGTCCCGATGTCGTCGTCGGGCTCTATCTAGATCGTTCTCTAGCGTTGATTGCGGGAGCTTTGGCCATTCTCAAAGCAGGTGGCGCCTATCTTCCCCTAGACCCAAGCCACCCAAAAGAACGCTTGATAGTGATGCTGAAGGATGCAAAGACGTCCATTTTGGTGACCGGGCACGGCATGGTAGAAGCGTTGCCGGAACACCCAGAGCACGTGGTGGCCTTAGACTCGGAAGGACGATTGCCTTTCACTCAGAGCTCTGAAGCGCCTATCCCTAGAGCGAGGAGGGAAAATCTGGCCTACGTGATCTATACCTCAGGCTCAACCGGCCAGCCAAAGGGCGTTGAAATCAGTCACGGCGCCCTGCTGAATCTTGTCTGCTGGCATCAACGGGCTTTCAGAATCACTCCCGACGACAGGGCAAGTCAGCTATCGGCTCTAGGGTTCGATGCCGCTGTATGGGAACTCTGGCCTTACCTTACGGCGGGAGCGAGCGTACATCTGTCAGATGGTGTCGCCATGAATGACCCGGAAGCAGTCCGCGACTGGCTTATCTTCCAAAAGATTAGCATTTGCTTTTTGGCTACTCCCTTAGCGGAGCGGGTGATGACCCTGGAGTGGCCAAAGAAGGCCAGATTGCGCGTGTTGCTCACGGGAGCCGACACCCTCCACCACTATCCTCCGCGAAAGCTGCCATTCCAGTTGGTGAATAACTATGGGCCTACCGAGTGCACGGTCTTGGCCACGTCAGGAACTGTTCCTCCTAATGAGCACCCGCACCGGCTGCCCTCGATTGGCAGCCCGATCGATAATGTGCAGGTCTATATCTTGAATGAAGGTATGCGGCAGGCTCCGATCGGAGAATTTGGCGAAATCTACATTGGAGGCGCGGGTCTCGCATGCGGTTATCGGAATCAGCCCGACTTAACCGCGGAAAGATTTGTTCCTGACCCGTTCAGTTCTGAACCGGGGGCGCATCTCTTCCGGACAGGCGACCTAGGCTGTTATCTCACAGATGGCCAGATCGCGTTTCTCGGTCGAGTTGACGAGCAAGTTAAGATTCGAGGCTTCCGGATCGAGCCGGCGGAAATCGTAAAAGTGCTCGACGAACACCCGGCCGTGCAAGCAAGCACTGTAGTGGCCCGTGAGGTCGAGCCGGGCGACAAGCGCCTCGTTGCATATTTCGTGCCTGCTGCCAAGGCTCAACCGACGCACACGGAGTTGCGGAATTTCATTGCCGCTCGAGTGCCTGAGTACATGGTTCCGGCGACATTCGTGAAGCTGGAAGCCTTGCCTCTGAATCCGAGCGGCAAGGTGGACCGCACCGGACTCCCAGCGCCGAACGCGGAAAACACATTGCGCGATAGCAGTTTCGTTGCACCCCGAACACCCATTGAGGAACGCCTGGCGGCTATGCTGGCATTGTTGCTCGACCTGGACCGAGTCGGCGTGGAGGACAACTTCTTTCTGCTCGGTGGTCATTCCCTGTTAGGCACCCAACTGATTGCCAGAGTGCGGGATGCGTTCGGGGTCGAGCTTAGCCTTCGCACTCTTTTCGATGCGCCGACGGTTTCAAAACTTTCAGCGCAAATCGAGGCGCTCCTCCTCGCCAAGCTGGAGGCCATGAGCGAGGAGGAGGCGCAGCTCCTTGCGAACGGAACCGAACCCGCAACCGCCGAGAGGCTTCCGGAATGACCCAGCACACTCAAACGGCCTTCGCCGCGAGCGAGTCGGACGGCGCGCTGAGCCTCTATCATCTGCTTGAACCAGAGGTCCTCGCCGATCCCTATCCCCTTTTTCATCGCCTCAGAACCGAAGATCCAGTGCATTGGGATCCTTTTCTGCACGCCTGGGTGGCGACCCGATACAGGGATGTGGTGACGGTACTTCATCATTACTCCGCTGAGCGCACTCCGACGCCGGAACAGCTCGCTGCCATGGGCCTTGCTTCGCTGAACCCGATCGCAGAGATCATGGTGAAGCAGATGCTTTTCCTGGACCCGCCAACTCACACGCGATTGCGAAGCCTCGCGTCGCAGGCGTTCACTCCTCAGCGGGTCGAAGTCCTGCGCGGGCATATCCACGACATCACCGATCGTCTGCTCGATAAAGTCCAGGGCAAAGGCCGGATGGACGTCATTGCTGACCTGGCTGAGCCTCTGCCCTGCATCGTAACCGCCGAGATGCTGGGCGTACCCGTGGACGATTACCAACAGTTGAAAGCGTGGTCCCAAGATTTCGCTGAGATGCTCGGCAACTTCCAGCACAATCCGGAACACGCGCCACGAATTCTTAAGAGCGTTCTGGAGATGGCTGATTACTTCCGTTCCGCCATGCGCGAGCAGCGTCTCCACCCTCATGACGGCCTTGTAAGTTCGTTGATGAATGCGGAAATTCAGGGCGACCGGTTAAGCGAGGAGGAAGTGGTCGCGAACTGCATTGTGACCATGGTGGGGGGCCAAGAGACCACCACGAACCTGATCGGAAACGGTGTGCTTGCCCTGCTGCGGAATCCCGACCAACTCGAAAAACTCCGCTCCGATCTCTCGCTGATCCCATCGGCCGTAGAGGAGTTGCTGCGCTACGAAAGCCCCAGCCAGCATACTGCCCGCTTGGCTCCGGAAGATACGATTCTGGGTGGAAGGCGGATTCGAAAGCGCCAGGCTGTAATTGCGGTAATGGCCGCCGGGAATCGAGATCCGGAGAGATTTCCTGATCCCGACCGCTTAGACATCACCCGCGCCGACAACCGGCATCTTGCGTTCGGTTGGGCGGCGCACTTCTGCTTCGGTGCGGCGCTGGCGCGGATCGAAGGTCAGGTTGCCTTTGAGTTGATGCTGCGCCGGCTGCCCAACTGGGCACTTGAGTCCGGACCACTCGTCTGGCGCTCGAATCTCGGGTTGCGCGGTTTGACGAGACTACCGCTCCGCTTCCCGACCACTTGACCGTGAGAGAGACAGTGATACATCAACAGGAAAGCGACGCAAAGTCTGACCTTGCCCGACTTTCTGAAGCCAAGCGCAGGCTCCTTCAAAAATACCTACGCGGCGAGCCTGGAAAAGAGAGGGGGGAACGGGCTCTGATCTGCCCTCGTCCACCCGGGGAACCTGTACCTCTATCTTTCGCTCAGCAACAGATATGGCTCCATGGGCAAATTGCGGGCGATGTCCCCTTCTACAACGAAAGTATCGTCGTTGACCGGCAAGGTCCGCTCGACGTGGCTGTGTTGGAACGGTGCTTACTTGAGATTATTCGCCGCCACGAGATCTGGCGCACGACGTTTGAAGCTACTGCGGGTGAGCCCATCCAGAGTGTTCACCCGGCTCCTCGCGTGTTTCCGTTGCCGATGACGGATTTACGCAAGCTTCCGGAAGCAGAGCGCGAGGCGGAAGCGGTGCGTTTGGCAACGGAGAATGCACAGCGTCCATTCGACTTGAAAACGGGTCCATTGATGCGTGCCTTGCTGGTACGCATGGACGATGAGCGCCATCGCCTTTACATGACTGTTCATCAAATCATCTCCGACGCGGCATCCGCTTACCGGGTTTTCCTCCCCGAACTAGTGACACTTTACGAAGTCTTTGCGGCGGGCAAGCCCTCCCCACTGCCAGAACTTCCCGTTCAGTATGCAGATTTTGCGTACTGGCAGCGGAAAAGGTGGTCCGACCATACCGGGTCCGAACACATGGCCTACTGGCGCAGGCAGCTAACGGGCGAGCTTTCTTCGCTCCAGTGGCCCAGCGATCGTCCACGACCGCCGATCGAAACGCATCGCGGTGCGATTCAAAGATTCACACTGCCCGCAGACTTAGTTAGGACGCTCAGGCACCTCAGCCAGCAGGAAAGAGTATCGCTTTACATGACTTTGCTGGCTGGGTTTGTCGCGCTGCTCCATCGTTATACGGGTCAAGAGGATATAACCGTGGGCAGCACGACTGCGGGCCGTAAGCAGGCTGAAGTTGAGCCCCTGCTGGGTTGTTTTATAAATCCGCTCGCGCTGCGGATCGACCTCTCAGGCAACCCCACGTTCCGGGAGTTACTGTCGCGTGTGAGGGGAGTGGTTCTGGACGCGTTGGCTCACGAAGACGCTCCTTTTCCCTACGTCGTAAGAGAGCTCCGACATAGGCCTGATCCCAGTCGAAATCCTCTGTTTCAGGTGATCCTTTCGCAGCAGCCCCAGATGCCCAGTATCGCCTCTGGGTGGGATTTAGTGACTGGGGAAATCTCCAACGGAGGTTCCAAGCTCGACTTGATGGTCGTGCTCGACGACCGCAGAGACCGTATCTTTGGGCCCATCACGTACAACCCCGATCTGTTCGACGACTCAGCCATCACGCAAATGGTCGGAAATTGGAATACCCTGCTTACGGGCGCGGCGGCGGAGCCAGGAAAGCACATCGCGGAATTGCCTGTCTTGACCGACGCAGAGCGAAACCGGATTGTCGTCGAATGGAATGATAGGCGGGTGGATTACCCTAGGGACCACTGCCTGCATGTTCTCATTGAGGCCCAGGTGGAGCGGACGCCAGAAGCCACGGCGGTCGTGTGCGAAGAGGAACGACTCAGCTATCGAGAGCTGAATGCTCGTGCCAATCAACTTGCGCACCATCTTCGCAAGTTAGGAGTGGGCGCTGAAGTGCTGGTAGGCATTTGCATGGAACGGTCGGTCATGATGATGGTAGCCCTGTTGGGCATCCTGAAAGCTGGCGGAGCTTATGTACCGCTTGACCCAGCGTATCCGCAAGAGCGACTCGCATTCATGATCAAGGATTCCGGATTGCAAGTCTTGATTACCCACGAGCCATTCCGCAGCACGTTGAGCAAGCAAGTGGAGAAACTTGTCCGCATCGACAAAGATTGGCCAATCATCTCTCGGGAGAGCCAAGAAAATCCGGCGACCGAGATTGAACCAGAAAACCTGGCGTATGTAATCTACACCTCAGGATCAACAGGTCGGCCCAAAGGGGTTCAGATTTGTCATCGTTCGCTCGTCAATTTGCTGACGTCCATGCGAGACCGGCCAGGGCTCACAGAGGAAGATTCTTTGCTGGCCGTCACCACGATATCGTTCGATATCGCTGCTCTTGAGCTTTACCTGCCTCTAATGGTAGGCGCTCGCTGTGTGCTCGCCAGTCGCGAAGCTTCGCAGGACGGGCAGCGATTGTGGAGGATGCTGGACCATTATGAGATTACGGTAATGCAAGCAACGCCGTCCACTTGGAAGCTGTTGTTTGAATCGGGATGGCCGGGAAAAGCGAACTTGAAGATTCTCTGTGGCGGTGAGGCGATGCCCCGAGAACTAGCAGAGCAGTTGATCCTTAGAGCATGCTCGGTCTGGAACATGTACGGCCCCACGGAAACTACCGTGTGGTCCAGCTTCCACTCCGTCACATCATCCGCAGCCCCTATTCCGATTGGCCGCCCGATCGCGAACACCCAAATGTACGTGCTTGACCGCAACATGCAGCCGGTGCCCGTGGGCGTGGTTGGGGAGCTCTACATTGGCGGTGATGGTTTGGCGCGGGGCTACCGAAATCGTTCCGACTTGAACGCCGAGAAATTCATCCCGAACCCGTTCGATTGCGAACTGGGTTCGCGCCTCTACAAAACGGGTGACCTCGCGCGCTATCGAGTGGATGGAAATATTGAATGCCTGTGCCGGATAGACAATCAAGTGAAGATTCGTGGATTTCGGATCGAGTTGGGCGAGATCGAGTCCGTGCTGCGTGAGCATCCTGCCATCCGTGATGCCTGCGTCATCGTTCGCGAGGATCGTCCAGATGATCCGCGCCTAGTGGCTTACGTCGTACTGGCAAAGGAAGAGTTCTCCTCGCTCAAAGACCTACGCAACTTCGTGAAGGAGAAATTGCCCAGCTACATGGTCCCCATTGTTGTCCAACTGGAAAGGCTCCCATTAACTGTGAATGGGAAATTGGATCGGCGCGCACTTCCAGCACCGGATCATGTGGAGGTCAGCGACGGCCAATCTTTCGAAGGATTTCGTGAACCCATCGAAGAGCTGTTGGCGGACATATGGACGCACGTGCTCAAAGTGGAGCGAGTGAGCATCTACGACAACTTTTTTGATTTGGGAGGTCACTCACTGTTGGCTACACAAGTGGTTGCCACGCTGGAGAAGGAGCTAGGTTTGCGTATCAAGCCCAATGAACTCGCATTTCAGACTCTCGGGCAACTTGCAGCCAGTTGCAAAGAACGTTTGTCCTGCCAATGAGGCTTGCGGAAAAAGTCGTGCCCTTCTATTTCGGCTCGCCCGATAAATTGCTCTTCGGATGCTACCATGAGCCGAGCCTCGAGAGGCGCCGGAAGTGTGCAGTCGTTGTTTGTCAACCGGTGGGGCACGAATACATCAATTCTCATCGGGCTCTTCGTCAGCTTGCCGCGCGCCTGTCTGACGCCGGGTTCCCGGTTCTACGGTTTGACTACTACGGCTGCGGCGACTCGTCCGGCAGTAGGGAAGAGGGCACAATTCTTCAATGGCTGGAGGACATCTCGACTGCCATTTCCGAGGTGAGGAGTAGGACGGCCGTGGTTCAAGTCTGCCTTATAGGACTGCGACTGGGCGGAACCCTGGCGATGATTGCTGCCGCTGAACGAGCCGATCTTGAAAGCATGGTTCTTTGGGATCCAGTGGTAAGCGGAAAGGGTTATCTCGACGGCTTACTGCGTCTGCAAAAAGAAATGCTCCGCTTTCGCCCGAAACCAAGCAGTGCACAGGAACCCCAGGGCTACTTGGACGTGCTCGGCTTCCCTCTGTCGCGCTTCCTCCGTGCCGAACTCGAAAAGATAGACCTTCCGCCAATTGCGGGGAGTCCGGCCAAGGATGTTCTGGTCATTCAAAGCGACCAAACGGCCGGCGAAGCGAACTTGAAAGAACATTTCAGCCAAACGGAGACTCGCCTCGAGTATCAGGGCTTCGATGGCCCTCAGATTTGGCGCCCAACCTCCGATGGCAGCTTGCTTGTACCCAGCCAGATACTCCACTCAATTGTTCGCTGGACCCATAGGGTGCACGCATGAGAGAAGAGGCCGTCCTTTTCGGAGAAGTGAAATCCTTGATAGGGATTCTGACCGATCCTCCAATGAGGAACGGGAATCACCCCAAGCCTGCCGTAATCCTGTTAAACCCGGGAATCGTGCACCGCGTTGCACCAGGGCGCATTTACGTAGGAATGGCACGAGCATTGGCTGCCATGGGCTTCGTGGTCCTTCGGTTTGACTTCTCTGGAATCGGAGATAGCGCGGTCCGTTATGACAATCTCCCGTTCGATAAGAGCGCTGTAAGGGAAACGCAAGATGCCATGCACTTTTTGGAGGCAACAAGGGGCGTCGGTCGTTTCATCTTGCTGGGTGGGTGCTCTGGAGCGCGCATTTCACTCCAGACAGCCTGTTGTGACCCGCGAGTAGTGGGCGCATTCCTGATCAACCTACAGATGACCGAAGATGAGGGCCAAAACTCGGATCAGGTTACCCGCAGTGCGGCCTTTTATTATTGGAATTTCGCCCTCTTTAATCTTAGAAGCTGGTGCAAGCTGCTCACCGGAAAGGCCAATTACCGAAATATCCTGCGGGCGCTCGGATTTCAGGCAAGGACGCAATTCGCTTCCGGAGGAAGAATGTCTGCCGAATCGATTCAGCTCGCCGCTAATTTGCGAATGTTGGCCGAGCGGGGTGCCTATGTGACTTTCCTATATGCGCAAAGCGATCCACGACTAAATGATCTCTGCGAGGTAGTTGGCCGCGAACTCAAGCAATTGCGCGCGTTGGGAAAAGTAAGAGTGCAAATCATTCCGCGGTCAGACCACACCTTTAGTTCTCTCGATGACCAGGAGAAACTCTTGAAAGAGATCTGCGAGTTGATCGATGCGATCACTCCGGCAACCGCGGGCGCGCCACTCAACCAACGCCAGGATCAGCCGCCTCAATCAGTACAGGAAACCCTTCCACACCACGGTGGGAAATAGCGCAGACTCCTAAGGAACACTAGGCTCTCGAAGATGGAGGCGAAGCACCAATGAGTACGGGGGAGCGGACATTCGCGAACACAGAGAGACACACTTCAACTTGGACAGGAGAGAAGCCTGCCAGTGGCCCAGTCACCGGCCACGCACACGCTCAAAAGCCCCTTCCCGGAGCACCTGCAGCAGTAGAGTCGAGCTTCTACGCTCAGTATCCCTGGTGCCTAAATGCCTTTCCCACGATCCGGGAAGTGGTGCGTTACCTCTCTGAAGAACTGGACAAGCTCGATCGGGTGCAAGAGGGTTGGCAGCAATCTGAGGTGACCACGAATGTTTTCTTGCTCTCTTGCGCCATCTTGGACGCAGTCGACGACTATCTTGTCGGGAATAGGTATGATTTTTCCAAGATTAGCCAACTCCTGCCCTTGGCCCGCCATGGCGTACAGGCGGTGGAGAAGCTGCTCGACGCCGCAGGCAGATTTCGTACAGCGTGGTTGTTTCGGTTGCATCGCTGGAGAGGGGTCTGGGCAGCAGCTGTGACTGAATTTCTGCGGCACTCACTGATCGTTGCGGCCCCCGACCGCGCGATCCTCCTCCAGCAGCGCGATCAATTGACAAGCTTGCTGCCCGCCGACCTTCCCGGACGTTTGTGGAATCTTCGCCCGAAAGTCCCCGCTTTCTTCCGGTCGAGAGACTTTGCTCCTTTTGATTGCCTCGAACTGGGACGGAAGTTTGTTGCCGCCTTCCCCGAACCTGCGCGGCCTGCCATGGTGCTGGGGTTGCGTACAGCGGGCTCGTTCCTGGCGCCCCTCCTGTGCGCCTATCTCAGCACCGGGCTTAGAGACACGGACTGGGTCGCAGTTCGCCCCCGAAAGGGCCTGGCCGTGTGGGAGCGAGACGCGCTCCGAAAAGCTGCCCGAAAAAACGCACGCCTGTTGATTGTGGACGAATCGATCCATACAGGACAAACTATCGCCAAGGCTGTCCATCTGCTTCGCCAAGCAGGCTTCTCAGACGAAGACATAGTGATGCTGAATCCGGCTGAACCGGCTTTTCCCGATTGGAAAAACTCGCCCACTTTGCAGGCTCTTTCAAAAATCAAAGTACTCACATTAGAACCTGCCGAACGCTACAAGCAACAATTGCTGGAATCGGGGGCTGTGGCAGCTAGATTAAGCGAGTATTTTAAAGGTCGGGGTTATGTTGAAGCCCGGCTCGCGCCGAACCCGAAGACAGACGAGTTGAACCTACGGTGGGAAGGCCAGCCGCCGGAGCGAGTGGACGTTCGCCTCAAGCGAGTTTATGAAATTCATCTGAAGGATGATGCTGGTGCCACGGAAGTCCGTTATGTCCTCGCCAAAAGCGTGGGCTGGGGATGGCTGGGGTACCACGCCTTTCGATCGGGCGAGCAACTGGCACAGTTCGTTCCGCCCATTCTCGGCTTGCGTGATGGGATCCTCTACACAGAATGGTTTGCTGGAGCGCGAGAGTCGGCGCTTTTTGCTCCGGATCGACATGCATGGACGAAGTCCCTTGCCGCCTACGTTGCGGCGCGGGCGCGCAGCTTGAGTCTGGGCACTGATCCCACGCCGGATTTAGTCCGTGCGGGTCGTCATAAGGGCTCCGAGATATTGGCGAACGCTCTGAGTCGCGCCTACAACTCACGGATCGTCTCAGTTTTGAAGCGCCACCGAATTCAAAACGAACTGTCGCGACAACAGCACCCGGTGCCCATCCTGACTGACAGCAAAATGTCGCGCCAAGAATGGGTGGTCGTCGATTCCAGACTGCTGAAGACGGATTTCGAACATCATGGCCAGGGGAAGAATGAGCTTGGCATAACCGACCCAGCCTATGACTTGGC
>Ga0137366_10002918_pt1 | contig 13220 bp, 16 predicted proteins | sample SagtaG_8_FD_104938 | JGI IMG/M metagenome (GOLD analysis project Ga0137366, IMG submission 104938) | Vadose zone soil microbial communities from Sagehorn Ranch, Mendocino, California, USA - Sage1_L_60_16 metaG | ecosystem: Environmental > Terrestrial > Soil > Vadose zone | place: USA... | reverse complement strand
TTTCTTATATATGGGTAAATCCTCACACTCCCATTTCCCCACTGCCCGCATGGTTAGCGGCTATGCTTCTTGAGGCGCAAAAGCTTGGAGATATTGTCCCGCAAAATTTGCGCTTCGCTCGCACTCCCCACGATCAATGGTTATCCCAGGCGCTTGAGAAAGCCCGCGAGGGAAATAGGAACGAAGTTGGATTCTGGCTTGCCTGCCAACTCAGAGACGATCATGTACCAGAAGAGAGGGCACGAAGCATTATCCTAACCTATGCGAACCTTGCGCCACAAGGCAGAGAGCCGTACACCTCCAAAGAAGCGATAGCCAGTGTGAGAAGCGCATACAGCAGACCACCACGACCACCAGCGCGAAGAATACAACCTTGATGGCAGAAATCGGTTGATTTAACGCTCCCACCTCTCCCCTACCTGCGAGGCAACAACATTGCGGGGAAATTCTCTCCGCAAAACACTCAGCAAGATAGGAGCAGTCACCCTCCTATCTTGTTTTATTTTGCCCTCGTGGTACTACTGAGTTTATCACCTCACACTTTGCGCTTCGCTTTGTAATCCTTACAAATCTATCTCTTACTCCTTACAGTTCTCTCACTTTGTTCTGCATACTCATATTCTGATACCAGGTAAGGGGTTTTTATCAATTTACCATTGCCTGGCAGCACATTGAGAAGTTGTTGCAGTTAGTTTTTCCGACTGGAAAGTAGAGGCAAAAAAAGAACGACATGGACTCACTCGAATGGAGCAAGAAGTATGATGTCCTCTCTATAAGCAGGCTGGTTTTGAGTTCGCTGGGTATTCCCACCGAACACATCAACCTGTTAACAGACGACGACATGCAGTCAATGGCAGACGGCTTGCAAGAGGAATTGAGTAAGGCAGTCGGCGGATTTTCGGAAAGCATTCGATTTATTGCATCTCTCTATATTGCAGAAAAAAGAGGAAGCAGCGGCCAAAATCCATGCGCGGATAGGAGGACTGGATGAATGATCCTGATTTTTGGAACCGGGAGTTTCCCATTACCAGCGTGACCAGATCCGATGTTGTCACAGCAGGTTTTACACGAAAGTCTGTTGAGGCTATCACCAATGAACAAATGCAGCAGATTGCTTCCAAGATGGAAGACTACTATTGCGACGGCTCGTATTGGACTGATCTCAAGATTGCAACCATTTTTGTAACTGCAAAAGAAGGAGGTAGGGCAGGTGATTGATTGGGAAAAACAGTTTTCCGTTGTGTCGATCAATAGAGCCGACTTAACCGAGTTTGGCTTTACTGACGAACAGATTGCAACCATCTTTACCAACGAGGTAATGACAGAAATCGCCGAAAAGATGCAGGAGAGATATTTTCTCACCTCATCTTATTTTTTCTGGGAAGACATGTTGCAGGCAATTCGTACGTTCACACAGGTTCCACACGAGAGGAGCACTATGCATGGCAAGAGTAACCAACCCCTGCGGGAGGAGAGTGACACCGGAAACAGCGTATGAGGTCTGGCAATCTTTTGATGGACGCTGGACGTACTTTGTGTTGAAAAAGTACCAATCCCCTGAAAAGGAGGCGAACAACCCGTTTGCCAGATGGCTTGTTTTCGTCAAGTCTCCCGCATATCCCAATGGCTGGACTGAGGATGGTTATGTTTCAACTATCAAACGCGGCACACGGCAAATTGACAATCCATTGCACCGGATGCTGTGCGTTAAAGGGGCTTCCAACAAGACCCTTGAGGCAATCGGATTGTCCACGTATCCCGTCACCGAGCTTGTGTTGACTGATGTCAGGTTGTGGCAATATCTCAAGCTCAGTATCCCACCGAAAGACTTTGATAAGGTGAAACTGATACTAGAGGAACATGAGATTGCCATTGTCTGCATTGACACGCCCGATTTTGTTGCACGATGTCTTACTGATGTACAGACAACAGGATGAGAAAAGAGGCAACCCATGACCGACTGGATTAAGCCTTTTCCCATTACATGCGTCTATCGCTCAGACCTGCTACGGGTCAGCCTCATCCAGGAACAAGCAGCAGCATTCACCGATGAAGACATGCTCACCATCGCTCAGATCATGGCGGTCAAATACTTGGAAGGCGGCTTTTTCACGCATCTCTTAGCAGCAGTTGAGCAAGTGATGCAAAAGAAGGAGCAGCAGCAGTGAACCTCTTACCAGAGGAAGTACTAAAACAACTCCCGCCCCTCTACTCGCAAGAACACGAACCAGACCCGATGGTCATTTGTAAGTTCTTCCATCCGAATTCATACTGGACATGGTACGCGACCGAGTTTGACCCCATTCAGGGCATTTTCTTCGGATGGGTCTATGGCGACTTCCCTGAACTTGGCTACTTCTCACTTTCTGAGCTTGAGGAGTTCAAAGACCAGCTGGGCTTGGGCATTGAGCGGGATGAGCACTTCTCACCGATGAAACTCTCTGAGGTAAAACAGCTTCATCCAGAAGCGCCCGCAATGTTACTCACGCCACCGCAGCCGATCATTGTCATTTTCGTTGACGATGAGGAGGAAGGACAAAATGGAAAGAATTGATGTGGAGCAGCAGGTACTCTGTTTTCAAGTTAGCAGACCTAATCACAGAGCACTTGCCTATCTCAGCGGAAGTATCCGCACTGGTATTTTACCACCTGCGGGACTTCCCCACCAAAGGAGTACCGATGTATCGGCCAGATCGCTACCCTCGCAACTGGCAACAGTTAGCACGAGCGTGTAAAGAACGTGCAAACTGGCAATGTGAAGAATGCCATGTCACACAAGGGACTGAGCGCATTTCCCGCCATACAGGAGCAGTCTACACTGTTTACCTACATGCAGCCCATACCATGCTGCATGACACCAGCAATCCCGATCCAGCGTTGCAAGCCCTCTGCCCTACTTGTCATGGACTGCATGACTGGCAATTGAGGAAACAAGAGGAACAAGTACGTTACGAGCAGCGCAAACACCAGTTATTACTGGCATCTCGCAAATAGCACGCTGCAACAAAACTGCCTGGGCAAGCCTTAATTGTTTGCCCAGGCGTTCTTTTTTTCTTTTAAGATATCTGTTTTTTATGCCCTTGTGGCTCACGAGGATGAGATTTAAGGCATGTTTGGTGATCTAGGAGGATATTTTGTCCAGAGGAGAAAACTGCGATGTTTTTCAGGCAGTATAAAATATTGTTGAATTTATTTCTTAAATTGCCGTACTTACCCCAACTACAACATACTACTTGACAACTTCTATAAAGTATGTCCATACTTAGAGCCATATGGACTTACTCAGCTATTTCCGCTTGGATGAAGAACCGTTCAGACTCTCCCCTAGTCCACGCTTTCTCTATCTCAATGACCAGGTCAAACAAGCCACTGCAAAGGTGGAGTATATGACAAAACATCGCACCGCGCCCATGTATATGTACGGTGCAATCGGCTCAGGGAAAACCAGTATTCTTAGGCGGCTGTATGAGGAATTAAACGAAGACGAAACCTACACGCTGCGTTTGTTGATTGCGCCGAATATCAAAACATCAAATTCTTTTCTTCGTGCCATTATGGATGCTTTCGGTGTACCAACAGACCGAGCGTATGAAAGATCATTAAAAAAGTTTGAAGCTTTTCTCCTTGAACAATATAAACAAGGGAAAGTCCCTACCCTTTTTGTCGATGAAGCGCAAAATATGACACGCGATGTCTTAAAGCTCATCCATTATCTTTTGAACTTTGAAACCTCAGATGTCAAGCTGCTACAGATTGTCTTAACTGGACAAGAAGAACTCTCTGACAAAGTGAAACGCTACAAAGAACTCGCTTCACGGATGATCCCCATTGCGATAAATCCTATGTCACCGATTGATCTTGAAGACATGCTCAAATTTCGTTGGAGTATTGCATCTGGGAATAAATCGGAGCTTCTTTTTACACCAGAGGCTATGGCTGAGATATTTGCGTACTCTAAGGGCTTGCCACGAGACGCTATCAAACTAGCAGACGAAATACTACGGCACTTATTTTTACAACAAGGGACTCAGGCAGGGATTGAGCATGTGACAAATGCAGCCAAAGATTTAGATTTAGAAAAATAATATGGCAGACTACTCCAAACTCATGAGCTTAGAGAAAAAGCCAAAAGAACAACCGCTTCCCTCGCCTGCTCAACAAGAAGCTTCTCTACCAAACGGTAATCAACCTACTGCTCAATCGACTAAACAATCGACCGATAAATCGACTGGTCGATTAAGTAACACATCAATCAATCAGTCGATCAGTCATGCCAACAAGGTGATGGACAAACCACGAGGGTTTTATATCACCGAAGGGTTGAACCAACGAATTGACCAAGCAGTACGATACTATCAAGAAAACCATAATCTGAAGAAGGTAGACCGCTCTATAGTTGTCACCGCTTTGCTTGATAACGAAACCAACTGGACAGAGGAAACGTTAGATTTACTCGTGGATAAGGTGATCGGCCAACTAACCAATCGATTGACTAATCGATAGAGCAATCGATTGACCAACTAATTGACTCAATATTCGTATTTTTCTTGTCTTGACAAACTAATTGTATTTGATATGGTAAACATTGTTAAGTTACACTAAGCACAAAAAACGGTCAAAAGACCATAGAAGATCAATCAACCGCTTTCACTAACCATTTGAAGCGTAGCAAATCTCCTTTGGTCTGTCAAGACCAAGGAGTTTTTTTGTGACTATAACAACTAGATCACAATACCAACAAACAGATCAAACTAGAAAAGTAACAATGCCGGAGTAGGGCAGCCCGACCACAGCGAGAGCTTCGACTAAGGGCGAGACAAATAAACTATGTCTTTTTAAATAAAGGGTGTCGGAACGAGGTAACGACTGCAAGGTCAATGTACGGTGTAGGTTAAAAGGCTTGAACGTACTGCCGCCTCCTATCTAGAGGAAACAGGTAATAGGGGAGAGACAAGCCGAAGCGACTGCGGAGATAAAAACCGAAAAAACGGTCGCGCCGATTTAGGGTACTAAGCTTAACACAAAAAAACCCATATATAAGCCCATCCTGTGTCTAAACGCTTATGAGAAACCGACCAGCTTAAACCAAACTATTGAAAATGCCGAATTTTCATCGCAATGAAAATTAAGAAAAACCCAGAGTAAACCAAACAGGGAAGTACCCAGTAACAAAAATTTACGAACCCCCTTAAATGGGTAGGGGAGAGTGTGTCAAAATACGAATAACCCCACCCAGTTCCGCCGATACAAACATACTGAGCAATCCTTGGTAACGGTTACTTTTTGTAACCACCAGCCAACACCACAGCATCTTTCATTAACATTCCGTTCGCAATATATTTTAGGATGTAAATTAGAACGCACCATTCTATCCGGCATTCTAACCCATAGTGCCTGTCGCTCATCTTCATGTGCTCATTATTCTGCGTATATCCCCGCCCCCCAATCAGATTTATCGCGGTGTGGGTCAAGCGCCGAGCGTGTAAAACGTGCCCCCGGCACCTCTCACACGCTCTAAAAATGCCAGCAAAAATCAGCCCCCGGCAGATTTTACCTGCCATTTTTGCGCTTGACCCACACCGCGAGGTTACAGCACGGCCAACGGGTACGCCCCGCGCCATTATGGGAACCCTGCGCCCATAATGGCTTCCCCCACCTCGGCAATTTTCACGAGTCTACAAAATTTGACCATTTTAGTATCTGTACCTTACCACCCCACAAGCCAGCCAGGAACGCTGTCTGTCTTGTCCCCACCCCATAGCGGAAACGCCCGTTTTCCCACTTATTGCTCAATTTGCGTATAATATCCAAATTCGCAGGAGAAACCGCTAGCTCAGGTTGAACAATGGCACGCACTGCTTTTTGCCAAAAGGCTGAAGCCATACAGGAGCGAAAAACATACGGGGATCAAGATTTTGCGGGCGGGCATAGCAGAGAAACATGTTTGCAAGGTATCCTGGTTCATGGCTTGAGATTAACTCACGCCTGATCCAGCTTCTAATCAGGGATACCCGATTTTCGCCTCCACTGGTCACAAAGGTGATAATGACGGGATGTTTGCTAAATCTTTTTTTGAACGCGCCTGATTTGAAACAGAGAAGGGCACTTCTGACCTTGTGTCTGATCCTTTTTTCACCTTGAGTTGCCTGATCCTGTTCCAGAAGAAGGTTATAGTGGAGAGGTTTTAGACCCTGAGAGCGACTGAGCGTCACATGATACCAAAGATCAGGGGCATAACTTCCAGCTTTTTCTACCACTTGCCCGAGCACGTTTTTAACTTTGAACGCGAAGACACACGGATTCTTACGCAGCTCCAGATCATGGCACCTTTCAAGAATGCGTACTCTGTTGTCGGTACGAGATAATATCTCAAGCGCAATACTGAAATCATTGACTCCCTCAAGATGCCATAAGTCACTCTCAGAGCGCACTGCTTCTTTGTACGGCCTGAAATATCGCCCAGGCTCGTGTCCAAGGGAAGTGAGATAGCGCATACCCGGACCTGCTACGCTGTAGCGGTATGGCTCGATAGGCACGAGCTTTCCTGTAGCAGTGCGTTTTAGCACGATCTGGACATATCCTTTTTCAATCAGGATTTTGAGTTGTGTCTTAACCAAAGTCAGGGAGGAGGGAGCATAGAACAGACTAGTAAGCTGATCCGCCCGCAGATATCGGTAGAAGCCCAAAGCATCAAGGTAGCGTCCTTCCTGTCGATCAAGACTGAGTACCACTGGTTGTAATCTAACTTGTCTCATAGGAACAGCACACGCACTATAGCACTGCCATAACAAAAAATCCAACAAAATCTAAGCGCAAAAGGTCTATTGCAGTGCCGTCTTTTTAACAGGACACGAAGTAGGAAACCGTTTCCTATATGGTTTCCTGGTTACTTATATTATTCAAAAGCTCAATGGAATGGCTTGGATGGGGAAGGGAGGAGGGGTGGGGCAGTGGGTGGCAAGGGGAGACCTGAGCGCGATTTGCCACCCACTGCCCCACCCCCGCATAGTCCATAATCAATGTAGTAACACCACCGTTATCTGTAATGGACTATGCTCCTCGTGGGGCATCGAATAAGTGCTGCCATCCTCCCTCTTTGCGAATTCACCCTCCTGTCAGCACTTATGCTATTGATAGTCCCGACACGGCGGGACGGGATTTATTTTAGAAGCGGAGAGGGGGAGTGGCATCCCCCTTAAGTTTGCGCTTTATGGAAGGACGCGCAAACTTTCACCCCCTTGCTAACCACACCCCGGTTACTCTCTAGCTCCCTTATTATTGCCATTCAAAATTTTAGAAATCAAGGCTAAAATGCACGCGCCCATCGGTGTTTTATCGGCATTTTCCAAGCATTCTAAGGTAATTGTTCTCTCAACCATAATATTCCGGCGCGGCCTTGACTTCTAAAATTCTTGAAGGCCTCAGTGCTATGCAGCTAGAGAGAAATCTAGCGGAGAGGAGGTGATCGACATGAGAGATATCCTCAAGTCACTTCTGGCAGAAGCGAAGAACCAGATTCTAGGAATTTCGCCCGAGACGCCCCAAAAGAAACTTCTGAAATACTCCAACAGGTGCCGACAGAAAATGGAAGAACACAGGTTAACTGAGGCTGATGTGGAGGATGTGTTTCTCAGGGGCGAGAAGAACCGCCAGCAGATGCTTGTCAGGCGCTTCAATGGGTACGAGATCGGGATGTACTACTTCCAGGATGAACGAACTGGTGAGTGCGTAGTCACTTCTGTTTGGAGAAGGGGGCGGAAATAGCTTCTCTGTCATGGCCGGGCCTAACACACCCGGTCAAAACAGGCAAGCTATGCCTGAGAAAGGACGGTGATGAACATGGATGAGTACACCACATGGGAAGAATGCTCACGGTGCGGTGAGTACTTCCCAAGTGAAGATCTGGGAAATATGAACGGAACATTCGTTTGCGGCGAATGTTATAAATTCGACCCGTTCGTCTGGTAAGTTCCCTGTCTATTGCTGTAGATGAGCACTCTACAGCAAGAACAGGCAAGTTACAAATCTATGCCTGGGAAAGGAGGCGATAAGCCTATGTCTCAATGTTTCCGCTGGGAACCGTGCTCGCTTTGCGGCGAGTACAATCCCGTGGATGAAATGGGATGGAACCCGATAACCCAATCAGTTGTGTGTAGCAACTGCGGGGATTTCGCTCCACTCCTGTGGTAGCTGATCTACCAACCAGTCAGTATCGTAGCATACTGACTGGGAGCAGGTCAACTGCTTTTTTGTTGATCTGGGAAAGGGGGTGATACCCATGAAAGAAGTCCTTGAGTATCTTGAGCGCGAGCGTCAACGGGGTCTCAAAATCCATGAGGAGATGGATAAGCTTATGGAACGCGGGGAAGCCAGCGACGATCAGGAATACGACTGGTCTTACTACGAAGGCTACGCTGATGGCATGGCGACGGCCATAAATAAACTCAGAAGTTAGCTGTTCTGTCTACTGCTCAGTTTAGCGCACTGAGCAGGAACAGGCGAGTTACAAAATTCATGCCTGAGAAAGCGAGGTGAAAGTATGTATGAGCGCGTTCATGGTGGAAGACGAAACAATCAACAGGATCGTTACCTGGCTGAGAAGAGAAGTCTCAACCAGCCGCTTCGCGATAGACCGATTGGCACGCAAATACGGGATCGATCTGGTCGGCGGCAACTGGGATGCAAAGCTCGCAAAAGCCATGTTCCAGTTGAACTGCGATGGAGTTAATGCACGGTACGGAGAAGGTGAAGCGGAAAAGTTTCGACCGCTGGACTTCCGGTACAAACCGGAAGTTAATTTTTCCCTCGTGCAGGTTCTCAAGTCGTTGCAATGCTGGATGTACCAGTGTTGCGAGGGAGACGTGCCCCGAACAAAGCTCTACCAGTTTTTTGAAGAGGTAGAGCACCACTTAGCCTTAAAAATAGTCATGGATTTACCAGAATATGAGAAGGCGAAGTGGGGATAGCTGATCTACCTACCGTCCATTCTAGCAAAGTGGACGGGAGCAGGCAAGCTACAAATCTATGCCTGAGAAAGGACGGTGAATATTATGACCGAACAAACAAAAAAGCAGGTTGAGTCGGCCAAAACTGTTGAGGAGAAGATCAAGGCAGTCAATAGAATTCTCCTGGATGGAGAGCCGGGAAACATCAGCATTGACACGTACTCAGGATATTCTGGGTATAAACCGCAGCACATTGTTGATGCGATGAACGCTGTCTTTGGTATAGGCGGTTGGGGATTTGACGAGCTTTCCGCAGAAGTCCTCACCAGCCAAACCGAGAAAGGTACGACCTCACTGGCAATTGCCCAGGTGAAGGTGTGGATCAAAGACATTACGTGCCTGCCTGTTGGCTGGGGACAGAGCAGAGTGACCAAAAGCGATGTCGGAGACGCGAAAAAAGGAGCGCAGACAGACGCCATCAAAAAGGCCTTGTCCTATTTCTCCATTGGCAACAGAGCCTATCACGGACTGCTCAAAGCAGCGTGAATGTAGTCTCTCTGCCGACTGGTAGTATATCTGCCCGCTACTCACTAGCTTGAGACTAGTGGGTAGTCGCAGGCATGGTACCAAACAAGCGGTAAATCTGTCAATCCCAAACTCTATGGTGTGCCTATTGACGCGCCAGCGTTGCAACTGTTTTCGCTTCCTTGACAAACCCATTGTCATAATTGGTTTCGGTTGTCTCAGCAGCCCGACGGCAACGCTGGCGCTATCGTGTGGCTTGGTCTGCCGCTTTGAGACGAGTGGCAGACGACCAAGGTGGATACCAGAGCGAAGCTACACAAATTGCGGGGAATCCTAGTAGTCATCTGCGAGGAAAAAACCCGTGAAAACGCCCGTGAAATGCGAAAATGGGGCATTCTAAAATGATGGCGATATACAAAATTTCTGTATGTCGCCGTTAGCGTAAACATCTGCAACACCTACAGAAGAGGCACTAAGCTTACTTCTGAATACCGCTTCCAAATGGGACTCATAAAAACGTGTATCGGGTCTAATTCTCCAGGGGGAAGAGTAGAGAAGAGGAACCATTCTATTTCTCTTTCTCCCTCCAATTCCTGAGTAACCCATTGGTAGAGTTGCCTTTCACGTTTGTTTTCGTGCGCGACAAAGGCGATATTTATTGAATGAGTGCCGAAGGTTTGTGTATAGAACTGGTGGCACCACTCAACAGTTGAGCGAGCCTTTGATCTAATGTCTCTCTGGTCTTCAGTGTTGCGATCCAATTCCAGCCACACAGAGACTCGATCTTGTGCAGTGCGAAAGTCTACGAAGCCATCAGGAATGACCCGGCCTGTCAGCATGCCCTTGAGAGTAAGGTCATGATAAATTGAAGCCAGCTCGATACCAGGCTGGACCCTTGGCAACTTTTCAGCACATATCAGAAAGTTGGTGGTAGAGAGCCAATGGCTCATGTGCATGTGAGAATGCTGCAAATGATCTGAAGGATGGAAGCTGTTAACTTCCATCCCCAGCGATTTAAGATGACGTATACTGCGTATCCCAAGGCAATACACATATTTCTCGTTGACTGACTCCCGACCCAGCCGAGCAAGGTATTTATTTTCAGTCATCTCCTTGAGCACTTCGTTGACATACTTTGCCGATCCTCTGCTAAAGTGCAACGTTGTCACCTGCTCGACCGTGAGGTAGATGTACCGCCGGAAACTCTGAAGAATCCGCTCTTGCGTTGGTGAGATGTCCAAAGCTACAACCTTTGTTTACTGGTAAGCTGTGGAGCCAGTCCGTTTTGACGGGCTCTGAGTTCGTCTTTGACCTCAGAGACAGGGCGGAGGTAGCCTTGTGCAATATTTCTGTGGCGGGTAGCTTGTACTACATCAGACAGGACCACGCCGTTTTCCGGTGGAAGCGGATCTGTTGATATGGCATACTCACTATTGCCAATCTTGACCCAGGCTGTATAACGCTCCAAATGGGTTAGGGCATTGCCGTTCTCGTTTTGTTTGTCTTGGTGGGTTTGGCGTATGCCCTCTTTTTGTATCCATCTCCCGCTGCCCTTATATATTGGGACATCCGTAAGCGCAGTTATCACGCCTGCTACACTGTCAACAAAGTTATCATACCGCTTCTTTTCTTCGTCGCGAAGCTTCTGGGCTAGTGGATAGACTTCTGTATGGTCATAGACGCCGACATGCGCAATCTCCCCAACACCAGCTTCACCCTTTAACGGCATATTATAGTAGGGAAAGTACCAGAACAGGAAATGGTCATGGTTTTCTTGCAGGTGGTGGAAAAGAACGTCGCCTGATTTTTGCATCCGCAGACGAAGGAAAAGCCTGTCAGTAGACAAGCGGTAAGGAATGACATCCCTTGGCCACTTTTCCATTTTATTTTCCACTCTGAGGGCAAAGATCAATGCCCAGGCATTGTGGGCAATCGGTGACTCAAATGTCTTGTCCATTCTTCTGAAAGACTTAATCACCTCACCGTCAAAGTAGTGTGGAAAGCCCAGGAAGTAGGCCATCTGCCAACAGGCGTCACGAAACCACCCCTGTTGCTCAGGTGTTATCTTTGGATATCTCATTGCGTCATAGAGGACGTTGTTAAGCGATAAAAGCCCCTTTTGAATATGAACGGGATCATACCGATACCTTGTCCCCTCTGGAAAATCGACATAAGGAAAGATGAGCTTATCCTCAAACACGTCACTTGGTTGTGGATGTTGTTTGGAGGCAAGCTCTAAAGGAGCCAGGTAGCGCATGATGAAATCCGTAACCTTTGAGCTTTCATGCCCGTAGTTGAGTAGGTGCGCATTCACATTCTGGCGGGGGATAAGCATTTCCTCACGTATTGGATCAGGCGCAGAGGGCGTAGTATTAAAAAGGGCGGCTACCTCATCTTTATCCTCGGCAGCGATCTGGAATATAACGCTGCTATAGGCATTGAAGGAAGCGCCTTTCATTTTTTCAGAAAACTGATCTCTGAATTGATGAGCTATGACTGGGGCAATGGAAAATTTTCGTCCCTCGGACAGGAGGGTAACGAAATCCTCAGTTGCGTACCTTTGGCATTCATCCACAACCAGGCTGAACAACCGCCGATCTTTTGCAGGGATATCGACTCTTGAATAGGCGGCGTCCAGTATCTTACCGATAATCACACTGCCAATAAGAGTTGCGATATCTCCAAGACGCGGGGAAAGCTCAACCAGAACAATCTTGCCCTCATCCATAGCAGAGCGCCAGTCGATTGTGTCTCTTTTCTGTCCGAAGATCCTGGAGATAAGAGGCTGGGTGAGGAAGGCATCTATTTTGTTTAATGTAGAATCGACCCGCTCAAGCTGTTCACTCGGCTTGAGATTGCCATAAGCTTGCCAGAAGAGGCGTACCTGGTCATTTTTCACGTTGCGTACTACGCCGGAGCGGAAGGTACTATCCTGAAGAAGACGTGGTATCTCTGCCATTGTCAGGTCATTCTCGATCAGACTGATTGTGACGTTTCGCAGGACTTGAGCCAGGCGCGGCGTTTCAGGCCCCACTCCCCAAACCCTCTCGAATACGTGCATCACAAAACCGGAGGTGAGAGCCACCTGTTCATCTGAACTCGGATCAGGACAGGCGAAAGGATTTAAGCCAAATGGCATTGATGTATGCAGGGGATTGAGAAGAATAACATCATTCTCTCTATTTGATGGAATTCTAATCAATATATCCTTTATAGCATCTCCATGCGGGTCTAAAAAGCAGAGTCCATGCCCTGCCTCTATATCTTGTAGCATGATGTTGTCTAATAGTGTAGTTTTACCTGTGCCATTGGTTCCCAGGATATAGATAACTCGTTTTCGATCCTCTTGGGGAATGCCAATCTTTTCATTTGTTTGCAAATCCTTGCCGAGATTTGTTGTGTTTGCCATCAATTTTCTCCTTTGTACAGCACTACCGCCTCCAAAAACGGAAGCGGTAGTGCCGGAAAACAAACTAGTTTACTATGACCAGTCCAGTTGCGAGGCATATTCAGAAGAGATAGTCACACTCTCATAGCTGTGGCCTGAAATGTAGCTTTTGACAGTGTAGCTCCCAGGTGTAAGGCGTTGGAAAATCGCTACATACTGTCTTCTGTCATTGCCAGTGAACTCAATAAAGCTTTGATTGGCTGTATGACCATACGCTCCCTCACCATACCTACCCTCTATGGTCACGCTTTTTCCTTTGTGCTCAGGCTTGCCCCAGATCAGAAGCCCTCCGCGCTGATTGC
>Ga0137366_10002916_pt1 | contig 13221 bp, 14 predicted proteins | sample SagtaG_8_FD_104938 | JGI IMG/M metagenome (GOLD analysis project Ga0137366, IMG submission 104938) | Vadose zone soil microbial communities from Sagehorn Ranch, Mendocino, California, USA - Sage1_L_60_16 metaG | ecosystem: Environmental > Terrestrial > Soil > Vadose zone | place: USA... | reverse complement strand
TTGCATCAGAAGAACGGAAGCTATTAGCAAGAGAGTATATAGATAGATTTAGCAATATTGATATTCCCATGCTTGGTACTTTTCAAGAGTTTTGGGACATAGCTCAGATACCGTGGGAGGCAATTGACACAATTGCTCCTAAATGGTGGCTTCCTTCAGTAGACGAGAGGAGGATACCACACAAACATGTTGAAATAGCAAAAGAGGAAGACGTTGAACTAGAGTTATACGAGTTGCAATCCCACATCAACTTCTGCCAGTATCTTCTGGAAACCCCCGAAATCGCAATGATAGAAACCTACAATAGGCTAATTATGCAAGTCAACTATTCGATCAGTGATGCAGGAAAGGCCCTTAGAGAGCAAAAACCAGATGAAAGAATTGTCGTCGTCCGAGAGCCGTTTTATTGGAGACTGCATCGTGTTGAAGCGTATAGTAGCAATAGGAAAGGGAGTAGAGCGCGTGGTGTCCTCTACTTTAGAAAAGCAGAATAAATCAGATGGAGCACTAGGGTGGTACACTTTTGGGTTATCATCAACAAGTTGGTGCGTGGAGAGAACAGTATGAGGGTTTCGCGTTTTTTGGCGGATGCTTGGTACAGAGAGGACAATATATCTTCATCCCGCAGGCAGTACATTGTTTTTCGCCAAGCATCCCGATGACGCGCCAGGTATGACCATAATACACGCAGTCAAGTTTTGTGGAAGGTGGTTGTGTTTGTATGTTTGCTGGTGCTTTCTTTTGCCTGGCAGGAGCAGGGTTCTCTTCACCCCAAAGCGTCTCCATCGGTGTATCCTTGATTACTGACAGGCATTAGGCTTGTATTTCTATAAGCGCGTGTTTTTCTGTGTCAAACGGCTGAGAAAAGGTTGGTGCAAAGAGTATATCTTCCGGTTTGATTTGCACCGGATCAAATGCACCAACCAGAAACAGAGGAGCTGCCTCTTTGTCATGATGTTCTAACGCCGTTTCTATAATCCCCACCAGCCGTTTTACATCGTTCTCTGAACCATTCGGAACAACAAAGGCGATAGAAATTGCATCTACACTGCAACGCTCTTTGTATGGCCCTTGGAGGGCTTGCAAGTATTTTTGAACTTTGTCTAAAAGTTGTTCGCGTGTCTCAATGGACAAATCGCATTCCAATGCAATCGGCGCAAGGTGTCGGCCAACCTGGAAGATCAGTAGACTATCCGGCTCGACTCCTTTGCCGTTTGGTAGCTGGATCGGTTTCATTCTGAACATTTTTTCATGTTCAAGCCCGATAAGTTTCATGTTCTCATTTGTCTTTGCTGCTAGGATCGCGGGAATAAGTATTGCGTTGACTAAATACGAGTGTTTGGTGTAATCAGCTTTTTTCAGTGGAGGCAATCCTTTTTCTGTTTCCAGGTATTTGTAGCCCTTTGGTGTGATTGAATACACCAAGGGATTTTTGCCTGACGAGACGCTTTCTTTCATGGTCTCTGAAACAACCAGCCCGTCTTTCACCAGCTTGTTTAATTTGGTGCGTTCATTATTGATGGATGTTTGCTTCCCGGTCAGTTTTACGGCTTCCTGTAAGGTTAAATGGCTGAAGTAGTAAAGCATGGTGAGATACGTTTCAGCAGTTGTTTTTTCATCGGTAAATACCACTGGATGGTGAAGGGAGGGAAGCGTACCAGAAGCGGGACTAACACGGCGAGTAGTAAAGTGAGTCTGTGTTTTTTCCTTTGTTGGTTGTGGCTTCGGGAGTGTATCATGCGGTTGCGGAGTGGGTTCCGGTGTATCATCCCGCCGCTTTGCCTTATTCTCCTGGGAAGTCGTAGTAGCTTCTTCTTTCCGTGTATCTTTTTGAGCAGTGAGAATGCCAAGTTGTTGCCAGCGATCCTGTAGCTGTTTTTCTATTTCCTCCTCCTGTGTTGCAAGGCTCGCTGTTTGCGCCCGGACAAGTGCCAGACGATTTTTCAATTCGTCCTTATCAACTCCTTCGGGAAAGGGGATCGTGGTCATCCTGGGTTTATCATCCACATCACTCTCATCTGTCCCTATGCTCACATACGCCGTGTGCTTTGGAAGCCTGACTAACTCGCGCACCATCCGGGCTACCATTTCAGATTGCGGGACTCGACCGGTTTCCACAAGTTCAAACACTTTTGAGTGTTCTTTCAACGGCTCGCGGGCGAGAATAGCCAGTAATTGCCGGACATATCTCACTGATTGCTCGAATACGTCTTTTTGCTCGGTAACAATCTTATCAATTTTCCCTTGCATGCTTGTTTGCACCGCTTCCAGCCATGCAGGAGTGACCTGTAACTGAAAGGCAAAGGTGTATTGAGTATCGTTTGTGCTTTGTTTCAGTGTTGGCAGGGTAAGCGACGCTTGCCAGTCTGTTTCAGTCTTTGTTGTTTGAACGACCCAATAGTGAGCATGACCTTGTAACGTTGCTTTTTGTAATATCTGCTCCACCATCCGGCGGATGTGTTGTTCATCTTCTTCTCTGAGGGGAAACTCTGTCGGATATGGCAAAGAGTGAAGGTAGTTTCTTGTTAAGGTATGAGAGAAAGTAGTCATGATCTTGTTGATTATTGCCTGGCGCACTTCTACAGGTGAACACGCGATGGCAGGTTCAGGAGAGGAATACGGGTAGGAGGGGTCTTGAAAATAAGTGCGCCACGTCGTCTGTTGCAAGGCGCGACTAATTTCATTTGAAATAATGATTACAATATCACGCCAATGCTGCCGGGTTTTTTCTACATTCGGCGCTAACATTTGCAATTCACGTTGATACTCAGCAATTTTTTTCCGACACCCTTTAATTCTTTCATTATACTTTTTAAGATCATCTAAGTAGCTTATAATTCCGCCAATTATTCCATCCCCTCGTATCCACACGTTATACCCTAAGTCTAACCGAGCAATGCGATTTTCTTGGCTCTCGATTTCACTTTTTTCCTCGATAATTTTATATTCGATAGTCCTTGTTTTGCGATCTATTTCGACTTGTATTTTTCGCTCTAACACGAACGGGACGAGGAACGCAAAGACCTCTTCAAGCAGAGGCTTGAGAACCTCTCCATTACACGCCCACTGATACAGAGGTCTGGGAAATGATTGTGTCGTCGGGGTAATCGGCAGCGAAGGGATTGTTTGACAGGTATAGATTGTTTCAATGTAATCTACGCTCAAAGCATCCCAGGTATTCTCAAAAAATGCATCTGCATGACAGTCTGTTCTGCTCGTTTCAAGCAGGCTCAGTATGTCCGTTGGATATCCATTTTTTTCATTCGCTATTGTTTTCACTGCGTTGACAAAATCTGTGAGGGCTGTCCCTAATTCCTCATGAAAATACTGTCTTGCTTCTTGCTCATCCACCATCAAAGCAACATCTAAACTCTTTTCATCGGGCGCTTCCCATAAAGTGATATAGGCACGCAGTTGCGCGTCCGTTGGTTGCCGCACCTGATGATCTATAATTGTTTGCGTCAGCCAAATGCCATAGTCTCCAGTTTGACCGGAATGTAAACCATAACACCATGTTAGGAAAAGACTATGCGGAACAATACAAAAAGGATTGCCTGTAACCATCACGTGATAGAGAAAATCATTCATGGTGTCAAGTGAGGTTTCTGCCATGAGTACCTCTGCTCTATTTGACCAAGACCGCGTAGGGCGGGTATAGGTAGAAGTACGTACTGTACGCCTTGAAGCAGAGGTAGTTGTTAACGTAGATCCGGGAATTTCTCCCTCACGAATAGGGCCTTTCGCAGTTTTAACCATCTCGCGCCAGGGCTTGAAAAATTCGTTCACAAACGGGTCTGGATGCGATTGGTTTTGCACGATTTCATCAACAGGAGTAGGGCAAATCACAAGCTTTTGCTTCTCCTGATAGAGAGGATATCCTGGTTCTGCATAGAGATACGCTCGATCCTGCGCATCTTTATATGAACTACGTAGAGTAATTTGATGAGGAAGCTGATCGACTGCCCCCCGTTCCTCATCTTCCAATTGTCTGTAGAATTGTGTGGAGAGTATGAAATCTGCCCCGAATTTAAGAGTCTCCGGGAGCGCGTGCGTAAATTCACTTGAAGCGAAATTTTGAAACTCATCAATGAGAATAGAGCATAAACGGTACGACTCTCCAGGGTTGCGGGAACGGATTGCTTTGACAAGTTCTGCAATTACCATCGTTCCTATAAAGCGAGTATCATCGCCAATTTTATCTCTTGAGATATGGACGAGAACGATCTTTCCGCTATCCATCCACTCCCTGAAGCGAAGCGTTGTCTCTGACTGAGCGAGCATATACATGATTTCTTTCGACGTGAGGAGCGAATAGAGACGGGTCATGACAGGTCCGATCCATTTTTCTCTATCGGCTTTTTGCTGCGTAGCATAGTCTTTCAGCCAAAACTCACGGATAAAATGCCCCTCACCAACGTCAGGAATATTGCGAACCAGCCGCTCACGGAATTGATTATTTCTCAAAAACTCGACAAATTCAGCGAGCGTCAGCCCCGGATTATGGAGAAACACCAGACTGCAATTTCTTACGATGTTCTCAAGACGAGGCCCCCAACTGGCCTCTTCCCCTGCCTCATGTCCCCACAGCCGTTTGAACACATCCATCAACCTGCTTTTGTCCAGATCAATACTTCCCTGAGTTCTGACCAGAAGATTAAGGCCGAAATGATAATGCGGCTCACCAGGTTCATAGTCACGGCCAAACTCAAGGAGAATGGTGTCCTTCAGCCGATCTTCAGGCATAGCGGCGAGAACCGCTTCAATGGCACTCCAATGCGGATCAAAAAAGAAGACGCTATTTCCATGTTGTATATCTCCTAAGGCTATTTGGATATTTATAGAAGATTTTCCGGTTTGCGTCCCTCCGAGAATATAAACTGAACCGGGTCTCTGCGAAAACTCGAAGAGAATATCCTCTCCGGTTAGGCTGTTTCTTCCCAAGACAATACCGTCGCCTTTCGCTTTTTGCAATCTGCGTTCTTGCTGCTCAACGGGCAATTTTGCAAAGCGCATAAGCTGGGCGATCCACTGCTCAAGCAATTGAGGTGAAAGCTGTATATTCTTTTTTTGAAGCACTTCATTGAGCGATTGCTTTATAAAATGCGAAGTAATATGACTATCCTGCATCTGAGAGTGTATGCTCTCAAGGCTCTCTAACATCGCCTCTTTGAGTCTGTTGATATGGGTTACTTGCCATTGGCTTTGCGCTCCTGCAAGCTTTACTGCTTGTTCCGCCTCTAAAGGTTCCACCCCATTCTCTATAAGTTCCTCGATGAGTCTTTTAGAGGTATCTTCCGGCAGTGAAGCAGGTGTGAGTGGAGAATGTACTATGCTCATTGGATTTCTTCCTTATTTACCTTTTGTTAAAACTCTTGTACTGCCTGGCGCAGCAGATTGTTAAACATCGTACTCGTCACCTCAAGAGTTTCATCTTGCGAAAATTGGATCTGTAAGCGATCAGACCGCATTTGGTCACTTTCTGTTGAAGAAGATAGGGTGTCCGTACTAGATTGATCTTCATACTCTATCCGGGCTGGCAGCAGGGCAACAGGAGAGGGGAGAACATCAGGAACGATAGAGAATTGTTCGCTGGCATCCTCAAGAGTGAGAGCGTCAACAGTGCCAGGTGCTTCTTCTTGTGGCTCTTGCGATTGGGGGTTTTGCAAGGGAGATATGTCCTCTGTCTGTACAGGCTCAAGAGGCAGAGTCATAGCGTAGGCATACAGAGACGGAGCATAGTATTGCATCAAAAGTGGGTTATTGTGAGAACTCACTGTTTGTCTGTATGCCTCACCAGCAGCAACACCTTGTTTTCTTAGTGTTGTAATTTCACGCCTTATCAGAGCATATTCTTTCGCAGCCTGGAAATGGGCTTCAAGCTCCTCTCTTCTACAACACAAGTTATGCCCTCCCAAGTTCTACCATGACTTCATGGGCATAGCGGTTAGCAGCGTCTTCAGAGCTATCGGTATACTGTACTTGTTGGTAATTGTGGCCTGTCTCATGAGCTATCACAAACAGCGTTGTTTCGTCATCAGATAAGTCGTAACCAAACATGCCGTTTGAAACGCACCTCCACCAATTGCCATCAGTTAGGGAGGAGTCCCATTCTATCTTGGGCAAATACTCCAGTACCTCTTGTAATCTGTGCGGCAGTATTTCCAATTGATCCAGCGCCCAATTTACCCTTTCCGCAAACCCAGGCTTTCCATTATCTATAATGGGAAAGTCTTTCCTTTCGCGACCAGCAAACGGAGCAGGGGAAGGAAGCACGGTAACAGGTTCATTCTCAGGTATCGCCTCTACTGTTGTATCTGTATGTGTTGTGCTTCGTTGTACTTCACGCGCCAAGGCAAGCTCCAAGTAATGTTTATGGGTATATTCCAAACAATGAGAGGACACTGAGGAAACAAACCAGACAAGAGTAAGTGCCAGGGAGAGAATAACTTGTATACCACGTGCAATAAGATAAATGGAGACAAAGCCTAAAAGCGGTGTCAGCACAGCCAGGAGAATGAAGGTTGTGAATTGCAGCAGGGGAGTTATAGGGCTGTCATTGAGATATGCCGCTCTGTCAGCAAAAAACGCTACTGTTGCAACTAGTGACAACCAAAAAGATGTGCTCACAAACTTCGTAAACTTCTTCTCTGTCTCCTCCTCCTGAAACGTGAACACTCTTGCTTCCTCTGGAATGTACTTTTCCGCGTACAGACCTCCGAAAAGAACTGAGATCGACAAATAGAGGAAGCCCATGCTATAGCCGAATATGGGCGGGAGTGTTGGCAGGTTCAAATTCACGCCGCCAAAAAGCGCGGGGATAGCATCAAGGTCGTTATATGACGCTGCCATTGTTGCAGTAAGCGCGAAGAACAGGAAGATGATAAGGATTATCGTTCTCAGCCCTGGATGTTTCGTATCACCTGCAAGTTGTCTTTCCTTGAACACTGAGAGTAGATCAGTAATATCATGCAATGGCACGCTCAACAGGCCGCAGAAGAACATATACACCTGATCGAGCGGTTTTACCCGCCCGACCAGATACAGGACAACAAACGTGAATGCCGGCAAGAGGATTAACAGTAGGACAAACATGGAAACCTCACTTTCTACAAGCTTAGATGTTGTACTTGGCTGTCTTGGACAGAGGAAAAGCTCACAGACCTTGCGCCGTACCGCTTGAAAATCTGTTGCCACTTTGCCTCATTAGCAGCGCAGGCACTAGCAGAGGTGATACAATTGTGAAAGATAACCGACACGCGAACATCTGACAGGGTAAAACCCGAAGGTATCGGATCGTCGCGGTTTTGAATTAACGCGCTTGCAATAAGCAGTACCTTGTTTCCCGAAACCCCTTGAAAATCCCTTGCAGCACTAAACAGCCCGCCCCAGGTTGATGAGCCGGTATTATCAAAGCGCGGCTTGAGGTTTCGCAGCCATTGAGTTTCTTGATGCACATGGGCTTTCACACTGGCAAAATTCTTCTGCCAGGCATCATAAGCTTTCTGCCATATGGGAAACTGTTTTTTACATTCTTTTTTGGCTTGCGCCTGTTTGTACGGGTCGCTAAAGGTCGGACAAACGGGGGGTACGGGAGCGGCACTAACAGCCGGAACTTTAATATTGAGCGCGTAATGCTCGAAACTGGTACTGTCAATATACCCTACAATCAGATGCACGCCGCCTTGATTGGCTGTTACCAAACTATCTACAGCATCGGCAACGGCTTTATCTGCTTGTATTGCCGTCTCTATTGGGTAATTTGGCGGTGTGTCCACCAGATATACAATTGTCAGCAATGGACGATAGGGGGGATTGGTAACAGTTGGTTGTGTTGGTTGTGGCGACGGTGTTATCCAACTGTTCACGACAGGCGCAACTCTCGACCAGTTCATGACAATACCAGAGGACGCAATAAGGCTAAGGGCTAAGAGGACGATAATCAGCGTTTTACGAGTGAATAGTGACTTCATAGAAGTGAACTCCTTTCGATACCAGAGAAAAAATCAGCTTGCGAAAGTGTGTGATCCGGTTGTTTCTTCACCCGCGAGGGTACATCGCGCCACTGTCCTTGCTTGAAGTGTTGGACAACAGAGCAGCTTTTTCTTTTGCAGACTCGAAAGTTTGACGCAGTTGTACTTATCCAATCATGGCCTATATCTTGACAAAGGGTGTGTTTACCCTGTTTCGTAGTTAGTTGTGCAGGACTACGCATGAGAACCTACTTCCTTTTGACAAGCGGGTATTGGCTTGCCGCTACTTCTAAAATGTTTGCGTTGCTTTTTCGCTCGTTTCAGAAGCTTTCGCTGCAACTTCTCTGAGAGATGTTGTACCGGTTCAAGGGACGGATGAATAGGAGACGCGGCACGATACGCCGTATTTCCTGTATCCATGAGAGCCTATCTCCTTACATATATATGAAGGGATTGACAGCAAGGAGACATTTGTGATTAATATTCAGTGAGTCTCCTTGCATAGGTATGCTACGAATGGCAATGGCTCGGATTTGTACTCGTTTGCTGATCCGTAGCAAGCATGGTTCAGATGCATTGCTGCGGACAGCCTCTTTCATATTCACTCGTTCCTTTCTTTTCGATACTCAAAACTACTCTGACGCCTACAAAATGCGGTAGAATAAGGCACGTACACCTCGCGCTACGAAGAAGTCGCATGGAATAGCACCTGTATTAATCAGGATGTTTGCTATGACTTGCAATTACTAGAGGAAATTTTGCAATTTTTGTCCGAGGAAGAGAATTGAGTGACAAACCCGAAAAGTACCGATCAGCATTCGGAAATGTGTTGTATAGGGATTTTCTTGAGTGTGATGAGACAAAGAAAATCACACAGAAGACGCTTGCTGGGGAGAGCGGGGTATCAGTGTGGGATATAAGCCGCATGGTTTCACAAAATAGTCACTTTGAAAAGGGGAAAATCCTCTATGACGACATGTACCAAATCTTTAAAGCGTTAGCTAAGATAGTAGGGGATATTTCCATTGAGAAGGCTGAAAGGCTAATTAAAACCATACCTGATGACAACTTAACTATAGCACTTAGAAGAAAACTGGTTTTCACGCTCACCAATGAGAAAATTATTAAACCGAAATACAAGACACTACAAAAATTGCCTTTTATTGGACGCGACGAGGATATACAAAAAATTCTTGATAAGCTACAGAGAGAGCAGTTTTTTGCCATTACTGGCACAATAGGAGTAGGGAAGAGTGAGCTAGCGTATCAAGTAGCACAGGAAGTGGAAAGAACAAGGCTTTTTCCCTCTGTAAAAATTATCTACTTAGAAAATAAAGACAGCACAGAAGATGCGATCAAGGACATTCATAGAGAACTCCAGCAACTCCCCCCTAATGCGTTGGTAATACTTGATAATTGTGAACACCTAAAAGCTTTCACGGAAGCAATAGATCAACTACGCAGGAAACATACACAGCTTACTATACTTGCGACAAGCAGCATAGCAATGACTGTTTCAGATTATCCTATTGAACCTCTTCAAACCAACGACGCAATACAGTTATTTCTTGAAGCAGCGAAGAAGGTAGTTAAGAATTTTACGCTCACAGAAGAGGATACGCCAAAAGTAAGAGAACTTTGTATCGGGCTTGATAGTCTTCCTTTAGCATTACTTCTTGCCGCAGGACTTCTAATATATGAAACGTTTAACCAGGTGCATACATGGGCAAAAGAGAACGGGCTTTTAGATGCAGCAAATCGCTTTTCTGAAACCGAGCGACATAGAGACAAAACGCTCAGCATCTTATTTGAGAAAATTTATGAATTGCTCAAACCAGATGATCAGAAGCTTTTTCGCAGGTTAGCCATATTTGCAGGAGCGTGCTACTGGGAAACAGTTGCAGCAGTATGTATTATAAATAAAGATTTACCAGAGCAGGAACAACAACTAAAAAACCTTCTTATGAGGCTAGCTGACCATTATTTAATGTTTTATACGAATGGATGGGCAGACATAGCGCACAATACCATCAAAGCATACGCCCGACGGAAATTAGATAAAGAAGATGATAAAGAACAGATAGAAACACAATATCTTGACTACTACCATGACTTTTTAAAGAAGGGAGATGATCTTTACTCTCTCAGCGAAAAAGAGGAAAGCGAAGCAGAGAAAAAAGCGCGAGAGAGTGATACTGTGTGGATGATTTACCTTGAAGCGTTCATATGGGGTGGGAGCTTAGGTGAATGGTGGACACGCGCACAGCAAGATGAGGAAAACCTCCGCGATGCTTACATAAAGTTGAACAAGAGAAGAACTGCGCTTATGGATGACGCATTGAGATTTCACTTTGGAGAGAAAAGATATCAAACTTTTTTACAATCATATAAAGTCCATAAAGATCAACAACTTTATGATTTTGGAAAAGATTTCTTAAGAGAATACTCTGAAGAAGAAGATTTCTACATATCTCTCAGAGAGAAATATTCTGGTCGTCCACGATTAAACCTTAAACAAAAGATAGAGGCGAGACGTTTTGAGCAAGTTAAATGGGATATCGGGCAGAAAATTCCCTACCGATTATGCGATGCGACGCTTGATGACGAGCTTGCGATTGCCGAAAACAACTACTGGGAAAGCAAAACATTTGGGTCTCTCATTATTGGATTTTTACAAAATGCTAGGCTTTCTACTATAATAAAATCCTTTTGGGGTTTCTGATTAGAAAATGACCGTTTACTAACTGAAAGTTTACCACTTTGCAGAGAGTCATCGAAAACATCATTCATAATAGCATTTATAAAGTAAATTGTTATAATACCTGTCACTATGATACGGGATGAAGTTTCTACAGAAGGAGACGGAGACTTACCTGTTTCGCGTGCTGAACAACTCATGAAAGCACATCCAGACATACGAGTGATGCGAAGTGAGTTTACTTTCGGTAGGGTAGAAATTACCCAAAAAGTAGATGATAGGTGGAGAGAGATTATTGTTGACGTTGAACATGAAGAAGGTTCACAACGACACTACCCAACAGTCATAATTTCTGCATATGAAACCCCCTGGGATGCATCCAATGAGATCAGCAATCGGATACGCAGATACGGACTTGAAACCATTGTAAAAGTACATGTTGAAGATGATGAACAGGTAACGCCAGAGGTAGGCTATGATGAACGGCAACGGTATCCACATGATTTTACCAGAAGACAAATTAGATACTTTGAAAGATATTCGCAACCTATACCGGCTCAAGAGATTGTAACTACAGCAAGAATAGGGCTTGAGATGTTTAAGGCATATAGAGAAGCGTCACTAGATCAACAAGTAAGGATTTATCAAGATAGTCTTAACAACAGAAATTGGGACGATACTACTTGGGCTGTTCAGTTTTATGATGGAAAGCCAAGACGAAGAGACATGGACGCTTACGTAGTCGAAGCTTCCCCTTTATTAGGTAATATAATGAGGCAACACGGTATCAGTTACACCCACGTTGGTACAAAAGCAATTTACGCTCTCAACGCACTTAACAAGGTTACTGATGCTATGCTTCCTAGCGAAATGCCACCAGCACCACAAAATAGAAAAGAACCAGCCCGAAGAACACTACCCCCAGGGCGAAGACCAGTAGGACGATAACATTTTCCACACAAAAACTTGTGCTACACTATGCCCATGCAGACAACGTTACTTTTCCTCATCATTGCCATTCTAGTCCTTGCCGGTGTTCTAGTTATTCTTGTCCTCAAGAAAAAGCCGCAACGTTTCTACAAACCCAAAGGCCAATACCTGTTATCAGTTGGCGAGAAAAAGTTCTACGACGCGCTTCTTGCAGCACTTGACAGCACGCGTTATTTAATTTTCGCAAAAGTTCGGATAGCTGATATTATTGAAACCCATCTGTCTACAGGCGATCCTAATTTCTGGAAATTCCAAAGCAAGATCAACCAGAAGCATATAGACTTTCTATTGGTCTCCCGAACAGACACCACACCACTGTTAGCAATTGAACTTGACGGAGGATCGCATACCGATAAGCAGAGGTTGAAACGGGACGCATTTGTTGACAGCATATTTCACAATGCCGGTATTCCTATATTACATATTCCAGTGAAAGGCTTCTATCAGTATAATGACCTCAGAAGTGAGATAGAAACCGCGATAACAGGATACAAAGTTGAACCTGGTAATAAGTATCTATACACGCAGAAAATTTGAACTTTTGTACAATATTTTCATTTCAAAAATACGGCAATTTTTACATTTTCCCTATTTTCCCTAGGAAAACCATTGACTTTCCTATGGTTAATATGGCACACTCTCAATTGAGCCTATAATTTTTTAGGAGTGCTTATTTATGACCATTGAGGATTACCGTGTGAAACTTGGATGGTCGAAAGCAAAGTTAGCCCGCGAAGCTGATATTGATATTGGAACACTTAATGATGCACTAGCGGGCAAGCGAATTTATAAGGCGACAGCAGGCAAGATTGCCAATGCTCTCTCTAGGGGTTTAGGACAGGACATAACATATAAAGACCTCGACGGAGTAAACCTTATAGACTAAGACCAGCCAAGCACCTTGAAAGGGGTGATGCCAAGAAACGCCTGAGTAAAAACCCAAGCGTCCCCTGTTAAACCTTTTCTTCTCATGTTGCGTACTGGCAGCCGTTCTAAAGAAGTCAGTACAAAACATAGCAATTACCGTCCTCGTAATGCAGTTGTTTACACTGTGGCAGCAGAAGGGATATTATACCTTTTTGCTGCCAGGACAGGCTAAAGGTCTAGTCACAGTATGCCACAAATAGCCTCGTCCGTCAATTGAAGCGAGGAAACCCTATGCAACAAAACTTATGGGGAGAGAAGATACCCCGACCTCGAAAGAAAAAGAATGTCATTCCTCTACAAACAGCGACACCATATGCAATCACAGACAATGATTGTGCTTATTTCGGTCACACAGTAAGAGCATGGGATTTAGCAGGATGCACTATCTGTATAGACTGCCAAATCAACATATTTTGTCCTCAATGCATCGCCAAACATCCCCAAGATGAAACAGCGATAGCTATTCTTTGTGAACGGCATGAAGAACCTGAAGAAAGCCAGCAGGTGAGCGCATGACACATCACTACTCACAAGTACGACATCCAGTACGCCAAATTCCAACGAAAGAACAATTGGAATACGCAGCCAGAAGACAGGCTCAATATGAAGCAGACCCAAGTTATAGCGGTCATTCAG
>Ga0137366_10002904_pt1 | contig 13248 bp, 22 predicted proteins | sample SagtaG_8_FD_104938 | JGI IMG/M metagenome (GOLD analysis project Ga0137366, IMG submission 104938) | Vadose zone soil microbial communities from Sagehorn Ranch, Mendocino, California, USA - Sage1_L_60_16 metaG | ecosystem: Environmental > Terrestrial > Soil > Vadose zone | place: USA... | reverse complement strand
GTTTTATTTGCGAACGACGGACGTGACCGGAGTGGCGGAGTTGCCATCGGGCACCGAGATGGTGATGCCTGGAGATAACGTGCAGTTGGTGATCGAGTTGATCACGCCGGTGGCGATGGAGAAGGGCTTGCGTTTCGCCATCCGCGAAGGCGGACACACAGTAGGTGCGGGCACGATCTCGGAGATTGTGCAGTAGCAGCTTTCGGCCATCAGCTATCAGCCATTAGGAAAACCGAGATGCTGAAAGCTGATGTGCACAACCCTCGAAGGGGCGAACGAGCTTAGCCTACGGCGTAAGCCCTGGGTATGTTGAGAAAGCGACAGAGTCCCGTAGGGACGGCAGAAAAGCAGATTCCTCACCGCTGAAGCGGTTCGGAATGACATCAGGTTAGGGTTTAGTGGTTCAAGAGAAGAGCCGCTAAACGCCTCAAGTTCTTTCCTTCCGGAGACGCCGGAAGGGGTCAGGAAAACGAAACGTGATAGGAAATGAAAAAATTCGCATCCGGCTGAAGGCGTACGACTACCGCGTGCTCGATCAGTCCACCACGGAAATTGTGGCCACGGCTAAACGAACCGGTGCACAAATTGCGGGTCCGATTCCGCTGCCCACGATGAAAAACAAGTACACGGTTCTGCGTTCGCCGCACGTGGACAAGAAGTCGCGCGAGCAGTTCGAGATCCGCACGCACAAGCGTTTGCTGGACATTCTCGATCCGACACCGCAGACGGTGGATGCGCTGATGAAACTCGATCTTCCCGCCGGCGTGGATGTGGAGATCAAGGCGTTCGGGAAAGAACATAAATAGACGATGTGGGGACGTCCGCCCTCGGGCGTCCGGCGGAGTAACCTCCGCAACTTTCGCGGGCGAGCGTGCCCGCGCCACACAGGACATAAGGAAATGGCAAAAGTAGCAGGAATTTTGGGCAAAAAAGTCGGGATGACGCAATTGTTCGATTCGAAGGGTGACGTGCGTCCAGCGACGGTGTTGCAGGCGGGTCCATGCGTGGTCACGCAGCACAAGTCGCAGACCAAAGACGGATACGATTCCGCCCAGATCGGTTTGGTTGAATTTGTAAAGGAGTCGAGATTGACTCAGCCCATGCGCGGACACCTGGCGAAGAACAATGTGCCGCCGGTGAAATTTATTCGCGAAGTTCCAATCGAGGTTGACGGCGACTCTGCAGTCAAAGCGGGAGATCGCGTGCTGGTTGAAATTTTCGACGGCGAGCGATTTGTAGACATCGTCGGCGTCAGCAAGGGAAAAGGCTTTCAGGGCGTGGTCAAGCGCCATCATTTTGGCGGTGGGCCCAAGTCGCACGGGTCAATGTTCCAGATCACGGGTTCGATCGGCTCATCGGCATTCCCATCGCGCGTGTTCAAAGGTATGCGCATGTCTGGACACATGGGCAACGAGCGCGTTACCGTTCGTAATCTGCGGATTTTGGGTGTGGAAAAAGATGACAACCTGCTGGTGGTCGAGGGCAGCGTGCCGGGGCCGAATGGCGGATATCTGGTGATCATGAAAGCGAAGAAGCCACCGAGAGAGCGCCGTGGATTTGCCGGCGCAGCGACGGTTGATCCGTTAAAGGCGGCGAAGAGAGCGGCGAAAAAGGGATAGTGAACCGCGGGCGAGGGTGTCCGCGACATACGAGAAGAACATGGCAACTATTGACATTCACGATTTGAGCGGCAAAAAAGTCGGCACGCTAGAACTGGCTGACGAAGTCTTTGGCGCAATCAATGAAGACCTGCTGTGGGAGGCGGTAAAACATTACCGCGCCGGACAGCGCGCTGGGACCCATGCCACCAAAAATAAGAAACTGGTTTCTGGCTCCGGCAAGAAGCTCTGGAAGCAGAAGGGCACCGGACGCGCCCGCGTGGGCTCGATCCGTTCGCCACTGTGGAGGCATGGCGGTACAGTGCATGGTCCGCAACCGCGCTCGTACGATTACAGTTTTCCGCGCAAGAAGCTGCTGGGTGCATTGCGCTCGGCGCTGGCGGCGAAATTGAACGATGGCAAGCTGATCGTGGTGAACGCATTCGACGTGAAAGAGCCGAAGACGCAGCCCTTCCGCGAAGCGCTCGACGCGTTGAAGGTTGACAAGACCGCGCTGCTGGTTGAAGTGGCGAACCACGGTAATCGCAATCTGGACTTGAGCTCGCGCAATCTCAACGGCGTGGAACTGGTTGCCAGCAATCAGGTGCATCCGTTCCACCTGTTGCGCTACGACCGCGCGATTTTCTCACAGCCGGCAATTGAGAAGCTGCAGCTCTCGCTGAAGAACTCAGCCTCGAAGCGCACTCACGAAGCTTCTGAAGGCGAAGGCAAAGCGCCGAAGAAGGCGACTCGGGCCCCGCGCACACGTAGCAAGAAAGCGGCGGAGGTAGCGTAAAAGATAATGAAAACGGCATATCAGATCATCCGCAAACCGGTGATTACCGAGAAAGGCCTGGGCATCAAGGAAAACCAGAACACGCTGGTTTTCCAGGTTGCGCCGAAGGCCACCAAGACCGAGATCAAGGAAGCGGTGCAGTCGATCTTCAAGGTGAAAGTGAATTCAGTACGTACAGCGAACTATCCGGGGAAAGAGCGGCGTCGCGGCAAGTTTGCCGGCTATCGTGCGGACTGGAAGAAGGCGTACGTAAGACTGAAAGCCGGCGAGAAGATGCCGGAGTACGCGCAAAATTTGTAGAAACGTAGCTCCGCTACGTCTCAGACGTTGCAGGCAACGTCTCTACGAGAGCTTTTTATGGCAATCAAGACTTACAGACCGACAACCCAGACCTTGCGATACCGGACCACGCTCTCGAGCGCGGACCTGACCACCGATCGGCCGCACAAGCCGCTGACTGAGCCGAAGTACCGGCAGGGCGGACGCCGCAACTCCGGTGACACTACCATGCGCTTCCGTGGGGGTGGGCACAAGCGCAAACTGCGCCTGATTGATTTCAAGCGCGACAAGACCGGTATCCCGGCAACGGTGATCTCGATCGAGTACGATCCGAACCGCTCCGCGCGAATTGCACTCCTGGCATACGCCGATGGGGAGAAGCGTTACATCCTGCAACCGGACGGGTTGAAGGCGGGCGCGAAAATTGTTAGCGGTCCTGACGCGGACATCCTGGTTGGCAACGCGCTGCCGCTGAAGAACATTCCGCCAGGCACGACGATCCACAACCTTGAGCTTCGTCCTGGAAAAGGCGCGCAGATGGTGCGGTCGGCGGGCGGAGCGGCGCAACTGGTCGCAAAAGAAGGCGAGTATGCGCTGGTGAAGCTGCCCTCTGGCGAAACCCGCAAGATTTCGCAGGACTGCATGGCGACGATCGGGCAGGTGGGAAACATTGATCACGAGAACATTACGATCGGCAAGGCCGGTCGTTCGCGCTGGCTGGGCAAGCGCCCGCATAATCGCGGTGTTTCCATGAACCCGGTTGACCATCCGCATGGCGGCGGCGAAGGCAAAACTTCCGGCGGCCGGCATCCGGTGACGCCGTGGGGTCAGCCGACCCGGGGATACAAGACGCGTAACAACAAGCGTACGGATAAATTCATTGTGAGCAGGGCGAAATAAATATGGCACGTTCAACAAAAAAGGGCCCCTTTATTGACGGCTATCTGGCGGCGCGCATCGAGGCGATGAACTCGCGGAACGAGAAAAAAGTCCTGCGCACATGGTCGCGGCGCTCGACCATCATCCCCGAAATGGTGGGACATACGATCGCGGTGCACAACGGCAAGAAATTTATTCCGGTGTACATCACCGAGAACATGGTCGGCCATAAGCTGGGTGAGTTCAGCTTCACGCGCCAGTTCAAGGGACACTCGATGAAGGCGGCCACCGAGACGACGGCGCGTCCGGCGGGCATACCTGGCGGACCGGGAGCGATTGCCCCGGCTGCGGCTGCAGCACCGGCGGCTCCGAAGACATAAGGCATGGAATTTCGAGCTCAAACCCGATTTGTTCGCGTCTCGCCGCAGAAGGCGCGCTTGGTGCTGGACCTGATCAAAGGCCGGCGAGTGGAGGATGCGCTCAACACGCTGGCATTCACGAAGAAGCGAATTGCCGCAAAGGTCGAAAAGTTGGTGCGCTCGGCGGTTGAGAATGCGAACTACCTGAGCACGGAAAAAAATGTGGATGTGGACCTCGACAATCTTTACGTGAAGCACGCGGTGGCGAATGATGGCCCGCGCATGAAGCGGATTCGTCCGGCGCCTATGGGTCGTGCTTTCCGGTATGTGCGGCGTATCGCCCACATAGAGATTGCTTTGGCCGAACGTGGCAAGAATGGTACTTCAGATTTGGCGACGGTTGTCGGGGAAGAACGCCCGGCGGCGAAAGCGCCAGCGCGAAAGACCGCCCGTACGAAGAAGAAAGCCGTGGCCAAGAAGTTTGCGGGCAAGAAAACGGCCGGCAAGAGGTAGTGACGTTTTTGCTGATGGTTTGAATGGCTAAAACTAGCCAGTAGTTCAGGAGCTTTATGGGACAGAAGGTACATCCTTACGGTTTTCGGCTGGGATACACGAAGCCGTGGAAGTCGCGCTGGTTTGTCGAACGCGACTACGACAAGCTGCTGCTTGAAGACGTCAAGCTTAAGGGCGAGCTCAAGGAGAAGCTCAAGTCGGCGGGCGTGAGCTCGATTGAAGTCGAGCGTCCGGGCAACAAGCTGCGGGTCATCATCAAGACCGCACGGCCGGGAATCATTATCGGTCGCAAGGGCGCTGAGATCGACAAGCTGAAAGGCGAGGTGCAAAAGCGCACCAATCGCGAAGTGTACATAGACATTCAGGAAGTGCACAAGCCGGAGCTCGATGCGCAACTGGTTTCTGAATCCATCGCGCTGCAGCTTGAAAAACGCGTGGGATTTCGCCGCGCCATGCGCAAAGCAGTAGATTCCGCGTTGCGCTTCGGATGTAAGGGGATCAAGGTCCGGGTGAGCGGACGCCTGAATGGAAACGAAATCGCGCGGTCGGAGTGGTACTTGCAAGGGCGCTTGCCGCTGCACACGTTGCGCGCGGACATCGAGTACGGTTTCAGCGAGGCGCGTACTACGTACGGTGTGATCGGAGTGAAGTGCTGGATTTATCGCGGCGAAATTCTGCCGACGAAGAAGCGCGAGTCACAAACCGTGGGAGCGTTTTGATAGAGGATTTGTAGAGACGTAGCTCTGCTACGTCTCAGACGTTGCAAGCAACGTCTCTACAAGGAATTCTTTATGTTGATGCCGAAAAAAGTTAAGTATCGCAAGCAGCAGCGCGGACGCATGACCGGGAAAGCCTGGCGCGGGAGTGTGTTGTCTTTCGGTGATTACGGACTGAAAGTGCTCGAGCCGGGATGGATCACGGATCGCCAGATCGAGGCCAGCCGCGTAGCAATGACGCGTTTCATAAAGCGGGGCGGAAAAATCTGGATTCGTTTGTTTCCGGACAAGCCAGTCACCAAAAAGCCGGCAGAAACCCGTATGGGTAAGGGCAAAGGCGCGCCCGACCATTGGGTTGCGGTGGTCAAGCCCGGGAAAATCTTATTTGAAATGGAAGGCGTGTCGCCACAAGATGCGGCAGAAGCAATGCGATTAGCGTCGCATAAGCTGCCGTTACGAACGAGGTTCGTGCAGCGCGAGACGTCGTACTAGGAACGGCTTTGTAGAGACGTAGCTCCGCTACGTCTCAGACGTTGCAAGCAACGTCTCTACGAGGATTTATGAAGGCAGAAAAAATCAGGAACCTGACTGACGAAGAACTTCGGCACCAGGAACAAGAGATGAGCGATCAACTCTTCAAGCTGAAGTTTCAGATGAATATGGGGCAGACTGAGAGTTTGAAAAAGCTGCGCGGCCTGCGCAAAGACATTGCCCGCGTAAAGACTGTCGCCCACGAGCGCGCGGCGGCCGGGGAGAAGAAGTAATGGCGGAAACGCAAACTGCCGGAAGGCGCAAAGAAGTGATCGGCAACGTGGTTTCGAACCGCATGAATAAGACGATTGTGGTCCAGGTCATCCGCCGCAAAGCCCACCCGCTGTATATCCGGGTGATTGCGACGGCCAAGAAGTTTTACGCGCACGACGAGAAGAACCAGGCGCATGTGGGCGACGTGGTGCGGCTCGAAGAGACGCGTCCGCTCTCGAAACTGAAGCGCTGGCGGTTGAAGGAAGTGGTGCGCAAGGCGGCGCTGGTGCCGGAAGTTGCGGTGGATGTGGAGAAATAGTAGCGAGCGACGAGCTACGAGCTTGGAGTAAGCGGGGCTGTTGAGATCGCTCGCGACGCAAAGCTTATGGCTCGAGGCTGATCGAGGGAAACTCCTATGAGTTTGATGATGAGATCGATGCTGGAGGTCGCTGATAACAGTGGCGCGCGTAAGCTACAGATGATCATGCCGCTAGGCGGATCCACGGGATTGCACGCCAGCCTCGGGGACGTGATCACCGCCAGCGTGAAGGAAGCGGCACCGGATGGCCAGACCAAGAAAGGGACAGTCGTGAAAGCCGTCATTGTCCGCACCCGCAAAGAGCATCGGCGAAGGGATGGCACCTATATCCGCTTCGACCAGAATGCCGCGGTGCTGATTAACGACGCAGGTGAGCCGGTGGGCACGCGCGTATTTGGCCCGGTGGCCAGAGAGCTGCGTGAGAAAAAGTTTTTGAAGATTGTGAGTTTGGCGCCAGAAGTTTTATAGGGCATTTGGTAATTGCGAAATTTTGTAATTGAGTAATTCGAAACTCGATCGGAATTCTTTTATGGGTACTGCAACTGAGACCGCACACAAACGAGTTGATATTCGCCGCAACGACACGGTCAAAGTGTTGAGCGGTCGCGACAAGGGTAAGCAAGGCCGCGTACTGCGCGTGTTTCCGGACACCGGACGCGTACTGGTTGAGCACGTGATGATGGTCAAGAAGCACCTTCGTCCAACGCAGAAATCGAAAGGCGGTATCGCGGAGCAGGAGAGTTCGGTTTCGATTTCGAAAGTGCAACTGGTGTGCTCAACCTGCGGGCCGGTGCGAATTGGTCACGCAGTGCAGGGCGACCGCAAGGTCAGGGTGTGCCGGAAGTGCGGAGCGACACTGGATAAGTGAATTTTGTAATTGGGGAATTGAGTAATTGGGGAATTTAGGATCCTGTCTTCAATTTCTCAATTACCCGATTACCAAATTACTCAATTGGTCGTAAACGTATGGCTAAGGACAAGAAAGAAAAAAAAGGCGGCGCGGCGCAAGAAGAACAGCGGGCGCCAGAAGTGGCTCGGCATAGCGCGAAGGAAACTCCGCGGCTGAAAGCCCGCTTTCGCAAGGAAGTTGCGCCGGTGCTGATGAAAGAGTTTGAGTTCAAGAACCCGATGGCAGTGCCGCATCTGCACAAGATCGTTGTGAACATGGGTATGGGCGAAGCAACCCAGAACGCCAAAGTTCTTGATCCGGCCGTGAACGAGCTCGGTCAGATCACGGGGCAAAAGCCCGTGGTCACGCGCGCGAAGAAATCCATCGCGGCCTTCAAGGTCCGCGAAGGCATGCCGATTGGCGCCATGGTTACACTGCGTGGCGACCGCATGTACGAATTCTTCGATCGGCTAGTAAACATTGTCCTGCCACGCGTGCGCGATTTCCGCGGGGTTTCGACTAAAGCATTCGATGGCCGTGGCAACTACACGATCGGTCTGCACGACCAGTTGATTTTCCCCGAGATTGATTACGCGAGGGTGGACAAACTGAAGGGCATGAACGTCACGATTGTGACCACTGCGCGCGATGACAATCAGGCTAGGGCATTGTTGAAGCATTTGGGGATGCCGTTTCGGGCGCAATAAGCTTTTCAGGTATCAAGTGTTCGAGGTCAGACGATAAAGGACTGCATGACTACAGCAAAACGAGTTAAGGACGCAGGGATCCAGGCAAAGTTCGACAAGGTGTATGAGGCCAATAAGGGTAAGGCGCAGGCTGACAAAGAGGCGCGACCCAAGTTTTCCACGCGCAAGCACAACCGCTGCAAGATTTGCGGACGTCCACGCGCGTATTTGCGCAAGTTCGGTATTTGCCGCCTGTGTTTCCGGGGGCTGGCATTGCGTGGGGAGATTCCTGGAGTTTCGAAGTCGTCCTGGTAGTGGATCTAAGTCCCACCCTAAATCTCGCAAAAAACGCGAAATTTAGAATGGGGCACCCAGTTGGGTTTATTACCTGAGTTGGGTCTACAGAGTTGGAGTTACATGGGCCGTTGCTGGTTCTCCGCTGAGGCGGAGAGAACGGACGGCTGAGGAGAAGCAAAACTTATGAAGTTGACCGACCCGGTCGCAGACATGCTCACGCGAATTCGCAACGCGATCCGCGCGCGGCACCAGAAGGTTGATGTTCCCGCTTCCAACTTGAAGACGGAGATTGCCCGCATTTTGAAAGAGGAAGGCTACATCTCGAACTTCAAGCCGACGGAAGAGGAAGGCCATAAGGTCATTCGCATTTACTTGAAGTACGACAGCAACAACGAAGCGGCCATTTCAAATGTGGCGCGCGTGTCGCGTCCCGGCTGCCGCGTCTATGTGCGCCGGACAGAAATTCCACGCGTGCTGGGTGGCCTGGGGATCAATATTCTGACCACCCCGCGCGGCGTAATGACTGGGCGGCAGGCGCGCAAGCAGGGACTTGGCGGCGAGCTACTGTGCGAAGTTTGGTGAATTTGTAGAGACGTAGCTCGGCTACGTCTCAGACGTTGCAAGCAACGTCTCTACGAGAGCTTCTTTTATGTCGCGAATTGGAAAAAAGCCGATCGCACTGCCTAAGGGCGTGACGGTCAAAATTGAAGGCAACACGGTCGCGGTACAGGGACCGAAGGGCAAGCTGGACACTGTGGTGCCGCGCGGAATCAAGGTGGAACAACAGGACGGCCATCTTGTCGCGCTGCGCGAAAACGATTCGCAGGCGGCGCTGCACGGACTGACCCGCGCGCTTGTCAACAACGCGGTCGAAGGCGTCACCAAAGGGTGGACGCGCGAACTGGAAATCGTCGGCATCGGCTATCGCGCCGAGATGAAGGGCAAGGGCACGGTCGTGTTCACGTTGGGATATTCGCATCCGATCGAGTACCCGCTGCCCACTGGAGTTGAAGTCGCCGTAGATCCGAAGCAGACGAAGCTCACGGTTTCGGGCATTGACCGCCAGAAGGTCGGGCAAGTTGCCGCCGAGATGCGCTCGCTGCGTCCACCCGATCCTTATAAGAACAAAGGTGTGCGCTATGCTGGCGAGCGCCTGAAGAAGAAGGTTGGAAAGACGGGAGCGAAGTGATCGCGTTTGGCGGGCGTCTGAGTCCGCCACGATCATCCCGAGCGAAGTCGAGGGATCTGAAATGCTGACACTGACATCGAAAAACGTAACGCGACGGCGGGTGCATGAGCGCATTCGCAAGAAGGTCATGGGCACCTCGGAGCGACCCCGGTTGAACGTCTACCGCTCACTGAACCACATTTACGTCCAGGTCATTGATGACCTGAAGGGTGTGACGCTGGTTTCGGCCAACAGTGCTGAAGGCAAGAAAGAAGCGCGCAGAGTGGGCGGAAATCTGGCCGCGGCCAAGAATGTCGGCAAGGCAGTCGCTGAGCGCGCCAAAGCCAAAGGCATCACGAAAGTTGTGTTCGACCGCGGCGGATACATTTATCACGGACGCGTTAAGGCCTTGGCCGACGCGGCACGGGAAGCGGGATTGCAGTTCTAGAAGAATTTGGTAATTGAGTAATTGAGTAATTTTGTAATTTGAATCTTGTAATTTGAAAGTCAACGTTGAGGTCGCGGCAAATTCAAATTTCACAATTACCCAATTTCACAATTACTCAATGATTGTGAGCAAATAATGCCAACTGTCGTTAAAAAACTCGACGCGGGATCCTACCAACTGAAAGACCAGGTAGTAGCGATCAACCGTGTGACCAAAGTCGTCAAGGGCGGCAAGAACCTGTCGTTCGCAGCGCTGGTGGTGGTAGGGGACCCTTCGGCTGCGGTTGTGGGTTACGGCTCCGGCAAGGCGAAGGAAGTTCCGCAGGCCATTCGCAAGGGAATCGAATCGGCAAAGAAGAACCTGGTACGCGTGAACCTGACGCAGACCAGCATTCCGCATGCGGTGCTCGGGCGCTTCGGTTCCGGCATGGTGCTGTTGAAGCCTGCGCCGGAAGGTACGGGCGTCATCGCCGGCGGCGCGGTGCGTGCGATCATGACTTCGGTTGGAATTCAAAACGTGCTGACGAAATCTATTGGCACCACCAACCCGCACAATGTGATCAAAGCCACGTTCGACGCGCTCAAGAAACTTAAGAATAAAGAGTTTGTTGCCAGCATGCGCGGCAAAGCGGCAGAGGAGCTGTGATGGCGGCGAACAAAAACAGTGGTGAAAAGCTGCGGCTAAAGTGGGTGCGGTCGGCGATCTGCACGCCAGTGAAGCACAAGAGAGTTGTACGCGGACTTGGTTTCACGAGATTGAATCAGGTAGTCGAGCGGCCGGATACCCCGGCAATTCGCGGCATGGTGGCGAAGGTGCCGCATTTGGTCCAAATTGTAGAGACGTAGCTTGCTACGTCTCAGACGTTGCAAAGCAACGTCTCTACGAGAGCGATATGAATCTTTCAAACATTCGAGCATCTCGGAAGGCTTCCGGGAACAAAAAGCGCGTGGGCCGTGGCATGGGCTCTGGCATGGGCAAGACTTCAACCCGGGGCCACAAGGGCCAGCGGTCGCGCAGCGGATCGCGCATGATGCGCGGATTTGAAGGCGGACAGATGCCGCTGCATCGTCGCATCCCGAAGCGCGGTTTCACGAACATTTTCCGGACGGAATACAACATCGTGAACCTGGAAAAGCTGGCAGCGCTGGGCGAAACCACCATCAATCCCGATGTCCTGCGTAAGGCCGGTGTCATCGGCACCAAGCGGCCGGTCAAAATTCTCGGGGATGGCGAGTTGAAGTCCGCGATTACCGTGCAAGCGCACAAGTTCTCGAAGTCTGCGCAGGAAAAGATCACTAAAGCCGGCGGCAAGTTTGAGGTCCTGCAGTAATGTTCGACAAGTTCGCCAACATCTTTCGTATCCCCGACCTGCGCAAGCGCATTTTGTTTACCCTTGGCCTGCTGGCGGTGTATCGCATAGGCGGTCACATCCCGATTCCCGGGATCAACTCAGCCCTCTTTCAACAGTTTATTGAACAGAATCGGGGTACGCTGCTGGGATTTGTGGATCTGTTTTCGGGCGGACAGTTCCGCCGAATGACAGTTTTTGCCCTCGGCATCATGCCGTATATCACTTCTTCGATCATTCTGCAGTTGTTGACCGTGCTCTATGAGCCCTTGGCAAGGTTGCAGAAAGAGGGCGAGCTTGGCCGCAAGAAGATCACGATGTACACCCGCTATCTGACATTGCTGCTCAGCACGTTGCAATCGATGTTTATAGCGATTGGCTTGCAGAAAGCCGGCAGCTTTGTAACGAATCCTGGCCCTGGATTTGTTTTGATGACCATCCTTACGCTGACCACCGGCAGCGTGTTCATTATGTGGTTGGGCGAACAGATCACGGAGCGTGGCGTTGGCAATGGAATGTCGCTGCTGATTTTCGCCAACATCATCGTCGGCTTGCCTCGCGGCGTAGCCGACCTGGTTGATAAAGCCAGGAATGCAGCATGGGGACCGCTGACGCCGGTGCTGATGGTTCTGCTCGTCGTTGTGATGGTCGCGGTGGTCGCATTCATAGTTTTCGTGGAACGCAGCGAGCGCCGCATCCCCGTGCAGTATGCCAAACGAATCGTTGGCCGGAAGATGATGGGGGGCCAATCCACGCACCTGCCTTTGCGGGTGAACTCGGGCGGTGTGATGCCCGTAATCTTCGCGTCATCCATCGTGACCATTCCGCAGACGGTCCTCTATGGGTTGCGGGATAACCGCTATTTCGGATCGGTAATTGAGGCGCTCAGGTGGGGAGAACCCCTTTACACCGTGTTGTACGCGGTCGGAATCATCTTTTTCGCGTACTTTTACATCTCGATTGTGTTCAATCCGAATGAAGTTGCCGACAACATGCGTAAGTATGGCGGCTTTATTCCAGGTATAAGGCCAGGCAAGCGCACGGCGGATCACATTAACGAGATTCTCACCCGCATGACGCTGGTGAGAGCGCTCTACCTCATCATCATCTCGTTCATTCCCGAGTGGATGATGGTCGGAATTCACTTGAACCATCTGTTCCGTCCGCTCGGGCCATTTTTCGAGAAGTTGCCGAACTGGATATTGAACGGACTGAACGTGAATTTCTATTTTGGCGGCACGTCACTGCTGATCGTGGTCGGCGTCGCCATGGACACGGTGAACCAGATCGAGTCGCAGCTCATTATGCGGCACTATGACGGATTTACTCCCAAGAGCGGGCGGATTCGCGGCCGCCGCAGCTGGTAATGCAGTAGTGGCTAGTTGCTAGTTGTTAGTACTTAGCTCACCAGCAACTAGATGGGAAGGTTGGTGGTGTCAGTAATCTTGGAACGGGAGCAGGTTGGGGCCAGTTCGATGGCGGAGCAGGTTTTGCGGAACATCGGACCGATTGTGCTCCTCGGGCCACCGGGCGCAGGGAAAGGCACCCAGTCGAAGAGGATCACTGAGCATTACCACATCCCGCAGGTTTCAACCGGTGACTTGCTCCGGGAGCACGTAAAGCAGGGAACGACGCTGGGTGAGCAGGTGCAAGTCCTGATTGCAAGAGGCGAACTGGTTCCTGACCATCTGGTTTGCGACATTGTCGCCTGGCGATTGCGGGAACCGGACGCGCAACGGGGATTCGTGCTGGATGGATTTCCGCGGACGCAAAAACAAGCGGCGTGGCTGGACGCGTTTTTGAGGTTTGAGTTCTTTGAAAGCGGGCAATGGGCGGCATGGCTGCCGATTGTGATACGGATTCAGGTGGACTATAATAAGTTGTTGCTCCGGATCACTGGACGACGGACTTGTCCCACCTGTGGACGGATCTACAACGTCCATTCTCAGCCGCCGCGCGTTGATGAAATCTGTGATTTAGATGGTTCTAAGCTGATCATCCGCGATGATGATCGTGACGAGGTCATACGCGAGCGGCTGGAAACGTATGAGCGCCAGACCACGCCGGTTGCTGAGTACTATAAGCGGCTGGGGCGAGTAGTAACCGTTGATGGCGATCAGCCAGTGGATGTGGTGACGGCGTCTGTGTTGAAGGAAATTGACGGGCACGCGTGCGGCGCGGCCGAGGGAAGCTAGAACGTGGCGATTGT